>ENA-UERX01000497-UERX01000497.1-human-gut-metagenome-genome-assembly--contig:-NODE-497-length-29251-cov-44.135566_pt1 | contig 29251 bp, 21 predicted proteins | sample MGYA00242992_ERZ507993 | MGnify/ENA primary metagenome ERZ507993 (study PRJEB26167, sample SAMN06115487) | human gut metagenome | host: Homo sapiens | place: China:Chongqing | collected 2015-04-10... | reverse complement strand
TCTCAACTACCAAAACCCCAGTCAGCAATATCTGGAAGGAACAATGCTTGACGAAGAGCGTATTCTATACACAAACATCAGCAAATAGACCAAATCCTGCAATGAACTGTCCAATACCCCCTGTCGAAATTTGTATATAGATTTTCAACGTTAAAAGCAATAATATAGACTTTGGCAAAAGATATTCATGACCAATCCATTCAATAATAAAAAAATCTAAAGTATTATAAATAATAAATGCAATAATACCTGCTATCCAATATCTAATACCAGTTATTTCCCAAAAAACAGTTTCTATTTTAGCATTATTCCCTTCTGCTATTAAATTTCCAATACCTGCCGATGTACTTCCCAATACAGTATTCATTAACTGACAAAGCTTGTCTACAATTAATGTATAATTACCATAAAAAGCTACTATTTGTAAAGATACAAATGTATAAACGAAAAAAGGAGTCGTTTGATATTGAAAAAATGATGAAATTTGATGCACAAACAACTGCTTTGTATAAGTCATCACCTCAGGGTAGTTTTTGAATAACATTTTCCCCTGCTTTATCTCACTTTTTAACCACGGATACACTTGATTGATCTTCCAGTTTAAAATAAACGAATAAATGATACCAAATACCAACTCGATGATAACCCAAAGATAATAGCTACCTGTATAGTAAGCACTTGCCATTTGTATAATCGTCTTAATGAGGGTAGCTGTTTGAAAATAGGCAGTGACTACGTAATTCTTCTGGTCTGCTCCTAATAGAGTTTGCTTGTAGTTAGCAAAGTAACCGATGAGTGAAGATGCTAAAAAAGAAAAGTAGGCAAAAATAATGATACCTAAATCAAATCTCGTATCAGGAAATATTAATGGCAGAAAACAAGCCAAAACAAGACCAACTCCCAAGATGATGAAACCAATCCAACGATACAAATAACCAAAGACAGAAATAATCTCGTTGATTTTTGTTTCATCGTGATCGAACAAGGGCTTATAAAGTACATAGCCAATTGCACTACCAATACCCAATTCTGCTAAATTAAGAAAGCCCAAAAGGTTCTGAAGAGTTCCTGTCAACCCTACAAAATCAGCTCCCAAACAATCTAAGAAAATTTTACGGGAAAAAAAACTTAGAGCCAATGTTAAAAAATAAAAGATCAGATTAACACGAGCATTAAGTAAGGATTTTTTTACACGAGATTCTTGCGCCATTATTTAACTGCAAATTGCTTTTTAAGAGATTTATAAAAGTCTGTAATCTATGCACATCCAAACCTGTATAGTTGTACATACCTGATTGTAACAGCCAGTGGGCTTTTTTCTGAACTTCCTTTCCATATTGTCCATATAAGGAAGGAAAATTTAACTGAAATTTCACTTTTCCTTCTTGCAACTGGTAATAATCGGACTTGTGCATATAGACATATCGTTCCGGATGAGCCAGTACAGGATAATAACCAACAGCCTTGATTCTTTCCAACATATTATACAAACCCACCGGTGGATTGAAATAGGAGGTTTCTACCAGCAGGTGGTTGCCTTCTGTACCCAAGGGGAGCAGGTCGCGGTGGGCAAGCCGTTCCTTGAACAGGTTATCGAGCATGTATTCGGCTGCCAGATGCAGGCGGATATTGCCGGTATAGTTTTTCTGAAACTGTTCGAAGCGGCTGCGCAGACCGGCTGTGGTATTGGGTATGTCTTCCATGATATGTGGGGTAAACCAGACTTCACGGATTCCCAACTGTTCATACAGCCGCAGAATTTCCAAGGATTCTTCGGTAGTCTGTACGCCGTCGTCTACGCCGAAAAGGAGGTGGGAATGATAATCGGTCATTCCCCGCAACACTCCGCTTTCTGCCAGCGTCTGTTTTTGCTGAAAAGGCCACCACCAGCTCATTCCTATTTCTGTTTTTCGTTACCGTAATAACCGGAACCATAACCGTAATGATAACCATAACGATAACCATAATGGTACGAACCACTACCTTCTGTGCCGTTCAGCAGTACGGCCATGTTCTTGAACTTCTGTCCGGTATAGAGGTTTTCCAGTTCGGGCAGCATGCTGCGTTCCAGCAGTCCGGCACGTACCACGAAGATAGTCCGGTCGGCATATTTTTCGATGATATGGGTATCGGCTACCAGCTCAATCGGCGGACAGTCGATGAATACATAGTCGTAACGGGTGCAAAGCTCGCCCAGTAACGCCTGCAGGCGTTCGCCCGACAGTAGTTCGGTAGGATTGGGAGGAATGGTACCTATAGGCAGAACATCGAAACGGACTGCCGCGGAAGCGGGTACAATGACGTCTTCGATACGCTGTATCTTGCCGGCAAGGTAGTTGCTCAATCCGCTGTGCGGCGAACCGACATAAACAGAGGTAGAACCGCGGCGGAGGTCACCATCGATTACCAGTACCCGTTTTCCCTTGAGGGCAAGCGTAGCGGCGATATTCACGGTCAGGAAGGTCTTGCCGCTGCCGGGATTGAAAGAGGTCATCAGGATAACCTGTGCCTTTCCGTTATCGCTTGATACAAACTCCAGGTTGGTGCGCAACACTCGGAAGGCTTCGTTCACCACGTCACGGCTGCCTTCCTGTACGACAATCTTCGTTTCGGTAGAGGGAGTAACTTTCTTGCGGAAAAGTCCGGAACGGCGTACCCTGCCGTACAACGGTATTTCGCCCACAAACGGGATGGACAGATTTTCCAGATCTTTTCTGCCGCGTACCTTGGTATTCATGCTTTCCTGCAAAAAGACAATCACCAGCGGAATCAACAGGCCCAGGGCAAAACCTATCAACAAAATATTCTTCTTGACCGGAGCAGTCGGAGTCATGGAACCGGTAGGCGGGGTAATGATACGGGTATTGTAGGCGGTAAACGCCTGTGAAAGCTCGTTTTCCTCACGCTTCTGGAGCAGGAAGAGATACAACGCTTCCTTTACCTTCTGCTGGCGTTCTACCGACAGCAGGTATTTGGCCTGCGAAGGATTGGCGGCAATATGTTCCGTAGCCTGCTGGTTGCTCTTTTCCAAACTGTGAATCTGGGTATTCAGGGTAGTAATCAGGTTGTCTACAGATGATACAATACTCTGGCGCATGGCACGCAGCGACTCGTCCATATCTACTACCAGCGGATTCCGCTCGCTACTGTTTGCCACCAGGTTGTTGCGCTGGAGCTGCAAGTTATTGTATTCCGCTATCTGGCTTTCGATATTCGAACTTTCCAGACCGGAATTGGCGGGCAGCAACTGGTTGCGGCTGGATGCGGTAGTCAGGTAATTGCGGATGTAACGAGCCATGGAAAGCTGGGTACTCAAGGTCAGAATTTGCGATTTGGCCTGGCTACTCTCCGTCATGTAAAGCTGGGAAGCCGCCTGTACATCGGGCAGCAGGTTCTCGCTCTTGAAGGTGGAAATGTTTTCATCCACATGCCCCAGTTCGCTTTCGATTACCCCCAGACGGTCGTTGATAAACATGGAAGTGCTGACCGCTATCTGGTTCTTGTCCTTGATCCAGTTTTCATTGTATACGGCAATTACCGTATTCAAGATGTCTTCCGCCCGCTGAATGCAGACATCCCGGAACGTCAAGTCCACAATTGTAGTTTTCTCACTCTGTAATGCAACACTTAGCCCATTAGTATATCGAGCTACAGCTGAGTTCAAAGCCGAACGGGATACCGACAAAGGTTCCGCATTTTTCTGCCAAGCAGTATAAGCCGCAGCCGGACGGATCACGACTTTACCTACCGGAGTAACCAAAGTATCGTTCAACGCGCCGACTACCTCTCCGTCTACTTCTTCTCCGTTATGCATGAACGAAGTCAGCTTTACCCCCTGCGGACGGACTGCCTGTACGGTCAGTGCCGCGGTTTCGTTATCGGCCAGACCGGCAAATGTCACCGTCAGAGGCAGGTTTTGTCCGTAACGAACCTGTGGATAAAAGGTACCTTTCGTACAATAGTCCACATCCAGGTGCAGGCGCTTCACTACGTCGTACATCACGGCAGGCGATTGCAGCGAAACCACTTCATTATTGACATTGGTATTGGACTGGAAAAGTCCCAGGTCGGAAAACGAGGATCCCACATCACCGGAAAGGGACTGCCCTTTCGACTCTTGCTTAATAAGTAACGAAGCTGTGCGAGTATATACAGAAGGAGTCTTTAAGAGATAAAGTCCAGCAATGCCAACACAAACTATCAGAGAGATAACAAACCAGTACCATTTAGCTAAACATAGATAACCAATGTCCTGAATGCGAATAGAATCGTCCACTTTAGATACCGGACGATTATTTTGTTGAATGATCATATTATAGAATTCTATTGATTATTTGAAAATAAGCACCCCAATCGTAGTCAAGAAAGAACCAAGTGACAACCAAAAAGAAGTAGAACGCACGTTATTGCCGTTCACCGTTGACTGACGGGCACGGACATTGTTCGGTTCCACATATACCACATCGTTCTGGCGCAGGTAATACACCGGCGAGGTATACAGATATTCTGCCGAACAGAGATCCACGCCATAAACATGTTGTACTCCTTCTTCTTCACGAAGTACCAATACCTTTTCACGCTTGCCGTAGATGGTCAGGTCGCCCGCCATGCTGATGGCATCGAGCAAGGTTACCTTATCACGGTCGATGCTGTAACGCCCCGGTTTTGCCACTTCCCCCAAAACGGAAATGCAGAGGTTCATATATTCCACGGTTACCACCGGATCTTTTACCAGGTTCTTGGCCAACAGCTCTCCCTTAATAAAGGAGGCGATTTCCTCCCGGTTCTTGCCGGCTATTTCAATCTTGCCCAAAACCGGAAAGTCAATCATTCCCTCTTCATCTACCGTATAGCCGGAAACCCCCTGACCGGTACCTGAAACAGAACCGGAAGATTTAGATGCGGACATCTGTCCGATTTGTTGAGTGACATACGGCAAATTAAATAGCTGTGTTAACTGGGGATCACGGCTGTTTACAATAATAGAAAGCTTGTCCCCGGGACGAACCTTGATTTCGGTAGCCGCTATGACCTTCTGTTCGCTTTCTCCGGGACGCAAATCCTGAAAATAAGTGACCTTCGAAGGAGTTGAACACGATACCGCTGCCCAGGCGGCAAAAAGGATGAATGCCGCCTGCAGCGACAAAGACCGGAAAGATAATTTCATAACAACGATATAAAAAGAATAAATTAAACGACTTCATTGTGATGTGCCGCCAGCATTTCCTTGGCTTTCCGCTTGCGGGCTATCAGCACATTCAGATAGAGATGCAGCGCAATCCACAGTACGATATCGATAATGAGGATGTAGGTAACGTTGCAGTAAGACAACAGTAACAGATTCAAAGCGATGAAAAACAGTGCAATAAAGAGAATGGTTGCCATCACCCCGCGTACCCGCAGACCGGTGCGCAGCAGCTTGTGGTGGAAATGGTTCTTGTCCGGCAGGAAAGGACTTTTCCCGTGACGGATGCGGTGCAGCACGACACGTACCACATCGAACAGGGGGACAATCAGGGTGGTGAGGGCTATCACCAGCGACGGATTGGTGTGCGCGGTTTCATCAAAATGGACAAAGCTCAGGTGAATCACCAGGAAGCTGAGGATATAGCCCAGGGTAAGGCTGCCGGTATCGCCCATAAACAGCTTATGGCCTTTCTGGGCATTACCGAATACATTGTAACACCAGAAAGGCATCAGGATGCCGAGGGTTGCCAACGCCAGGAAGGCATAGATGTACTGTCCGACATAGATGTGCATGTAGGCAAGCATGGCAAGCGAGATACAGCACAGGCCGGAAGCCAGCCCGTCGATGCCGTCAATCAGGTTGATGGCATTGGTGATGTATACGATGAGGAACATGGTAAGGGGGATGCCGAGCCATGCGGGCAGATCGTAGATGCCGAACAGACCGCCCAGCGAACGGATCCAGTCGCCGCAGACCACCAGCAGCAAAGCCGCCAGAATCTGAATCAGGAACTTCCGGCGGTAGCCTACGCCGATCAGGTCGTCCTGTACGCCGATGAGGTACAGCATCATGGCACCTACTATCCAGAACAGGAATTCGTACAGGGTACGCGACAGCGGAAGATTTTCTACAGGAACTTGAAACAGAATGCGGAATCCCATAATCAATGCTACAGCAATGACAATGGCCGGCAAGAAGGAGATCCCTCCCAAACGGGGAACCGGACAGGTGTGCACTTTCCGGGGATCGGGTAAATCGAACAAACGTTTTCGGTAAGAGACAAGCAGAATGTTGGGAATCATTATAACTCCCAGCAGCAGGGCTATCAGGAAACTACCTGCCAAAAACAATGCAATCATTTATTTAGAAACAATTAAGTATTAATAATCTCTATCAGGTCGGGCGACACTTCGGATACGGCGATGGCGGATACGTGGTCGATAAGCACTACCACCCGCCGGTTACGCTTACCCTTGACTTTTACGAACACACCTTCCACACCATTGAAGGCGCCTCCGAGAATGCGGACACGAGTACCTTTCGAAAGGTTGATTTCTTCCGGTTTCAGGTAAATCAAATGTTCGTCGTTTGTGCGGCACACCCGCATAAACTGTTCCATCTGCGTATCGGGGACAATGATTTTTTGGGAAACGCCATCTACCTTACGAACTAAATATTGTAAAAAGGTAGTGGTCTGCTTGAACAATTTCAGACAGGTATCTGTTGTATGAACAAAAATCAGGTTGCTGACGGCAGGAACGTATAAACGCATCTTCCGTCCTCTGACGGTACGCACTTCATAGCGCATGGGCACAAAACAGCCGATCTGTTTTTCGTCCAGCATGCTTTTTACTTTCAGCACCCGGTTATAAGGAACACTCATGGCGTACCAGCATTTCTGCTCTACGGCACTGCCCGGACTGTCTGTCGCTGTCATATTTTCCCCCTCAATAATCATAACGTTTCTTCTTAAAAAGCTAAAGAATTAGCTCTTTGAAACACTCGCAACTGTTTGTATTTCAAGCTATTAAACCCAACTAATTCTCTTTTTATTCAATATATAGACCTTTTCTAAGTAAGAAGCGGTATTTATTGACCGCGCAAAGATACTGATTTCAAATGAATTAAGCAATAATTATTGATCGGTTATTTTTGCTTGTTTTTATGGCTGATTAAACATAACTGATTCTCAAATGTTTACAATGGCACAGCAAACGGCCGTCCGGAAAGCGCTTTTTCGGAACAATGGAAAAGTGCCGGAATGCTGTGGAAGCACGGGAGCAGGCAGGGCAAAGAAAAAGAAGAAAAAGAGAAAAAAGGCTGGTACGGCCGACTGTTTCTTCTTCTTTATTTCCAGCCGCTTGGGGATCAGTACCGCTTCTTACTTAGAAATGGACCATTCCTATTTACCGCTTCTGCTTAGTGCGGCAACCAGCTCGGCATTCGCACGGTCGATGACGGAAGTATCGATGGAAGACAGGTAAATCAAAGTTGTTTTTTCAGAACTGTGTCCCATGCCGTCGCTGATGACGGCTACCGGGACATTGTGCTTGCGTGCCGTGCTTGCCCAGGTATGGCGGGATGTATAGGAGGTGAGCAAGATATCTCCGCCCAGCAAGGATGCCAGCTTTTTCAGTTGTTTGTTGTAATAACGCAAACCGGTCTGGTACTGTTTGTACGATAAGGCTTTGTCTTCTGTACGGAGAATCGGAAAAAGATAGGGGGTATTTGCCGTGACATTCCGGTAGCGGTTGATAATGGCCTGAACCTCAGGCTCGATACGTACCGACAGGGGATGGCCGGTTTTTCTCCGGATGTAGCAGATATAGCCGTTGTGGATGTTTTTACGGCGGAGGTAAGCGATATCGACAAAGGACATGCCGCGGGTGCAGTAGCTGAACAGGAAAAGGTCGCGGGCCAGACTCAGGCCGGGTGTATCGCTCAGCTCCAGTTCCTTCAGACGGATAATCACGTCTTCGTCTACCGAACGCTTGGCGGTCTTGTCGATGCCGGTATAGACGTGACGGAAGGGAAAGGTCTGGACTACGCCTTCCTCGCGGACGGCACGGTTGTAAACCGAACGCAGGTTGCGCATATAGAAAGAGGAGGAATTGGAGGTGATGCCACGCTTGGACAGCCAGTCGGCATACTCTCCCACCACGACCTCGTCGAGCATCGAGAAGGCTATATCTCTGCCGTGCAGAAATTCCGCGAAACTGGAAAGGGTGCATCGCAGGTTGCGGGCGCTGCCCAACTTGCCGTTGCCTGCCATGCGGGCTATCAGAAGTCTGCCGTACGAAAGGATGGATACGGCATTCCGGGAGGATTGAAAAATCTCAACAACGGTGCGGGTGCTGAAATCATCGCCGGACATTTCCAGGGAACGGACAATCTGCCTGAGCTGTTCCGCTTCGCGGTCGAGGCGGTGCTGGACGGCGGAAAGACGGAAACGGTCTGGAAACAGGGACTGGCAGATGCGCCCGGCGGAGGAATCCCACTCTTCCGGCAGCAGACGGATGTTGGTGGTGATCTGCCTTACTTCTTTTTTATGAGAAATCTGATAATATACAGTGCCGGACTTGCCCGGAACTGTAGATAAACGTAATTTAATTCTAATCTTAGCCATATTCATTGAATTTTTATATTCAACAAACAAGTTACACAAATTAGAAACGTAAAATGACAGTTTTAGATTTCGTAACAACCGGATGCGACGGCCGGATATGACAGGAAACGTCAGATAGACAAGAAGTTAGGGAAATGTGAAAGAAAACCTGCGGACAAAACGGGGAAAACCTCGATAAGTTCTTTTAAAAATTTGTACAAATAATTTTATTTTTTGTACAAATTTTCAGAAAACATCGAGACGTTTTCGGTGGTTTACGAGGAAATTGGGGTTATAAACAGACATTCAATAGGCTTATTTGCTATTCACGCCCTTCACACAGCGGGTTTCGATGATGCGTTGAGCATGCCAAAAGAGCCGGATGTGAAGGGCGTGAAGGGCAAAAACGGGTACTTTTTCTTTTTATTTCAGAACTGGAAATAGATAAACGGCTGGATGTCGCTGCTCTTTACCTGAATGACCAGGAAGATGAGGGCTATCAGGATGAGTGCCTGACCGACCAGTGGCAGGCGTGTCATGCCCCGGCTGCAAGCGTTCTGCCAGGAATCGGGACACCAGTGAAGCAGGTAGCCGACGCCCATCAGGACGAATACTTTCCAGTATCCGGTGACGAGCTGCGTAAACAGTTCCGGATGGAAGGAGGTGAATATCTGGCGGATCATGGAAACCGAACCTTCGAACTCGGTATTGCGGAAGAATATCCAGCAGAAGCAGACGAAGTGGAAGGTGATGATTACGGCGAACACGCGGCGCCAGCCGGTACTGCGGTAGGTCTTGGGACGGTGAAGCAGGCTGCGGAAGAACTTGTGTACGGCCAGTGCTACGCCGTGCAGTCCGCCCCATACGATGAAATTCCACGAAGCGCCGTGCCAGAGCCCGCCCAGCAGCATGGTGAGTATCAGGTTGAGGTAGGTACGCAACTTGCCTTTCCGGTTGCCGCCCAGCGAGATATAGAGGTAGTCGCGCAGCCAGGTGGACAGGGAGATGTGCCAGCGGTGCCAGAAATCGGTCACGCTGTCCGACTTGTAGGGAGAGTTGAAGTTGATGGGGAAACGGAATCCCAGCAACAAGGCGATGCCGATAGCCATATCGCTGTAGCCCGAAAAGTCGCAGTATATCTGCAAGGCATATCCGTAAACGCCGAAAAGGTTCTCAAGACCGGAATAGAGGCTGGGATTGTCGAAGATGCGTTCTACGAAATTGATGCTGATATAGTCGGAGATAACGGCTTTCTTGAACAGACCGCTCACGATAAAGAATACACCCTGACCGAACATTTCGCCGGAAACAAACAGCGGCTGACGGATCTGCGGTATGAAATCGCGAGCACGCACAATGGGACCTGCTACCAACTGGGGGAAGAAGGATACATAGAAGACGTAGTCGAGCAGGTTGTCGAGCGGCTTGAGGTCGCGGCGGTATACATCGATGGTATAACTGAGCGACTGGAAGGTGAAAAAGGAAATACCTACGGGCAGGAAAATGTCGAAGGCTTCGTAATGTCCGTTCCACAGGGGGCAGAGCATTTCGTAGAAGAAATTGGTATACTTGAAGTAACACAACAGTCCGAGGTTGATGCACAGGCTGACTACAACCAGCAGCTTGCGCTTCCAGCGGGTTTCGGTACGATCCATGCGGGCCGCCAGCAGAAAGTCGCTCACGGTGACAATGCCCAGCAGAAAGAAATATACTCCGCTGCTCTTATAGTAGAAATAGTAGGAAAAGGCGGATACGAACAGCAGGCGTGCCGTGGTACGTTTCTGTAACAGTACGTATATCAGGCTGAATCCCAAGAAAAGGAACAGGAACAGTCCGCTGCTGAATATCATCGGCTGACGGGGGTCGTAGGTTAGTATGTCTGCCAGTTTAGTCCAATCGAGTTGCCACATAATTATTGTATGCTTTTATAAATGCTTCGTGTAATAACAATCCTTGTAATCTATATCCTTCGTAAGTAAAATGAATTTTATCGCGCTGGTACATTCTGGCCGCACTCCAGTTCAGGCAGGCACGCTGCTTGCCGCCGACGATATGGTACATATCCCATACGGCAATGCCGTACTGACGGGCAAACCGGAGTTCATTTTCTACTACCAGCGGGGTGCGGGGGTTAATGATCTTCCCTTTTCGGCCGTTCCGCACATAGGCTCCCGGAGGGGTGGTCATCAGAAAGACGACATCGGGGCAGGCTGCTTTCAGGGCATCCGTCAGGTGTTTCATGGCTTCGGTATGCTCGGCGGCATTGTAGCGACGCCCGTGGGCTTCGTTGGTACCGAAAGACAGGATGACCAGATCGGGGTGAAGCTCGGTAATCCGGCGGATGTTCTCGGGGGTGGAATAGCTCTGGCAGGTGGCTCCGTTTATGCCGAGAATGTGGTATATCACGCCGTTGGAACCGGTTTCACGGGCGATGCCGGAGGTCTGGTAGGTTACGGGAATGTTTTCGACGGCTTTCGAGCCGAAATCGTCTTCCAGACAACAGCGCATGATGTAGGGAAAGACATGTCCCCGGACATGTGAATCGCCGATGTGTACGATACGCAGCGGACGGTCGAGTACGCTCAGTTTCTCCCAAAAGGGATATAAGGAACCGGCGGGATCGGTCAGTTCGTTTGCTTCGGTACCGCGGAATGTGGCAGGCATGGGACTGTCTACCGGTATAAACCGCATCAGTTGCTTCATCTCCCGGCTGGGATAGACAGGCGATGAGTGCTTGTCGGGCTGAGGACAGTCCGGCAAGACATCCTGTGCATAGCCGGGCACAGTGACCAGACTGATCAGGCTGACTATCGATATGAATAATTGTTTTAGGTTCATCGTGCGTTAATTTTCGTAGGCCTTGCGTTTCTCATACTGTTCCTTGCCGTACATCAGGGCATCGAACAGAATCTTCGCCAGGTGTTTTCCGCCCCGGAAGTTGATGTGGGTATAGTCGTAGTTCGCCATGGCGGGCTTGCTGTTGACCATTTCTTCCATACTGCCCTCGCCTCCCATGGCTTCGTACATGTTCCAGAATGCGACATGGGTCTTGGCGGCAAGTGCCTGCTGGTAACGGATAAGGTTCTTTACGCCGGGCATGGTATGCAGTTCTCCGGTTTCGGTCTTGCTCTCACGGTCGCCGATGCCGACAATCAGAATGGCGGCTCCGGGGAAGGCTTCCTTCAGGTGGGCAATGACTTTCTCCATCTCGACGGTATAATAGGAATAGTTCATGACTTTTTCCGACGCGACATTCAACCCGTACTGTAACACAATCAGGTCGTAGGTACGCAGGCGATTGTAGGCTTTCAGGATGGAAACCGGTATGCCGGCAAGCTGCTGTCCGCTGCTGCCCCGGGTACTGAAGTTGTCGAGTATCACCCCTTCCCGCGAATCCATGGTAGCGGCAAAGCAGCGGGTATGCTTTCCGGCCTGCTGTACACGCCAGCGGATCGTGCCGATTCTTCCGTCTACCCGGGCAACCTGCATGCCGGTGCTGTCGCCGGGGAATACGTATTCGGTGCTTTCACCTCCGTTAATCTGTGCCGACAGTATGACGGAATCGGGCGAGAAGAAGTAGAAGGAGGAGGTTTCGCAGGTATCCAGACAGGCGGCATAGTTGGTTCCGCCTTTCAGGGTGACCGTAGCTCCGCTGCGGGGAATGAAATAATGATTGGATATGTCCTGGAAGGCACGCTTGAAGCCTACCGAATCGGTTACAGCATGACTTTCCCAGCCTTCGAAGGTATGTTTTACCGTGGGACGGAATCCGGCTACACGGGAGGTGACCGGCACATAGCCTACTCCCCTGCCTCCGAACTTCTGTTGGAACAGGGTACGCAAATCGGCTGTCAGGATATCGCCTTCGATAAAGGAGTCGCCGAAATAGGCGATACGGACCGGACGGCCCAGTGAGGAGCTGCTTGCCAGGGCTTCGTAGAATGTGCCCATTCCCTGCCCCAGTGAATCGGCATAATCTTCAATGCAGGTCATTCCGGACTTGCAAGTGTCTACAAACGCGGGCTTTACCACGACCGGCAAAGCGATGGAATCGGAATCGGAAACTTCTTCGACAACCGGATCGGGACGCAGGTCGGACAGCAGATCGACTTTACGCAAAGGGCTTCCGTTCAGCATGACAGGCGGCAGATAATACAACGCCAGTAGTCCTGCCACAACCAGCAGGGTAAAGACAAAAGTAAATGTTATTTTATTTTTCATCGATGAATCTTTGCAAACAGCTGCAAAGATAGCGGTTTTTCGAAGATAATGAGAGGGATTGTCAGGGCTTTTCTTTTACCGACTGTAAAAAAGCGTCTACCATCTGCATTCCCTTGGGAGTGGAAATTCCCCGCATGTGCAGGAAAGTCACCTCGCTGTAAATTTCTGATAACGGGTAGTTTTCGGTTATATCGGAATATACGAGCATCTCAAACTGCATGGACATGGCCTGATTGATGATGTCGAAATTGATGTCGTCGCGGAAGATGCCTTCTTCCACGCCTTTCTGAAAATGAACCAGTGCCGCCGCGTCGCTCAGCTTCTGACGTTCGCGTACGTATGACAACACATTGGGGTATTTGCGCAGGTCGCGCAGAAAAAGCGGATTCAGCTCAGTGAGTTCACTCAGCTTACGTCTGTAAAAAGCAAAGATTACTTCCAGGGCATTTTCAGCCTTGGAAGCAACCTCGCTTATATAGGTATTCATTTCCTGCTGGTGCATGATCAGCACTTCCAGCAGAAGCTGTTCCTTATCGCAGAAGAGTTCGTAAAGGGTACGCTTGGATATGGAGAGCGAACAGGCAAGATCGTCCATGTGGACGTTTTTTATGCCGTATTTGCCAAAAGCGCGGAAGGCCTCAGCAATAACCCGCTTCCTCAGTTCTTCCCGGTCGTACTTGTTTCTCTTTACGCCTGCCATACGATACGATTAATGAATGATTCCTAATTTTGATGTTTCAACAAACTCGATAATGCGGTTGATCTCTGCACTGGGCGGTACCTGTTCCTTGATACGGAGCAACGCATCGTGCTGTGAAGTATTCGCCTTGTACAGGATACGGTATGCCTGTGCGATATGCTTGATGAGTGTTTCGGAGAAACCTGTAATCTCGAGCACCTTGGTATTGATGCTGTAAAAGGCAATCGGTTCGTGAGCCGCTACAATATAAGGAGGAATATCCTTGATGAAACGGCAGCCTCCCTGTACCAGAGAGAAACTTCCCAGACGTGTATTTCCCTGCATCAGCACATTGGATGTAAGGATGGCACAGTCCTGAATGATACAGTTTCCTGATACCTGTGAACCGTTTCCGATAATACAGCGGTTGCCCACCGTAACATCGTGCGACAAACGTACCCCTGTCATGATGAAGTTACCATCGCCTACGGTAGTAGCATGTCCGGCATGTGTACCACGGATAATCACAGCGTTTTCACGAATGACATTGTTGTTGCCGATGCAAGCCAGTGTATCCTCGCCGGTATAGGCAAAATCCTGAGGTACGGCTGCAATCACCGCACCCTGGTATACTGTGTTGCCGTTTCCCATACGAGTGCCGCTCATCAGGCTGGCATAAGGCATAATCACATTATCGTCGCCTATCTCCACATTCTTGTCGATATAGGCAAACGGATGTACCGTAACGTTTTTTCCGATCTTGGCAGAGGGGTCAACGTAAGCTAAAGGACTAATCATAGTTTCTGTCATTATTTAAGGTTAATTATTCTCTTCCTCCTCCCACGGCGCTGTACAAATCGATAACAGCCTGAATACGCTGGAAGTTATCGGATACTTCGCTCAACTGTGCACTCAGCAGGTTCTGCTGTGCTGTAAGGATTTCCAGATAGGTAGCGTCGCCGCTCTGGAACAAAGCCTTGGTATAGGTAACCGCCTTGTCGAGCTGTTCTACCTGTCCGCGGTCTTCTATCAGTTTCTTGTTCTGTGTATCGTACAGGAACAAGGCGTCGCTGACTTCTTTTCCTGCTTGCAGGATGGTCTGCTGGTAGTTCATCTGGGCAATCTTTTCTTCAGCCTTGGAAACTTTCAGGTTGGCAACCAGCTTTCCGTTGTTGAAGATAGGCTGAGTCAGTGAAGCGACAGCGTTCAGAATCAGCTTGCCCGGGTTCAGTACTGCAACACCGGCGTTGTTGGTCCATCCGGCAGTACCGGTAATATTCAGCCCCGGATAGAATGCGGAACGTGCCTGATTGGTTGTATAATAAGCACTTGCCAATGTCATTTCGGCAATCTTCACATCCGGACGGTTTTCCAATAACTGCAAAGGTACACCGGCTGTCAGTTCTTCGGGCATTACCTGCTCGTCCAGTGTGCTGCGTTCGATGGTCTGCGGAGCCTTTGCCAGCAATACGGCCAGCGAGTTTTCGGTTTCACGCACCTGACGTTTCAAGTCCATCAGAGATGCTTCTACCTGATGACTGGCAGCACGCATCTGTGCAACTCCCGCTTCGGTAGTCATACCGGCTATCTTCATGGCTTCCATCACACGTACATTCTCTTTGTAGATGGCAGCAGTTTCGGTCGTGATTTCTACCTGACGGTCGAGCATCAGCAGTGAATAATAAGTATTGGCAATGCCACAGATAATCTGTGAGCGTACAGCCTGACGGGAATACTTGCTTTGCAGGTAAGCAGCCTGTTGTCCGCGTTTCGCGTTCAGCAGCTTGCCGAACAAATCGATTTCCCAGCTTGCTGCAACCGGAAGCTGGTAAGTCTGCGAGGGTTTCGACTTATCGAAACTGCTCAGTGTTCCCTGAGGAGCCAGATTGATGGAAGGAAGGTAAGACAGACGGGCAGCGGTAAGCATCACCTTGGCCTCTTCCACACGCAGAATAGCAGCCTGCATGTCTACATTGTTGGCCAGTCCCTCTTCTATCAAAGCCTGCAACTTCGCATCACGGAAAACTTCTTTCCACGGCAGATTCCCCATGTTGGCTGTATCGGCAGCCAGCGTATCGGTTGCCGATGCCGGGTCACGATAGATACCTGAGGCATCTATCGATTCCGGACGATCGTAAGCTTTATAAATGTGGCAGCTGCTCATCATGGCAGCCACACACATTGCACCTAATATTTGTTTTTTCATTATCGTCTTTATCATTTATGAGTTTTACTTGCAGGAGAATACTGTTCAATTTCAGATTCTACTTCGCTTTCATCGAGGCTATCCCATTCCATCGGTTTAACCTTCTCCTGTAACCACTGGAAGACCACAAACAATACGGGGACAATGAAGATCTGCAAAATCATACCGATCAACATACCACCGATAGCTGAAGAACCCAGTGTACGGTTACCGTGAGCACCTACACCGAAGGCGAACATCAACGGAAGCAATCCGACAATCATAGCCAAAGAGGTCATCAAGATCGGTCGCAAACGAGCTGCCGCACCCAGCACAGCTGCCCAGGAAATACTCATACCTTGCTTACGACGGTCGAGGGCAAACTCTACAATCAAAATTGCATTCTTAGCCAACAGACCCATCAACATAATCAATGCAATCTGCATGTAGATGTCATTTGACATAGTTCCCAGAATCATCTTCAATGCTGGTATATTTCCTAATGCACCGAATCCGTTAACGAAAATAAAGCTACCCATCAAACCGAACGGAACTGAAAGCAATACAGCCAACGGAAGAATATAACTTTCGTACTGAGCACTCAGCAACAAGTAAACGAATACAAAACACAACACAAAGATAATACCTGTTGTACTACCACTTGTAGATGCCTCTTCACGTGCCATACCTCCTAATTCGTAACCAAATCCAGCAGGTAAGTTTTCCTTAGCAACTTCGGCAATAGCCTGCAATGCCTGACCTGAAGTGTATCCTGAAGCCGGAGCAACCATGACTTTCATAGAAGTATACAGGTTGAAACGGTTGATGATATCCGGACCATACACTTTCTTCATGCTGACAAACTGTGTAATAGGAGCCATTTCGTTACCACTACGAACTTTGATACTGTTCAGAGATTCCATGTTTTTAGTAGCATCCGGCTCAGCCTGAATCATTACACGGTACATCTTACCGAAACGGTTGAAGTTTGATGCATATAAACCTCCGAAGTATCCCTGCATAGTAGAAAGAATATCGCTCGGGCTGATACCTGCTTTCTTACAAGCTGCGGCATCGATATCCAGCTGATACTGCGGAAAGCTAGGGTTAAATGTTGTTTTTGCTGAGTTAATTTCAGGACGTGCTTCAAGCGCAGCTCTATAGTTATTGACTACTTCGAAGAAGTGATCCAAACTACCACCGGTCTTATCCTGCATATTTAACTCGATATCACTTGATACAGAGTAACCCGGAATCATAGGAGGAGCGAAGAACAATACCTGTGCATCTTTGATGATTTTCTGCGCACGCATGAACAATGTTGCATAAATAATATCAGAGTTCTGCATCATAGAACGTTCTTCCCAGTCTTTCAACTTGATAATGACAGAACCGTAAGAAGGTCCCTGACCACCAATGAAGCTATATCCGGAAATAATAGTACGAGATTCAACAGCAGGTTCGGCTGCAACCAAACTATCTACTTTAGCCAAAACTTCCATTGCACGTTCCTGAGATGTTCCAGGAGGTAAAGTTACAGCACCCATGATAGTACCTGTATCTTCATTAGGAACCATACCTGTAGGAGTGATCTTCATAAAGAATACCAGCAAAACAATAGAAGCAGCTACCAAACCTAATGATAACCATTTCTTATGGATAAAGAATACAACACGTTTCTTGTAACTCTTCAACAATGAATCGTAAGCAGCGTTGAATGAAGTATGGAAACGATCGATAACACTCATTTTCTTTGGCTTGTGTTCTGAATCATGTGGTTTCAGGAAGATAGCACACAAAGCCGGAGACAGTGTCAACGCGTTCAGTGCAGAGAATGCAATAGAGATAGCCATGGTAATACCGAACTGACGGTAGAATGTACCTGCTGTACCTCCCATGAAACTTACCGGAATGAACACAGACATCATGACCAATGTAATTGAAACCAATGCTCCACCCAGTTCGCTCATGGCATCAATAGAAGCCTCACGAGATGATTTATATCCCTGATCCAATTTTGCATGGACACCTTCTACCACCACTATGGCATCATCGACCACAATCGCAATGGCAAGCACCATCGCCGACAGAGTCAACAAGTTCACACTAAATCCAATCAGCTTCAATACGAAGAATGTAGCAATCAAAGCTACCGGGATAGCAATAGCCGGAATCAATGTAGAACGCATATCCTGCAAGAATACATATACAACAATGAACACCAGGATAAATGCTTCGATCAAAGTCTTGATTACTTCATGGATTGATGCATACAAGAAGTCGTTTGCATTTTGAGCAACGTTGATCTTCAGACCGGCAGGCAAACTTTCTTCTGCCTTGCTGATAACATCAAGCAGGTTATTAATAGTTTCAGTAGCATTAGTACCTGCCATCTGGAACACAATACAAGTTACAGCCTTATGTCCGTTTACTGTATTATTAAAGGTATAAGCCAAACGTCCGAGTTCGATACGAGCAACATCACCTAAACGAAGAACTTCTCCATTTGGCAATGCTTTAATAACGATATCTTCAAATTCTTCTGTCTGCTGCAAACGTCCCTTATAACGAATAGTATATTGGAATGTCTGATTTCCACGTTCACCAAACTGTCCGGGAGCAGCTTCAATATTCTGTTCGGCCAATACACCAGAAATATCAGATGGGACCAAATTATATTGCGCCATTACATCCGGCTTCAGCCAAATACGCATAGAGTAGTCCTGACCCATCACGTTGGCATCACCCACACCCTTTACACGCTGAACTTCCGGAATCAAGTTAATCTTGGCATAGTTTTCAATAAACTCGATGTTATACTTATCTTCTGCATCGTACAAAGAGAAAATCAACAACATAGAGTTCTGACGCTTCTGAGTTGTCACACCGACTCTTGTTACTTCGGCTGGCAGCAAACCCTGCGCCATAGAAACACGGTTCTGTACATTGACCGCAGCCATATCCGGGTCAGTACCCTGGTTAAAATAAATACTGATATCGGCCGAGCCGTTGTTTGACGCACTAGACTGAATATACATCATGTTTTCTACACCATTGATCTGGTCTTCCAGCGGTGCAATAACTGAGTTCAATACAGTTTGCGCATTGGCACCCGTATAGGCAGCTTCTACCGATACGGTAGGAGGCGCAATATCCGGATACTGTGTTACCGGCAATGTAGCAAGGCCGATTATACCCAGGATAACCATCAAGATAGATATTACCGTTGACAGTACCGGACGATTAATAAATTTATCTAGTTTCATTCTATTCCTTAATAATATTATACGAATACATTATTCTCCCCACACAATCAATTGAAAGCAGTCTGGATATTTCCATCACGCTGATCCTGGAGGGCTTTTTGATATTTAGCTTCTTTTTGAGCAACAGTAATAGGAACGATCTTCTGTCCATCCTGTAAAGTTTGAACACCTTCCACTACTACCTTATCTCCTTCCTTCAAACCGCCGGTTACGATATAATTCTTACCGTCGTTCAAGTTAGAAACCTGTATTTCCGTATGTTTCAGTGTACTGTCTGCCTGCAATACATAAACGAATTTCTTATCCTGAATTTCCTGTGTAGCTGTCTGAGGTATCAAAATAATATTATCCATTGCATAAGGGAATACAACATTTGCCATACCTCCACTACGTAAAATATTTTGCTTGTTCGGGAAAATAGCACGCATGCTAACAGAACCTGTAGTCTGATCGATAACTCCACTTACAGCATCAATTTTACCTTCTGCATCATACATAGTACCATCAGAAAGTTGCAGTTTTACTGCCGGCATTTTTTCCAGCTGTTCTTTCAATGTACCACCAGCTTTTGTCAAAGCCAACAACTGTTTTTCTGTCATAGAGAAATATACATACATATCACCAATCTGAGAAACAGTTGTCAATGGTTGAGCTACCGATGCACTAACCAAAGCACCTACACGGTACGGGAAAGTTCCGATAACACCATCAGACGGACTTGTAACTGTACAGAAGCCAAAATTTTGTTTTGCAGCAGCATAAGCAGCTTCAGCCTGCGCCAGATTAGCCTTAGCTGTCAGCAAATTATTTACAGCTGTCTGATATTCAAAATCGCTGATAATCTTCTGTTCATGCAGCATTTTCTTATTTGCTTCTGTTTCTGTAACAGTCTTTAAATTAGCTTTAGCAGATTCTACACCAGCCTTAGCCTGGTCGTAAGCAGCTTTATACTGAGTTGGGTCTATCTGAAATAGAGCCTGACCCTTACGAACTGTAGCTCCTTCATCTACGCATAATTTCACTATGAATCCTGACACCTGAGGACGAATTTCAATATCCTGCAAACCTTTGATTGTAGCCGGATACTGAGTGGTCTGGCTACTAGAAGTTACTGTAACCGATTGCACAGCAAACTCGTTGTCACCCATTTTCATGCCGCCTTGGCCCCCACCACAGGCAGTCAAAACCGATAACCCTAAAGCCATAAGGGAAATTCGGCTAGAAAAAAAACTTCTGTTTCTTTTTACACTCATATTCATATTATAAAAAAATTAATGTTTTTCTTACCCTCGTTTTATCGTTTTAATAGAAAACTTTTTCAACCCGATTAGTTTTTAACCGTGCAAATATAATGAAAAAATCACTCACAAAACCAACTGTTTAACTAACAATAACCATAAAACTAGGATAGTTATTACATATAGCCAAATTAAAACGACTAATTGACAAATATTATCGACAGAAACTTCTGCATATTATACAAATTACAGTTTTTTAAAAGAAAAAATCTTCCATTTGTTATTTTATTCCTACATTTGCGCTACACATTAATTGATAATTCATAAAACCAATAAAATTATGGTCAAAATAACAAAAGAAGCCGCTTTGCTCTATCACTCACAGGGCAAACCGGGTAAAATTGAGGTCGTTCCGACCAAACCTTATCAAACACAAAGAGACTTGTCATTAGCATATTCGCCGGGAGTTGCAGAACCATGTCTTGAAATCCAGAAAAGTCCTGAAACAGCATACGACTATACTGCTAAAGGTAATTTGGTTGCTGTCATTTCAAACGGAACAGCTGTTCTGGGATTGGGTGACATAGGTGCCATGAGCGGAAAACCCGTAATGGAAGGAAAAGGATTATTGTTTAAAATATATGCCGGCATCGATGTATTCGACATAGAAGTAAACGAAAAGGATCCTGACAAATTTATCGAAGCTGTAAAAGCTATCGCTCCTACATTTGGAGGTATTAACCTGGAAGATATCAAAGCACCCGAATGCTTTAAGATAGAACAACGCCTGAAAGAAGAACTTGACATTCCTGTCATGCATGATGACCAGCACGGAACAGCAATCATCTCAAGTGCCGGTCTGATCAATGCTCTGGAAGTAGCAGGAAAGAAAATAGAAGATGTAAAAATCGTCGTAAACGGTGCTGGAGCTTCTGCTGTATCATGTACCAAGCTGTATGTATCGCTGGGTGCACGCCTGGAAAATATCGTCATGTTGGATAGTAAAGGGGTTATTTCCAAGCAGCGTACCGACCTGAACGAACAAAAGAAATATTTCGCTACCGATCGTACTGACGTACATACATTGGAAGAAGCGATCAAGGGAGCTGATGTTTTCCTCGGGCTGTCAAAAGGAAACGTGCTTACTCAAGATATGGTAAGAAGCATGGCAGACCATCCGATTGTTTTTGCTTTGGCAAACCCAACTCCAGAAATATCTTACGAAGATGCTATGGCATCACGCCCTGATGTACTGATGTCAACCGGACGTTCAGACTATCCTAACCAGATTAATAACGTTATCGGATTCCCGTATATATTCCGTGGAGCATTGGATACACGTGCTACTGCTATCAACGAAGAAATGAAACTGGCAGCTGTACGAGCTATCGCCGGCCTTGCTAAAAAGCCTGTACCCGATGTAGTAAATGAAGCATATCATGTCAACAACCTGACATTTGGTCCCGAATATTTTATACCGAAGCCAGTAGACCCACGACTGATAACAGAAGTTTCCATGGCTGTAGCTAAGGCTGCAATGGAATCGGGAGTCGCACGTAAGCAGATTACCGACTGGGAAGCATACAAGAATCACCTGCGTGAACTGATGGGTCAGGAAAACAAACTGACTCGCCAGTTATATGAAACAGCACGTCGCTGCCCGCAACGCGTTGTATTTGCCGAAGGAACTCACCCCAACATGCTGAAAGCTGCAGTAGAAGCCAAGGCCGAAGGTATCTGTAACCCAATCCTATTAGGTAATGAAGAAAGAATAGCTAAGCTTGCCAAAGAACTCGACCTGAATCTGGATGGAATAGAAATCGTAAATCTCCGTCACGACCGTGAAGCAGAACGCCGCGAACGTTACGCACGCATACTGTGTGAAAAACGTGCCCGCGAAGGAGCAAACTTTGCCGAAGCAAACGACAAGATGTTCGAACGTAACTATTTCGGTATGATGATGGTAGAAACCGGAGAGGCAGATGCTTTTGTAACCGGTCTGTACACCAAATACTCCAATACCATCAAAGTAGCCAAGGAAGTAATCGGCATCCAGCCGGGATACAATCATTTCGGCACCATGCACATCCTTAATTCCAAGAAAGGTACTTACTTCATCGCCGATACACTGATCAACCGTCATCCGGATACAGATACATTGATCGATATAGCCAAACTGTCGGTGAAAGCAGTACGCTTCTTCAATCAGGAACCGGTTATGGCCATGCTGTCATACTCTAACTTCGGTTCCGATACGGAAGGAAGTCCGGCAAAGGTACACGAAGCCATCAGCTACATGCACCGCGAATATCCGGAACTGGCCATCGACGGAGAAATGCAAGTGAAATTTGCCTTGAACAACGAACTGCGTGACGAGAAATATCCGTTTACCCGTCTGAAAGGCAAGGAAGTCAATACCCTGGTATTCCCGAACCTGAGTTCTGCCAACGCTACTTACCAGCTCATCCAGAGCATGAGTGAAACAGAAGTCATCGGCCCGATCCAGATGGGACTGAACAAGCCGATCCACTTTACAGACATTGAAAGTTCGGTACGTGACATCGTCAACATTACGGCCATTGCCTGCATCGATGCCATCGTAGACAAGAAAAAGAAACAATGTTAAATCCTAAATAAGCGGAAAGCTGAGAATAAAGCTTAAAGTCCTCGCCGAAAAAGAGAAACTTTATCCTTTATTTTCAGCTTTCTCTTTTTATAACCCCATAATACCATCCGACCTATGAAAAAGCCCCTTACCAAAACCCAATGTGTCATCCTGACACTGTTCTGGGCAGCACTCTGCTTTCTGATTCTGACTTCAACCCCTCACATTGACGGCCCCCTTATCATAATGATTCTCATTTCGGGAGCTCTTGTATTCATTCCTGTCGCCAAATCACTAAGAAACAACAAATAATAACCATTTACACATATTTAAATTACAATTTCAAGTATTTTGATATTTTTTTCTCGTTTTTCTTTATCAAATGTTGTGCAAATAAATTTTTTTCTATATTTTTGTCACATTCAAAATTAATTAATTGAGGACATCAATAATCCAACAACTAAATAGATAATTATGAATGCAGCTAAAGTACTGGAAGATCTGAAAAGAAGATTTCCGAATGAACCTGAATATCATCAGGCAGTAGAAGAAGTGTTAGGCACAATCGAAGAAGAATACAACAAACACCCCGAATTCGACAAAGTAAACCTGATAGAGCGTTTGTGTATTCCAGATAGAGTTTATCAGTTCCGTGTAACCTGGATGGACGATAAAGGTAATATCCAGACCAATATGGGTTACCGCGTTCAGCACAACAACGCTATCGGCCCGTACAAAGGTGGTATCCGTTTCCACAGTTCTGTAAACCTGGGAATCCTGAAATTCCTTGCTTTCGAGCAGACATTCAAAAACTCTCTGACTACCCTTCCGATGGGTGGCGGCAAAGGTGGTTCCGACTTCTCTCCACGTGGTAAATCAAACGCTGAAGTCATGCGTTTCTGCCAGGCATTCATGCTGGAATTGTGGCGTCACATCGGTCCTGAAACAGACGTTCCTGCCGGAGATATCGGTGTAGGAGGCCGTGAAGTAGGTTACATGTTCGGTATGTACAAGAAGCTGGCTCACGAATTTACCGGCGTACTGACCGGAAAAGGACGCGAATTCGGCGGTTCACTGATCCGTCCGGAAGCAACCGGTTACGGAAACATCTACTTCCTGCTGGAAATGCTGAAAACACGTAACATCGAACTGAAAGGCAAGACTTGTCTGGTATCCGGTTCGGGTAACGTAGCTCAATATACCGTAGAGAAACTGATTCAGTTGGGAGCCAAGGTTGTAACCATGTCCGATTCTGACGGTTACATCTACGATCCGGACGGTATCGACCGTGAAAAGCTGGATTACATCATGGAACTGAAGAACCTGTACCGTGGACGTATCCGCGAATACGCAGAAAAATACGGCTGCAAATATGTAGCAGGCGCACGTCCATGGAACGAAAAGGCTGATATCGCTCTTCCTTCTGCAACCCAGAACGAAATCAACGGAGACGATGCCAAGGCTTTGATTGCCAACGGTGTAATTGCCGTTTCCGAAGGAGCTAACATGCCATCTACTCCTGAAGCAATCCGCGTATTCCAGGAAGCTAAGATTCTTTACGCTCCGGGTAAGGCTGCTAACGCTGGTGGTGTATCAGTATCTGGTCTGGAAATGACTCAGAACTCTATCAAACTGAGCTGGAGCCAGGAAGAAGTAGACGAAAAGCTGAAGAGCATCATGAAGAACATTCACGAGGCTTGTGTACAGTACGGTACAGAACCGGACGGCTACATCAACTACGTGAAAGGTGCAAACGTAGCAGGCTTCATGAAAGTAGCCAAAGCCATGATGGCTCAGGGTATTGTCTGACAGACTAAGTAATCCTCATATAATTAAAAGTAAAACGGGTGGAATGCGGCAAACATTCCATCCGTTTTTTTATATTCCCCGGTGAATATACTCTTTGTTGAACTTCCGTGCGACCATAACAAACAAGCCCTCCTTCTTCATGCCGAGAACAGACTCATACATGAAACAAGGAGGGCTATACTCAAAGTATTTCAGATTATTTTTCCAAAGACAAAGACCGGGTATTCCAGTTATATACTACCGTATACACAGTGTTGCGATTTACGGTTTCGCCTTCGTGTACACCCCATTCACCCTTCAGGACATTCACTTCCGCATCCGAATTGGTAACAGACAATTCATAGCTGAAAGAAACACCGTCCGAATGAGCAAAGTAAGCGGTTTCTCCATCTTTCAACGACACAGTCCGCTCAGCCGAAGTAACCGTAAAGCTATATTCCTGCAACCAATCTCCCAGCACATCCGAAAGGTTTACGCTTACAGCAAAAGTAATCATGGGAACCTGAACCTTCAATCCGGTAGTTTCGCCCTGCTTTACAGAAAAAGGCACCTCCTGATAATACACAGGCTCACCCTTCTCTTCGTTCGTCCATTTCTGTTCAGCACCATAATTCGGACTATACACTTTCAGCATATAATCATCAGCTGCATCCAGCTCAATCTTATCCTGCATATCTTCGGCCGATAACTGACGGAGCATCTCCTCTCCTTTCCACAACTCAACCGTCCAGGTGATGTCGTCTGCCGCCCGCGAAGCGACCTCTGTGTTTGTCTGTGACTGAATCTCTATCCCTCCAACCGACAAGAATCCTTCGCCGGAGAGTACCGTATCGTTTTCCTGCTGACAACCGACCAGCAGGAAAACAGATAATATCGTATATAGAATCTTTTTGCTCATTATTCTTTTATTTATTTGTCATAAACCAAGGAAACATCATCAATAAACAACTCATTACCACGAAAAGTAGCATCAGCTGTTTTATCTGTTGTACCGCCTGTATTAAAATTCTTCAGGTCAGTCTCCCAATTCAGATTTTCCTTTATTCCAGACTTAAACAAAACTAACAATTTATTAGGAGCCAACTTCAATTTTTCAACATCCTCTTCATAAAGAATATCAAGAACTTTTTCGACATAACTATCTTGTGCTCCAGTTCTAAATTCACCTTGTCCCAACAAAGTATCATCATGAAAAATCTGAATTTGAACCAGTGAGAGATCATTACCAAGAACATTCTCTATACACTTATAGTAAAAACGTAAAGCTGTAGGATGAGAATTATATGATATACCATAACTTCTGTTTCCATCATCATCTGCACTTGTTCCTAAGAACAACTCACTATGCATTGCCGCCTGAGGAACAGCCCAGCTTCCACCCTTATATCCCAAAGTAATAATTCGAACAGCCTCTCCCGAAACAGCATCCGAAGTCGGTCTACAGCCAGAACGAGAATTAAACGAATATGCAGTTCTGAAACAATAACAAGCAGATACAGCATTTAAGGTAGCCCAATTATCCCATGCATATAAAGCGCCATAATCAGCGCCAAAAAAGCCAGGGCTATCCGTACCTCTAGTTATCTTTGCTCCTTCCAATCCTCCATTTTCCAGGTTTACCACCGAATAAGTAGAAACAGCAACAGGATCACTATATATTTCATCACGATAAACGCCACGAATGTAATACATCGTACCAGGATTTAATCCATCTTTCCGTAAGTCATCTCCCAAATCGGTCCAATCGTTTTCACCATCCGCACTGAACTGATATTTCATTTTCTGCCCTAACAATTCATAATCTCCAGCCTTTACATCTTCGGCCGACAAAGGACTCACTGTAAACTCTTTTGTCCAAATATTTCCCGGATAAGCACTGACACTAAACTCCGGCTTATTACAAGTAAGTGTATAAACCCGGTTGGCCGATGCATCCTCGCTTGCCCAGCGGTTATTGGCCTCAACATCCACTTCTACCGTCGAAGCAACAGTAGCACCTTTATCTGTCATCAACTGGGGAATCAAGGAAGTAAAATCAAGACTGCCCTCCGTTGCTCCGATTTCTGGCAATGCAATACCCAATGCTGTTTCTACAGCCAACTTATCTTTAGCATTCGACAATAAATATTCTCTTCCCTGTTCCAGTCCGGCAAACTTAGCATCTGCCGAATTAAACTTCAACTTCAGCTCCTGCAAGGCAGACGAAAGCTTCAAGCGAATAACAGCCGATTTCTTTTCTGTTTCGGCAAACGACAATGTATTGTTTACAAAATCGTCTGATTCCAGCTTCGGCTTCGGCAAATATTCTACGGGAATCGTTTCTGAAATAGATACGGTTTCTGTTTCCAGTTTCTCGATTGAAACACCTATGCCCGATGAAACACCGGATTCATCCAGTCCCAACGTTACCTTTACATGAGTCTTTACCGGAATGTTTGCGAACTTCTCCTGATCTGGAATATTGTAAGTCACCTCTTTTCCGGTACCCAACAAACGTCCATGGAAAACAAGATTCACCGACGAACCGGCACGGAAGTAAGCACTTTTGCCTGAATCAGCATCCAAATCGACTGATTCGCCACCAACTGAAACCGTCACGTAATAAGACTCATACAGCTTATTCAGACTCTCCTTATTATAAATGACAGACAGCAACGAATTGGCAACCGAGCAAGAGATAGAAGCCGAAGTCATCTGCCCCTTTATCACTTCCTGTTCTTTCAAGCTTCCTACATAATAAGGAGCATCCAGAGCAATCACCGGATTGTCGCCATAAGTAGCCGTCAGGTCGTAGAGCCCTTCCAACAGCAGGATAGATTCCTTGCAACTGCCTTTATACGCCGACTTATCCGTACCGCTAAATACTACCTTCAACTGAAACATTTCCATCAACGGATCTTTCAGACCGGAGGGAGCTGTACGCGAATAAGCATTATTCTCTTCGTCGGTCAACGTAACAAGTAATCCTGTCTTGCCGGACAGAACCGCTTCTTCATCCGATTGGCATCCTCCCAGTACCGTACCCAGTACCAACGAGCATAAACAGCCAATCCATTTTATATATTCACTTATCGATTTATTCATAACCTAATTCAAATTCATCTACCCATAATGTACTGCCATCACCAACCTGTCCGATAACTTTCTTGCCTTCAGAATTAAAATCGCCGCCATACTTACTGGAGGTAGCAACAATGGCAATTTTTGCAGGCTTTGAAGCTGTATCACTATATTCAATATCAAACTCAAATTTCGTATATGTAGTCACAGTTTCCGAACCTACAAATTCACCGTAGGCTATTTCCTGTCCGGCCGAATTCCATAACTTCAAATAGATATGACACTGGTCCGTCTTCAGATTTCCCGGAACAGTACCTTCATTACTAATAGGCATCGGCTTATACTTATAATACCCGCTCAACTTAGTAGGACGGGCACCCGAATAAGGACGTCCAAACGACGGACTGTCTACAGGCCTTCCTATATTCGTTTTATAGGTTCCGATAAACAAGTTTCCGGCCGCAGCTCCCACCAGCAGGATATCGCCATACGTATACATTTTGGCAGCCTTACCTTTATAAGCATCACTACCACTAACCGGTACCGTACTCGACTCCTTGTAAATAGTAACCCCTTCGTTTCCGGTAGCCCAGTAAGCCTGCGGATCGTCATAGTTATTGGCAACCGGATTAGGATACCACGCTTTATCACCCTGCGTCCAAGTATCGAAATTCATGTTGGGGAGAGTCACAATGGTTTCCGTCTGGAAAGAATACGCCTCCCCTTCACTATCTCCGGCAAGAGCGCGTACTTCATAGTCTGTACCATCCTGCAATCCGGTAAGTTCGGCAGAATAAGAGGTAGTTCCCGTTTCTGTGATGGCAGAAGCATCGAGCTTAGTCCATTCTTCACTGCCCTTTACACGATATTCCACCGAAACCTTATTTCCTGCCCGGAAGCTGCCACTGATATAAGCCTTGGTAGCCCAGGCATTTACCTTTTCTACCGAAGCGGCTACCGATGACTTCTGCACATCCACCGTCCAGTCGCATATATATCTGCCGTTACGATAAGCCTTAAACACACGCGGACGGGTAAAGTCCGTTACCGTTTCTGCCGGCGGATCGAGCACAGTCTTGGATCCCTCCAGATTCAACTTTTTAATCTTGATATTCCGATAGTCGGCATCCTCGGTGACATAAATAATGGCGATATGATTATACAAATCCAGCGAAGGAGCCGTTCCCGACTGATTTTCCACCTCAATCGTACGTTCTATCTCCTGCTTTACCGTAATCTTCCACCAGTAGTCCTGATAAGTTCTCAGCAAGAACCCTACCGGAGTTGTAAAATCGACAGCAGTATTTGCATTGCCAGGAAGTTCGTTCAACGAAGTAAAACTAAAGTTAGGAAAGCCGTTAGGCTTAATACACGCGGCAGTATCCGGATAAATCAGTGCCTCTGAATTGGCAACCAACTTAGTAATCGGCAAACTATCGATAAAAGCATCTTCACCTATAGTAATTTCAATGGTGCGAGCCTGATTATTGAACACGGCTTCTCCCTGCATTCCGTCGACCTGAATATCCTGAATAACTCCCTCGATATAAGGATAAGGAATGTCATTCTCTATACACGAAGACATGTTCAGTAACAAGAGTGATACAAAGCTAAA
>ENA-UERX01000495-UERX01000495.1-human-gut-metagenome-genome-assembly--contig:-NODE-495-length-29276-cov-46.793109_pt1 | contig 29276 bp, 23 predicted proteins | sample MGYA00242992_ERZ507993 | MGnify/ENA primary metagenome ERZ507993 (study PRJEB26167, sample SAMN06115487) | human gut metagenome | host: Homo sapiens | place: China:Chongqing | collected 2015-04-10... | reverse complement strand
GAGGTCAACGCCGATGACTTTCACGATTTTGCTTTTAGTCGAATTTTGTGTAGTATTCATGTCGAAGCACTCCTCTTATCGTATGAGTATCGAGACTCAATGGCACTTTGATGCCGATGTACTCGCATGGGCCCCGAGCCCGCTAGCGAGAGAAAAGAGAGAGTGCTTCTTTTTTTGCGTTTTTGTCAAGTTCTGCATGGATGGTCTCCGGTGTTCGATGCCCCTTGGGAGCTGACCATCCAATTACCGACGATGCGGGCCGCATCGATTCGTTCTCCCGTTTCCGCCTTCTCCTTCGAGCCTGTCCGCGCATTTCAGAACAAAGGGTCCTTCTTTCGTCTCAGGACGGATTGAAAAGCCCCTGCATCGGCGTTCTCTACAGCACCGACTCTGGAGAACAGGTGTTGCTTTCACGCAACAAACGGGCTGAAAACGGCGTTTTTGCCGGTTGAGCGAAACGGCGGTTTCTCAACATCGGCGGCCCCCTGCCCGCCCTCACGCCTGCGTTCACGTACATGAGAACCATCTCGCCCGATGGTCCGCCACCCTCATCCGCTCGTCTCCCCGTCTTTGCCTGCTGTCGCTTTAAAGCGACTGCACCGCACGCGTTTCCATCATCAGGCTCCGATCTGGGCCTCTAAGGCGTTTGTCTTAAGACAATTTGCCGAAATCCCCTCTCCCGCATCAAGGAATGTCGAAATTTCGTCGTCTTTCGACGTCCTTCGGTCGTCCGGTGCTTCTGGACGGGATCAGAATGAATTCATGAACGTGCACGCGCCGTCGACGACCCCGGGCGACGGCGTCCTCAGACTCCAACTACCGCACGTCAAGGAACCATTCCATGCTCATGTACAACTTTGTCTCGGCCTTTGCGGCCTGCCTCGTCATCATCCTGCTGGGCGAGGTGCTCTCCAAGTTCACGAAAGGCTGGGTTCCGTCGGTCTTCATCTCCGCCGTGCTGATCCTCATCGCCTTCTGGACCTTCCTCCCAAAGACGCTCGTTGCGGACTCGAAGCTTCTGCCGCTGGGCTCCTCCGTCGCCATCTTCCTCCTCATCACCCACATGGGCACGCTCTTCAGTCTCGAGCGCCTGCTCCAGCAGTGGAAGACCGTGGTCATCTGTCTTGCGGGCCTCGCCGGGCTCGTGGGCCTGTGCTGGTTCGTCGGTCCGCTCTTCATGGACCGCACGCTCGTCATCGCCGGCATCCCGCCGCTCGCGGGCGGCATCGTGGCCACCACGATGATGCAGAAGGCCGCGCTTGACGCCGGTCTTGCCGCCGCAGCCGTCTTCGCGATCGTCATGTACTGCGTGCAGGGCTTCGCGGGCTACCCGCTCACGGCCGTCTGCCTCAAGCTTGAGGCCCGCCGCCAGCTCGCCGCCTTCCGCGCGGGCAAGGTCGAGGACAAGGGCGAGGACGCCCGCAAGGTCATGGCCGACGCACTCGCCATGCCCGGCAACGAATCCAAGCAGGGCGTGCTCGCCACGCCCAAGGGCTGGAACACGCCGTACTTCGTGCTCCTCAAGGTCTCGCTCGTCGCCTGGCTCGCCTTCGTGCTCGGCGTGCTCACGCCGGTCAACGGCGCCATCTGGGCGCTCGTCTGCGGCGTCGTCTTCTGCCGCCTCGGCTTCCTCGAGCCCAACGTGCTCTCGCGCACCGGCTCGAAGGACTTCCTCTTCCTCGCTCTGATCATGTTCGTCTACAGCGGTCTCGGCGACAGCAATCCCGAAATGATGGCGAAGCTCATCTGCCCGATGGTCCTCCTGATCATCATCGGCGTCGTCGGCATGGCCGTCGTCGCGGCGATCGTCGGACGCTTCCTCAAGATCTCCCCCTATCTCGGCTTCGCAACCTGCCTCACCGCTCTCTACGGCTTCCCCTTCGACGCGATCATGACCGAACGCATCTGCCAGGAGGAAGGCGCCGACAAGGCCGAGGTCGACTTCCTCATGAGCCGACTCTTCCCGCCGATGATCGTGGGCGGCTTCGTGACGGTGACGATCACCTCCGTCATTCTCGCGGGCTTCTTCGTCAAGCTCTTCTGACGGAAGACCTCAAACCTCTTTTCATTCAGGCGCAGCGCTTCCGCACGGGACCTGCGCCTGAAGACCCTTGACAGGACCAAAAAATGACACTCCAGGAACTCATGACCCGCTGGAACGGGTACCAGATCGAAATGCGCCGCTGGTTCCACCAGCACCCCGAAGAAAGCACGAAGGAAGTCCGCACTGCCGAACGCATCCGCGCCGAGCTCGACCGCGCAGGCATCCCGTGGCGTCCCTGCGGCCTCGGCACGGGCACGCTCGCCCGCATCGAGGGCGCTCAGCCCGGCCGCACGATCCTTCTTCGCGGCGACATCGACGCGCTCTCCGTCAACGAGGAGACCGGACTTCCCTACGCGAGCGAGGTTCCGGGCGTCATGCACGCCTGCGGGCACGACTGCCACATCTCGATGCTGCTCACGGCCGCAATGATCGTCAACGAAATCAGGGACCGTCTCAAGGGCACGATCGTCTTCGCCTTCCAGCCCGCCGAGGAGCTGGGTCTGGGCGCGCGCGCCATGATCGAGGAAGGCGCGCTCGAGGGCGTCGACGCCTGCTTCGGCATGCACGTCTGGTCCGACTATCCCGCCGGCACGGTCGCGCTGCGCAAGGGGCCGATGATGGCCTCGGGCGATCAGTTCAAGATCCACGTCCGCGGCAAGTCCACTCACGGCGCCCAGCCGCAGCTCGGCGCCGACGCGCTCATCATGGGCGCCGCCATCGCGCAGAACCTGCAGACGATCGTCTCCCGCGAGACCTATCCCGGCGACACCGCCGTCGTGACGGTCGGCAAGTTCCACTCGGGCACCCGCTTCAACGTCGTTGCGGGCACCGCCGAACTCGAGGGCACGACCCGCACCTTCAGCCCCGCCGTGCGCGACCGCTTCGAGGAGCAGATCACCCGCATCGCGAGGAGCACGGCCGAAGCCATGCGCGGCACGGCCGATGTCGAATACCTGCGCATCGTGCCCGTCACGGTCAATGATCCGGGCATGATCGACGTCGTCACGGGCGCGGCAGGCAAAATCTTCGGCGACAAGGGCGTCATCGAGGCGGACCTGCAGATGGGCGGCGAGGACTTCGCCTTCTATCAGGAGAAGGTTCCCGGCGCCATGGTCCTTCTCGGCGTGCGCAACGAGGCCTGCGACGCCGTCTGGCCGCAGCACCACGGCTGCTACAAGGTCGACGAGTCCGTCCTCGTCAAGGGCGCCGCGCTTCACGTTCAGACCGCGCTCGACTTCCTCGGCGTCGACCTGCAATAACGCCCGCCTCACCTCTCTCTTCCTGCACAGCCCCGCAGGCACTTCGCCTCGCGGGACTGTCTGCATATTTTCGATCATGCCTTCGGGTGCCTCGGCGGCTCCCGTACCTCAGTCTCGCCAGCCGTAGAAGCCCGCGTGCGCCGAGGTGATCGCCGCATGGTCGGCCTCGCTCACGAGGATCATGTTATCGGGCGTGTCGGCGCCGCCCTCGGAAAGCGGCACGACATGATGGACCTCGTAGCCTTCGGGCACGCCGTCGAAGCCGTGGACGGAGAGGAAGGCGTCGCGGGCGCCGATGTCGCGCACGATGTCTTCCGAGGCGACGTGGGTCGTGCCGTCGACCTCCCCGTATTGGATCAGGCGGTCGAGTTCCTGACCGTCGCCCGTGAAGACGCCGTTCTCAACCGACAGATCCGAAGGCGCGAAGCCCGATGCAAGCGCACCGCCCGCACCGTCGGCATCGGGAAGTCCGTCGACGTCCACGTCTGAGACGACGTCCAGATCCATCGCCGAGGCGCCCGCCGCCACCGTGACCGCACCCGTCGCCACGGCCGCAACGCGGGCGGCGTTCTTCTTCGTCAGAAACCGCCTGTCGGGATTCGCGATGCAGCGCTCGGCCTCGCTGAAGAGCTCGCCCGCCGCCGTGCACTTGTTCTCGATCGAGCGGCCGACGCCCCGGGCCGTCCTTTCCGCAAGGCGTTCAAGTCCGTCCCAGTCTCCTCTGGCTGTCTTCCTCGCCGCCCTGCCCGCCACATCCGCGACGTTCGCGACGCCCTGGAGCATGTTGCTGCCGACCGTGATGCCGACGCGCGTCGCAAACTTCACGCCGCGCGCAGTCGTCCTGATGACCTTGAAGAGCTTCACCTGCCGCCTCCGTTTTCCGTGTTTTCCGCCTTTGCATCTTCATTCGTCTTCCCGGGCTCGCCTGCGAGGAACGGGCTCTCGGGATCGTGCCGCCTGCGGTTCTCGAGCACGGTCTTCCTGCTTGCGTTCGCATAGCAGTAGGCGCAGAAGTGCATGCACGTGTCGTACATGCCGATGTCCTTGCTCACGATGCAGCCGCAGGCCTCGCGCTGGCCCTTGTCCTTCAGGTTCCTGCGCTTGGAGACCGGAACCACGGGGATCACGGGATCTCCGAAGAGCGAGTCCGCCCCTGCGGCAGGCGCCTCAGGCAGCTTGCCCGAGTGAAGGAAGTGCACGAGCGCCTTGTCCTCGCCGAACACTCTTTCCATGAGCTCGCCGTCGATGCATCTGTTGTACGTAATGCCCCAGGCCGCGAGGTCGGCCTCCTCGGCACAGGACGAAATCTCAATGTCCCAGCCTTCCGAATGCCAGCGTTCTCGGATCTTGGCGAGGCCCTCGCAGATCTCGCGCCTCTGCGCCTCGTCGGGTTCGGCCGACAGCACGGTCTCGCGAGTGTAGAGACCCGTGTCGCGCACGAGGTTCGCCTGGACCTTTCGGTAGGCGCCCACGTCGACGAAGCTCACGACGAGCTTCTTCGTGAGTCCCCTCAATGCCTTGCCGATCGTCCAGATCCTCATGAGGATGTCGCGCGGACCGGTGCCCGGCGACAGGATGATCGGATCGAAGCGCCAGACGACGCGGTCGGGACCGATCCGCTCGGAGAGCCGCCTGAAGGTCTCGATGCGCTTTTCGAGCGCGGGCACGTTGGGCTCGAAGCCCTCCCGCTCGTAGTCGTTGAGCGTGTACTGGAAGTAGTAGTGCAGGCCGCGGACATCAAGCTCGTCCAGATGCTGCAGGAAGGGCGCCGGGTTCTTCGTCCAGAAGACGACCGCCTTCACGTCCCTGAACGACACATACGAGGGACGGCGGTTGAACGGATTCACCCAGGCGCACCAGCCTGCGCGCAGGCGGTTCATGAACCACTGTCCATAATAGGCCGGGATGTCGGTCGAGCGGCTCGCTGACAGAATCACGGGCGTCATGGCCTTCACGCGGCCTTCGGGCGTTTGAATTTCCATTGGCATGTCAGCCTCCCCGGGCAAAGTACTTGTGATTGACGCAGCAGCCGGGAAGTTCGGCCAGGTTCTCACCCGCACCTTTCTCCCTGCACTCCCCACAGGATACGCCCATGGATATCTGCCATCGGGCGGGCGGCACTTCTGCACGCACCTTCTGCCAGAGCTTGTCGCGGCAGTATGCGCGGCATGCCAGCTTGGTCTCGGAGTACTCCAAAAGCCCGAGCTCGCTGAAGTCGAAGATGAACTGCAGAAAACGCGAATGGCTGCGGCATCCCGAGCATCCGTCGCAGACGAGCGGGAAAAGCGTCCTGAAGCCGTGCTTGCGGAACTGCAGCCTGTGCGTGTCGAACTCGCCGGTCATCTGCAGGTTCGTCCAATCATTGCCGCGATTGTGAGGCTGCCTCGACGTGACGTCCATCATGACGATCAGTCCTTCGGGAGCGATGCTGTCGAAAAACTCGCACGCGAAGTCGAGGAACGGCGTTTGGGAAACGGCGTTGAGCTCGCCGAGACACTTCGACGTGACGAGCACGTCGTAGTCGTCGCGCAGCTTCACGTTCGCAGGCGCAAATCCAGACTTCTCGGCCTTGTGCGTGACAGTCCTCACCCTGAGGTCAAAGTCCCACTTGTCGCGGCACAGGTGCATGATGTCCTGCATCATGCCGAGGGCGTCCTCGTTGCCGTCGATGGCGTCGACTTCCACCGCGGGCAGCTCCCAGTTGAACTCCCAGCCGAGCGCGATGAGGAATCCCAGAAGCTCGCCGCCCGTGCCGCAGCCGAAGTCGAGGACCCGGATCACGTCCCGCTCCGCAAGCATCTTCTTCACGGACGGCATGGTCCGCATCAGATGTTCGAAGATGATGGCGCTCTCAAGGACGGTTCTCGGAAAGTACGTTCCAAGATAATCCAGATTCTCATCGTGAGAGTTTTCCAGATTCTCGCGCGCCTTTTTCCAGTCAGGATTGTAACGGGCTCCCGCCGGCTCCAGAATCATGCGCTCCAGAAAGTCATACGCCCCGGTCAGTCCGATCAGCTTGGTCATGCATGCGCTCCTTTTTTCCTTGATGACGGTTTCATTCTGATCACGGGAGCCTTCACGCCACGAAACCGCAAATTTGCGGTTTGCTATAGTTGTATGCATCAAATCGCTTTCAGCACCCGACTTCGGGACGCATCGCCATGGCCGACAGCAAAAGACGCATTCTCCTCATCGCTCTTGGAACCACACCTCACCTTCTGACGTTCACGCTCGCGGCGCTCTACAAGGAGTCGCCCGAGGCCATGCCGACCGAAATCCGCATCGTCACGACGGAGCTCGGGGCCGAGATGGCCAGGCGGTCCTTCTTCGGAGAAGGCAATATCCTCGACGCCTTCTGGCGCGACTACGGCCTGAGTCCTGCGGCCTTCACCGAGGCCGACATCCATGCGATCTCCTCCGCTGACGGCGAACCCATCGCCGACATCCGCACGCTCGACGACAGCAACCGCGCCGCCGACCTCATCGTCAAGCTCGTGCGCGAGTGCTGCGAGGATCCCGATGCCTCGCTCCACGTCTCGATCGTGGGCGGACGCAAGAGCATGGGCATGCTCATGGGAAGCGCGCTCACCTTCTACGGGCGCGACCGCGACCGCATCAGCCACACGCTTTCCGAAAACGAGACGGCTCCCGACCGCAGGCCCTATCCGTCTCCCGAGGAACTCGCCGCCAATCCGGACGTCGTGATCCTCGCCGACCTCCCCTTCCTGCGCCTTCGCCAGATTCTTCCCGCCATGATGCTCTCGAAGGAATACTCCTTCAGCGAGATCGTCCGGAACTCCCAGCAGGCGATCGAATACATGCCGCGCGTGCGCCTCACGCACGACGGCAGCCGCTGGCGCCTCTACGCCGACGGCGTGCCCGTGCACCTCGAGCCCAAGCTCCTCGGCCTCTACGCCTGGCTGCTTCTTCGCACGAAGCTCGGCCGGGAGACGCCCGTCTCCTACGGCATGCTCCCGTCGGAGGTCTTCCTGCACCTGCGGCTTCAGTTCGTCCGGGTGCTCGGCCTCATCCTCACGGAAACCCGTCGCGGCACAGCCTGCAGAAGCCACCTCGGCGTCGAGGAGCACGTGCTCGAGCAGGCCGTCAGATCCCTTCAGACCGAGGGCATCGAGTCGGACGCCGAGTTCTACCGAGCCTTCAAGGCTGCAACGGGCGCCGAAGGCGACGCACGAAGCGCCGAGGTGCACAAGGCCTTCGTGAACGCCGAGCGCAGCTTCTCGAAGAACGTCTCTGAGCTTCGCTCGAAGTGCAACGACAAGATCCGCGCCGAACTCGCGGACCAGATCCCCGACGTGACGGGCCGCCGCTTCAACAGCTACCTCGTCGAATCGAACGGCCAGAAGGACGCAACCGCCTACGGCCTGCAGATCTCGCCCGAAAACATCGAGCTGCCGCAGATCCTCCTCGACCTGTGCAAACCCGTCGAGACGGGCGCCGTGCACCGCTGGCGCGAAGTCTGAGGACGAATTCCGCAAATCTGCGGAATTCCCCGCCTTCCCGCCCCGCCCGCACAATCGGATCATGGCGGCGAATCCGCGCCGCATCTTCTTGAAGGGCGACTTCGCCCGTGGACAAACGTCATGACCGATTCCGTCACGCTGCGGCCCGACCCGCAGGCCGCCTCCCGCATCGAATTCACCGCTCTCAGGGATGACGGCGAAAGCACGCTCTCCATCGTCGTCGACGCCGACGGCGGATGGCGCCTCAGCGAAACGGACGAATGTGCTCGTTCGGGAACGATTTCAACCGGCTGCCTGCACGATCTGATTGTGGGTTTCCTCAGTGCTTTCGGCATTGAGGATGAAATGACCTTAGAATTGACGGAGATCCGCGGATCCTGGTTCGTTCGCTTTCTCATGGCGGGCGTGCCCGTTTCCTCGAAGTCCGGTCCGATCCTTTCCGAAGCGGTCTCGCCATACCGGACGCTCGACGGCCTGCTGAGACAATGCTTCGGCACGCCGCGCGGGATCTTCTCCGACCGAACCACCTGACCCGCGACCACCGTCCATGTCCCAAAGCGAATCGCCCCGCGACTTCTACCACCGCCTCGAAAACGGGCTTTCGCCGCTCATCAGGCTCGTGCTCGCCGAGCATCTGCCGAAAATCGGCGGCCGAAAATGGTGGGAGGCCTGCGTGCTGAGTTCTCTCACGCCCATCCAGCTTGAGTACGTCCGCGAGCCGGAGAACCTCGAGCAGTTCGACTTTCCCGCTCTCGTGAACATCGTGCACCACAACTGGCGCACGCTCAGGCCCTCGCTCGGCATCGGCAACGAGTTCACGAACTACCTCTTCTCGCTCAAGACGCTGCGCAACGAAGTCGAGCACAGGCCGGACCTCGTCCTAGACGACGAGCGCCGCAGGCATATCGAGCAGTCGGCCCGTCTGGCCATGAGACTTCTCAACAAGGACGAGACCACGGGCCCGAACCTCTGCACGCCGCTCGTCGCCCGCAGCATGCGCGCGGGCATTCTCGCATCCGCCATCGCCGTGGTCGGACTCGGCGTCCTCCTTCTCAAGCCAGGCGATGCCGTCACCGTCACGCCGTCCGAGGCGGCCGATCCCGCGCCTGCCGCCGCCCACACGGCACAGGCCGAGACGAAGCACATCACGGCGGGCCTTGCCTCGAAGCTCGGCTCCGACCGCATCAACGTCTGCATGCGCTACCAGCGAAACGACGGCACCTGGTCGAAGCGCTACACCGTGTACGCGACGCTCGAATACGGCTGGCGCCTCAACGAGCTGCTGCACCAGTCGCTCTACAAGCCCGACATCAGACACCTCGTCGTGCACTGGCGCAAGACCGACGACTACACCGTCATCCCGCTCAACGCGGGCGAGGCCAGGCCTCCCGAGACCTTCGCCGCCTACCGGGACAGCCGCACACGTCCCTGGGAGCTCAAGACCGGCTGGGACGGCTGCCGCACGCCCGATGCGGACGCCCAAAAGCGCTCCTGACACCCGTCGGCGAAACTCCTGATGCACGAAAGCGCCGCTCCTGCCGGAGACGGCGCCTTTTCGTCATCAGTCCGCCCGCATGGTCGAGTAGCTCACGAAGCGCTCGACGCGGGCGCTGCTGTACCGGCCGTCAAGGCCGAACCTTCGGCAGAGAGCCGCATACCACGACTGGGATATGCCGCCGTCAAAACTCCATTCGCGTCCCTTCATGCTCATCGTCAGGCATCCCGAAATGTGCGGGTACCTTTTCCCGAGCTCGTTGTCGCGAATGTCTCTGGATCCTGAAAACCGTGGAATCTACAATCAGTCAGATTCGTCGAAGAAGAGCTCGAGGAACATCTGGTCTCTGGCCGTCGTCTCCGTAGACCAACGGTACTGTGCCACCCTGTTCCTCACCTCGACTCTTTCCACACAGTCGAACCAATCGAGCAACTGCTTGAGCGTCATCGATCGAATCCAGGCGGTCAGTTTTTCGTACTGCTTCCGCACAGTCTTCCCGAGCGACTCATCGTTGGCTCGCCGCTCGGCTTCCTGAGCCGTGCGCTCCATCATGCTCTGCAGCACGAAACGGTAGCCGAGTGCGACGTGTCGGCAGATTTCTTTCCCGCGTACGCTGGTCATCGTCCAGACTCGGGGCTTTCGCCCGTCAAGGTCGGACTTGACGACGCGATACGAGGTTTCAATGTCGTTGCGGCGACGGTAGCGACGAAGCACGTCCCACGGGCTCGCATGAAGATTTGAAAGGATGACGAAAATCCCAAAGTCCTTCTGTGCGGCCAGAATGGCCTCTTCGTTGGGGATGACCTTGATGCCTCCGCCTCGAACACGCTTCCACGAGAAGTACCGGTGCGCGAACTCAAGCTCGGCATCGTCCATTTCATTTTCCTTGCCGGCTGCAAGACTCATTTCGTAGCTTTTGAGCTTCGTGTGGAAGGCTGAAGCTTCCATGACAGCTCGGGCATTGTTGCGGAAATAGTGAAAGTACAGTCGGAAGGATTTCGACTCCGTATCCCCGGCGGCTACGCCATTGCGCGTGCGCTGCCGCTTCCATTCAAACGGCGTCATTTCAGACACCGATACGGCACTGATCTTCTCGTCGAACGGGCACTGAGAAGCGTACCGCGAGAAGTGGTCTCTCAGTTTGGTCCCATCATCGGCGGCGCTGTCCAAATGCTTGTAGATCCAGGCGTGCTTGAGCGTGGCGAGGATCGTGAACTTGAAATTCTTGCGCAGGAAGCGCAGCACGTTCTCCTTGCTGAAGAACCCGTTGTCGAGGCAGAACTCCGGATTCTTCAAGCCGTATGCCTTGGCCCGAGGCACGGCATTGACGAGAGAAATCACGTCGGGGATGTTGCCGGGCTGAAGCTCGAAAGAAACGGGCAGACCGGAATCAAGCGAGCAGAAGGTGATGATCTTGTAGATGTCCAAGCCGTCGCCGTCTTTGTTGAAGCCTTGCCGCGCGTACGGTTTCAGGCCGTTGCCGTAGACGGAATGCGAGGTTGAATCGAATGCGATGGCCGGCTGTTCGTCGTTGCCTGCCGTACGGGCCAGTTCCCGGAAGAGAGACTGCGAACCGGATTCATCCAGGCCGAGCTCGTGGAAGAGGTCGTAGCAAATGTCCTCGGACAGGCCGGCTTCGTAGGGGAGATCATGTTCGCATTGCCAGGCCTCCACGTTGTGAACAGTTTCATCCGTAGCGACCAAGTACTGAGAGACGGAGAGCAGCTTCTCGGAGGTTCCACCGTTGGGATACGCCCTGCGGACCGAACTTTCGAGTCCGGCCACTGCCCCGGCATGACGAATCAAGTCCAGAGCCCCTACACGGGTTCGTTTGGCAGAGAGCTCGGCAGTCTGAGCCGCTTCGGCTGGCTTCTTCTTGGGGCGGCAACGGGTTGTCACCGTTTCGCCTTCCAGGATTTTTTCACCCGTCCGACGGCTCGACAGAAGGACGTTGTAGCCCTTTGCCGGATCGTATTGATAGCGACGTTCCTCGATGTATTTGACGCCGGTCTTTTTGTTCGTTACTGCCACACGGCGAACTTTGGCCGGGAACTCCTTCCGGGCTGCCATTTGATCTCCTTTGGCGAGTGTATATGATTACATCATATACACTCGCCATGGTACAAGAAAAAAGCCCCGATTAAACAGGGCTTTTAAGAGAAGTGTCTGCTTCGTTTCTGGGCTTTGAGTGATCTTTTGACGACTTGCAGGCTTTGATATGCCAGCTTTCTCGAAGCTGAAGAGCTTCCCCAATACGTCAATGATAGAATATTGAATCCGTGTCGCATTAATTTGTGCATTAAGACGCGTATGCATGATTTGCATTGAACGACAAGGTAAATAGAAGTAGTAATGGAGGGCCGACTGTGGGCGACAATAGCGATAGCGAGAATGAGGACTTGGACCACAAGACTGTTGTTCCAGAATGGCCCGATGTGATTAAGGCGAAAATTGCTGAGGCAAGAGAACATTTTGCGGCCTTCAAAGCTGAAATGGGCTGTCCAGATTCTGACTTGGTAGTTTATGGAACCGTCGTAAGCTCATTTGAAGCAGAAGAGCACGAAAGAGGACCGCTATGGTGGCTGACGGATGTCGTTTCTACGGTTGACGGAAGACGAGTTGATCTGCCTGGGTGGGCACTGTACGTAGGACGCATGGATCTTGGCGCCTATGAAGGTAAGAGAGTGAAGGCTATCGTTGAATTGGCTTTCGAAAAGGAGCTTGCCAAACGAGGTTTTGCCTTAAGAGCCAGACCGTTGCTGACCAATGTGCCTGAGCCGGAATGGGAAGAGATCAATAAATCCGTTAATCAATTGGAGAAATTAAAAGAGGAGATCGAGAAGAAATCTCACACGAAAGAGAACATCAAGCAGCAACTTGCCAAGGCAAAAGAGAAGCTTAAAGAGGCGAAAGAGAGTTGCGAAACTCTGAAGAGTGAAGTTGGCGTCCTGCAGCATCAAATGGATGTACTTAAGGCAAAGCGTTCCATTCTTGGTTTTGAAGACGCTGAAAATCAATCCGATGAATCGCCAGCCGCCAATCTATCGCTGAAGGAAATCGCCGAGAAGGCACACGCAGCGCTTGTGACGTCCGGAGGTATTTACACGCCTGAATTGATTCGAGATTTCACCGTTCTCCTCGCAACCGGCGATCTTATCGTGCTGGCAGGGTCTTCAGGAAGCGGCAAAACCAGCTTGTGCAGGGAATATGCACGAGTAACGGGTGGGGTTTGTCATGTTATTCCGGTGAAGCCGAACTGGACCAGTGCCGATGATCTTCTGGGCTTTTATAGCCCTATCGAAAAGCGATTCTTGACCACCCCCTTCCTGAATGCCTTGATTGAGGCTCAACAAGATCCGGACAGGCTCCATATCATTTGTTTGGACGAAATGAATCTGGCGCGGCCTGAATACTATTTCGCAGACTTTCTCAGCGTCCTGGAGGAGCGATCTGAAGCGGCTTGTATTGAGCTTAATGTTCCCAACCGACGAAAGTCGATCGAACGTGCGCAGGTTCGCAGGATACTGGAGGTCATTCCTGATCAAGTTGGCCCGGAAACGTCGTTGGAAGATCTTTTAGCTGCTGAAGAAGTGAAGGCCGGACTTCTCAAAGCCTTCAACGTCACGAATGTCGATGATCTTCGAAATGTCTGGACGACGCTTCAGCAACAAATGAGCTTGTCGTTTGAGCAAACCGGCGATCTGGTAATTCCCGGCAACGTGCGATTCGTCGGTACGATGAATGTTGATGAAACGACAAACTTTTTCGCACTGAAAATCCTCGACAGGGCTCAAATTCTCCAATTGACGAATCCCATCTTCGAGCCGAAGCCGCAGGAAAAGGCGCCGAAGTCAACAGCTCCTTTCCGTGTATCCCCCGGTTCGTTCGGCAGGATCAAGCCATATCCGAAATATTCGGAACAGAGCCTGGTTGTGCGGCACTTGAAGGAAATTGGTGAAAAGTGCTTCCGCCCGCTTCGCGTGGATCTCAGCCTCAGAATGATGCGTCAGGCGCAGCTTTATGAATCGCTTTCGATGTCTGCCGGCATGAGCAACAAGGAGATATTGTCAAATGTCGTTCGGCACAAGCTCTTCCCGAAGTGCGTTTTTGAACTCGATATGAACAGCTCAAGTGCGATTGAAAAGCTTCAGACCTTCGTATTGGATTACGAGAATCTGCTGTCTCCGGATTGCGCTCAGGAGGTTCGCACGCTTATTGACATGGGGAGAAAAAACAGATCCATCAATTGGTGGTTGCTATGACAATGCCAAAGGTTGCCTACTTTGTGATCGAGCAAACAGGCACTGATCAATTCCGCGCCGTCTCTGAGAGCCATGATGTCGAAGTCTTGTCTGACGGACTCGGTTTCTACTCGAATTTGCAGGCTTATCCGAAAGTCTTGCCCGGGGCCGTTCCGGCCATCAGGTTCCCGTCCGGGAAAAAGCCTGTTCTTCCTGAGGATACGGATGAGGATCATTGGCATCCTGTATCTGTCAATGGCGATACCTTTTGGGCCTACTTATACAAGAACCGGGATCGCAATACTTACGAATCCAAGGCATTCAACACCTGTGGGGAGATGTCAATTTCCGATGGCGAACAGCATTTGACTCTGACAATAGAAACTTGCCACTTTTCGATTGAAGACTTGAATGCTGCTCTTGAAGATTTCAAGTGTGAACTGCTGAATATCGTACTTGAAGAGTCCAACATCTTTGTTCGAGCCAATCGTCAGGACTTTTCGCCTGTGCTTTCAGACATGGCTATAGAGGCTATCAAGCGATTGATCCGAGCTATCGAAAACATCTCTCGGAATCCAAAGTCTCGTCTGTCCCATGCAACACGGTTGATGAACGTCGGCAGGGCCAAGCCGACCGCAAAGGGCATTCGTCAATATTTTGTCAACCCGGCAATCAGACAGGTGGATGGCCATGTCTCGAACGATGACTTTGACACAGGGGAGAATCGGCATGTTTTCAGTACGGCACGCGGATTACAACAATTCCTGCTGACGGTCGATGCCCTTCAGAAACATTGGCTCAGTGCAAAAAGAGAAGATCTTCGGTTGCAGGAAGACTCTAATTCGGAAAGCTTGCCGGTTGATCAGAGGCAGTTCGAGGATTTGTACTGGACCAAGCACCAACAAGTATCACAAAAGATCATTAGACAAAATGTCCCCGATCTTCTGACGAAAATAGCATCTGTCATAGGCAAATTCCGAGGTTTCGGAGTGAAGCCGGTCGCAAGCGGCTTCAATCCTATGGTGTTTGCTCAGAATCCTGCATATGCCGAATTCCAAAAGGAGAGGGCACGTTTCTTTGAGGAAAAACTGTTTTCGTCCGTCGGAATGATCACGAGACTGGGTACGCAGCTCTCAAAACTATCCATCATGAATCTGCCGGATTTTTATGAGCGCTGGTGTCTCGTCCAGATGATTAATGTCCTTGTCAATCGCTTTCATTATGAGGTGGTGGGGACTGACTGGCGTCGAAAATTTGTTGCAATGTGTCTGCTCAACCGACGCGGAATCATTATCACGCTTCGTCGCACTGTTGGAAGATGGGGGGATGAAGAGAAAATAAGCCTCTCATATCAAGAGGAATTCGTTATTGACGGGAAGACAATCAGACCTGATTTTATCATTCGAACTGACGCCGGAACATGGATCGCTGATGCCAAATTTAGGACTCATAGCACGAATACCGAACTGATGAATTTGTGCTGGGAACTTGCGCATAATAAGAAATATAACCTCAATAGTGAGGTGCCGGTTTACTTGTTCCATTGCGCGAATCATGCTGGTGATGATTCCTATAAGAGCATCTTTAAAAACTCTTGGCTTCCATACTGCAATTATGGATCTTATTTTAACAAACTCCAGCGGGGACATATCCTTCTAACACCGCAGTCTAACATGAAGGAGCGGAGCATAGATAATCTCATTCGTTGGTTTTTGATGATATTTCAAGAATCAAACCAGCCGCTATGTCCAAATTGTGGCGAGCGTCTTTTAGAATATACGCAGAATAAGTTCAAAAGGGGATTTAAGTGTCCCAATTGCGGCTTTGGGTCTTCTGTAGGCCGCTGTCTGAAGTGCAAAAGAGTTTTTTGGTGTAATAAATTATATTGGTCGTATAATATTTTTGACACAGAGAAACGTCAGACAATATGTCCTGATTGCGCAGAGACGATTATGCCAAGAAAGTTGACGTGGATTGAGTTATATATGAAAGATCCATACAGGTATAATATTGATGGTGAAGATCTCTTTTCCGGTTTTTATACTGGTCTGATAACGAATCCCGATGTTTCACCGTATCGGTGAGCATATCAAATGTGTCCACTGTTAAATTAAAACCATCTTCAGAGCTGGGGGACTTAAAGAGTTTCCTTAATTATGTCGAACAAAACAAGAACCAAGGGAAGCTCTTCAAAAAAACCTGTTACCAAGCCGGATGGAACAAAAATGTTTCGTTCGGGTTTTCTTAACGACGCCAGAAGGTACTGTTTTTTTATCAACACAATAGTAAAATACTACTATGATAACGTTCACAATCTAGGTGTTCTATGGAAGAGCTGTTCAATGGCCAATTGAGCTTTGCTGACATTGAGGCTGAAAAATTCCTTCAGATTCGTCGGACTCATGCTGATCGTCGCGTGAATGCCATGGATCGCTTGACAGATGACGTAATCAACGAATTGATCCAACTTTGGGAAGCTCGTCAAAAGAGGCCTTTAGGACTACTCGCACAGCTTGTCGCCCTGTGGCACAGAAGGAATTCTTCAAGCCGCGGTATTCGATTGAGTTTTTCAAGAGGTTCCTTGACAGAACCCGTGCGCCTTACCTCCCATTGAAATGAGAAGCTTACGGCGCACGAGTTCTGTCAAGCAGCGAAGGCATCTTATCAGAAGCGCCCCTCGCCTCCGGCAGTCTCTCTCCGACGAGAACAGAAGGGCGTCAAAGATCTTCAGCTGTCTGAAGGTCGGGAACGGCACGAACCCTCTTCACCAAGTCCAGTCGCACTGTTCACGTGAATGAGAATCCACGTCTCAAATGGGTCGAACTCCTTTCGGAACCCCGACATCAAACTCCTTCGCGAGTACGCCATAGCCAGCAACGGCGTCCGCCACCTCGTCGAGGATGGCCGTCGCTTCACTTCTATCAATTCGAAACTGGGATGCCAACTCAAGGAAATCGCGCCGTTTGACACCTTTGCCGAGGCCGCAAACCGATGTCATATGCTCGCCTCCCAAAGCCGGAGAAGTGACAAGATCATAGGCGGGCGACACGGACCATCGGCCTTTGGCATCCATCAGGAAAGAGAAATTCTTTGCATGGTCGTCGCAGTTACTGATCGAGTAGTTGAAGATGGCACGGCGAAACTGTTCGAGGACATCCGCTACGGAGGTCAGTTTTGCAGTCAAGGTAAGAATATGTGAGTAATCGAGGCACGGAATTCGGAAGTCGCATTCCAGAAGCGCAGCAGCCGTGCACATATGCACCTTTCCTCTCTCGTTTCGATCAAATCTCTCAATACCAAACCAAGCGTCATTGTCTGCCGTAAAAAGATGTGTTCTGGGCATTCGGATGCCCGCCTGTCTCGCGACCAGCGAAGCGATGTATTCCTGAATGCCTTGATCACGACGGTCATCCGAACTACGAAATTTGATCATCCACGGCGTCATTGAGCCGTTTACAAGACTGCCGCGGGAAAGTTTCTTAAAATCACTTGAGACTAAACAGATAATTTTAGGCCGCGCTCCGCCTGAAGATCCATTAAGAGATTTCAAGGTTGCCAGTGCTTCTCCAGAATTTTGCTCTATAAGAATGGAGTCAATGTCCTTGGCAAGGCTATCCAGATGAATGACATCGGGATCAAAGCCTTCAATTTCATCAGTAGCTGGCTCGTATTCCAACGCTCCCATTCCGTTGGCTCCGACCCAGCAAAGGCGTTCCAACGGCGACACCAAGGCCAACCTTCTCCCTTGCTTTTGCAACTGTCTGTCCAACAATAAGTTTCCCCAACCATCTGGAAGAGAGTCGGCAATAAATCCAGGAAGGCCTCGAAATGGGTTGTAAGATAGGCGCTTTACCGTAGGCGACAAGGGCATTGCAAACGGAGATACCTGTAGTCCCGATACGAGAAAACCTTTCTCATACTGGAACGCGATACCATCAGCGTCATCTTCTAACTTGCCTAGTACATAATGGAAATCTTCGATATTCAACGTTACTGTAACTTGCATCAACGCGCTCTCCGACGAATCTTTGGGGGTTTTACAAACAAGTCTTTGACGGGCTCGGGACGAAAGAGACCTTCCAGTTCTTGAGCGAGGTTGAGGGACATCGCCAAAAGAACCAGATGCTTGAGCGAAATCTCGCCTTCCTGTTCGAAGCGGCGCAGAGTTCCAAGCGAGACTCCCGACTTTTCCGACAAAGCCGCCTGCGTCAGGTTTTGCGCCAAGCGTTTCGCTTGAAACTGTCTGCCAATCTTGCGTTGGACGGCCACAGGTGATGAAAAGTTGGCAAGAAGGTTCATGAGATGTGTTCGAGCGTAAGAAGATTTTGAGTCAAGTTAGTACTAGCATTATAGTATTTCATGGTTAAAAAACCAAGTAATTACTTAAACCATAGTAGTAGAAAAGTACTCAACTGCGAGTTCCAGCAACGAGCCGAACGCAGGACGGCCCCGAAAAGGCGTTCAGCCGTCGGGACGGCAGTCAGTTCAACGAAACAAGTGTTTCAAGAGGCGCGCGCTCGAACCGGCGACGGCGGAATCCAGACGAAGAATCGGGTTCAGACGAGCTGAAGTTTGTCCGCGGAGCGCTTGTGGTCGTGAACCTTCTTGATCGCGTACAGGATGTGGATCTTCCCGCCCGAGAGCGCTTGCCTCATCTCCAGGTCCACGTAGAGGAAGTCGCCCCTGCCGATCGGCTCGGGTCCCTTCTCGACCATTTCGACGAACGCCTGATCGTCGACGCTGACGAAAACGGACGTCTACTCGCCCATCTTCACCTTCCACCGGCAGGCGGACCGTCTCAAAGCCATCCTCCCGACAAGGACCGGAAGGTTCCAGCGAGGGCACGACCGACGAGGCGCTGACGGCGGACTCGGCACGAAAACGTCAAAATCAATTCCAAGCTCTTTCCCTCTGCCAGTAGGGAGAAGGTCGATTCCGCACATGTGCAGTTTTTTTTTGAGCCGCGTCGCCAAAAGATGAGTTTTGACCTCTGTTCAGGTCTGAAATCACCGACCTTCGAACCGCCACAAAACCATCCTCCGAAGAGCGTCCGACTGAAAACGACCGGGGCGGGCACCCGAACGCAGCAACAATCCCAAAATCCCCGCCCGCCTCCACTGCCGGCAGCGACTCAAGCGTTTGCCCTAATGACGAAACGAGCCGATCAGCCTGCCGCACAAACCATATGCTGCGAAAGGCGTATTGAAGTTACATTCCCGCACGAGTATGATGAATTTGATTTTCTTCACACTCATGCAAGAGAACGGTCCTGCAAGGTCCGTTCAGGGAGGAGCGCATGACCATGACCATCACGAGGCGACGCCTCATCGAGCTCGGCGCAGGACTTGCCTGCATGGCGGGGCTGCCCGCACACGCGGCGCCCGAGCGTCTCAAGGAGATCCGCATCGGCGACAGCAAGGGCGACTGGGGGCTGCCCACGCCGTGGCGCCATTATCCGAGGGGGCCGGGCTATCTGCGCATGAGCTGGATCTTCGAGACGCTCCTCTGGAAGAACGAGCGCGGTCCCGTGCCGGCGCTGGCCGAATCGTGGTCATGGGATGAGAAGACGCTCTCCTACACCTTCAGGATCCGCAAGGGCGTCAAGTGGCACGACGGCCATCCGCTCACGGCGGATGACTGCGCCTTCACGATCCGCTACATGAAGAAGCATCCATACAGTTGGGCGAAGCTCGGACTCGTGGCGGACGCCTCCGCGCCCGATGCGCAAACACTCGTCGTCAAAATGAAGAAGGCGTTCGCGCCGTTCCCCGACGTCGTGGCGGGCACGATGCCCATCATTCCGAAGCACGTCTGGGAGACGGTCGAGGATCCGAAGGCATTCGTCGAACCCGCAGCCTTCACGGGCACGGGCCCCTTCCGCTTCAAGGCCTTTGCCAAGGTGAAGGGCACCTACCTCTACGAGGCGAACGACGTCTGGTGGGCGGGCCGTCCCGCGGCCGATCGCCTCCTCTACGTGAAGACCAAAAAGCCGCTTGCCGCGCTCACGACGGGTGAAGCCGATCTTGCGATCATCAAGCCCGAAATGCGCGCCCAGGCCGAAAAAGCCGGCTGCACGGTCATCACCGAAGCGGGCGGCTGGATGAAGAAGCTTCTCGTCAACCACCGCTCGGCGCTCCTTTCCGACAAGCGCATGCGTCAGGCGATCGCGCTTTCGATCGATGTCGACGAACTCATCGCGAAGTCGTTGCGCGGACATGCCGTCAGGGCTTCTTCGGGATTCCTTCCGCCCGACCATCCGATGGCGGCGAAGGACCTCCCCGTCTACAGGCCCGATCCCGCACGCGCCGAGGCGCTTCTGGCCGAACTCGGCTGGCGCAGGAACGCAGGCGGCCGATTCGAGCGCAACGGCGAACCCCTGAAGCTTCGCCTCATCGTCTCCAACATCACAGCGGGCGGTGATCAGACGCGCGACCGCGACGGCGAGATTCTGCGCGTGCAGCTTGAGAAGGCGGGCTTCACGGTCGAGGCACGCAACCTCGAGACGGCGGCCACCGACAGTCTCATCGTCAAGTGGGACTTCGACCTCGCGGTCTCGGGCCACGGCGGCGTGGCGGGCGACGCGATGAGCCTCGCGGACTACCTCGGCCCCGACGTGGCCGCGGGGTATGCGAGCGGCGCGCGCTTCGGCGCGAACGACGAGCTCAACCGTCTCCTCGTCGCCCAGATCTCCGAAACGGATCCCGAACGCCGCACGGCGATGGTGCGACGCATTCAGGAAATCCACGCGGACGAGCTGCCATGCATTCCGCTCTACCATCCCGTCGCGATGAGCGCCTACCGCACGTCCTGCGGGATCAAGTGGTTCTACACGCCGGGCGGCGTGAGCGGGCGCGGCATTCCGATCCCGCAGAACCGCCTCACGCTTCTCGCGCGCTGAGGCGGGGAAACTCCTTCCATGCGACGCGCCTTCCTGCGCATCCTCGAGGCCCTCATCACGCTCGCCGTCCTCGTGACGGCGGGCTGGGGTCTCGTGCACCTGCTGCCGGGCGACGCCGTCACGGCCATGTACGCCTCGGCCGACGTCGCACCCGATGCCGAAGCATTCGAGGCGGCGGCCGAACTCAGGATCCCGGGACTCCTCGAGCACCTCGCCAACGTGCTCACGCTCAACTGGGGCATGTCCTTCGAGGGCGGTCTTCCCGTTGCGGACCTCGTCGCGGACGCACTGCCCTACACACTCGGGCTCGCAGGCGCGGCGGGCGTCGCCTCCACGCTTGCGGGCCTCGTGCTCGGCGTCGAGTCGGCAAGGCGCAGGGGCACCCGCACGGACCGTCTTCTCGCAGCCGTCGCAGGCGCCCTTCAGGGCGTGCCCGACATGGCGGCAGGCATTCTCCTGCTTCTCGTCTTCGCACTCGGGCTCGGATGGCTTCCCGCCGCAGGCGCCTCGACGGCCTACGCCGAGCTCGACGGCTGGGGGCACGTCGTCGACTTTCTGAGGCATCTGGCCCTGCCATGGCTTACGCTTCTTCTCACGCAGCTCCCGCAGACCTTTCTCGTCGTGCGCGGCGTCATGCTCGAGACCTTCGACTCGCCCTTCATGCTCACGGCCGCCGCCAAAGGCGTCGACGAAAGGCGGCGTGCCCGCGTGCACGCAGCCCGAATGGCGCTCCTTCCCGTTCTCACGCGTTTTGCCGCACGAGGCGCCCTGATGCTCACGGGCCTCATCGTCGTCGAGTCGATCTTCAGCTATCCGGGACTCGGCTCCCTGCTCACTCAGGCAGTTGCGATGCGCGACGCCCCTCTGGTGCTCGGCGTCTGCACGACCGCAGCCGCGGCCGTTGTGCTCGCGGGCCTCGCAATCGACCTCTTCTGCATGATGCTCGCGCCCGCCGCAGGGAGGGATCGATGACGTGCGCACGCCTCATCCGCTCCCCGTCGAACGCCGTGGCGATCCTGCTCCTGACGCTGCTCCTGGGACTTCCGTGGCTCGATGCGGTCCTGAACCTTCTTCCCGATCCGTTCGACATTTCATTCGAGACCTTCGAGGGGCCCTCCGTCTCTCATCCTCTGGGCACTTCGGACGGCGGCACCGACATTCTGTCCGAACTCTCGGCGGGTCTTCGCAGGTCCTGCGCCTTCGGGCTTCTCACGGCAGCCTCGGGCACGGCGCTCGCCTTCTTCGCGGGCTTGCTTGGCGCTGCGCTTCCCCGGTGCCCGAGACGCCTGGTCGAGCGCACGGCCGACGTCATTCTCGCCGTTCCGCCGGTGCTGCCCCTCATTGCGCTTTCCGCCGCGGCCATGCCGCCCGCCTGGATCAATGCCCTGATTCTTGCCGCACTTCTCTGGGCGCCGCCCTCGAAATTCATCCTGACGGCCGCACTCACGGAAGCCGATTCGGGCTGGGTCGCCGCCTCGAGGCGCTTCGGCGCGGGCCCTCTTCTTGTGATGCGCAGGCATCTTCTGCCCGCCGTCGCACCGCTCGTGCCCGTTGTCGCGCTCTCGATCTTCCGCAGGGCGGTCTTCACGGAGGCCGCGCTCGGATTCCTCGGGCTTTCCGATCCCGCCGTCCGCACGCTCGGAGGCATGATCGCGAAGGCCCTCCAGTTCTACTATCTGCCCGACGTCTGGCTGCGCTGGCTTCTGCCGCCCGTACTCTGCCTCTCTGCCCTGATGTTCTGCGCGATGACGCTCGCCGCCCGAACGGGCGCGGGCCCGCTTGAAGGAGAAAGACCGTGACGCTTGCCGCACGCAATCTCGCCGTCCGATACGAAACCCGCACGCCTGCGGGGCTTCATGTCGTCGAGGCCCTCTCGGAGCTTTCGATCGAGGTGGCGCCCGGCCGCATCACCGCCGTGGCGGGCGAATCGGGCTCGGGAAAGAGCACCGCCGCGCTTGCGCTCGCCGGACTTCTTCCGTCCGAAGCCCACGTCTCGGGCGAAGTGACGCTCGACGACCTGCCGCTCCCCGTTTCGGACGACGCCGCCATGAGCCGCATCCGCGGCGCACGCATCGGTCTTCTTCCTCAGAACGCGGGCTCGGCCCTCCATCCCCTCATGAGCGTGGGCGCTCAGGCCGCCGAAACGCTCGTCCTGCACAAGGGCCTTGACGCACGTGAAGCGCTCGAGGCCGCCCGCGCCATTCTCAGGCGCTGTGGTCTTCCCGAAGACGCCTGGCGCAAAAGGCCCGAAGCCCTGAGCGGCGGTCAGAGGCGCAGGGCCGCCTGGGCCGTGATGCTTGCGGCGGACCCGCAGTACGTGATCCTCGACGAACCCACCGCAGGGCAGGATCCCGGCTTCAGGCGCCTTCTGCTTGCGCAAGTGAGACGCCTCAGGGACGAGGGTCGCGGCATTCTCCTCATCACGCACGACCTCGCCGCCCTTGAAAACCTTGCCGACGAAACGCACGTCCTCTATCTCGGCGAAGCCGTCGAGCGCATGCCGAAGTCGCCGCTTGACGGCCGTCCACGGCATCCCGCCACCCGTGGGCTTGCCCGATCGTGGCCCGACGCCTTCGGGCTTCGCGAACTCACCGGCATGAAGGGCGAGCCGCCCGCAGGACGCATTCACGTCCATGCAGCAGGCAATGCCGCGCACGCCCATGAAGGTTCCGCACACGCCGTCTGCCGCGGCTGCCGCTTCGCGCCCCGCTGTCCGCAGGCGAACGACGAATGCCTCGGAATCCATCCCGAGCTCAAGCCCGTCGGAGACGGACTCGTGCGCTGCCTGCAGGGCGGCATCGCCACCCGAATCGAGGCAAGGCGCCTCACAAAGCACCTCGGCGGCGTCGAAGTGCTCTCGGACGTCTCGCTTTCCGTCGTGGCGGGCGAGACGCTCGTCGTCATGGGCGAGAGCGGTGCGGGCAAGAGCACGCTCGGCGCGCTCCTCGCGGGTGCCATCGCACCCGACTCGGGCGAAATCCTCCTCGACGGCGTACCCGCCGACAGGCTTGCGCTCGCACAGGGCACGGGCTGGGTCGAACAGGATCCGGAGCTTGTGACGAGCCCGAGGATGACGCTTCTCGAAATCGTGGCCGAGCCGCTCGAACTCAGCCGCCCCGAGCTTCCGAAGGCGGAGGTCGTCGAGCGCGTCAGGCGCGTGATGCGCGAAGCCCGTCTCCCCGATGACGACGCCTTTCTCTCGCAGCGCCGCTCTTCTCTCAACGGAGGCGCCCTCCAACGTCTTGCGCTCGCACGAGCCCTCATCACGGATCCCGCCGTCCTCATTGCGGACGAGCCCACGAGCGCGCTCGACCCGAGCGTGCAGGCAAAGCTCCTGAGGCACCTGCTCGACCTTCAGACCGAGCGGGGTCTGACACTGGTGCTCATCACGCATGATGCGGGCGTCGCGAGCCGAACCGCCGACCGCGTGCTCGTGCTCGACGCGGGCCGAGCCGTCGAATGCGCGCCCGCCAGACGATTCTTCAGACATCCGTCCTCCGAAGCCGCACAAAGGCTTCTCGAGGCGGCCGAACAGTGACTTCGAATTTGACCTTCTTATATATAGGAGAAACTCATGAACGGACTCAGCGAAGCGCTCATTGCACGCGCCGTCGACTTCCACGGGCACAAGTGTCCCGGTCTCGCGCTCGGTCTCAGGGCCGCGGGCTGGGTGCTCGAAAATCTGGGCTCGGCACTTGACGAGGAGATCGTCTGCGTGACCGAAACCGACATGTGCGCCGTCGACGCGATCCAGGCGCTCGTCGGCTGCACCTTCGGCAAGGGCAACCTCATTTACAGGGACTACGGCAAGGTGGCCTTCACCTTCTGGCGCCGATGCGACGGCCGCGCCGTTCGTCTCGTCAACGTCTCCCGCCTCATGACCCGAAGCGAGTCCGAGGAATCCCGCGCCCTCAAGGCCCTCGCCTTCTCGGGCGCTCCGATGACGCCCGAGCAGAAGGCCCGCCACGAGGCCCTTCGTGCCGAAATGATCGAGCGCATTCTCAACGCACCCTTCGAGGAGGTCTACCGCGTCGAGGAGGTCTCCGATCCCGCACCCGCACGTGCCCGCGTCATGGCGAGCGTCATCTGTGCGTGCTGCGGCGAGGCCGTGATGGAAAGCCGCTCGAGGCGCCTGGGCGGCAAGGACTACTGCATTCCGTGCTTCAGGCGGCTTGACGACCGTTGAGCGCGTTTGAAGCCCAGGCGTCAAAAAAGCGAAAAGGCCCTCCACACTGGAGAGCCTTTTCGTTTTTCTGCTGAAGATGCCGTCTCCTCCCCAGGATCTCCGTCCCGTCATAGGAGGCTTGGGACAAACAAGCTGGACGGAGAACCCGAAGAGGAGCCGGACTTTCAGAGAGGATCAGATCACCGAGTAGATGAGGCAGCCCGTGGCCACGCCCGTGATGACGTGCACGAGACCGGCACGCATGTAGGAGTGGTTGAGAACCCAGGTGCCCAGGCGGGTCGTGCCGGTTCGGTCGAAGGAGCAGCAACCGATCTGCGCGCCGCCCGGGATGAGGAAGTCACCGCAGGTGGCCGGATAGAGAGCCACGAGGAAGAGCGGGTCGATGCCGATGGCGGCGCCCAAGGGCATGAGGGCGACGACGGTGGCAGACGGGCTCAGGATCACCGCGGAGAAGAGGAAGAGCACGACGCCGAAGAGAAGCGGCGTGGACTCGGCCATCGTCTTGAAGAGCGCGACGAACTGCGGGCTGTAGGCGTCGAAGAAGGTGCCGGTAAGCCAGGAGATGCCAAACACGCCCACGACACCGATGAGACCGGCGCGGAAGACGGAACCGTCGGCGAACTTGTTGGACGGGACCTTGCAGACGAGGATGATGAAGAGCGCGCAGGCGAGCATCACCATCTGGATGAGCGACGGAATCGGGAGGGTCGAAACCTTGCCGGCGGCGCTGGTCCAGGTCGGGAGGAGTTCCTTGTTGAAGCCGAAGAAGAGCACGGTGGCGACGCCGAGCGCGAAGATCAGCACGGAGTTGCGCACGCTGGCGGGAATCTCGAGCTTGGAGTCATCGCGCTTGATGACGAGCTCCTTGAATTCACCGGCGGCGACGCGGCGCTTGAATTCGGGATCGTCCTCAAGCTCGCAGCCCTTCCAGTAGACGCACAGGCAGGTGGCGGCCGTGGCGACGACGAAGGCGGGAATGGAGATCATCAGAACGTCGATGACGCCGAGGTTGAACGGAGAGAGCGAGGCGACCATGGCGGCCGTGGCGGCGGACATCGGCGAGGCGACGACTGCAATGCCGGCGGAGATCACGGATGCGGCGATCGGACGCTCGGGTCGGACGCGGGCCTGGGTGGCCACTTCGGCGACGACGGGATAGACGGCGAAGGCGACGTAGGCCGTGCCCACGAAGATGACAAAGAAGGAACAGACGAAAGGCGCCACGAAGGTAATGGCACGCGGCCACTTTCTAAGCATGCGCTCGGCGATCTTCACCATGATGTCAAGGCCGCCTGCGCCCTGCAGCACGGACGTGCAGGAGATGACGGCCACGATGATGAGAATCGTGGAGACGGGAGGAGAGCTCGGCTTGAGTCCGAAGAGAAGCACGAGAATGCAGACGCCGAAGCCGCCTGCTGCGCCGAGGCCGAGACCGCCGAAGCGGCCGCCGATGCCGATGCACACGGCCACAGTGATGAGCTGGAGCCAGAAGTTCAGATCCATTTCCATGATGATGGTCCTGAGTCAAGGGGTTGGATGCGAGGAATGGGGAAAAATTCGGGCCGTCCGGTTCGGTTGACAGCTGTGAACCGGCCGGCCCGATCGGAGTGATCGTCAGATCTGCGGCTTAGAGACCGAGGATGCGGCCTTCGGCCTCAAGGACGGCGTCGGCGCGCTCAAGCTGGACGGCGACCATGTCGGGAGCCGTGCCGCCGTAGCTCTTGCGGGCACGAACGCAGGTCTCGAGACTGATCTCGTGGCGGATGTCCTCTTCGATCTTGTCGGAGAACTGCCTGTATTCGTCCATCGTGAAGTCGTCGAGGCGCTTGGCGTGCTTGATGCCGTAGTTGACCATGGCGCCGACGACGTGATGGGCTTCGCGGAACGGCATGCCCTTCTTGGCGAGGTAGTCGGCCAGGTCGGTGGCGTTGGCGTAGCCGAGGTCGGCGTTGGCGCGGGTCTTCTCGCCGTTGACGCGCATCTTCTCGACCATCGGGGTCATGATGGCGAGGGACTGCAGCAGCGTGTCGATGCTGTCGAACACCTGTTCCTTGTCTTCGGAAAGGTCGGTGTTGTAGGCAAGCGGGATGCCCTTCATGATCGTGAGGATGGCCATGAGGTTGCCGTACATGCGGCCCGTCTTGCCGCGGATCTTCTCGGCGATGTCGGGGTTCTTCTTCTGCGGCATGATCGAGCTGCCGGTGCAGAAGTCGTCGGAAAGTTCGATGAACTTGAAGTCCTGCGTGGAGAACGTCACGAGTTCTTCGGAGAGGCGCGAGAGGTGCATGTAGCACATGGCGGCGGCCGCATTGAATTCGACCATGTGGTCGCGATCGGAGACGGCGTCGATGGAGTTTTCCGTCGGACCGTCGAAGCCGAGGTTCGCGGCCGTGAATTCGCGGTCGATCGGGAAGTCGGTGCCTGCTAGGGCGGCGGAGCCGAGCGGGCAGCGGCCCATGCGCTTGTAGAGGTCGGAGAAGCGCGTGAAGTCGCGTTCGAGCATCCAGAAGAAGGCCATCATCCAGTGGGAGAAGAGGATCGGCTGGCCCGTCTGCATGTGCGTGTAGCCCGGCATGATCACGTCGATGTTGGCTCGGGCGGTCTTGACGAAGACGGCCTGAAGCTCGCGGATCGCCTTCTGGACTTCGCGGATTTCATGGCGGAGGTACATCTTCGTGGAGGTCGTCGTCTGGTCGTTGCGGCTGCGACCCGTGTGCAGACGGCCGCCGGCCGGGCCGACGATTTCCGTCATGCGCTTTTCGATGGCCATGTGGATGTCTTCGTCCTTGATGGAGAAGACGAACTTGCCGGCGCGGATTTCCTCGTCAACCTGGTCAAGGCCGCGGCAGATCGCTTCGGCGTCCTCGGTGCTGATGATGTTCTGACGGGCGAGCATCGTGGCGTGCACCTTGCTGTCCTGAATGTCGAACGGGCAGACGCGCTGCTCGAACGTGATCGTGGCGTTGAAGGCTTCCACGAGTTCGTTGGCGGGAAGATCGAAGCGGCCGGAACGGCTCTTGCTGTCTTCAGTGGACATTGTTTTCTCCTTGAATGGTCCTAATGTCTATTGGTCGATTTGGTCGAGTCGTTTAGTCGTCACATTTCCCTCTTGCCCGACATTTGCGATCTCGATGCCGCCATCATAGTGCATTTTGTCGACAATTCATAGAGAGTAACGAACAAATGCAGAGGATTTTCAGCACAAAGTTTGCTCACGTTCTTGGAAACGCCTGTGCCGCAGCCGGCAAGTGCCTTGATTAGGACTTACCCTTCCTGTTGAAGAAAAGTCGCCTTTGGGCGAAAATACGGCGTATACAGCTTCCCTGGCGGGGTTCGGACAGCGGCCAAAGCTCAAAAACCGCCCGAGACCGCTATAATTGTCGACAATATTTACAACCGAGGCGGCCCGGCAGCGTCCCGAGGCCGCCCTTGATCATCCCCCACAAGTCAGCCAGCCATGGATGAAGAGAGCCTGTTCCGCTCCATACACGCCCACCTGCTCAAGCAGTCGAGGGCGGGCGCAGAACCCGACACGGAAGCGGGTCTCGCCGACCGTTTCAATGTCTCGCGCTACCACGTGCGTCAGGCGCTCGACGTCATGACGCAGATGGGCATCGTCACGCGCACGCAAAAGCGCGGCATCTCCTTTGCGGAGCCCGGTCCCGACGACATCTCCCGCCAGATCGAATCCCATCTCAAGATCGGGAACTTCGACGCCTATGAACTCAACGAGGCTCGTCGTCTCTTCGACACGGGGCTCATCTCGCTTGCCGTCAGGCGTCTGCCGCCCGCCCAGTTCGGCACCCTATCCTCGATCGTCACGAACATGGAGGGCTGCATAGAATTCCGTCGTGCCGCACTCAAGTTCCACTCGCAGTTTTGGGAGACCGTCTTCAAGGGAAGCGGCAACCGCGTGCTGCAGGTCTTTGCGACCTCGCTCCTCCTTCACACGATGAACTATCTCGAAAGCCGCGCGGACGAACTCGAGGACAGCTGGTACTCGGACATGCTGACCCTTGACAAACAGGTGCTCAACGCCCTGCGCGTCGAGGACGGCGAACGAGCCCAAGCGCTCGTCACCGAGTGGCTCAGGAAGGAGCTGATGCTCTGAGAAGCATCAAACCGTGTTGCCATCGACGTAAATTTCCACCCAAACAATCGAATCGTGCGTCAAACGCACGGACCGTTAGCCTGGATTTTTAACAATTTCCGTGGAATTCCCCATCCAATGCGAAGCGTAGATTGGGAGGGGAGCATCAATAAGACGGCCCCGCTCAACATCGGGAGCCGCTTTTTAGACTTCTCCCCTGGATCATTATGAATTCAGAGAGCTGGCCACACTTCGTCAGCCCCGCTCGCCCCATGTGCCCCACCCATGTGTGCCAAATGGATGGGGAATGCACGGGAAATCCGTTCAAAGCACCTCCCAAACCGTCACCTGACGCTTTTCTGCTTCAAACACCATGGCAACGCGAATCAACTGCTTGCCGTGCAAGGTATTCCCATAATCCCTCTGAAGAATTTGATCGACTGCTTCCCGGCAAAGCTCGTTCGGATCAACACCATTTCTAGCGAACTTGAATTCGAATACCCAGTGCTTGTCTCCAACTTCCACCTCCATGTCGCTTCTCCCCCTCGCCGTATGCACCTCAACTTGAGGGCGCAACGAAAG
>ENA-UERX01000442-UERX01000442.1-human-gut-metagenome-genome-assembly--contig:-NODE-442-length-30980-cov-6.644792_pt1 | contig 30980 bp, 30 predicted proteins | sample MGYA00242992_ERZ507993 | MGnify/ENA primary metagenome ERZ507993 (study PRJEB26167, sample SAMN06115487) | human gut metagenome | host: Homo sapiens | place: China:Chongqing | collected 2015-04-10... | reverse complement strand
ATTTACCTTTTTGCGCTACAACCAACTTGAAATTGTTTCAAAAGAGTACACAACAGTAAAGAGTAAACAGCGCTATAATATAGATCAAATCCCAGTAGAAATAGGCTCCATAAGCAAAGGGCAAAAAATTGCCAATATAATTAAATCGTTAAGCACGCCTAAAGAAAATACGATTATTTATTGTGGCAGAAGAACCGATACAGAAATGTATGCCAGAACTTTATTAAGGGATCAAATGCTGATTTCTTCTTTTCAAGAAACTTGTTCAGGGATAGAAAGTTCTACTTATGAAATATTTTTAAATCATTTGGAACACACATTTGGCAATGATTGGATTGTATTAGGTTGAGGAAGTGCCATATATGGACCAGCTAATAGCATATCGCTTGTTAAATTACAAATAAATTCCAATGCCAAACGATATGCGGTATCACGTTCGTTTTCGCCAATAGTCTCCTGGTCAATGATAAAGCTATTATCTATTTTATAAACTTCATCAATAAAGGCAAAATCAAAGTGAAGGTGTTGATGTGAGTCCATAAACGACAAGAAACGTTCAGGTGTAAAAATAAAGATGTTTTTCTCAGAGAGATTAAATTCCTCTTCACTGAGAGAATGGATTTTATACTCTTGAAAAGTATCCGAACTACATAAAAGGGCATAATTTTCAGACAAAAGGCTAATTGCCGGAAAAATCAAAAGGATATTCTGGTACTGCATCTTTTGTATAACCTCATATACCAAAAAGGTCTTTCCAAAAGAAGTAGGTGCAGTCAAAACAAAACGATTTTGCTGTCTTGCTGTGAAGCTATCGAGAACATTCTTTTGATACCTATGTAATTTATTATTCCCTCTAATAAGGCTGGCATCATGAAACAACGCACTTAAGGTAAGTGCATTGATGTTTTCATCAGATATGCGGCAATCCGTAAATTTATCTTTCAGCAAGTCAAAATATTGTGGAACTCCTGCTTCGTTAGCCAAAAACAAAAGAAAATTCATATCTGCTTCCGAGATAGGCTCACCTTTTATAAAGTCAAAAAAGCCACATACTTCCTTTACAAAAGTTGCAGAATCCGAATTCTTTTTATATGAATAATACGCTTTAATTATATTAGCGGTTCGCGTGAGTCTATCCATTTTATCACATTCTCCTTGATTTATTTAACTTCCGATAATGGTAAAAAAATAAAGAATAATCGATAGTCAAACGAAGCAGGTATAACAATATTAAGCCGCATATATTCTGAAGCAATATGATCGATACACTTTTTTATGCTCTGATGATATTGATCAGTAATATTCTTTTGATAGGCAATAAATATAGGGTATATTAATCGAATCCCTCTATTTTTTATTTCTTCAGATAAATTAATATCAGGGTTTTCTTCCCATGAATTCAATAGATTTTCCAGTTGTGCATTATGTGTGGAGATATGGGTGCGCTCATCAATGATTGCAAGTAAGTTACGATTTACATATCCATCTGAAAGTGAAGTACTCAATTTTTCCATCACGGGAGTTATTGCACTTTTATATTGCACATAGAATTTTGCTTCTCCAAACCACAAGTCAATATTTCCCTCTCTTTCCATTAAATGAAAAGCATCAAAACCTTTGGCCTCGCTATTTTCAATAGGAGAATAAAAATATCCTCGTGCGGCAAGAACACTCGTATTTAAAAACACACGCAAGATTAAATCCAAGAGTACTTCACCATAAAAACCATACTTCAGCTTAGTATCCTCAGATGCTTCTGGGTTATAACGAATACGGCTAAGAATGGCTTTTCGCTGTTCACGTTCTAAAGCATTGTAATCAATTTCATATTCGTTGATTGCAAATTCCACAATACCATTATAGATAATCTTGGAAATTTCTTGGGGATTAGAATTACTGAAACAAATATCATTTTGGGAAGAAAGGCATGATTTATCTAAGCCACTTTCTTGATGCGGCAATTTGCATTCTAATAAAATTGCATTATGTACAGCATTCTTTAGTGCTTCTCTCATGCCCTATCCCTCCGATGTTAATTGCCAGAATTGAATTTAACAAGTTTCTCCCAATCAATGCTGCCATCTTCAAAGCAGAACTCCTGGGTAAACTCTCGGACGAGCCGGTTTGCGGCCTTCTGGTAAGATGCGTCGAATTCTTCCACATACTTCTCAGGCAGCTTGTCCATGAAGCGGATCAGCTTTATGTAGAACTCTTCATCGCCGGTCAGTTCTGTCCAGAAATCTTTGCCCGCCAGTTCCATATAGAATTTTGGCAGTCCACGATTGGACACTTTTTTCTTCCCATAACCATAACCAACAATCGGGACAAAGCGTTTCTTCGCCTGCTGTGCCAACTTGCTGGCTGCCATAAAGTTCTGTTCCTGCTTCTTACGGCTATCAGCATTGAAAACGCTTGTACCAGATTTTACTGCGATGGCATAGATAGTGTTATCCCGTTCCACCATAATGTCCACGCCTTCGGCCAATGCTTTCTGACCCTGGGCGGCAGCGGTGGCTATCGGCTCAAAGAATACATTGCCGAAGATTGTTTCTTCCGACGAGGACACAAAAGCAGCAAGAATTGCATCAATAATCTGAGCCGCCCCATTCATAGCCTTGGCTCGGAACAGATACGGATTTTTGCGTTTCATAACAGTTTTTACATTTAGGCTGTCTACTTTTTTAATCAAGTTCGTATAGAAGTTATCCAACGCAGTAGCAATCGCTTCCACGATGGCAGCTTCATCGTAACTATTATTTATTGGCATAGCAGCTTCCTCCTAATTCGATAGCTTGTTTCAACTTTTGATGGATGTCAGTTCCTCTAAACCGCTTTGTCCGGATTTCGGCAGACTGATCCGCAACAGAAAGCACCGCTTTCCCGAGTGCTGACGCCAACCCTACCGGAACGGCATTACCAATTTGTCGGTATTTCGCAACACTTGTCCCCATGAATTTCCAATCATCGGGGAACTGCTGGATACGGGCATACTCTTGTATGCTAAGAGGGCGATCTTGGGTTGGATGGCACATCATTGTTGCCTTCTGAACAGGAGATGTTACTAATGTAGGCGATGGCTGGCTATAGGACAGCCGCCGATAAAAGCCTACTTTTCCACCTCCTGATCCATAAGCACCGCCCATTGCCTCCATTCTTACAGCTTCCGGAAGGTCACGCCAATTCCCGCCCTCCGGGACAAGGCGGAGATATGCAAGACGGTCTTTGCTGAACGCAGCACATTCTCCGCAGTCATGCTCTAAATCTTTAATGGTATCCTGGAGCGTACGCCAGCGATAAGCAGGATCTTGGTGCATTTGAAAATGGGTCGGGAATGGCAGAAAAATATCTTCGTTATCTCTGCTTCCAATCAAAACAAACCGTTCACGGAATTGAGGAACGCCATAATTTACAGCATCCAGAACCCCATACACAGTTTTATAGCCGAGCTTGTTGAATTCAGAGAGGATAACATCCAGAACCGTGCCCAAGTGTTGTTCAGGATCATTTTTGTCACGCTCTGCAAGAGGAGTGTGCTTTAACGGGGCAGATATAATCCCTTTTACATTTTCCATGATGAAAAACCGGGGACGGATATAATCAATCATTCGGATAAAATCCATGAACAAGCTTCCCCGAGGATCATTGATTCCTAGCCTCTTTCCGGCAGTGGAAAACGGCTGGCAGGGTGGTCCGCCACAAATGAGGAAAGGTTCTCCTTGTGCAAGCCCAACTTGTTCGAGCAAATCTGCAGCATCAATTTCTCTGATATCTCCGCCCAATACCTTGTGGCCATTTGCCCGCATTGTAGCTACGCAGGCAGGGTCAAAGTCTTGTCCAATCACGATGTTCAGCCCCGCCTTTGCAAGGCCGATATCCAATCCCATCGCTCCGGAAAAAAGGGAAATCACATCCCGGTTTGAGGCGTTATTTTTGTAATGCAGAAAATCCATGTATGTCCTCCTAATTAAATCTTTTCGCCATCTGGAAGGACAAAATGGCGCTCAAAAGAACACCCCACCGTTTCCGCCAGATATTCTAAGTCAGAGACTGTGAAACTTTCCCGTTTCATTTTTGAATTGAAATTTTGTGGTGTAGTCCCCATCCGCCTTGCGAGTTCCGCAACGCTGATATTGGAGCGTACACACAGCACTTTAATCTGTTCTGATATGGTCATAAGGGTACTCCTTGTAAAACATCAATTTTTTCATTGAAGATATACAAATATTATCTTATATCTTCAACACAGTCCCTCATATCATCTATCATACCATCAAACTGCATCATCTGCAACTCGAAAATCAAATCTTCGGCAGCTCCCACACATTCTTCTGTCCGTTTTTGTATCTCTTGTCCCCAAAAGTGCATAGGCACCCAATCCATTGCAATCAGCTTAAAATCATTTTCACGGTCACGGGCCATATTGCGCTCAATTTTTCTGATCCAATATTCCCTGTTGTGCCCCAGCTTTTGTTTTTTGATCTCCCAATTATAGCCGTGGAAGAACTCGCTGTCGCAAAAGATAGCAATCTTGTATTTGGTTATCGCTATATCCGGGGTGCCAGGTAGCTTTTTATAGTTCTTCCGGTATCGGATGCCCTTGTGCCAAAGGGCTTTCCGCAATAATACCTCTATGCTGGTATCTTTCCCTTTGATATGGCTCATTGCCCGGCTCCGCTGCTCCGGGGTCATTACATCGCTCATAGGTAGCCTCTCATACTATTACTTAACGGCCATATGGTCTTTACAGGTTTTTCTGTAACATTTCTTGCAAAGCATAGGAAATTGTACGGAGTTCTTTACCCTCTGTCGCAACTTTACCATAGGGCATACTTACACCCGCTTTTAAGTCAATTGTAAATTCATCTGAATATGTCTTTTTAGCTCCAGAATGGTATTCAAGAGTAAATGTTACTGCTCTATCTATTCTCTGATAATCAAGTGTGCAGATTCGCGATTGACCCGGTGCCAAGACGGCATTATTAAGTTGCTGCAAATAATCTCTATCATTTCGGATTTTATAGCATCCATTGAAGTCAAAGTCATACTCAAATTTTGTTATGTAAGCTGTGGATTTTCCAAAGTTCTTGATAACTAAATAAAAGAAGGGATTACCTGCGTTAATTTCATCAGTGTAAACCGAAATAAACGGTCGTGTTGACTCTTCAATCATCTTATTATTCTGTCGTAAAGTGATTACAACTGTGACAACAGAGATGGCCGCTAATATAAACGAAAGAACACATAAAATAATATTAACAATAGTTGACACGTCCATATTTAATTCCCCCAATAGAAATAAAACTTTTATTTCGAGTCTCTCCCCAATTTTGTGTAAAGTCCAGACAGCTATAAAACAAGAGCAAATTTAATACGAGGCGGCAGACGGCGAATCCGGCTGTCGCCTTAACAACAACATAACGCAGGCAAGGGGAATTGTCAAGGGCGGCGAAGCCGTTCATATACCCTTGACATTCCTCCGCAGCAGGTGTTAATCCGGCATACGCTAAGCGAAATAGATGGACAACTGCGCATGGATGCGGCTCCAGTCCTGCCGCCGACCCGTCCACTTTTTCGTAATATCCATCATCGCCAGATACAGCATTTTCAGCAGACTGTCGTCTGTCGGGAAAACGCTCTTGGACTTTGTGACCTTCCGCAGCTGCCGATTAAAGCCTTCGATCGTGTTCGTGGTATAGATCAGACGGCGGACTTCCTGAGGATATTTGAAGTAGGTGCTGAGGTTGGCCCAGTTTTCCCGCCACGACTTTGCGATCTTGGGATATTTATTGTCCCAATTCTGCGCAAAAGTTTCCAAAGCGTCCAGAGCAGCCTGTTCGTCCACTGCTGCATACACGGCTTTCAGATCGGACATGAGAGCCTTCAGGTCTTTGTAAGAAACGTATTTGCTGGAATTCCGCAGCTGGTGAATCATGCAGTTCTGAATCTCCGTTTCCGGGAACACTGCATGGATGGCTGTATCGAAACCAGTCAAATTGTCTGTACATGCGATAAAAATATCCTCTACGCCCCGATTCCTCAGACCATTCAGTACGGTCGCCCAGAACTTTGCGCTCTCATTCTCGCCGACCCACATGCCCAGAACATCTTTTCCGGTCACGGGGAACAGAAACCTCGACATCGCCAAAACTGGTTCGCAGATTTTTGCTGCTGTGGCCGTTCCGGCTGTTGTCCGTAGCTTTGTTCTTATAGTCGTATTTGCTGTAACCAAGATCCTCATCCAGTTCGGCCTCCAAACCATTCTCCATAAATTCGGCAATGGTTCCCTTGAACAAGTCCTGGATGTCGTCCATGCTGTCGATGTTCGCCATCTGCAGCAGTTCACGGATCTTTGCTCTACGGGCTTTTTCTTCCGGGCTTCGATTCTTTCGCGACATATCTTTTTCCTCCATCCTGATGCTTCTATTTTACACCTCTCCGGAGGTTTACACAATTATTGGGATGGTCTCACTTATTATGTAAACAACCTGCTTATCTCTTGATCGATATGCTGTTCATAAGCATCAAATTGGCCCTTGTCATATGGCGATTTACTATCATAACAATCTATCAGTTTAAATGGTACGCCATAATCACTTACTTTGCGTGCATTGGGTGAAAGTGCATTGTATTCAAGTTTCTGAAGTAGCAATCCTAATCCAGCTACCTCTTCCATATTGATATTCTCAGACTTTGAAACTTGATATCGGAAGAATACATCAAAAAGGCCGAGATATTTCACTAAATGGTACTTAAAAACATTGTAAACAAAGTCAGCTACTTGCCGCATTGCTTCATCCTTTGTTTTGGGATTATCTTTCCGTTCAACATAATATTGTACCATCGAAAGAAAACCACCTGAAAGATATGAATTCAATAAAACTGTAATCAACGAGTACTGGTTCTGTCCCACTCGCATTACAATAAGTTGTTTAAGTTTTTCTTCGCGTACAACGGGCAAGATAATATCCATAATGGCTTGAAATCCAGGCCAATATAGTCGGTGTGCATTGCTGCCTGCCAATGTTATTGAAACACGTTTAATATCTTCAATAGTCCACCATGGCACACTTGAAATATAACCGTATAGTGTTAATTTATCTTTTGGCCCAACAACCCGGAAACAATCAAATACTTCTGATGGGATTTCAGATGCAATAATCTGAGCTTGGATATCTTCTTTATCTTGGCGTTCAACTTCAGATAAATATTTATCTTTTGTTATCTGGTAATCAACATCCGTTTTCGGAAAAGTTATATCATAGTTTTTATGTTCCAGTATTTCAGGTTGTCCATTCACAATTTCCTCAAAATTATTATTTAAATCTATAACTCTTCCAGAATAGTGTTGGTAAAACCTACCCGCACGACCAGCTATATTTTTAGCATCAAATTGCCGTAGAGGTTTTATGCCTTTTTTGTTTGATGTAATAATTATGTTTTTTGCTGAAGTGTTTACGCCTTCAGTAATAGTCGTAGTCGAAAAGAGGCATAGTAATGTCCCCTCATTAAATAAATTTATAATTTCTTTTTGGATGTATTTGGGGATAAGGCTGTGATGGATGCCTATCCGGCCTTTCAATGCTTTTTATAAATCCAGATAAAGCGTATGCCGGTTACATAGACTGGCGTTCACTTGGAATATTGTGGAGCTTGATGATAATAACAAAAGGCTATATGCAGAACGGAATTTTTGAAAAAATCGGACATGCCCTTCTTACAAGAACACGAAAAATGTGGCAGCTTATTGCAGTTCTTGTAGGACTGAATTTCTTTAGCAGTATGATTATAACAAATGATGTGTCGCTTATAACATTTGTCCCATTTGCAATAATGATGCTTAAGCAGTGTGGCAGGCAGGAGCTTATGATACCAGTAGTTGTATTGCAGACGATAGCTGCGAATCTTGGAAGTATGCTGACACCGATTGGTAATCCGCAGAATCTGTATCTATATGGACTGGCTGGAAAAGGAATCGGAGGATTCATAATGTGGCTGCTGCCATACACAATAGTTTCAGCCCTGCTTCTGGTTATATCAATCCTTCTTATAAAGAATAAGAACGAAATAATATGTATAGAAGATACAGACAGCGAAGCTGCACATAATACATCAGTGCCACGAGTCATGGCCTACAGCGTATTATTTATTCTTGCACTTTTAGTTGTCGCAAGAGTGCTGACATGGTATATACTTGCAGCAGCCGTTCTCATAACGGTATTACTGCTGGAGAAAAATGTGCTTGCGAAGGCAGATTATGCACTGCTATTAACATTTATCGGATTCTTCATTTTCACAGGCAATATGGGAAGGGTTGAACCTGTGGCACATTTTCTTGCAGGAATTGTGAATGGCCGGGAGCTGGAAGCCGGAATAATAACAAGCCAGTGCATAAGCAATGTTCCGGCGGCACTGTTATTATCAGAATTTACAGACAATATAAAGAACCTGGCAATAGGGGTGAACATCGGAGGTCTCGGTACGCTCATAGCGTCAATGGCAAGCCTTATATCGTACAAGCTGTATGCCAATGAAGTGCCAGAGAAAAAGGGAAAATATTTTGCTGCATTTACGGTTTACAATATAATATTTCTGGTAGTGCTGTATGTGTTTACGAAATTGATATAACATATGGAAAATCTTACATAAAACGGTAGTATCAAATAGCACATGAAATATTAGGTTTAAAGGACAAGTTTATAAAACAGGAGGGGAAAGAAATATGGATGCAATTAATATGTGCTACGAAATGTGTGATTATATAGAGCAGAATGGCATTGTGAAGTTGGCAGGAAATACAAGACTTCGCGACAATCTTAAGAAGGAGTTTCTGCATTTTCTTATATATATATCAATGACAGATGGAAGATATGGTGAGGAAGAGAAAGCATTTATAAAGAAAAAACTGGGGTTCGATGTAAGTGCGTCAATGGCGGCTGATATTAAGAACCGCAACAAGCTTGGAGCAGGCTATATTACAAAAATGCCAGAGACATTTAAGTATTTTATACTTGCCAATGCAGGCCACAAGATTAAGAACGACAGATACGACAACAAAGAGGCGCGGACGCTGGCAGAAAGCTACAGGAAGCTTGGACAGGAATATCTGGCTGCGAATACTGAAAGCACCGAGGTCGAGATAAATGTTTTATCATCATACTGTGTGATGCTGGACGAGAATCTTAAATCATACGGCCTGCTGCGTCCTGATTACAAGAGTGTGACAATACAGGCAGAGACAGAAGATGACGAAAAGCCGGACGCTGATGAACTAATTGCAGAACTTAATTCACTGACGGGACTTACTGCAGTTAAAGAAGATGTCAATGCACTTATTAATCTTCTTAAAGTTCAGAAAATGCGTGAGCAGATGGGAATGAAGCAGACAAGCGTCAACAAACACCTTGTATTCATGGGAAATCCAGGCACAGGAAAGACGACAGTTGCAAGACTGCTTGTCAGAATATATAAGGCAATAGGGGTAATCTCAAAAGGACATCTTGTTGAAGTAGACCGTTCAGGACTTGTGTGTGGTTACATAGGTCAGACAGCGACGAAGACTGCAGAGGTAATAGAATCAGCACTTGGAGGAGTCCTGTTCATAGACGAAGCATATACACTTACTAATGGAAAAGGTCAGGGCGACTTCGGACAGGAAGCCGTAGATACATTATTAAAAGGAATGGAAGACCACAGAGATGATTTAGTTGTAATAGTGGCAGGTTATACAGAACTGATGGAGGAATTCTTAGATTCCAATCCGGGACTGCGTTCAAGATTTAATAAATTCATTAACTTCGAGGATTACACAGCCGAGGAAGAAGTAGAGATACTTATAAACAACTGCAAGAAACAGGAATACATGCTTTCCCGTGATGCACTTGAGGAAGCAAGAAGATTCTTTACAGAGCGTGTAGCCAATAAACCGGAAGGCTATGCCAATGCAAGAGATGTAAGAAACTATCTCGAAAAAGCCATATCCAATCAGGCAACAAGGATAGTCGGACTTAAGGATGTGGATAAGAATATACTGGCGATGCTGGAGAAAGAGGATTTGGTGGGGATTGAGTTGTGACATACGGGAGGTTGTGGCAGACGGACGCGGCGGGCGGGGGATAGTGTCATTTTCAGACACGCTCCCGCTCGGTGAAAAACGCAGCTGTACTAAATTCGCTGGTTTGCCGCATAAAATGCGGCTCCCAGCTCATTAAGTGCAGGCGTTTTTCAACGGTCTGAAACCAACACTATCCACCCGCCACCGCTTACGTTGCTGCCCCTCCCGATGTCGCAAGCTTATCGGGGGACTTCTGGCATGGCGGGTTGAATGAAGGCTCACCTCAAAATTTTGCAGACCCAGGTGAGCGAAGCAGTATCGTCAGGTGTTAGTTTCGGGATTGTAAGAGGCAGGGAGAGAGTCAGCCGGGTTAATTGTGTATATTTCCTGGAGCAGACCGTTGAAAAACGTCGGCACTTAACGAGGCGGGGGAGCCGCCTTTGGCGGCTGCCCCGGGCGAGTTTAGTACCGCTACGTTTTTCATCGAGCGGGAGCGGGTCTGCGGAAGGAAATATGCCAATTAACCCGGCGTCTGTCCTTTACCAACCGTAACAAGCAGAAAGGAGTAACTACAATGGGAATAGTGTATTTTACAAGGCATGGTCAGACTGTCTGGAATGTTGAGAACAAGATATGTGGTGCAACAGATTCACCACTCACAGATTTAGGCCATGAACAGGCAATAGAGTTAGGAAAGAAGATACTTGTAGAAGGAATACAGATAGATGAAATCCTGTATTCGCCACTTATAAGAGCGAAAGCTACAGCACTTCATGTATCTGAGATTACAGGAATACCAGCGCGCGAAGAGATAAGACTTAAAGAGCAGAATTTTGGCAGGTATGAATCAACTCCGAGAGATGGAGAAGAATTTGCTAAAGCCAAATGTAACTTTATATGCAGCTTTGATGGAGGAGAGACAATGCTTCATCTTGCACAGCGTATATATAATCTGCTTGATGATATCAAGGCACAGCCTGATAAAACATTTCTTTTAGTTGCACATAATGGAATTGCACGAATGGTAAAGTCATATTTTGAGGATATGGGAAATGAGGAGTTTTCGGCGTTTAAGATAAAGAATTGCGAGATATTGAAGTTTGAGTTTTAAGTTGTGACATACGGGAGGTGGTGGCGGACGGACGCGGCGGGCGGGTGGATAGTGTCATTTTCAGACACGCTCTCGCTCGGTGAAAAACGCAGCTGTACTAAATTCGCTGGTTTGCCGCATAAAATGCGGCTCCCAGCTCATTAAGTGCAGGCGTTTTTCAACGGTCTGAAACCAACACTATACACCCGCCCGCCGCTTACTTCGCCCCCTCCCAGATGTCACAGGCTTATCTGGGAGGAGATGTGATGCCGGCAGGTTTACGACACCGTGCAGTGTTGAGAAAGCCAGCCGTGTTAATTATGTATATTCCCCGACACAGACCGTTGGAAAACGTCGGCACTTAACGAGCCTGAGAAGCCGCGTAAAGCGGCGCACGACAAGGCGAGTTTAGTACCGTTACGTTTTCCACCGAGCGGGAGCGTGTCTGGGGAGGGAAATATACATAATTAACACGGCGTCCGTCTCTCACAATTTACAAAAAGAAAACTAGACCCAAATATCACTTTGCGTTATAATCAGACAGCGAAAGATGCAAATATATCAGAAGAAAGAGGCATAAAAATGTTTAATAAATCACTTATAAAAAAGGCAGCGGCGATAGCAGCAGTAATACTTGCAGTGACAGCATTTCCTTTTAACATAGCTAAAGCAGATACACAAACATCAGGAAGTACTGTAAGCCAGACAACATCAGAATACACAGAAATCCGAACAGCGTCAGAACTTGTGGAAGCAGCTAAGAGTGCGTCAGGAAATTATAAACTGATGACAGATATAGATATGACAGGAGTTGAGTGGACGCCATGGGATTTTTCGGGAACATTTGACGGCAACGGACACAGCATACTTAACCTGTCAGTAAAGACTGTGAGCAAGAAGACAATGAAGACCTATGACGGCAACAGAAAAGAGTACGAAACATACGGTGTAGGCTTCTTTGGAGTGCTTACAGGTGCGAAAGTAACAGGACTGGATATATATGGAGCAAGAATTGAGATTACTACAACAGAACCATGTTTTGCGGCACCAATAGCAGGGCTTGCGGACGACAGCGATATATCAGACTGTATAATTAAGGATACATATGTGTCACTAACAGATTCAGCTAAGATGTGGGGAACAGGCGGAATTGCCGGATTTGGAAGCGGCAATCTTGATAACATCACTACAGATGTAACACTTGTCTGCGTTGATACAGATGCAGCCGTAAGAGATGAGCAGTTTATGGGTGGTGCTTACGCAGCCGGCTTCCTTAATATAAGAAATTGTTCTATAACAATAGACGGATATGATTCAGACCACGGATATGTGCATGATGGCGGACTTGTCGGCATGTATATGGTATATCCATTGGAACTGTCAAAGACATATCAGGGCGAAGTGCTTAACAACAAAGTTAAGGGAATGATAACATTTTTCGAAGACAATACAGACCGCCGTGCATACTGTCAGGCAAATATGGGTGAGGTCATGAACTGGACATATGCATATTCAGGCTTCACATCAGATTTTAAGAGAAATGAGACATATGATTATTCAGTGACACTGCTTCCGGAAATGTGCAGCAATCCTTCATATACAGATGTAGTGACAGAAGCAACCGCATCAGACTTTGGATACACAACACACACCTGCAGTACATGTGGCTACACATATTCAGACACTTACAAAATACATGAGCATAAGGTTGACAATTACAGTGTTGTAAAGGAAGCAGCCAGCACAGACAAGAAAGACGGAATAGAGGCAGGAACATGCAGCCTGTGCAATCAGACAGTTTACAGGGAATATGCTGCAAATGTAGTAACAGACGATAATACACAGGCAACAGACAATAAAGCATCAGGCACGGCTGTCAAAAAAGGAATGAAAGAAAGTACAGCAGTATTTGCAGTAATATTGGTGGTAATAGTTATTGTAATAATTATAACAGTAGTCATGATGGTACAGAATAATAAAAGAAAAAGAAGATATAACAGACGCAGATAGAAGGGAGCAGTTATGGAAGAGAACACATTTATAAATGTATCAAAAGATATGATGTCATTCATAGAAAAAAGTCCTACAGCATTTCAGGTAACGGCGAATTTTATGGATTTGATGGACGACGCCGGATTTGTGCGCCTTAATGAGAGGGACAGATGGCATCTTATACCGGGTGGCAAATACTATGTAACAAGAAATGATTCTTCCATAATAGCTTTCAGAATGCCGGCGGCAGAGGGCTTTATCAATTATCAGATTGCAGCCGCACACAGTGATTCACCGTCATTTAAGGTAAAAGAGAATCCTGAGCTGACACCGGACAAGAATTACGTTTCGTTAAATGTGGAAAAATACGGCGGCATGCTTATGGCACCGTGGTTTGACCGGCCTCTTTCAGTTGCAGGAAGGGCAATAGTAAGGGAAGGTGCAGTATTAAAGCCAGTCCTTGTAAATGTAGACAGGGATTTATGCATAATTCCTAATCTTGCAATTCACATGAACAGGGAAGCCAACACAGGGCTTAATTACAATGCACAGAAGGATATGATTCCGCTTATAGGAGAGGCAGAATCAAAAGGGCTTTTTGACAGTATAATAGCTGATGCAGCACAGACAGATAAAGAGTCAGTGATAAGCAGTGATTTGTTTGTGTACAACAGACAGGCAGGAACTATATGGGGTGCAGACAATGAATTTATATCAGCACCAAGACTTGATGATGTGATGTGTGCATATTCATGCATGAATGCGCTTATAGACAGTGATGAGAGCAACCAGGAAAGCGTTGCGGTATGTGCGGTATTTGACAATGAAGAGGTTGGCAGCAGCACCAAGCAGGGAGCAGATTCAACATTTTTATCAGATGTGCTTATGCGTATAGCTGCGTGTGCCGGCAAGGATAATGAGGATTATATAAGGGCGTGTGCAGGTTCTTTCATGCTTTCAGCGGACAATGCGCATGCGGTTCATCCTAATTATCAGGAGAAAGCTGATCCGACTAACAGACCTCATATGAACAAAGGTATAGTCATCAAATACAATGCCAACCAGAAATACACAACAGATGCGGTTTCTGCGGCAATATTTAAAGAAATATGTACAAGAGCGGGAGTTCCGACACAGGAATTTGCTAACCGTTCAGATATTCCGGGTGGTTCAACACTTGGAAATATAGCTAACTGCCATGTGTCAATGAACACAGTAGATATCGGGCTTGCGCAGCTTGCAATGCACTCACCTTACGAGACAGCAGGAATTATGGACACAGAATACATGATAAAGGCAGTAAAAGAATTTTTCGAGACAGCCATTGTGACTAACAGCAACGGCACATTTACATTAGAATAACAGAAAGATACAGTATATGAGCAATACTATATATATGGCCCCGATGGAGGGGCTTACAGATTTTACATACCGTAATGCCTATGAGAAAACATTTGGAAAAGGCAGAATTACAAAATATTTTACACCGTTTATCTCACCTAATAAGTCAGAGAATTTTCTGGCAAGAGAGCTGCGTGACATAGACCGTGAGCATAATAAAGAAACATATACGGTTGTACAGGTGATGACCAATGAAGCTAAGGATTTTATATGGACTGCGAAAATGCTTTATGAAAAATACGGCTACAGCGAGATTAATCTTAATGCCGGCTGTCCGTCAGGCACAGTTGTTTCAAAGGATAAAGGCTCAGGAATGCTTCGCGACACAGAAAAGCTCGACCGTTTTCTTGATGAGGTGTTTGAGGATGCATTTATAAGAGAGAATATTAAGGTTTCGGTCAAGACACGAATCGGTGTTGAAGATGATGACAGTTTTCCACAGATAATGGAGGTGTATAATTCTTATCCTCTTGAGGAACTTATTGTTCATCCGAGAGTGCGTACAGATTACTACAGAAATGAGCTGCATCTTGACGCTTTCCGATACGCAGTGGATAACAGCAGGAATAAATTGGTGCTTAACGGAGATATATTTACAAGGAAGAATTTCCTTGAGATGAAGGAGATGTTTCCGGAGGTTGATACATTTATGCTTGGAAGAGTGCTTATCGCGGACCCCGGACTGATTAATGTATTAACAGATGATAATCCTGAGGCGATGGTGCGAGACCTTAATGCAGATAAGAAGCTGATGAAAGAGCTTCACGACCTTGTATACGCAGCCCGCACAGCCATAATGCCGGGAGATACACATGCCATACACAGAATGAAAGAAATGTGGTGTTATATGGAATATGTGTTTGATGACTGCAAAAAAGAAATCAAGGCAATCAAGAAATCCCAGCGTATGGCTGATTACAGGGCGGAAGTTGATGTGTTCTTTAATAGGGCAGTGCTTGCCGAAAGAAAAAATATAATATTTTCAAAGAAATTCTAAATTAGTGACAGGCAATATTATATCAGATATTGTCTGTTTTCTTTTTCTGCTGATGTCCAGTCATGTAAGCGAGAAGTTGTCTTGGCAGGAATCTGCTGCCAAAAACGCCGGCTTTCATTGTAAATGTCGGAACAATCGTAAGTTTTCCTGTAAACATTTTACAGAGTGCATAATAAGCACAGTAGTCAGCAGGAATTCCTGATAGTGCGAACTTGACATTAGCGACATTGTTAAAGTTAGTATCAACAGGGCCTGGACAGAGCATACTTATGTGTACATTGCTCTTTAAGTCGCGCAGTTCCCCGTGGATTGCAGTAGTGAGGCTTGTCACATAAGCCTTGGTTGCATAATAGGTAGACATATATGGTCCGCCAGGAAGCAGCCCGGCACTTGATGCCACATTCATGATGTAGCCCCTGTCACGTTGTATAAAGCCCGGAAGTACGGCCTTTGTAAGTATATGCACAGCTTTAATATTAACATTAATCATGTTGATATCATTCTTTAATTTCGTTTCAGCAAATGTGCCAAGTTCTCCGAATCCGGCATTATTAATCATAATATCAAGTGGATACTGACGAAGCTTCCTTCCAAGCTTTACGCACGATTTCTCATCAGACAGGTCGCATGTGATACATTTGCATCTGACAGCAACATTGTCAGCAATTTCGTGAAGCGCGTCTGTGTTTCTTCCGACCAGAATCAGGTCATATTCAAGCTCCGCAAGCAGATATGCGAATTCTTTTCCAATACCGGAAGATGCTCCGGTTATACAAGCAAGTTTCATAAGAAGACTCCTTTCTTTTTCAATTCATGTTTGTGTAGTTTATGCCGTACAGCCTCTGCTATTATGAAAATCTATCCGTTGCTGCAAAGCAGAAATTCACTTTTAGATTTCAAGAATTCAATTTCAAAATATTGATTGAACTTATAAGAATACAAAGATTTTATGTCTTATAGGCACAAACTGGCTATATTTTTTCTGAAAAGCTTCAATGTTCATAAATATGCATATAAACAATTCAGAAATAAAATGTTTATAGGTAATTTCAAGCCATCAGGCAGAAGCTTCAGTTAATACAAGAGAAAAATGTCCAGAAATTTCCTATAAGTTGTTACAAAATGCGACTACCTATAGGTATCACGAGAATAATATTCAGGACATCTAACCCCAGACACTAACAATATGCCTATAAATATTGAATCGATAATAATCTTATAGGAAATGTATGTAAGTATTATATCAGATTTGTGCAATATATGCTATACAGACGAACCGCCATCAACAAAATCCACCATTGGCAGCAGGCAGTCAGTAACCTTCCCATATCACAATATACGATTGACACACCTCCCCGCCGGGCTTAAAATTATTCTTTAGATAAAGCCTGCTAAAGAGGCGTTCATAATGTAGTGTTATACAGGGAGGAATTCATGACAATAAAGAATGAAACAGCATTTACGAAAGAATGTATGGAAGGTGCCATGCGCGCCAGCAATTTTGACAACAGCAGATATAAGACATTCAAGCTTGCTTATAACCTGTTCGGACTTATATTCGGAATGATGATGATAAGAGAGCTTGTTCTTAAGATGACAGGTAATGAGCAGGCGGACACATTTATGATAGTACTGTTCGGGCTTGTTGCAGTGGTATTCTTATACATTGGAATGGTTGGAATGGATAAGAGCAATAAAAAGAAATTTTATAATATATATGGAAAGATGGTAGGAATTAAATTCTCATATGAGATAGATGCAGAGAATATTATTATTACAGATGAAGAAAACGACAGTGATACATTCAGTTGGAATGAAGTTGTAAAATGGAATCAGGATCCTGATAATATATATCTGTTTGTTGGGGATGATAACTGCCTGGTTGTAAGCAAGAAAGGGTTTACTCAGGGAAGTGCAGATGATCTGAGGCAGCTTGCTGATGCTGTAATTGGTATGAGAAATGTGACAGGAAACAGCCAGCAGTAAATTGACAAACACTATTAGTAGCAGATATAATATCTTCATCTGCGTTTAGCTATGCGGGAAATAATCAGGAGGAGGAAAGCCATGAACAATCAGGAAATGATGGAACTTTCAACAGTAGATAAGAGCGATTTTGAGGAACTTGTAAAAGAGTGTACAGCCTCAGGTATAATCGATCAGAATCTGTATACAGAGTATGATGTAAAGAGAGGTCTTCGTGACAGCAATGGTAACGGCGTACTTACAGGTCTCACAGAGATATCAGATGTATTAGGTAACCAGAGTGTTCACGGAAGAAAGATACCTGTAGACGGAGAATTATATTTTCAGGGATATAATGTTGAGGAGCTTATCAAGAGAAGCAGCCTTGACAGATTCAGATTTGAGGAAGCAACATATCTTCTGTTATTCGGAGTACTTCCAGACAAGGATCAGTTAGACAGATTCATAAGAATCTTAACAGATCTTCAGGAACTTTCAGGAGCATTCATCAGAGATGTTATTATGAAAGCTACAAGTACTAATCTTATGAATTCGCTTATGAAGAGTATCTTAAGTCTTTATTCATATGATGAGAAACCGGATGATATTTCAATTCCTAATGTATTAAGACAGAGTCTTCAGCTTATAGCCAAGATGCCTCTTCTTTCAGTATATGCTTATCAGTCATACAGACATTTTAAGCTTGATGGAACACTTATGATAAAGAATCCTAAGAAAGGTTATTCAACAGCCGAGAATATCCTCTATATGTTAAGAGATGACGGAGACTTTACAGAACTCGAAGCAAAGGTACTTGATATTTGTCTTGTTCTTCATGCAGAGCATGGTGGTGGTAATAACTCAACATTCACAACTCATGTTGTTACTTCATCAGGAACAGATACATATTCAGCAATTGCTTCATCAATCGCATCCCTTAAAGGACCTAAGCATGGTGGTGCTAACTTAAAGGTTCAGGAAATGTTTACAGATATTAAGGCACATTGCAGCGATTGGGACAATAAAGATGAGATATGTACATATCTTAACAAGATCCTTGACAAAGAAGCATTTGACCATGCCGGACTTATCTATGGTATGGGTCATGCGGTATATACTAACTCAGATCCTAGAGCAGTTATTCTTAAGAAATTTGCGAAACAGCTTTCAGAAGAGAAGGGAATGCAGAAAGAATTTGCATTATATGAACTTGTTGAAAGCGAGGCAGGACAGCTTATCATGAACAAGAGAAAGATGTTTAAGCCAGTCTGTGCCAATGTCGATTTCTATAGTGGATTTGTATACACAATGCTTGGTATTCCAGAAGAAATGTTTACACCTATGTTTGCAACTTCAAGAATTTCAGGCTGGTGCGCACACAGACTTGAGGAACTTGTTAATGCAGGCAAGATTATCCGTCCTGCATACAAATATGTTGGACATCACAGACCATATGTTGATATGGACGAGAGATAATTACGGTTAATGGAGTAGTAAAATTATGTCACAGTACAAGGTTAAGAAGCTGGACCACCCGATTCACTGTACAGTTGAAGTGCCTGGTTCAAAGAGTATTACTAACAGAGCGCTGCTTATGGCAGCTTTATCACAGGGTGAATGTACCCTTAAAGGAGTTTTGTTCAGTGACGATTCGAGACATTTTCTTTTAAGTCTTATCGCACTTGGATATATTATCGAAGTAAACGAAGTTGAACGATATGTTATCATTCATGGACATGGAAGAGATATTCCAAAGAAGAGAGCAACAATCAATGTAGGAAGTGCCGGAACAGCGGCAAGATTCCTTACAGCCATGCTTGCGTTATCAGATGGTGAGTACACAATTGAAGCTTCTGAACAGATGAAGAAAAGACCAATGCTTCCGCTTTTTGAAGCATTACAGAGCATGGGAGCAGAGATAGAGTTCCTTGAGAAAGACGGACATCTTCCAGTTAATGTAAAGGGTGCAGCATATGGTGGAAAGAAACCACAGAATCATGTATCAATAAGTATAAGTGAAAGTACACAGTTCTTAAGCGCACTTATGATGACATCTCCTATGCTTGAAGAAGGAATACATGTTCATATTACAAGTAATAAAACAGAAGGTTCATATGTGCGTATAACAGCTAAGATGATGGAACAGTTTGGATGTGTGGTAGACCATAAAGGGGCAGAATATGTAGTCCCTGCGGGTTCGGGTTACTATCCACAGACATATTATATTGAACCGGATGTTTCAGCAGCCTGCTACTTTTATGCAGCAGCAGCTCTTACAGGCGGAACAGCTATTGTCAAAGGTGTACATTCAAATTCAATGCAGGGTGACCTTAAGTTCATAGATGTGCTTAAGCAGATGGGGTGTGCTGTGACAGAGGAACGCGAGGGTATATGCGTCAGCGGACCTAAGGATGGAGAATATTGCGGTGTGGATGTTGATATGAATGATTTCTCAGACCAGTCAATGACACTTGCAGCTATTGCTCCATTTGCAAAAACAACAACGGTCATCAAGAATATTGAACATATACGATTACAGGAATCAGACAGAATTGAGGCTATGGTCAACGAGCTTAACAATCTTGGTGTTGATGTCAAAGAGGGAAGAGATCGTATAGAGATATCTCCAGCCAATGTTAAGCCAGGTGTAGTTGACACATATAATGACCATAGAATGGCAATGTCTTTCGCACTAATCGGCCTGCGCGTTGATGGAATAATAATTGATAATTATGAATGCTGTTGTAAAACATTTGAGAACTATTTTGAAGTACTTGAAAAGGCATGTGCACAATGAGAATACTTTTATACAGATGGAAGGTGTTCAATCAGGATGATGTAAAGTCTGCGATTGAATATTTCGGACATGAGGTACATGATTACACAGAAACAGTAATAGACAAGGATGATGAGACCGGCTTTAAGCTCCGCGATTATGTGGAGCTTAGGCAGGTCTTTTCTGCATACGACTGTGTTTTTTCACTTAATTATTTTCCGCATGTATCGGATTTATGTGAAGAACTTGGGAAAAAATATATTGCATGGACGGTAGATAGTCCGCTTATATCACTGTATCATCAGTCATTATTTAATAAATGCAACTATATATTTATATTTGACAGATTTTATTGTGAGGAACTAAAAAATCTTGGGGCAGAAAATGTGTGGTATCTCCCACTTGCTGTAAACTGCTCCCGAGTTGATAAAATAACGGATTCGCTTACTGCTGCTGAACGGAACAAATGGCACAGTGAAGTATCATTTGTCGGTGGAATGTATCACAGAAATTCATACGATGGAATAAAGGATAAGCTGCCGGAATATTTAAGAGGGTATTTTGATGCGGCAATGGCAGCACAGATGGAAATCTATGGTGACAGCATATTTGATAAAGTGCTTACAGTTGATATACTTGAAAAGTTATGTGAGTTTATAGATTTTAAGCAGGATGAAAGAGCATTTTCAGATATTGCACTTGTGTTTTCATCAACATTTTTAGGTTTCAAACTTGCTAATATAGAGAGGGTGCAGATACTTAACAAGCTTGCAAAACATTTTCCAACAGACCTCTATACGGATGATCCGGATAAGGAGCTTATAGGAGTTAATCTTAAGGGTGCAGTTAATTATATGACAGATATGCCTAAGGTGTTTAATTGTAGCAGGATTAATATTAATCCTGTAATGCGCAATATCCGTACTGGAATTCCGCTTCGGGCGTGGGATATTGTCGGTGCAGGCGGATTTCTTATGACCAGTTTTCAGCTTGAATATATGGATTTTTTCGAGAATGGAAAAGATTATGTGTATTACGAAAGCCATGATGACCTGTTAAGAAAGACAGAATATTATCTTAATCATGAGGATGAGCGTGCGCAGATTGCAAGAAACGGACATGAAAAAGCAGTGAAGTTTCATTCATATGAAAAGAGAATGGAGTTCATACTTGATAAATGTGGTATGTTAAAGCACTAAAGTTCAATTTTAGCAGTTTACTATATTGAAATGTGCATATATGACCATTGTTGAAAATAAATATATATGGTATTATAAAAAAAGGTTGAGACAACAACCATACAATATTATAACTTTTACTTTTAGGAGGGAAAAGAAATGAGTTTTTGCAAGTATTGCGGAAGACAGTTACAGGACGGAGAAGTCTGTACATGTCAGCAGGCACAACAGTCAGCCGGAGCAGCACAGCCTCAGCAGGAATTTAACCAGCAGGCAGCGCAGCAGACATTCCAGCAGGGAGCAGGTCAGCAGACATATCAGCAGGCACAGCAGGGATTTAATCAGCAGCAGGCTTCACAGCAGATGGACGCTGTGAAGAAGGCAGGAGCTAATGCAGCCCTTGATTATGTTAATGTATTGAAGGGATTGTTTACATCACCGGTAGAAACGGTATCAGCATTTGTTGCTAAAGCTAATGTTATTATGATTGCAATACTTATTGGCGGTCAGGCAATTATTAACATGCTTACAAGATTGTTTGATATGTTAATTGCTAACAGTAAGGCAAAGGTTACAACAGGAAGTAAAGAGCTTGACAGCTTACTTTCATCTTACTACAGCTCATATACTAATACCAAGCCATATCCAGCAGGCTCAATATTCAAGAACATGCTTCTTGAGATTCTTCTGGTAGCAGTAGCGGCAGCTGTAAGTGCACTTGTAGTTATGCTTCTTGCAAAGGCATTTAACAAGGCTAATGTTACATATATGCAGGGCCTTGCAGTATATGCCATTACAGCAGTACTTGGTATACCAGCAGAGTTACTCAGCTGGGTAACAGGTCTTACATCAGTAGGATTCATTGACAGAATATCTTCATGCGTAACAGTATTTTCTAATGTAGCAGGATATGCATTTGTATACATAGCAATCCGTGCATTATGCAAGGATGAGAAGAAGATACCTCTAATAATGGCAATCTCATATGTTGCAGTTAATTTCCTTACATGGGTATTAAGACTTATGTTCTAATTAACAATTTGATAATTGATTATAATTAATGATTCCCGGCAGACCGGAAGTGTGAATACACAATGGTCTGCCGGGAATTTTTTATTATTTTTCAACTTTTTACAAATGTATTTCGTATATAAGTGTAAGAGAACTTATATCAAGGAGGTACTTATGGGGAGAAGAAAATGTTTAATTATTCCGGTCCTTATGGCAGGAATATTATTAATGGGAGGCTGTAGCAGACAGAGCATTGAAGATGTGAAGCGTTTTCAGGAGACAAGCAAAGCCGTAGAGAATCAGACCAATCAGACAGGAATTATTCAGGAGAACGAATCACGTGAGAACAAAGTTGATAATGTGTTTGCGGGAATGGTTTCAAGTAGTCCTAAATATGCTGAAAGATATTCAGATGTTGATATGGAGATTTATACAGGGAAACTGGTTACCAAATTTACATACAGTATAGGTGAAACAGCCATTGCTGAAAATGTTGATGAGTTATCCAAGCTGATGAGCGAGGAGGACATAGCTGAATATATAAAATATGATACTGAAACACCAGAAAAATTCAGTGCATATGACAAGATGATTAATGAAGATGGAACATTTGCAAATGATAGAAAAGGTATCAAGCAGGTTGCCCTGCTGATGAAGTTAAAGATTACTAATAATGGTGATGAAGATTTTCAGTTTCTGTCGAACGGATTCCGTTTGTATTGCTTCAGATATAACGAACAGGACGATGCAACGTATTATTCAACCATAGAAAGCAGACAATCATATCTTAATATTCATGATGACCATGAAATATTCAGACATCATCTTACAATTAAGCCGGGAGAAACTAAAGAGGTTGTTGCAATGGAGGTCATTCCTTATGAATTTGTTACTTCTTACACAAGAACAACTGCTAATGTTGGAGGTCAATATATAGATACATATAAGGATATAACAACAGATGGTCTTACTATAGATTCGTTGTATACATGCTACAGTACAACTGATAAAGCATTTCCTGTTGGGTCTCCGATAGTAAAGCTTGATATAGACAAGTAGCCGGGAGGAAAACAGTATGAAGGTGATGATTAAGACAGAGCTCGAAAGGGCATTTAAAAGCTGGAGTCTGTGGCTGGCTCTTATAATTGGGATGGGGTTAAGCATAGCACAGATTATAACCAGGATTATACCGGCAGCCATGAATCCGCTGATGGGATATATGCCTGATAATGCCACACTTATGCCGATAAGTGCATTTCAGGTGTGGATAGGTAATGGAGTATCATTTGAATACAGTCTGTTTATAAGGCTGATTCCGATACTGGCGGCTATGCCGTATGCAGTTACATATCTGTCAGATATTAAAAGTGGAATTATTAAGAATTATGTAACGAGAACAGCTAAGTTTAATTATCTTGCTGCCAAATATATTGCAGTGTTTGTGACGGGAGGTGTGGTAGTGGTTATGCCATTGCTTATTAATTACCTGACTGCGATAACTATTCTTCCATCACTTGTGTGGCCGGTTGGTGTATTTGCAAGTTCTCCAAAAAGTATATGGTCAGCAATATTTTATACACATCCACACATTTATATGATTATGTATATGATTCTGCTTTTTGTGTGCGGAGGTCTTATGGCAACAATAGCACTTATTGTATCTAATATAGTTAATAACAGATTTGTGGCTATGCTTGCACCATATATTATTACTGAATTTGCAAATGCGATACTGCGCATGTCTGATAAGAAATGGCTGAGAGGTATTGCACCGACAAAGCTTTTTAATATGGCACAGACCAATACAGGAGCATCGTTCATAGTGTATATAGCAGTATTACTGATACTTGGAGTTGTTGTGTATTTTATAGGAGGGCTTAAGCATGAAACATACTAAAGGCAGATTCAGCATAAGAAAGCACCCGTTTATAATTACATTTATAATAATGGCAGTAATTGCTGTAGTAGTTGCAGTTGGATATATAGATGTGAATCACAGATTTCCAGAGCCGGAAGAAGAAATTGTAGAGAAGGATGAATGGGTACAGTATTCTGATGGGATAAAGATTACGGTTACAGGAATTGATTACTGCACTGAACGGGAAGTTAATGAAAAATACAGCGCCAGTGTTAAGGAACTGGGCAGGTTTAATTATATAGTTTTAAAGGTTAAAGTTCAGAATGAGTCACAGGATAAGTTTAATATGTTCAGTATTGTGACAGACTCTAATCTTGTTATATACCCGGATGGATATGAAAATCAGGGAATGGTATGTGAAGATAATGTATCTGTTGATAAAGGCGAGGTCAAAGACTTTACACTGGCATATGTCATTAGTAAAAATTATCTGAGTGAAAAGAAGCTGGATAAGCTCCTTCATGAAGATATATATCTGTGTTTTAAGGCTTATCCAGTAAGACAGGCGATTGTAATCAGGGGTATAGATGGATGAAGAAATTAAAATTATTATTTAATGTAAGCGAGGCTGCACTTACGGCGGCTGTGTTTGTGTTAGTAACAGCGCTTGTACCGATGGATATAATTCTAAAACTTGTGAGTCAGTCCGTTATTAATGGAAATCCGTGCCTGTATGATGCACTTATCAGTGTGAATGTAAGTACAATGTGGAGATATGTTGTTCCATTTGTATTGTTTTATGTTCTTTATATTCAGAAATATGATTTGAACAGTGCAATAGTTATAAGAAGAAAGAATGTAAGAAATGTGTGGATTAATTCACAGATTAATATGGTTGTGGCAGCAGGATTTTTCTCTGCGTATATTACGGTGGTAACTTTAACAGCCGGGTATCTGATGACAGGAAAAGTATATAACTGGGATGAAAAATTCAGCAAGGCATTCATGGCAACAGGAGATATAGTACAGAACCGCCCATCACTGTGGCTTTTTATAATTGCATTTGTTATAGAAGCATTTGCAATACTGTATGTATCAGGCACGCTTATGATGATTATGTGGTGGCTTACTAATAACCAGTGGGCAGGTTTCCTTGCTGCCCTGGCTGTGAGCAGCTTTGAGAACATGGCGTATATGGGATTTCTTACATATTATTACAAGTTAAGAGGCAATATCTATATGAACGGTGTGCAGATATGGCGGAATATATTGTATCCGCTGATACTGTGTCTGGCTGTGTCACTGGTAACAACTGTTATTATCAGAAGAAAGGACTTTTTCAGATGAAAAATGTGATTTTTCAGATAAAATATGATTTCATTAATGGAATAGTGCATCAGTGGAAGAAATTTCTTCTGATTGCAGTGGTATATGCTGTTCTTATAACAGACTTTCTTGTGCGCTGTAAGACAAAACATTTTATGGGACAATACACATCATCGGATATCATATTATATATCTTTCGCGGGATGCGCTGGATTGTGGATGTACAGACAGATATTAATATTCCGACAGCATACATACTTCCTAATATTCTTATTGGCTTTGCAATAGGTAACTATCCATTCAAGGATATTAACGGTTATGGCGGAATGGTGCTTATGAGAGCAGGTAAGAAGCTGGTATGGTGGTTATCCAAATGTATATGGGCAGTGTTTACTGCATGTATCTGTTATGGAATCTTAATACTTGAGATAGCCGGTGTTTCGCTGGCAGGCGGAAGACTGAGCCTGCAGGTCAATAAACAGGTGTGTATCAGTATAGACGGTTACGACAAAACACTGATAAAGAATAATCCGAATCTTACAAGACTTACAGTGTATATGATTATTGTGGGGCTTCTCACAACAATTGCAATATGCCTTGTACAGATATGCGTTTCACAGATTATGGGACCGATTATCGGGTACATTGCTGTCGTAGTTATACTGATTATGGGAGTATTTTTCAGGTCATTCCTGTTTATAGGTAACGGCTTCATGGCGTTAAGAAATATTATGTATACACCCGAAGGCGGGAGCCTTACGCTGACGGTTATTGCAGATATTGTGCTGATAGTCGTTTCTGTAATTGCAGGATATGCTTCGTTTAGGCAAATGGATATATTAAAGAAAAGTGATTGGAGGGTGTAATTATGGTAATAAAGCTTACAAATGTTTCAAAGGTTATAAAGAAGGCAAAGGTTCTTGATAATGTTAATCTGGAACTTACAAGCGGTAAAGTGTATGGCTTAAAGGGAAAGAATGGCTCAGGAAAGACAATGCTTATGAGGGTTATATGCGGTCTTATATCAGCAACAGAGGGAACTGTTGAGATAGATGGCAAGATTCTTGGAAAGGATATGACATTTCCGGACAGTGTCGGAGTGCTAATAGAGAATCCCGCATTTATCGGTAATTATACAGGTTTTAAGAATCTTAAGGTGCTTGCTTCAATCCAGAACAGAGTTGATGATGAACATATAAGAGAGGTAATACGTCAGGTGGGGCTTGACCCTGATGATAAGAGAACTTACAGGAAGTATTCTCTTGGTATGAAGCAGAAGCTTGGAATTGCTGCAGCATACATGGAGAATCCTGACCTTATCATACTTGATGAGCCTATCAACGCACTTGATGAAGCAGGAGCAAAGCAGGTTCATGAGATACTTGAGGAACAGAAGAAGAGAGGCGCACTTATCATAATTGCATGCCACGATAAGGAAGAACTTGAGATGCTCTCTGACGAGATAATTGAGATTAGTGAAGGAAGAATCATAGAAAAGTAAAGGAAAAGGGCAGTCATACAGGTGAGTGTGACCGCCCTTTGATATCTAAATGCTTAATTTACCGCTGAATACTCCATCGTATTCATTAAAATAACTCTCTTCAAGCTTTCTCATCATAACTGTAACATAATCATCAATATAGCTTAATGATATATACATATTGCCGACGGAACTATCAATAATCTGCACTTTGATAAGAAGATTATTGTCTGCTCTGAAAGCTGCGCTTGCACCACATTTGAAATTATAATCAGGGAAGTTCTGGAAAACATTCTTTCCGAGTCCGAAATGCAGCTCGTGATTTCCTGTTGCATTAGTATAGAAAAATGTTCCTTCATCCCCGTTAAATGTGAGCTTTATGTCTGTTACACCACATGGATTAGTGTCAAATTCATAGCTCTGTCCGTTGATTTTGCTTATAAGGTCTGAACTATATTCGCCCGGTTCAACAAGAAGCTGGCGTGAATTTTCGAATTTCTGGAATTCTTTATAATCACCATTATCAGTACATGTATCAATATGGCTGTATACTTCTTCGTAAAATGTATCATATATCAGCTGTACTCCACCCTGACGACCCTGTGCATCAGCAGTGGTAACAAGAATAACATCTTTATCCGGGTAATATACGGCAAGCTGTCCACCCATACCAAAAAATGCATAACCATTGTGAGTTGTCATCCATATCTGGTAGCCATAGCCCTGCATTTCTTCCCATGAACCTGATTTTCCATAAGGGTCACTCTGCTTAACAGTTGCCTCCTTAAGATATCCGGAAGGCAGCAACTGCTTTCCATCAAGTTTACCATTCTGAGATACAACATACATAACCTTAAGGATATCCCGTGGTGTTGCACACATTCCTGAACCGCCCATGCTTACTTTTCCATCAGGAGATTTTAATATAAATGCTTCTTTAGAAAAACTCAATTCATCTAAGAATTTCGTTCTCAGATAATCAAGCAGTTCCATACCAGTGAGCTTTTCAACAAGCGCACCCAATGTATGTGTTGAAGCTGTATCATAAGAGAAATTAGTCCCTGGAACGTGGTCGGGTGTAACAGTAAAGAAAGAACCTACCCAGTCAGGAGAGTCTCCGATTTTGTATGCATTTTTATCGTGACATGTTCTCATTGTGAGCATCTGCCTTATTGTGAGCATCTGCATATATGGGTGCACGCCTGTTTCTGGCTGCTTTTCAGGAAAATAATCTGCAATATGGTCATCAAGTGAGATTCTCCCTTCATCTGCAAGCAGTCCGATGGCAAGTGAAACGAAAGATTTGGTGACAGAAAACATTCTGTGGAGAGTGTCTTTCGTGTATGGTGCATAGTAGCTTTCCATACATATCTTACCGTGTCGCATGACAATTATGCTGTGCATAGGAATGTTGTTATATTCAAGCTTTCTGGCAAAGCTGATAAGTCCTGTGGAAGATATTCCTACATCTTCTGGTATTACCTTTTCAAAGTCTAACATTGTTGTCCTCCAAGATAGTTGTAATGATTAAACACAATAATTGTTTCCATTATAGTCCTTTTGTGTATATACTGTAAATCAAAAAATAAGAATCTTTAAATTAAATCCAATATGGTATATACTTAATGCAAATATGCCAGAGGGCATGAAGGAGAAGGAAATGATAGATTTATTACTTAAGAGGTTCATAAAAGATTATGATAAGACGAAGAACCCTGAAGTCCGTACAAGATACGGTGTGTTTGCCGGGATTGTGGGGATAATCTGTAATCTTATATTGTTTTTAGCAAAGATAATTGCAGGAGTGCTTACGGCATCAGTTTCAATTATGGCGGATGCAGTCAATAACCTATCGGATGCAGGATCTTCAATTGTTACACTTATAGGTTTTAAGCTTGCAGGAAAGCCGGCTGATTATGAACATCCGTATGGTCATGGAAGAATTGAATATATATCAGGCTTCATAGTATCAGGAGCAATTATAATTATGGGCTTTGAACTGCTGACAACATCATTCAGGAAAATACTTCATCCTACGCCGCTTGAGGTATCTGTGTCATCTCTTATAATACTTGTATTATCAATTCTTATGAAAATGTGGATGGCTAAATTCAACAAATATCTTGGCAATAAGGTGGATTCTGCTGCAATGAAGGCTACAGCAACAGACAGCTTATCAGACTGTGTTGCAACATCAGTAGTCCTTATAGGAGTGCTTCTTACACTGTTTTCTGATATTAATATAGATGGAATAGCAGGAGTTGTTGTTGCAGTATTTGTAATATTAGCTGGTTTCGGTGCGGCGAAAGATACATTGCAGCCACTTCTTGGTCAGCCACCAACTAAAGAATTTGTACAGGAACTTGAGAATATTGTTCTTCAGGATAAGCATATAATAGGAGTTCACGACCTTATTGTGCATAATTACGGTCCGGGCAGAGTATATGCATCGCTTCATGCAGAGGTTCCGGCTAATATGGATATGATGGAAGCACATGATTATATAGATATGGCTGAAAGAAGAGTTGAAAAGCGCATGAAATGCTTTATAAGCATACATATGGATCCGGTAGTTACAGATGATGAGGTGATAAATCATTTGCGAAAGATGACTACTGAGATTGTAAAGTCAGTAGGTGAGGAACTGGATATACATGATTTCAGGACTGTTAAAGGTCCATATATAACGAATCTTATATTTGATGTGCTTGTTCCTTATAATTATCATCTTTCAGATGATGAGATAAAGAAACAGATTCAGAAAAGAATCACGGAGAAGCAGAGTGAGTGCCGCGCCGTGATTAATATTGATAAAAGTTATATAGGCTGATTAAATCCAGCCGCCATCAAGAGTTATTATCTGACCGGTAAGATAGCTGTTCATTCCGGAAAGAGATTTAACAAGTTCAGCAACTTCCTGCGGGTCTCCAAACCGGCCTGCAGGAATCTCTTCGGCAAGTTCTGCTTTGTCATCATCTGAGAGATGACCGTTCATCTCTGTGTCAATAGCTCCGCAGGCAACAGCGTTGACCTGAATACCACTAGGAGCAAGTTCTTTTGCAAGTGCCATTGTAAATGAATTGACTGCCCCCTTGGTTGCTGAATATGCAACTTCACAGCTTGCACCATATAATCCCCACACAGAAGATATATTAATAATCTTACCACAGTGCCTTTTCATCATATCTTTAACGGCAAAATGGCAGCAGTTAAAGACAGAATCTATATTAGTGTTACATATCCTGTGCCACTCATCTTCGCTCATATCCTGAAAAAGCCCGACAACGGATATTCCGGCATTGTTGATAAGCACATCAACCTGCCCGAAACGCTGAAGGCACATGTCAAACATTTTCTGTACATCACTGTAATTTCCCATATTGCCTGCAAATGTTTCACATTCACTTCCTTTTTCCTCAATAATGGATTTTACTTCATTTAGTTTATCCACATTATTCACACAGTTAATAACAATATTAGTATCTTTTCCAGCGAGTTCTATTGCAATGGCTCTTCCGATTCCTCGGGAAGCTCCTGTTATAACTATAGTTTTTTTCATGATAATATGCCTCTCTTAAAACGATTTGATTTTAATAATATCGTTATTATAATACAGGAAAATACTGGATATTTCCATATAAAAATTAAAAACATATATTGACAAAAACTGCCTTGTGCATACTTACCAAAAAGAAATTCAGATTGTATTTATTTCAATAATTGCTTGACAGGATTTGAAAATGCCTTAAAAAGTTTTCCACATTTTTAAAGACTGATTTTATCTAAAATAAGACTGATCAACCAAGTTATCCACATTATCCACAATTATCCACAATATTTTGTTATTAATTTAGT
>ENA-UERX01000441-UERX01000441.1-human-gut-metagenome-genome-assembly--contig:-NODE-441-length-30986-cov-66.173995_pt1 | contig 30986 bp, 21 predicted proteins | sample MGYA00242992_ERZ507993 | MGnify/ENA primary metagenome ERZ507993 (study PRJEB26167, sample SAMN06115487) | human gut metagenome | host: Homo sapiens | place: China:Chongqing | collected 2015-04-10... | reverse complement strand
GAGCTTATGGCTTCCGAGACGATCTGTACTTTTTCTTAAAAGTCAAGGCCGCGTTCCACGGACTTCCGAGATGAACCGGTTTTTTAGGGGCAAATTTACTGGCATTTATGCTAATTATTATAGCATAATTAGCCTATTTAACGAGACGGAATTGCTCTATGAATAAAAAAGTCCCCGAAATCATTCAGGAATTTGATGTATACTAGCCTATTTGCTGAGACTATTAATATACCCAACCCGACCGAGATTTTCTGGTACGAAGCGGCAGGTACTGCATCATAAAAAACAAAGGGCAGTCTGATTGCCCCAGAGTTATAACCTCCCTCTACAGACACAGAAATCCTGACACTCCCAATGTGCTGGCCTGAAATCCTGAACGAAACTCTTCAATCAACAGCTTGTAGACAATTCAGGAAATGCTGAAGGATCTTCGCCGCATCAAATTGGCCTATACTCATATACCAAGAGCGGCAAGTCTCACAAGCCGAATATTTTGAAGCGTATCTGGCTGAAGCTTTGGGTTTTCTGGGCTGTTCGATTCGGCAGATAACGTGGCGAAACATCTCTAGATTTTCGCCTTACACTATCCCTCATCAACTGAGAAATCGACCAAAATTTTGGAGGTAATTATAGAGAATCTTGTTGGATATGATTTTATGTTTTGTTGCGAGCTAAAAATGTGTTTAATATGTCGGCTGCATGTTGAGTAATGTCTGTTGTGATTGTCATATGTTTAATGGGGTCTTCAATTTTGGAATGCGGGAAGAGTTTGATTGCCTGTTTGACGGCGTTCTCGAAAGATTCGAAAGAATTTCTGTCAAATATGAACTTGACGTCGTCAGAAATTACTTCTGCTGCGCAGACGTTGTTGGCTAACACGACAGGGGTGCCGCAAGCCACGCTTTCAATGGCCACTTGACCGAAAGCTTCGTATCTGGAAGCTAGAATCGTGAAGTCGGCACTTCGAAAGACGTCAGGCATGTCTTTGCGGAATCCGATGTACACAACATTTTTATAATTACCGGATATAGGTCTTCCTGCTATCAAAAGTTTTATCGGAAGAGTGGTTTTTTCGAAGTATTGGATTAGTAAGTCCAGACCTTTCATTTTGTGATTTCCTGCAGATGGGATCACGAATGTAAATTGCTCCTGAGGGAAGGAGTTTATGGTCTGTTTATTATGTGAGTGTCGTTGGAAGGTTTCTAGCGAAATTGGTGGATAAATGGTGGGGCATTTTTCCAATGGCAAACCGTAAATTTTGATGAGCTCGGTTTGCATCCCTTTTGAGTGAGCAACAACAAGTTTGGAGTTTGTGTAGAATTTTCTTTCTAGGGAAATCATTTTCTTGTCAAAAAAAGACAAGGTTTTTCCCATCGCTTGACAATAGCCTAAGTGAGTGCCGCCGCAAATTGCAATGTCTGAATGTGTGTTTCGATTGCAGGAAATGACTATGTCAAGGGGAGTGGATTGCAAATATTTTCCAAGCTTGTAGTCATAATAATAGTCTCGGAGCTTGGAAGGGATGAATTTGCAGTTTATGTGATGGAAACTAACTTCCTTTGAGAGCGGGAGGGAGTAGTCGATTTTTTTGGTAATGACAGTGGGGTGGATGCCAAGGTTCAACAAGCCTTCGGCAAGAAGTTGCACATAGCGGCCCATGCCGCCGTCAGTCCTGAAGGAGTGGCAGGCAATACCAATAGTGGGAGTGGTCATTGGACTTCCTGTTTAATGGCGCAAAGCACTTGTTGAAGGGAAGGCCACCCGTCAGTGCTGTTGCCGAGACAAATGGCCTTGCTGTTCCATGGACAAGTTCTGGCAGGGTCGGTGACGCCGAGAAGCGTGATCTGATTGGCGCTGACGGCGGCAGCGACATGGCTGATGCCCGAGTCATTGGCAATGACGATGCGGGCGCGCTTGGCCAGAGCTGCATAATTGCCCAATGTGGTGGGCGGAAGAATTCTGGCGTTCGGACAGGCCGCATGATTGGCTTCCTCTTCGCGCACGGAGGGAAAGACGATGGGTTCGATGCCCATGTCGCGAAGCGGTCCGCAGAGTTCGTTGAAGTGCTTCCATTGCTTTTCCTTGCCGTGATGAAGGCCGCGGGCAATCGGGGCGAGCAGTGCGAAGTTTTCGGGAATGCCATGTTCGGCCATCAGGTTGCGTGCGGCGGCCTCGTGGCGGGCAAGCAGTCTCATGCCGAGTTCTTCAGGAACGGAATCCCAGGCAGGGGTGCCGCCCCAAGCCTTGATCGCTCCGTGGGCAAGACGGAAAAACCGCTCCACTTCATGCATGGTGCCGGGCTCTTCAACGACTTTGTCCAACAGAAAGCGGCGGCCATCCGTAGGAAAGCCCGCGTTGCGCACGCGCCCGATGGAGAAAAGCAGGGCCGAACTGAAGGAATTCGGAAAAAGCAGCCCCAGAGGACGCGGCCCGAGATGATTGCTGATGTAACGGATTCGATGCAGATCCTCGGTGACGTGCCCCTCAATGGGGTCGAACCTCCAGCCCATGCCGGACATCAGGTCCTCCGCCCAACGCTTGCCCGTCAGCATGGGTGTGAAGCCGCTGGCCTCCAGAAGGCGAAGGGCGGGGAGAGTCATGCAGCAGTCACCAACATGATTGGGCAGACGGCAGAGAACGTTAGGCATTTGCGTAAAACCCGAATTGAGAAAATACAATGAGCGTAGTTATTGTATATGGTCAGCCTGTATGATGAGATCCTTGCGCGGTATTCTCCCGAAGCGGGAGTGCGGACGGTTGAGGATGCCGCGGGCGTTAGTCCGAAGCCTTTCCTGCGGAGAGGCTTTGTCCTTTTTCGGAATTTGAGTTTCAGTTAAAAATGGCAGTCAGTGTTTTCGACATGTTCAAGGTGGGCATCGGCCCCTCGTCTTCGCATACGGTGGGACCGATGCGTGCGGGGCATGCCTTTGTCAAGGTGCTCAGGGATCGCGGGATGCTGGAGCAGGCAACGTCGCTCAAAATCGAGCTGATGGGAAGTCTCGCCGCGACAGGCAAGGGGCACGGTACGGACACGGCAGCACAGCTGGGACTTCTGGGACGCATTCCCGAAACCATGGATCCGGACGAGGTGTCCGTGCTGATTGGTGACATTCGAGCCTCCCGTCAGCTGAAGCTCGACGGCATGCATGCGGTGGCGTTCGATCCTGAAGCCGACATTGCCTTTCATGCCGACAAGGTTCCCGCCTTTCACACCAATGCCATGGAGTTTTCGGTGTTCGCGGGCGACTCTCTCCTCTATCGGCGCCGTTACTATTCCGTGGGCGGCGGCTTCATCGTGGCCGCCAGAGAGGATGATCCCGAGCAGCCTGTAACGCCCAAGGCGTTTCAGGGCGTGAAGACGAAGCCCTATCCCTATCGTACGGGAGACGAGCTGATGAAGATCGCCAGAGACAACAATCTGACCATTGCCGAGCTGGTGTACCGGAACGAGTGCGTTGACCGCACGCCCGAGGAGGTGGACCGCAGGCTCGACGAGGTCTGGCAGGTGATGCACGCCGCCGTCGAGCGCGGCATGCGTCAGACGGAGGTCCTGCCCGGTCCCTTTCGGATTGCTCGTCGAGCGAATGCCCTCATGCAGGACGTGAGGCAGCGCACCGATGACCCGCTCGCCGTACTGGACTGGGTGAACGTCTATGCGATGGCCGTGGCCGAGGAGAATGCGGCAGGCGGTCGTGTCGTGACGGCGCCGACCAACGGTGCGGCCGGCGTGATCCCTGCCGTCATCGAGTACTATCTGCGTCACGTTTCGGGCAGTACCATGGAGGGCGTCAGGACCTTCCTGCTGACGGCAGGCGCCGTCGGCATGCTCTACAAGGAAAACGCCTCCATTTCCGGTGCCGAGGTCGGTTGTCAGGGCGAGGTCGGCGTGGCCTGCTCCATGGCGGCTGCGGGTCTGGCGGCCGTCTGCGGCGGCACGGTCGAGCAGATCGAGAATGCGGCTGAAATCGGCATGGAGCACAACCTCGGCCTGACCTGCGATCCCGTGGCCGGTCAGGTGCAGATTCCCTGCATTGAGCGCAACGCCATTGCGGCCGTCAAGGCCATCAACGCGGCGCGCATGGCACTTCGCGGCAACGGTTCCCACTACATCAGCCTCGATCAGGTGATTCGCACCATGATGGCGACCGGACGCGACATGCAGAGTAAGTACAAGGAAACGAGTCTCGGCGGTCTGGCCGTTTCAATCGTCGAGTGCTGATGCATCGAAACTGACTTTCAGGGATCTTGACCGCCATGCTGATCGGCGTTTTCTTTGGCATTGCCGCGTGCATGATCTGGGGGTGCGTTTACGTGGCCCCGCTGATCCTGCCGGACTACAGTCCTGTGCACATCGCGATGATGCGCTATCTGGTCTTCGGCATGCTTGCCGCAGGCCTGTCGGTCCCTGAGTGGCGCGAGCTGAAGTCCTATTCGGCGGCGGACTGGCGTAGGGCGCTTGCACTCGGTATTGTCGGAAACATCTTCTACTACTGGTTGCTAGTCGAGGCCTGCCAACGCGCAGGAGCGCCGATTGCAGGCGCCTTCACGGCGCTGATTCCCATCATGGTGGGCGTCATCGGCAACATGAGGGCGGGTGAGAGCGCCGTGCCTTGGCGGCGCATCGTGCCGCCACTGTGCCTGAGCTTCGCAGGGATGGTCTGTCTCAACTGGACGGAGTTCATCTATCTGGTGGGGGACGGACGCGTGACCTCGGGCAACTTCTGGCTTGGCGTAGGCTTTGCGTTCTTCTCCTCAGTGGTCTGGACCTGGTATCCGCTCAGCAACGCCGAATGGCTGCTATCGCATCCCGGCAAGTCGCCCAAGACGTGGTCGACCGCTCAGGGGCTTGCACTCCTGCCATGCGCCGCCGTCGGGATGGCTCTGCTTGCGGGAGACGGGACGCAGGGGGACGTTCTCGGGCCCAGACCGTGGATGTTCATCGCAACGGTGGTGTTTCTGGGCGTCTGCGCCTCTTGGATCGGCATCGTGCTCTGGAGTTTGATGAGCCAGAGACTGCCGCCTGCGCTGGGCGGCCAGATGATCATCTTCGAGACGATCTTTGCCGTGACCTACGCCCACTTGTGGCGAAGCGAATGGCCGACGCCGCTCATGCTGGTCGGTCTGGGGCTTCTTCTGATGGGGGTTACAGCTTCCCTCAAGGTTTTCAGAAAGCCGAGACGCACTGCTTCAGGTACCACCTGACCGTAGCGCGCAGCCCTTCGTCAAAGGGGATCATGGGCTTCCATTCCAGCGTTTGACGCAGGCGTCCTGCGTCCAATGCGTAGCGGCGGTCGTGTCCCGGACGGTCGTGGACATGCACGATCGCATCCGCGTGAGGACGGCCGTCGTCGCGCGGCGAGAGTTCGTCGAGCACCGACATCGCGCTCTGCAGGAACTTCAGGTTGCTCATTTCATTGGAGGCGCCGACGTTGTATATGTCTCCCGGTGCCGCCTTTTCCAGAATCATTCGCAGTGCTCGACAGAAGTCGTGTACATGGATCCAGTCGCGGATCTGCTCGCCGTCGCCGTAAACGGGGAGCGTCTTGCCCGCAAGGGCGCGCGTCAGCATGAAGGGCAGAAGTTTTTCCGGGTACTGTCTGGGACCGTAGTTGTTGGTGCATCTCACCGTGACGACGGGCAGGCCGTAGGTTCTGAAGTAGGCGCGTCCGAACTGGTCGGCCGCCGCTTTGCTCGCGGAGTACGGACTGCTTGGATCGAAGGGCGTGGCCTCCGTGTTGGGCGGCGTGTCTACGGTCATGGAGCCGTAGACCTCGTCGGTGGAGATGTTGATGAAGCGGAAGGCGGCCTTCTCCTCATCGTCGAGCGTTAGCCAGTACCGGTGTGCAACACCTAGAAGAACCGTCGTTCCCCTGACGTTCGTGTCGACGAACACCTGAGGGCCGGAAATTGAACGGTCGACGTGGCTTTCGGCGGCGAAGTGTACGACGGCGCGAGGACGGAAGCGGTCGAAAAGATCGGCCACCAGCGCTTCGTCCAGAATGTTTCCTTCGACAAAGCGATGTCTGGGGTCGTGTTCGACGTCTCTGAGGTTGGCCTTGTTTCCTGCATAGGTCAGGGCGTCGAGCGTCAGAATGCTTTCGTCGTGTGACCTGAACCATTCCGTGATGAAGTTTGAGCCGATGAAGCCGGCTCCGCCTGTGACCAACAGCATGCGTGAAAATCCGAGAGAAGAGCGCCGGCTTTTAAAGCGGGTGCGGCAAACCCACTACAATGTGAGCAGTCAATTTTGAGCGCAACGTCGCAGGCAGGCAAGGAGCCGCCATCGTGGAACATATTCTCATCAACTGCACGCCCCGTGAAGTGCGTGTCGCCATTGTAGTGGATGGCGTTCTTCAGGATCTCTTCATCGAGCGCGACTGTGCGCGCGGCCTCGTGGGGAATGTTTATCTCGGCAAGGTCGTCCGTGTGCTGCCCGGCATGCAGAGCGCCTTCGTGGACGTGGGGCTAGAACGAACGGCCTTCCTTCACGTGGCCGACATTGCGGAGGCGCATTGCGAGGGCGAGAAGCCCGCGCCCATCGAGACGATCCTTCACGAAGGCCAGTCCCTCATGGTGCAGGTCGCAAAGGATCCCATCGGCACCAAGGGCGCCAGACTGACGACGACCGTTTCGCTCGCGGGTCGCAAGCTCGTCTATCTGCCCAGAGACAACCACATCGGCGTTTCCCAACGCATTGAGGACGCAGAACTTCGCGAATCACTTCGCGCCATGATGACGGAGCTTCGTCCTGAAACCGAAAAGGGTGGCTACATCATCCGCACGAGTGCCGAAGAGGGCGCGACCGAGCAGGAGTTCAAGGATGACATGGCCTATCTCGGCCGTCTGTGGACCGACATTCACGAGCTAGCAGGGCGAAGCACCGGACCGAAGCTCCTCTATCAGGATCTGTCGCTTGCCCAGCGCGTGCTCCGCGACATGGTTCATCAGGACACGCAGACCGTCGAGGTCGACAGCCGCGAGAACTACGAGGCCCTGCTGAACTTTGCAAGCCGCTTTGTGCCTGCGGCTAAGGACAGGCTCACCCTCTACAGGGGCGAGAGGCCGCTTTTCGAGCTGCACGGCATCGAGACCGAAATCGAGCATGCGCTTGAGCGCAGGGTCGACCTGAAGAGCGGCGGATATCTGGTCTTCGATCAGACGGAGGCCATGACGACGATCGACGTCAATACAGGCGGCTACGTCGGCAAGCGTGACTTCAGCGACACGGTCTTCAAGACGAACCTCGAGGCTGCGCAGACCATCGCGCGCCAGCTGCGCCTGAGAAATCTCGGCGGCATCATCATCGTCGACTTCATCGACATGAGCTGCGACGAGCACCGCGAGGCGGTTCTTGCCGAACTTCGCCGTTCGGTCTCAACCGACCGCACCCGCATGACGGTGAGCAACTTCACCGAGCTCGGCCTCGTCGAGATGACGCGAAAGCGCACCCGCGAGTCGCTTGCACACGTCCTCTGCGAACCTTGTCCCATGTGCGGCGGCAGGGGAGAGGTCCGCACGGCACGCACCGTCTGCTACTCGATCATGCGTGAGATCGTGAGGCTCTGCAAGCAGTATCAGGAGACGAAGGAGTTTCACATTCAGGCGAGCCAGACCGTCATCGACATGCTGCTCGAGGAGGAGTCGCAGGCGCTCGAGCTTCTGCAGGCCTTCGTCGAAAAGCCTGTGCATCTTGAGGTGGAGCCGAGCTACACCCAGGAACAGTTTGACGTGATTCTCGCCTGAGGACCTTCGCATGACGGAAAGCACCACCTTCTACTGGTATGACTTCGAAACCTTCGGCCTCGATTGCCGCAGGGACAGGCCCGCACAGTTTGCAGGCATTCGGACGGACATGGACCTTAATCCGCAGGGAGATGGGGACGTGTTTTATTCCAGGCCTTCGGGAGACTATCTGCCCAGCCCAGAGAGCTGTCTTCTGACGGGGATGACGCCGCAGATCTGCGAGGAAAGGGGCATTCCCGAGAGCGAGTTTGCGGGCGAAGTCTGGAGTCGGCTCAACAGGCCCGGAACGATCAGCATCGGGTACAACGCGTCCGGCTTCGACAACGAGGTCGCGCGCTTCCTTTTCTGGCGCAATTTTCTCGATCCGTATTCCCATCAGCACCGGAACGGATGTTCATGCTGGGACCTGTACCCGCTTGTCTGCGCTGTCTGGGCGCTTCGGGGCGACGGCATCGAGTGGCCGCTCAGAAAGGATGTGGATCCCGAAAGCAATGATGAAAAGAGCGTCAGCTTCAGGCTGGAGTGTCTGAGCAAGGCCAACGGGATCGTGCACGCACATTCGCATGAGGCTTTGAGTGACGCAATGGCCACGCTGGGACTGGCGGCGCTCATCCGCAAAACGGAACCCAGACTTTGGAAGTGGGCGCTGGAGAACCGCAGCGGGGAGGCTGTGAAGGCGGCCGTGACGAAGGGGCCCGTCGTCTGGATCTCTCCGAAGTTCGGGCAGGCAAGAGGCTTTCTGCGCATAGCCGCCAGAATTCCGTTCCCCGGCGAGAGCGGCAATTCCGCGCTGATGTGGGACTTGTCCGTGGATCCGCTGATCGTGACGAAGCTGAGCGACGAAGAGATCAAGTCACGCCTTTTCGCCCGCAGGGAGGATCTTGCGGACGGCGAGGAGCCGTTGCCGGTCTACAGGCTCGCGATGAACAACTCTCCCTTTGTCTGCGCAAGCCTCAAGGTGCTTTCTCCCGAGCGCATGGACAGGTTCGGTGTGAAGCCGCAGGAGATTCTTGCCAACTGGGAGCGCTTCAAGGAGCTCGGCAACGTGATTGCGGGAAGGCTGGCCGGACTGATGGGCAGGCGTGAAAGGCCTGCGCCGAAGGACGTTGACTTCGGACTTTATGACGGCGGCTTTGCCAGCGGACATGATGTGGAGATGATGGCTCGGGTGCGCGGAATGACGCCTGAGAGTCTTGCGAAGGGCGGCATTCATTTTGACGATGAGCGCTTCAACCAGCTGCTCGTGCGCTACCGTGCCCGAAACTGGCAGGAGACGCTCAATGATGAAGAACGCAGCCAGTGGACGTTTTTTTGCCGATCCAGATTGATGGACGGAGCCGACGGCGCTCTGACCGTTTCGGCCTATTTTGATGAAATCGACCGCCTGCAGGAGAGCACTTTGGAAGATGAAGAAAAGCAGCTCGTGTTGGAGGCGCTTTACGAATGGGGCGAGCGTGCGGGTGAAGCCTGCGCGTTCTGAGTCTGTTGAAGAAGGAGACGGTTATGAAGATGGACAAGACTTATGCGTGCGTTCCCTCTCTCAAGGTGGCGTTTGTCGGCCTGGGCGTCATGGGATTTCCGATGGCGGGGCATCTGAAGCTTGCCGGACATAACGTCTGTGTCTACAACCGTACGACGACCAAGGCTGAGAAGTGGGTTGAGATGTTCGGAGGCCGCATGGCGGTGACGCCGGCTGAAGCGGCCCGCGGCGCAGGTATCGTCTTCGCCTGTGTGGGCAACGACGACGATCTGAGAGGCGTCGTGCTTGGAGAAACGGGGGCGTTTGCCGGCATGGAGCCGGGGACGGTCTTCGTCGATCATACGACGGCAAGCGCCGCTGTGGCGCGCGAGCTTGAGGCTGAAGGAGCAAAGAGGGGAATTGCCTTTATCGACGCACCTGTCTCTGGCGGTCAGGCGGGCGCTGAAAACGGGTGCCTGACAGTGCTCTGCGGCGGAGATGAAGCTGCATTCAGGAGAGTCGAGCCCGTGCTTGACGCATATGCGGGCGCGGTGACCTACTTCGGACCGTCTGGCTCAGGTCAGCTCGCCAAGATGGTCAACCAGATCTGCATTGCAGGCTGTGTACAGGGACTCTCCGAAGCCATCGCCTTCGGCATGAATGCCGGGCTTGACATGCCGAAGGTCATCGAGGCTCTGAGTTCAGGGGCTGCATCTTCCTGGCAGATGGTGAACCGCGGCAGGACGATGGTGAAGGGCGAGTTCGACTTCGGGTTTGCCGTCGACTGGATGCGCAAGGATCTTGGCATTGTCAAGGATGAGGCGGCCCGCAACGGTTCGGATATTCCCGTCACGAGGATGGTCGACAGCTTCTACGAAGAGGTGCAGAAGGCGGGGGGCGCCCGCTGGGATACGTCAAGCCTCATTACGCGCCTTCCCAGGCCGTAGGCGACGGGGGAGTGACGAATCCGCGTTCGTCAGCTTCCCGGGGTTTGCGGCTACAATACACGGATTACCTTCATTGAATTCGGATTAGATCAATGTCTTCTGAAACCGAAGCACCTGTCGCCGAAGCGCAGGTCACCAACTTTATTCGAAACATCATCGACGACGATCTGGCCCGCGGCGCCAATCTGCCCCGATTCTGGTGCGGGCATCCCGCGCCCTATGCCGAGCAGCTCGAAAAGGGCGAGCCCGACGCGGCCCGCATCCGCACGCGCTTCCCGCCGGAGCCCAACGGCTATCTGCACATCGGCCATGCCAAGAGCATCTGTCTGAACTTCGGCCTTGCTCGTGACTACGGCGGCGCCTGCCATATGCGCTTTGACGACACCAATCCCGTCAAGGAGGATCAGGAATACGTCGACGGCATCATGGACAGCGTCCGCTGGCTTGGCTTCGACTGGAAGTTCGGCAATGAAACGAACCTCTACTTTGCGAGCTCGTACTTCGACGACATGTTCCGCTTTGCCGAGCATCTGATCCGCACGGGCTATGCCTATGTGGATGAACAGACTGCAGACGAAATGCGCGAAAACCGCGGCACGCTCAAGGAACCGGGCAAGAATTCGCCCTACCGCGACCGCTCGGCCGAGGAGAATCTGAAGCTCTTCCATGAAATGCGCGACGGCAAGCATCCCGAAGGCTCCATGGTGGTTCGCGCCAAGATCGACATGGCGAGCCCCAACATCAATCTGCGCGACCCCGCCATCTACCGCATCCGCTTTGCCGATCATCATGCGACGGGCGACAAGTGGTGCGTGTATCCGATGTACACCTTCGCGCACCCGATCGAGGACTCGCTCGAAAACATCACGCACTCCATCTGCACGCTGGAGTTCGAGGATCAGCGCGCGTTCTACAACTGGGCTCTTGAGCGCATCATCCCGCTTCTGCGCACGCCGCAGTACGAGGAGGCCCTCAAGGTGATTCGTGCGATGGCCGATGGTGAGGACAATCGCGCCATGGCCTTTGTCAAGGCCGCCTTCGAAAGCCGCGCCAAGCTGGGCGGCAGCTTGCCCGAAGAGGCCGTGGCCCGTCTGATGCAGGCGTGGGAGAACGGCCTGCCCGAGACAATCAAGGACGAAACGGTCACGCAGTTCTTTGCTACGCTGCTTTGCTTCCCCGAGAACTTCACACCGCTCATGCAGGCGGCGCTCGACGTGGTTCGTCCGAACTTCTTCCTGCTCTCGCATCAGTATGAGTTCAACCGCCTGAATCTGACGTATGTCGTCGTGAGCAAGCGCAAGCTCATTCAGCTCGTGCAGGAAAAGTATGTCGACGGCTGGGACGACCCCCGCATGCCGACCATCGTCGGTCTGCGTCGCCGCGGCTTTACGCCGAAGAGCCTGCAGAACTTTGCTGAACGCTGCGGCGTCTCCAAGGTCTCCGGCGGTTGGATCGACTATTCCGTGCTGGAACAGTGCCTGCGCGAGGATCTTGAAGAGCGCGCCGAGCGCCGCGTTGCCGTGCTTCGCCCGCTCAAGCTCATCATCGACAACTATCCTGAAGGTCAGACCGAGGAGCTTGAGGCCAACAATCATCCGCAGAAGCCCGAAATGGGCACGCGCAGGATCTCGTTCTCGCGCGAACTGTGGATCGAGGAAGGCGACTTCGCCGAAGTCCCGCCCAAGGGTTTCCGTCGTTTGACGGTGCCTGCCGACGGCACGCCCGCCAAGCCCGTTCGCCTGCGCTACGGCTATGTGATCGTGCCGACCTCGTTCGAAAAGGACGAGTCCGGCCGCGTGACTGCGGTTCATGCCGAGTATCTCCCTGAGACGCGCTCCGGTTCAGAGGGCTCCATGTCCGTCAAGACGAAGGCGACGATCCACTGGCTTGATGCAAAGACGGCTGTTCCTGCCGAAATCCGCGTCTATGACCGACTCTTCAACGTGCCGCATCCGGACGAAGGCGAGGGCAGCTTCCTTGACCGTCTCACGCCCGATTCGAAGACGGTGCTTTCGTCCTATGTCGAGCCCGCAGCCGCTGCGGCCGCTCGTGACGACAAGTTCCAGTTCGAGCGCAACGGCTATTTCGTGGCTGATCGTGAGGATCACACGGCTGAAAAGCCTGTCTTCAATCTGGCCGTCGGCCTGAAGGATTCCTGGGGCAAGTAATGTCCTGAATCGTCGGATTGCCGAAGAGGGGCGGGGCTGATGCTCCGCCCCTTGTTGTCTCGGCACCTCGTGTTTTGTTCTGTTGACATCATGAAAACCAAACGTTTCAAAACATCTCTGACTGCCGTTCTGCTGGCTCTGGGGCTTTCATCCGCTGCGCCGATTCTCTCGGCTGAAGGCGGGGTCGCCGAGGCTCCTCAGACTGCGGAGCCCCGGGAATACGCTCTTGAGCGTCATACGCTTCACATGGGCACTCTCATCAACGCGAAACTCTTCGGTGCTACGCCGGAGGCTGTCAAGCATTACGCGATTGTCTTCGAGGACAAGGTGACGGACTATGACGATCTGATGTCAGTCCACAAGGATACCCCTCTCAATGAGGTCAATCGCCGCGCTGGCGAGCCCGTCGAAGTGCCCTGTGAAATCGCCGACATGACGAAGCAGGCGCTTGCCATTGCCGATGAGACGAACGGCGCCTTCGAGCCGATGATAGGCCCTGTCGTAAATCTCTGGAAGATCGGCTTCGGCGGCGAGCACGTGCCGTCCGATGAGGCCATTGCCGAGGCGGTCTCCAAGGTCGACCGCTCCAAGGTTCGCGTCTGGCGCGAGGGCGGGCGATGCATGATGCAGATCGCCAAGGGACAGAGCATCGACATGGGTGCCATTGCGAAGGGCTTCATCGGCCAGAGACTCTCCGACATTCTCAAGCACGCAGGCATGACGCGTGGGGTTCTCGATCTCGGCGGCAACATCGTTGCCGTGGGCGAGAAGTCGGATGGCCGCCCCTGGCGCATCGGCATCCAGCATCCCGCGGAGTCCCGCGGCGGTTATTTCGCCGTGGCTTCGGTGAAGGATGAAAGCGTGATCACGTCAGGCGCCTACGAACGCTACTTCGAGGAGGACGGCAAGCGCTACTCCCATATTCTGGATCCGAAGACGGGGCGGCCTGCGAAGACCGACATTTCGTCCGTGACGATCATTGATCGCGACGGCGCGCGAGCGGACGCGCTTTGCACGGCCCTTTTTGCAATGGGCTGGGATCGAGCGGAGGCCTTCCTGCGCACCCATTCCGAGCTGAAGGCACTGGTGATGCACGCTGACATGAAGCAGGCGGTGATGACGCCTGCGGCGGCTTCGTCCGTGACGTCCGCCGATCCCTCGGTTAAACTCACCGTTTTGAAGTAACCCTGCAGAGCATTGTTTTAGGTCATGACTGAGCCCCGTTTCGTTCATCTTCGTCTTCACTCCGAGTATTCCGTCACGGACGGGCTCGTGCGCATCGACCCCGCCATTCACAAGACTCTTGAAATGGGCGGGGTGGCGCTCGGCATTACGGACCTGATGAACGTCTTCGGCGGCCTGCGCTTTTACACGCATGCGCTCTCTGCTGGTCTCAAGCCCATCCTTGGCTGCGACGTCAAGATCAAGAACAACAAGTTCCCCGACAATCCCTACAGGATGACGTTCTACTGCATGAACCACACGGGGTACCACTCCCTGTGCGTTCTGCTCACCAAGGCGTTTCTGGAGGGACAGGATCCGTATCGCGGTCAGATCTGTGACGACTGGCTTGATGTGCCCGGTGCCACGGACGGCCTCATCGCGCTGACGGGCGGCCCCAAGGGACGCCTGTCGCAGCTCATTGACACGGGCAGCGAGCGTCAGGCGGGCGGCATTGTCGGACGCTGGAAGAAGCTCTTTCCGAACCGTCTCTACATCGAACTCCAGCGTGCCAACAGACCGAAGGACGAAAATCAGAATGCCTTCCTCGTGACGGTGGCCTCCAGATTTGACGTTCCGGTTGTGGCGACTCATCCCGTTCAGTTCCTCGAGCCGCAGGACTTCGAGGCGCACGAAGTGCGCTGCTGTATTGCGGGCGGCTTCACGATCACCGACCCCCGTCGCGACAAGAGCTATACGCGCGAGCAGTACCTGAAGAGCGAGGAGCAGATGTGCGAGCTCTTCAAGGACGTTCCGAGCGCGCTGGCCAATTCCGTCATCATCGCGAAGCGCTGCAATCTTGACGGGGTGCTTTCGAAACCGCAGCTGCCGCTCTTCCCGACGCCGGACGGCATGAGTCTGGACGACTACATGGACCATCTCTCCCGTGAGGGTCTGGAGAAACGTCTGGCCTTCCTTTATGACGACGAGAAGGTGAGGGACGCCAAGCGCCCTGAATACGTGGAGCGCCTTGACTATGAGCTCGGCATCATCAAGAAGATGCAGTTTCCGGGCTACTTCCTCATCGTTCAGGACTTCATCAACTGGTCGAAGACCCACGGCGTGCCCGTGGGCCCGGGACGAGGTTCGGGCGCAGGTTCGCTTGTCGCCTATTCGCTCGGCATTACGGACCTTGATCCGCTCAAGTTCGACCTTCTGTTCGAACGCTTCCTGAATCCTGAGCGCGTGTCCATGCCTGACTTTGACGTGGACTTCTGCCAGTACAACCGCGACCGCACGATCGAATACGTGAAGGAGACGTACGGTGCGGACGCCGTGAGTCAGATCGCGACCTTCGGCACGCTGGGTGCCAAGGCCGTCGTGCGTGACGTTGCACGCGTGCTCAACGTCCCCTTCTCGAAGGCGGACCGTCTGGCCAAGCTCATTCCGATGCAGCCCGGCAAAAACGTCACGCTTGATGATGCCATCAAGGAGGTGCCCGAGTTCCGCGAGGCGATTGAGAGCGACGATGAGTACAAGGAACTCATGCGTGTGGCCAAGGGGCTTGAGGGCATCACCCGCAACCTCGGCATGCACGCGGGCGGCGTGCTGATCGCTCCGGGGGCGCTTACGGATTTCTGTCCGCTCTACAACTCCGATGGCGCTCCCGAAAATACGATCAGCCAGTTCGACAAGAAGGACGTGGAGAATGTCGGTCTCGTGAAGTTCGACTTCCTGGGGCTTACGACGCTCTCCATCCTTGCGAAGTGCAAGGAGTACATCGACAAGCTCTATCCCGAAAGGGAATTCGAGTTGGAGCGCATTCCCGTCACAGACGAGGAGACCTACCGCTGCTTCCAGAACGCCAATACGGCCGCCGTCTTCCAGTTTGAATCGGAAGGCATGCGTCAGCTGCTGCGTCAGGCGCGTCCCGACCGTCTCGAGGATCTGGTGGCCTTGAACGCACTTTATCGCCCTGGTCCGATGGACCTGATTCCGTCCTTCATCGCCCGAAAGTTCGGGCGGGAGAAGGTGGAGTACTTGGACGAGCGCATGGCGCCCGTGCTTTCCGAAACCTACGGCATCATGGTGTATCAGGAACAGGTGATGCGTGTGGCCCAGGTGGTGGGCGGTTATTCGCTGGGCGGCGCCGACCTTCTGCGCCGCGCCATGGGCAAGAAGAACGTCGAGGAAATGAAGCGCCAGCGTGCGGTCTTCGTGAAGGGCGCAGGCGAGCGCGGCGTGAAGGCGTCGGTTGCAACCGAAATCTTCAACCTGATGGAAAAATTCGCAGGTTACGGCTTCAACAAGTCGCATGCTGCGGCCTATTCCTATGTCGCCTATCAGACGGCCTACCTCAAGACGCACTTCACGTCCTGCTTCATGGCGGCCAACCTCTGCATGGTGATGGACCAGGGCGACAAGATGAAGGCGCTTCTGGATGATGCCCGTGCCAACGGCATCGAAATTCTGCCGCCCGACATCAACCTCTCCGACTGGTTCTTCACGGCGCCCGACGAAAAGCACATTCGCTTCGGTCTTGGCGGCGTCAAGGGACTGGGCAGGCAGCAGGTTGAGGACATGATGGCGACCCGCATCAAGGACGGCCCCTTCACCGACCTGTTCGACGTGACGGCGCGTGTTTCGGGCTTGAATTCCCGCAACCTCGAGGGACTCATTCGTGTGGGCGCCTTTGACTCGCTCAATCCTGACCGAGGCTTCCTGTTCGGAAACGTTTCGCAGGCCATGACGGCTGGTCAGGCTGTGGCGGCCAGCGAGGGGCAGGACAGCCTCTTTGCAGACGATGTGCAGGTCAAGCGCATCGTCAACTGGGTGGAGGCGCCGTCCTGGTCCGAACGCCGAAAGCTCAAGGAAGAGAAGGGGGCACTCGGCTTCTGGCTTTCCGGTCATCCGTACGAGCTCTATCAGCACGAGGTGGCGCACTATACGTCGCTGGCCCTCGGACAGATTCAGCCGAGCCGCGACAGCGTGAAGCTGGCGGGCGTGGTCACGAACGTTCGTGTCGTCCAGGGCAAGCGCGGTCGCATGGGGGTCGTTCAGCTCGACGACGGCACGGCAGTGCTGGAGGTGGTCTGCTTCTCCGAAGCTTGGGAGAGGCTCAAGAACAAGTTTGCGTCGGACGATGTCGTCTGCATCGAGGGGCGCGTTCGCTATGACGAGTTCAGCAAGCGCATGTCGGTCAATGTGGAGAACGCCATGTCGCTTGATGAATTCCGCTCCATGGCGGCGTCCTGCCTGCGTGTGGACATTGACGGTCGCGTCAAGCATGACGTCAGGCGCATCGAGAGCATTCTGAGGGGATCGGAACGCGCTACGGGCGTGACGGTGGCGCTTGACATCCGTACGAAGAAGGCGAGTGGCCGCATGTATCTGCCCTTTACGGTCGGCAATGTGGATGAACTGAGAACGGCACTTCGTAACAGCGGTGAAATTTCTGGAACCGAAATCGAATACTGATGTCTGATTAATATTGCGTGAGCCGCACTTATAAGCCCGGAGATGAAATTATGAAAATTGCGTTATTGAATACTTATCGAGTAATTCAAGGAAGAGGTGGGGCAGAGAAGGTTTTCTGTGAGTTGGCTAATGGGTTTGCTCAATGTGGACATGAAGTTTTAGCTTTGGCGTATGACGAAGCTGAAGGTCGCCCGTTTTATCCATTGGATAGTCGCGTTATCTTTATGAATACGTGGTCAGGGAGGAACGTGTTGTTATCCGTAGTTGAAAAAGTGAAGACTTTTTCGTTTAGCAAAGAAATCAGAAGGGATCGTAGACGGAAGTTGCAGCAGCGAAAATTATTTATAGATAGAACCGAAAAAGTAGTCCTAGCAATTAGAGAGTTTTCTCCTGATGTTATTTTGTCTTTTCAGATTTCTTCTAGTGGATATATAAAAGATGGTGTCGGAGATATTCCTGTTGTTACCATGTTGCATGGGCATCCTGATTTCTATGAAATAGAGGAAGAACAAAAGGACATACTCCGAAAGTCTCGAAGGGTTCAGGTCCTGCTGCCTCAGTATGAGGCTATATTTAAAGCGAAATTCTCCAAAGATCCTCCGGAAGTTGTCTGCATCCATAATTCAGTTCCTGTTTATAAGGAGTTATCAGATGGAATGGGTAAGAAAATTTTGCATATAGGAAGGATTGCTCCAGAGAAGAGGCAGCATTTACTAGTTGAGGCTTTTTCCCTACTTCAAAAAGACTTTCCTGATTGGACGCTCGAGTTGTGGGGAGAAAGGAGCGATCTTGAATATGATAGATTTGTTTGTGATGTTATTCGCAAATGCGGAATGAATCCTGAGGAAGCTCTTCAAAAGTACCTCAAAAGTACCCTGAACAATCGTTTGCACAGAAATTTAGCCTGTGTAATAGATAAAAGCTCTCGGGGCGCAAAATTAGAGAGGGCTTTTGAAGAGCTTCCCTGACTCTGTCTTGAAAGGTGTGTCTTCTAATGTTGAAAATATTCTTAAATCAGGATCTATTTTTGTATTTCCCTCTTCTGTAGAGGGATTTCCTTTAGCTCTTACTGAAGCAATGTCCATGGGGCTTTGCTGTGTAGGCTGTTGTGATTGCCTGAGTGTCAGTACTTTAGTGAAGGATGATTATTCTGGAATTCTGACGCAGCCAAACGGCAAAGATCTTGCTGAAGCAATAAAAAAAGCAATGACAACTCCCTCTATGAGGATCAACTTCGGAAGGAATGCATCTTCGGATATGAAAAAGTATTCAAAAGAAAGGGTTGTTGAAGAATGGATATCTTTATTCGAAGAGCTAGTGACGAGGAGACGCTAAATGGAAGTAACATCTATCATAAATTTTCACCGAGAAGATGATTATGCTGAGTGTGCATTGAAATCTCTTGAGGCTGCGTCTATATATGCAATTGAAAGAGGATGTGAGTGCAACATATTGATGATCCTGGACAGGCCTTCTGAGGTTGTCTTGGAGATAGCAAAGAGGTTTGAGGAAACGTCCCGTGTATCTTCAGCTCTTGTTATTGTGAATAATGGGTCATTGGGTTTATCTAGAAATGATGGAGTAGTCAGGGCTAGCGGTCGTTATGTGATGTTGTGTGATGGTGATGATTTATGTTCCGTTAATATGATTTTCGACTCTTGGATAGAAGTAAAGAGCTACCTTGAGGATAAGGGAAGGAGGGTTTGTTGTATTCCTGAATATATTTATGAATTTGGCAAATGGGTTTGCTTAAGAAAATTTTATTCTTCAAGGTTTTTCAATATCAGGGATTTCGCAGTCGTTCATCCTTTTTGCTCGCATTTGTTCATTGAGACTGAAATCTTGAGAAAAAATCTCTTTAGGGATCTGTCTCCGACAACAGGATTTGCTTTTGAAGATTGGGACTTAAATGTTCGTTTGATTTCAAGTGGAGTGGAGGTGGAGGTTGCAAAGGGGACGACTCTTTATTATAGAAAACATGATCAATCAATTATGGCCTCGTCTGGATATATAAGACTTCCTCCGAAAAATCCTGCAATGGTCCCTCAGGCTTTTTGGGATAATAATTATATTAGAAAAGCGGAACCTCTGCCTTGTGCTTTTGTGACTAAAGGGCGTATTAATATTTTTTCGAAGTCTTTGAAGCAAAAGGAATATTTTTCTCTTGCTGCGAAAATTGATGAGCGATTGGCTTCTTCAAGTGTTTGGAGTGAATGGAGGCCTAGTGTCCCATTACGTAATAACTTATGTAATGAAGGTGATCTTCTTAAATGTTTGAAGGTGATGGTTTCTTTGACGGGGGGGGTTGAATACGATGAGATTATATTGCTGGAGAATGGGGATAATGCTATTTCTTTGGTGAATGCTTCGAATTGTGCTCAGGAGGGTCGTTGCATAATTCGTTTGGTTGTTTATTGTGGTAATTCTATATCGTCAATGTCTTGGAGGGGTTCACTTCCTGAAAATGTTGTAGTTGTTAATTTTAGCAAGGTGTCAAAATTGCTAAGGATTAGCGAGAGGAATGAGCTTCTAATTAGATTTATATTGATTGTTTCAAATGCAAAGAGTTATCTTCGAGTTGAACCTGGTGCCTTGAAGGAGTTTATGGAAATTTATTGGGGAACATTGAGTAATGCTGTTTGCGTGACGGATTTTCATGAAAAGTATTTAGTGGATAGAAACGCGCAAGGAAAAAAGGATCTTGTAAATTCTAGAATACTTTCGTATCTTACTGATAGCGGTCTCTATAAGAAGTCTGAGCGGAAGAGTCGTCAGGAGATCGAGAAAATGGTCGGTAGAGTGGAGAATCAACTGTTGATGAGGTCTTTGCCATTGAGGAAGAAATTAAAATTTCTGTCAAGAGTTTTGGGGGTGAGCAAATGAAAAAAGCCCGCATGACAACAACGTCATGCGGGCTTATGTTTTGGGGTGGGAAATGGGACTCGAACCCACGACAACCGGAATCACAATCCGGGACTCTACCAACTGAGCTATTCCCACCAGAATTCGAATTTTGTGGCCTGCCCGGCAGGGATCGAACCTGCGACCACCTGCTTAGAAGGCAGGTGCTCTATCCAACTGAGCTACGGGCAGATCGATTGGTGTCCATGCATGTCTGGAAACTGGTCGGGGTGAAGAGATTCGAACTCCCGACATCCTGCTCCCAAAGCAGGCGCGCTACCAGACTGCGCTACACCCCGGGTAGAAGTCGAATTCTACACGAAAAAAGAAAAAATGCAACAGGAAAAAATCTGCGGGCCTGCCGGTCCTGTTCAAGGGGGCTGGACTTCTCATCGTCAGGGTTCCCGCTCGGTCTGCGGACCCGTTGGGTGCAGTGTGCGGCATCTGCTAAAACGGTACAATGACGCGTAGGAGACTCTCTCCTCTTTTGATAGGAAAAAAGGGACAAACAATGACGCAAGAACACGACAACTCCAACGATCCGCTGCATGCCAAGAAGAAGGCCTGGTCCGGCCGCTTCTCGGAACCCGTGGACGCTTTTGTGCTTCGCTATACGGCCAGCGTCGACTTTGACAAGCGCATGGCCATGGCCGACATCGACGGCTCGCTGGCTCATGCGGCCATGCTCGCCAAGGTTGGCGTGATCACCGAACAGGACCTCGCCGACATCCGCCGCGGCATGGCTCAGATCCGTGAGGAAATCATCTCCGGCGCCTTCGAATGGCAGCTTGAGCTCGAAGACGTGCATCTCAACATCGAGGCTCGTCTGACGGCCCTCATCGGCGACGCTGGCAAGCGTCTGCACACCGGTCGCTCCCGCAACGACCAGGTGGCCACCGACATCCGTCTGTATCTGCGCAGCGAAATCGACGTGATCGTCGCCCGCCTCGAACACCTTCAGGAAGTCATGGTGCATCAGGCCAAGCAGCACGCCGGCCTCATCATGCCGGGCTTCACCCACATGCAGGTCGCCCAACCCGTTACCTTTGGTCACCACATGCTGGCTTATGTCGAAATGTTTGAGCGTGACCGTGAGCGCATGCTTGACCTTCGTCGTCGTGTCAACCGCAGCCCGCTTGGTGCCGCCGCTCTGGCCGGTACGACCTATCCGATCGACCGCGAGTACTCCGCAAGCCTGCTCGGCTTCGAAGCCGTCGCTCAGAACTCGCTCGACGCCGTTTCCGACCGCGACTTCGCCATCGAATTCTGCTCGGCCGCTGCCGTTCTGATGATGCACATCTCTCGTCTCTCCGAAGAGCTTGTGATCTGGATGAGCCAGCGCTTCGCCTTCATCAAGCTTCCCGACCGCTTCACGACGGGCAGCTCGATCATGCCGCAGAAGAAGAATCCTGACGTTCCTGAAACGGCCCGCGGCAAGGCCGGTCGCGTCTACGGCGACCTGATCGCCATGCTGACCCTCATGAAGGGCACGCCGCTTGCCTACAACAAGGACTTTCAGGAAGACAAGGAACCCGTGTTTGATGCGATCGACACGGTCAAGGACACGCTCCGTGCCTTCTGCGACATGATGGCCGGCGTCGAACCGCAGGCCGATGCCATGCATCACGCTGCTCAGGCCGGCTATCCGACGGCCACCGACCTTGCCGACTACCTCGTCCGTCACGGCACGCCGTTCCGTACGGCCCATGACATCGTCGGTCAGACGGTTCGCGCCGCCTCCGAACGCGGCTGTGGTCTTGAAGACCTTCCGCTCGATGTGCTCAAGAGCTTCAGTCCCGCGATTGAAGAGGACGTCTACGAAGTCCTCAAGCTCGAAGGCTCCGTCAACGCCCGCAACCATCTCGGCGGCACCGCTCCCGCTCAGGTTGCGAAGCAGGTCGAACGCTGGGAGGCGATCATCTCCGAGCGCGCCGCCAAGGCTGCCTGAGCCTGAAAGCAAGGATGCCCAAGGGCTGACCGGGTTTTAGTCCGGGGCATCCCCCAAAGAAGAGCCCGAAGTTTCGGGCTCTTCTGTTCTCTCGGCGTCGCAAGACGCAATACCCGGAACGTATGCCCCGACGGTGCCGGTGTTCCTCAACCATTCGCACAGCAAGTAATCAGCATGGAAGACTTCATCCACACCTTGAACGCCGTCATCTGGTCGCCCGCTCTGGTGGCCTTTTGTCTGGGCGCTGGTCTTTTTTTCTCAATCAAGTCTCGTTTTGTCCAGCTTCGCCTGATCCCAGAAATGTGGCGCCTTCTTTTTCAGAAGAAGGAGGACGAGATCGGCCTCTCCAGCTTTCAGGCGCTATCTCTGACACTCGCAGGTCGTGTCGGTACTGGCAACATCGCAGGCGTGGCGACGGCCATCTGCTTTGGCGGTCCCGGCGCGCTTTTCTGGATGTGGGTGGTGGCCTTTCTGGGGGCGTCTTCCGCCTTTGTGGAGTCGACGCTCGGTCAGATCTACAAGGAGCGCATTGAGGGCCAGTATCGCGGCGGTCCCGCCTTTTACATTGAACGAGGCCTGAAGCTCAAGGCCTATGCCTGGGCGTTCGCGATTGTTACGATTCTTGCTTCGTGCTTCTTCTGCCCCGGCGTGCAGAGCAATTCGATCGCGCTAGCCTGGAACGAGGCCTTCGGTCTTGATGCTGAAGTGACGGCTGCCATCGTTGCCTCCATCACCTGCTTTGTGATTGTCGGTGGCCTGCGCCGCATTGCCACCTTCACGTCCTGGGTCGTGCCCTTCATGGCGCAGGCCTACATCGTCGTTGCACTCATCATCGTCGGCGTCAACTGGGAGCAGATTCCTGCCGTGATGACGCTGATCGTCAACAGTGCCTTCGGTTTTGACTCCCTGACGGGCGGAATGTTGGGTGCTGCGATTGCCTGGGGCGTCAAGCGCGGCATCTATTCCAACGAGGCAGGTCAGGGTACGGGGCCGCATGCTTCGTCGGCGGCCGCTGTTTCTCATCCGGCCAAGCAGGGCCTTGTGCAGGCCTTCTCGGTCTACATCGACACGCTTTTCGTCTGTTCGGCCACAGGCTTCATGATCCTGATGACGGGCTGCTACAACATGCAGGCTCCTGACGGCTCCATGATCTTTGAGGGTCTCAAGGGTGTCGAAGCCGGTCCCGTGTATACGCAGGCGGCCATTGATCAGCTGATGCCCGGCTGGGGTGGCCCCTTCATCGCTATCACGATTTTCTTTTTTGCCTTCACGACGATTCTCGGTTACTACTATATGGCCGAGACGAATATGGCCTATCTTAACCGCTACATCAGGAAGCCCGTGCTCATGTCGGCCTGCAAGGCGATCTTCATCGGCACGGTTGCCTTTGGTGCCATCAATTCCTCCACGCTCATCTGGACCATGGCGGACGTGGGTGTCGGTACGATGGCGTGGCTCAACCTCATTGCCATCATGCTTTTGCAAAAGCCCGCCTTCATTGCGCTCAAAGACTACGAGCGCCAGCTTAAGGACGGGCTCAATCCCGTGTTTCACCCCGAACAGCTCGGCATTGTCAATGCGACCTACTGGGAAGGCAATCGCGCCGAAGACAATCTGGCCGTGGAGGAAGAGTCCGGTGTGGACAACTTGACAGGGCTGGACCCCAAGAACCCAGTTTGAGTTTGAGGCGGATGCTTTTGTACTGATCTTCTCGAGGTGGTTGAGTGATTTCAGCCATGGAAAGGCATCCGTCCTTGTGTTCTAATGAGCAATGACTATTCCCTCATTTGAAAGACGTCAGGAGAGACGACTGATGAAGAAGATACTGGTCATCAATTTCCGTTATTTCGGTGATGCGCTGATTTCGGCCTCACTGTCCGTACGCATCCGTGAGCTTTGGCCGGATGCACACATCACGTATCTTGTGTTTGACAGCGTTGAAGGGGTGCTCGAAGGCATTGAAACAATCGATGAGATTCTGACTGTGCCGGAGCGCCCCGGTAAATGGGAGCAGTTCCGCTGGATGGTTGCCCATTGGAATAATTATGATCTGGCGTTTGTAACGCAAACAGGTACTAGACCGGGGCTTTACGGCTTTTTCATGGCTCAGGAGCGCATCGGTTTTACGCCGGGGTTCAGCAAGCGCAACTGGTGGAAAAAGATGCTCCTCACGAAGCATGTGCAGGAGGTTCCAGGCCCGAAGATCCTTCAGTTGGATTCGCTTCTTACGGCAACAGGAGCTGAGCCCGCAAAGGCACCTTATGTGCCGCAACCGCATGCACAGTTGCCCGCAGAGGCTTGTTTTGACGTGCCGTACGTCGTGTTGCATCCCATGCCGCGATATGCCTACAAGGCTTGGCCTTCGAATAATTGGAGTGCTCTTGTCAGGCGTTTGAACGACGCGGGTTTGAAGGTTGTTTTGACGGGAGGAAACAATGCAAGTGAACTGGCGGCAATTCGGGACATTGTTCCTGAGGGAGCCGATGCTGTCATTCTTGCGGGGAAATTGAGCTTTGGACAGACAGCGGAACTGATAGCACGCTCGAAGGGGTTTGTTGGACCCGATACCGGTACTACGCATGTGGCATCGTCTACGGGGGTGCCTATTGTTACGCTGTTCGGACCTAGCGATCCTACAGCATGGGGGCCTTGGGGCCGGGGGCAGACAAAGCCATTTGATTCTCGGAATGACGGCGTGCCACAGCGGCGAGGCAATGTCATCCTTCTCAAAAAACACTGCAAGTGTCAGGGGGGAATGGGTTGCCTAAATCATCGTGACAGTCATTCGGATTGTTTGAATGCGCTGACGATGGACGAAGTCTGGAGCGCTTTGAAGGAGTTGAGGATCGTTCCGTAAGATGCTTGCAAAAAGAGAAAACCCGGTATTGATCCCGGGTTTTCTCTTTATTGCTTGGTATGACGGAAGTACTTCTCCAACACCAGAATGGAAATCAGCTCTTCCCGTTCCTTGTCACGGAATTGTTCTACAAACGCATGAGCATTGCGGATGATGGCTTCTGCTTCTTCAACATGTGTACTGTAGTACTGAATCTTGTCTTCCAGATCGGAGTAATCGTCCTTGATTTCAATGTAGTGGACTCCCGGTTGCAGTCGCCCTTCCATGAACCAACTTTCATATTTGGGACGAGGCATCACGGCAACCGAGTTGGAGGACATAACCCACTTTAAATTGCTAGCGACGTCGGTACCTTCGAGTGAAATGACGAACTTGTACTTCAGATGGTCGTAGAGCGTGATGAGAGGGGCGCTCCACTCCTTGGGAAGGTCACTTTTCTCTGCCGTATTCCCGCAGTCGACTAGAGGGTGGCCGAAAAATTTTTCCATGAAGCGTCGGCGATGCGGTTGATAGGCCGCTCCTCGAAAGACAGCCTTGTCCCATTTGGAGGCAAAAGTGCTCTTGTCCTTCAGAAATACAAAGTGACGGACCTTGTCGAGATTGAGGATGACATTGTTGATGTTGTCTCCGGACAGAGGGCGCGTCTTCACGATGCTCGGGGTTTCACAGATCGTGGTCCAGTCGCCAAAGTGCTTGTCCAGAAGAAGATCAGGAGAAAAGTAGCGTGTGAACTCGAAGGCGTCGCAGTTGTAGGTGCCGTTGCTGTTGGTGACGTCGCTGACATGCGTAAGCCCGGAGAGTTCTCGTATTCCCGTCAGCTTGTTGTAGTAATTGACGCGGTCAAGAATTTGTTCTTTGTCGGTTCGTGCATCCAAAGTTGCAAGCAACTCGGCCTTGTGTCGTCGAAGCCAAAAGGAGGGGACGAAATGCCGTAGTCCGCAGCGGACGTAGTAGACGAACTTCAGATTTTTGCCTCGAGGCTTGAGAATGTAACCAGGACGAATTTTGCGGAGATTGATGCGAAGCGCCATGGTGGAGGAGGACTTCAAATGAAAAAAGGATCTTTCTGTGAAGGTGTTGCAGAAAGATCCTTTAATTATCGCAAAATTTTCCAGTTGCTCAGGATTGCGGCAGGCGTTCAAGCTGTTCGCGAACTTTGACAAGCAGAGCGGTGAAGTCGGCAAGACGCTTCTTTTCCGTTTCGACCACCTGAGCTGGGGCGCGGGCAACAAAGCGTTCGTTGCCAAGTTTGGCTTCGCACTTGGCGACTTCGCCTTCGAGGCGGGTGACTTCCTTCGTGAGACGGTCGCGTTCGGCGGCGAGGTCGATTTCAACCTTGAGCATCAGCTTGAAGTCGCCGACGATGGCCACGGGAGCGATCGAGCCTTCGTTTGCACCGTTCATGTCCTCAACGTGCTCGACGGCCTCAAGGCGGGCGAGGGAATGAATGTACGGGGAGGCTTCGAGGCACTGCGTTTCGGGACCTGCGATGACGAGCGGGATGCGCTTGGCGGGCGGAAGCTGCATTTCGCTGCGCAGGTTGCGCACGGCATCGATCATGGCCTTGACCGCGTTCATGCGGGCTTCGGCTTCAGCATCAAGGCGGACTTCGTCAAAGGCGGGGTAGGCCTGCACCATGACGGAGGTTTCCTCATCTTCGGCGCGGGTGCCTGCGATGACGGAGACCTTCTGCCAGAGTTCCTCCGTGATGAACGGAATGATCGGATGAGCGAGGCGCAGAACCGTTTCGAGCACCGTCACGAGCGTGTGACGCGTGGCGCGGCAGGTCGCTTCGTCGCCCTTGAACTGGACTTTGGTGAGCTCAAGGTACCAGTCGCAGTACTCGTTCCAGACGAAGGAGTAGATGGCGTTGGCGGCAACGTCGAGACGATAGTCGGCATAGGCCTGACGAACGTCACGGACGGTCTTTTCGAGCTCGCTCAGGATCCAGCGGTCGACGAAGGAGAACGTCATCGGTTCATTCGCAGTGGCGCCGATGCCGCAGTCCTGACCTTCGACGTTCATCAGCACGAAGCGGGTGGCGTTCCAGAGCTTCGTGCAGAAGTTGCGGTAGCCTTCGGCGCGCTTGAGGTCGAAGTTGACGTTGCGGCCGAGCGTAGCATAGGCGGCCATCGTGAAGCGGAGGGCGTCCGCGCCGTGGGCGGCGATGCCTTCCGGATAGTTCTTGCGAAGCTTCTTTTCAACCTGCGGGGCCTTTTCGGGCTGGCGCAGGCCCATCGTGTTCTTCTTCACGAGGTCTTCAAGACCGATGCCCTGGATGATGTCGAGCGGGTCGAGCGTGTTGCCTTCGGACTTGGACATCTTCTTGCCTTCGGCATCGCGCACGAGACCGTGGATGTACACGTTGTGGAACGGCACGCGGCCCGTGAAGTGCTTGGTCATCATGACCATGCGAGCGACCCAGAAGAAGATGATGTCGTAGCCGGTGACGAGCACGGTACTCGGCAGGTAGAGGTCGTAGGCCGTGCGGTCGTCGCCCTGCGGCTCGGGCCAGCCGAGCGTGGAGAAGGGGACGAGGGCGGAGGAGAACCAAGTGTCGAGCACGTCGGCGTCGCGCGTGAGCTTCACGCCTTCGCCTGCCTGCCTCTGAGCCTCTTCCTCGCTGCGGGCGACATAGACGTTGCCGGCTTCGTCGTACCAGGCGGGAATCTGATGGCCCCAGAGAAGCTGGCGGGAAATGCACCAGTCCTGAATGTTCTCGAGCCACTGGCGGTAGACGCCGCGCCATTCCTTCGGGAAGATGTTGACTTCGCCGGATTCGACGGCTTCCAGGCCGACTTCGCCGATGGACTTGCCCGGATAGAGAGTGCCTTCGGGAGCGGGCTTGCTCATGGCCATGTACCACTGGTCGGAGAGCATCGGCTCGACGATCTCGCCGGTGCGGGTGACGCGAGGAACCATGTGGCGGTGTTCCTTGATGCCGACGAGAAGGCCTGCGGCCTTGAGGTCCTCGACCACGGCCTTGCGGCACTCGTAGCGGTCCATGCCGCGGTACTTTTCGGGCACGTTGTCGTTCATGCGGGCGGTCTTCGTCAGCACGTTGAGCATCGCGAGGTTGTGACGGCGGCCGACTTCAAAGTCGTTGAAGTCGTGGGCGGGCGTGATCTTCACGCAGCCCGAGCCGAATTCGCGGTCCACGTAGCTGTCGGCGATGACGGGGATCGTGCGGCCGGTGAGCGGCAGGACGAGTTCCTTGCCCACTAGCGCAGTGTAGCGCTCGTCCTCGGGATTGACGGCGACGGCCTGGTCGCCGAAAAGCGTTTCGGGACGGGTCGTGGCAACGACGACGCCTTCCGTACCGTCGGCGGCAGGATAGCGGATCTCCCACATGTGGCCGTTTTCTTCGGCGCTTTCGACTTCAAGGTCGGAGACGGCGGACTGAAGCTTCGGGTCCCAGTTGACGAGGCGGTTGCCGCGGTAGATGAGGCCTTCCTCATAAAGACGAACGAAGGTTTCAATCACGACCTTGGAGAGCTTTTCGTCCATCGTGAAGTAGGTGCGGTCCCAATCGACGCTGTCGCCGATGCGGCGCATCTGGTTGAGAATCGTGCCGCCCGAGAACTTCTGCCATTCCCAGACTTTTTCAATGAACTGTTCGCGCGTCAGGGACCTGTAGTCAATGCCCTGCTTTTCAAGCTTGCGCTCGACGACGATCTGCGTGGCGATGCCGGCATGGTCCGTGCCCGGAATCCAGACGGTGTTGTAGCCGGCCATGCGGTGATAGCGCGTAAGCGTATCCATGACCGTCTGATTGAAGGCATGCCCCATGTGCAGAATGCCCGTGATGTTGGGCGGCGGAAGCTGAATGGAAAAGCTCGGCTTCTTCGGGTCGAGACCGGCCTTGAAGTAGCCGCGTTCCTCCCAGATCGGGTACCAACGCGCTTCGATGGCGGCCGGATCAAAGCTCTTGGCGAGCTCCTGAGTGTTCGTATCAGTCATTGTTAGCCAGTAAAAGGACGATGAGGAGTCTGCAGGAGGCGAGCTTCGGCCTGAGCCGAGACGCTTGGGCAGACAGTATGAAAATTCTGTTATTGTCGCACGAATTGCGGGGTGAAAAGAAAGCCCGCCGAAGTTTTTCAGGCGGGCCGTGGTGCGCCGGATCAGTGGCGGGCGATCTTGTCGAGGTCAAGTCGCTCTAGTTCTCGGGAAACGGCCTCGGCGACCAGTCCGTTCACGGAGCGCTCGACATCCCCTCTGACGCGTGCGAGTGCGTTCCGAAGCGCCAGATCGAGCGTTTCGCGCAGGGCATGCTTCACGGCGGCTTCAATGGCAGGAGCGAGCTGTGCGGCGAGGGCCGCTCGCTCATCCGGCGTGAGCCGGGCGGAAGATGTGGCGGTCTCGGTGTTGAGCACTTCTGGCGCAGGCGGTTCGTCCGCCCTGATCTGAGGCTGCGTGGCGGCCGCTTCGTCGGCCAGCGTCCTGACGTCGCGCCAGGTGAGCTTCACGCGGTCCGTGAGGTCGACGGCACGGGAGTCGATGACGGGTTCCTTGCGTTCCATGGGCATGGGTCTCCAATGAAAAAGTCGTCTCAGCTTCGGCGGTCGTATGCAGCAAGCTCGACGCCTGCGGCCTTGTACGCGCGGAAGCGGCTGCGGGAGGCCTGAAGTTCCTCGGGCTTCGTGCTCACCACGTCGATGATGCGGCTGAAGCGGTCGAGGCGCTCCTGCCACTCGGGAGGAAGCTGATCGTCCAGAAGCAGAAGCACGTCGCCCTCAAGTTCCTCAAGACGGTTGGAAAGCCTGATGGGCGTCTCGCCTGCGAGAGGACTGGCTGCACGCACGTGAGGCAGGAATGCCAGATCGTCGAAGCGCCAGAGGAGCGAGTCAAGCTCGCGGAGCCTGCGCTCGTCCGCCGTCCAGACGGCAAGCGTGAGCCCGCGCCGGTAAACGGTGCGGGCGACGAGACAGGCATAGCGGAGCCGGTCGGGGACGTTGTAGTGAAAGTCGATCTTCTGCATGTCTGTCATTATGGCCGATGAGAAGCTCCCGAGGTGCGGCGATCAGCGCATCTTCTTGAGAAGGAAGCGCATGAGCATCGGCACGGGGCGCCCCGTCGAATGCCTGTCTCTGCCCGACGTGTTGGCCGTCGCCGCAATGTCGAGATGCGCCCAGCGGACGTCCTCCGCAAAGACGGAGAGAAAGGCCGCAGCACTGGAGGCGCCGCCGTCGCGCACCGTCGCCTGATTGGCGATGTCGGCGGCGGGCGTCTTCATCAGCTTGGCATACTCGGCTCCGACGGGCAGGCGCCAGACGTCGTCGAGCGAGTCGCGGCCTGCCTTGATGAGGTCGTACGCGAGCGCATCGTCGGATGTGAAGAGGCCGCTGTAGGGGGCGCCGAGCGCAACGCAGCAGGCTCCCGTCAGGGTGGCCGCGTCGATGATGAGTTCGGGCTTCTGACGGGCGGTCCACGTCAGGGCGTCCGCGAGAATCATGCGGCCCTCGCAGTCGGTGTTGAGGATCTCAATCGTCTTGCCCGAGAGGGAGGTGACGACGTCGCCCGGCTTGGCGGCGCTGCCCGAGGGAAGGTTCTCGCAGGCCGCCACGACGCCGAGAAGGTTGACGGGCAATTTGGCGCGGGCGGCGGCCATCACGGTGCCGATCACGACGGCCGCGCCCGACATGTCATAGGTCATGTCGGCCATGTTGGCGGCAGGCTTGAGCGAAATGCCGCCTGTGTCGAACGTGATGCCCTTGCCGACGAACGCGACGGGCGGAAGGGCGGCATTGGTGCCGCGGTAGCGGATGGCAATGAAGCGGGGCGGAACGGTGCTTCCCTTGGCGACGGAAAGGAAAGCTCCCATGCCGAGCTCCTCGATCTGATGTTCGTCAAGAACCTCGACTTCGACGGTCGTCATGCCCGCAGCAGCGTTTTGAACGGCTTCGGCCAGATATGCGGGCGTGCAGACGTTGCCCGGCAGATCCGCAAGACCTCGGGAGATCGACATGGCCTCTGCCGTCACAACTCCTTCGTCCAGCCCCTGCATAAGCTTGTCGGTGACCAAATCATCGATCCAGAAGATGCGCTTGGTGCGGATGCCGTCATCGTGTTCCGTCTTGAGCGTGAAACGGGGTGTGAGCGCATTGAGGACGGCAGTGGAGAAAAGACGTGCGGAAGATTTGCCGCTCGTCTTCGGGGGGAGCCATTCCTGAACGGCGTAGGCCTGGGATTCCGCCCACGCGAACGCGCGGGCGGCCTTGGCTGCGCATTCGGCAAACACTTTGCGGGAGAAGTCCTTTTCCTCCCCAAGGCCGAGAACTGCAAAGCCGTTGGGGAAGGCCTCCGTTTCGCCGAGGAAGAGCGTGCT
>ENA-UERX01000425-UERX01000425.1-human-gut-metagenome-genome-assembly--contig:-NODE-425-length-31688-cov-5.556958_pt1 | contig 31688 bp, 45 predicted proteins | sample MGYA00242992_ERZ507993 | MGnify/ENA primary metagenome ERZ507993 (study PRJEB26167, sample SAMN06115487) | human gut metagenome | host: Homo sapiens | place: China:Chongqing | collected 2015-04-10... | reverse complement strand
TTCATTAATGAATGCAGCAAAGCGGTTGTTCTGGATACACCTGATTATGAAAAAGCAAAAGAAGTATTTTTAAAAAAATACGATAATGAATTAAACACGCTAAGAAAAAGAATTAATTTCTATGAGGGACTTAAATCTGCAATTGAGGATTACAAGGAGGACGCAAAATGTTAATCAGAAGTCAGAATAAAGCATTTTTGTTAAACTTTAGTAATTTAACTGTAATTTATATTGTGAAAGATGACGATGGTTTTGTTATTTCAAGCCTAGAGGATGAAAACAGATATAGACTTGGTAAATACTCCTCAGAAGCAAAAGCCATGAAAGTACTGGATATGATTCAGGAAGCCTATGTAAATGGACATATTGATTATCAGATGCCAGAGGATAGTGAGGTAGTTGTATGATTACGTTTTTATTAGGATTCACCCTTGGGACCATATTCGGCGTGACCGGACTTGTATGTGTAGCAATCATGTACGATAAGCACCACCCAGACGAATAGAAAGGAGAACGGTATGCTGACAAGGAATAAAAAACTGAAAGACTACGGTATTCCGGCAGAGGATATTGAAAAACTGAATACGATGCTGAAAGACTTCCCGGCAAAGTACGGATACCTGCTTACCAGCGCCGCCTTGTCAGCTTGCCCGAAGAACACGGTGATAGCGGATATGGTTATTGAAAATATCCTACACCGGAAAAGCTACAGGAAAATCAGCAAAGAAAGATATATCCCGATGAATCCGAAAGACTTCTACGGATACAGACGCAAGACCGTCGCTGTACTGTATGAGAGAATGCGGTTATTGGGAGTGTGGGAGGAATAAAATATGAGCAGACTAATTGATGCGGACGACTTAATTGAATATATTAAAATATGGGATATTGGAAATAGCATTAGTTCTGACCAGAAAGAGTTTATTGATTGTGTCAACAGGCAGTTTACAGCTTTTAATGTGGACAAGGTTGTGGAGCAGATTGAACACAGAAGAGCAAATTTTGATTGTAAATTATGCAAATACAATGATGATGAAAAAACAATATGTAGTGAAGATTGTTCTGATGCACTTATTGATGATTTAATCAAAATTGTGAAGGAGGGTGGATTGAATGAGAGAAATTCTTTTCAAGGCAAAGCGGATTGATAACGGCGAATGGGCCGGAACCAGTGTATTGATGAGATTCAAGAGGTGAAGTAGATGGAGAGATTAACAAAGATAACTGAGATTGGAAACGCTTACTTTCCTAAATGCTTTGAAGAGCCATGCTGCGGAATGGGAAAGTGCATTGACAATAATTGCAATCTGGTAAATGAAGTTTGCAAAAAGCTAGCAGAATACGAGCAGTTAGAAGAACAGGGCTTGCTTGCGAGATTGCCTTGCAAGGTTGGCGATATAATGTTCAGGATTAATAAGGGTGCTAAAAATCCCGTTATCGAATTAACAGTAACGCAAATTAACATAACAAGAAGGTCATACAATCTGGAAGTAATTGATAGAGATTACGGCGAGTTAATGTGTTTCAAAAATGATATTGGCAAAACCGTATTCCTCACCCGCAAAGAAGCTGAGAAGAAGCTGGAGGAGATTCAAAATGACAAGACCTGAGATTACAGCAGAATTATCAGCCATGCTTGAAAAGAAAATAAATCCTCACAATGATCCACGTATTTATTGGGCTAAGGAAGTTACATTCGATTATTCGACAGATCATGCGGTGAGGGTGGATTACATGCGGTTCGTGCCAGTAAATAATAGTGTGTCCGGGATAGAAAAAGGAGATTTCTATTGCTATGAAATTAAATCATCTGCTGAAGATTTTCGTTCTGGTCATGGGTTGAATTTTGTTGGTGATTATAACTACCTGGTTATGCCTACAGATGTATGTGCTGCGGTATCCCTTGAAATTCCACATTATGTAGGAATATATGTACCAGAAGCAAATGACCTTACATGCATCAAAAAAGCAAAGCGAAGAAATCGGACAAGGCCTGTGTCTGAAATACTTTTGATGATGTTCCGGTCTGCGAATAGAGATTATAGAAAAGCAGTAAAACAGTTGGAGGAGATGAAGAAAAATGAGTGATAAACTTACACCAGATATAACCCCGCAGCTCGCCGTATCAGCATTCGCAGTGTTGCATCAATATTGCAGCTCAATCAGTCCACATGACTGCATCAGATGCACATTTTACGAACATTGCCCGGAATGCTTCATGGGGTGTCCGGGAGATCAGGGCGAGGTAATCAGAAAATTACAAAGCAACGAATAAAATTAGAGAGTCGGTATTTACCGGCTCTTTTTTAGCGTAAAATTCCTCAAACATGTACCACAACTTTCCCACCAACCTGTGATAGAATATACTCAGGAGTGTTACTATGGGATTTTATAGCCAGTTGGAGGTGAGAACGTGGGAATGACGCCAAAGTACACAAGCGTTGAAGAGATTGAGAGCAAAATAGAACAGTATTTCGAAGATTGCAAAGGTTATCCATTAACCGATGAAAAAGGGAAACAAATATTTAACAAGTTTGGATCCCCTATTTTCATAGATGTTCACCCTCCGACCGTTACAGGACTTGCCTTGGCTCTTGGATTTACGAGTAGACAGGCACTTTTAAATTATCAGGCAAAGCCGGCATTTGTTGACACGATTACGCGCGCGAAAGCCAGAGTGGAACAGTACGCAGAGGAAAGACTATTTGATCGTGACGGTTCAAATGGTGCTCAGTTCAGCTTGAGAAATAATTTTAAGGGATGGGATGCTGACAAGAAAAATGATGATTCTGGAGATGGAAAGATTACGATTGTAAATAATATTCCAAGACCGGAGAAACAGGATGGATAATAATTCCATTAGTCTGAAAGATATAATAGCTCCTGCTTTCTATGAAGTCTTTTGGGACATTCTGGATGAGAAACATACATATTACGATCTGTACGGCGGGCGTGGATCCACGAAGTCGTCTTTTGTGGGTGTAATGATTCCTTTCCTGATGATGCGGGACGCAGAGAATGATGTGGTCTCGAATGCTGTTATTTTCCGTAAAGTCGGAAATACACTCCGAGAATCTGTGTATGAACAGATAGCTTGGGGAATTGACGCGCTCGGAGCCAATGAACTATGGGACACCAGTGTAAGCCCTATGCAGTACACTTATAAGCCTACTGGACAGAAAATCATATTCAGAGGACTTGACAAGGCAAAAAAGACTAAATCTATTAAAGCAAGCAAGGGATATTTCAAGTATCTCTGGTTCGAGGAACTTGACGAATTTTCAAATATCGAAGAAATCCGTACAGTTCAACAGTCTGTACTTCGTGGTGGAAGCAAATTTGAGGTATTTAAGACATTCAATCCACCAATCAGCCGGAGTAACTGGGCGAACGTGTACGTAGAAGAACCAAGAGCTGACAGCTACAGGCACAAGAGCGATTATAGATCAGTCCCTATTGAATGGCTTGGACAGCAATTCATTGACGATGCGGAGCATTTAAGAAAGACAAATCAGAGAGCTTACGACCATGAATATTTAGGACTCCCGGTTGGACTTGGAACAAATATTTTTGAGCTGTTGGAGATTCGGACAATAACAGATGAAGAGATTCAGAAGTATCAAAGCATTTACCAGGGACAGGACTGGGGGTGGTATCCAGATCCTAAGGCGTTTCTCCGTGTAGCTTATGTTCCTAATCAGGAAAAAGTTTTTTTGTTAGACGAGCTTGGAGGTCCCAAGATAAGAAACAAGGAAATGGCTAATCAGATAAAGAAAAAAGGATATGACGATTATTCAATATCTTGCGGAGTTGATGAAGAAGAAAGTATTATTGACTTCCGAGATGCAGGGCTTCCAGCACGTAGGGCCATTGTTACACCGGGAAGCCGCAAATATACTTTTGAGTGGTTACAGTGCCGAACATTAGTCATTGATCCGGCACGAACGCCTAGAGCATACAAGGAAATTATCAATTATGAACATGAAGTAGATAGCAATGGAGAAGTTATCGCAGATTATCCAGATGGTAACGATCACTGGATAGATTCTCTCAGGTATGCGACAAGTCCATTGTCGATGAGAAGAGGACATAGTGCATAATGGGACTTATAACAACACTAAAAAGGTGGTTTAACATGATATTCAAAAAACAAGCTGAAGAGGATTTTAATATCCAGGCAGCAGAATTTCCAGAAATGGAATCACTGATTAACCGGTGTGCGAACATCTACAGAGGTGTGCCGGAATGGTTAGATGATAAGAATAATATCAAGACGATTAATTTCGCGAAATCTGTCTGCTCAGAGACAGCACGGCTCGCAACACTGGCAATCGGCATTCAGATTGATGGTTCCGCAAGGGCTACGTGGCTACAGGAGCAGATTGATAAGGTATATTTCCAGATTCGGCACTGGGTAGAATACGGTTGCGCTTATGGAACGGTTTTCATCAAGCCGAACGGTGAGAGTCTTGATGTATTTACTCCGGCAGATGTGATGATTGTGGATTACGACAATCAGGAAATCAAAGGGATTATATTTAAGGATTCTTATACAGTTGGACGGAAATACTATACACGGCTTGAATATCATCGTTTTGTTGAGACTACGATAGATGACGTAACGACCTATCCGTATTATGTTTCCAACAGAGCTTACGTGTCGAAATCCCCTCAGAGCATCGGAGATAAAATTGACCTTAAACAGACCAAATGGGCTGACCTCATGGCAGATACGCCGCCGATACTCAAAGCAAACGGTGAGAAGCTGGACGGACCATTATACGGAGTACTGCGGACACCACAGGCAAACAATGTAGATATCAGTACGCCACTTGGACTTCCGATATTTGCAGAAGCTATTGAAGAGCTGAAAGACCTTGATATTGCATACAGCCGAAATGCCGGAGAGATTTTTGACTCTCAGAAGATTGTTCTGGCAGATGATAGACTGCTGATGCCAAGTGATACGCCTGTAGCAGCCATGTCACCACAGGGTATGGAGAACAGACGAAAAGAAATGAACTTACCGCACTTTGTCAAGAATGTATTCGGACAGCTCGAGAAAGAGTTTTACCAAGAAATCAATCCGCAACTCAACACAGATACCCGTATAAGCGGCATAAATGCACTTTTAAGCCAGTTGGGGTACAAGATTGGATTCTCTAATGGATATTTTGTTTTTAATGAATCTAGCGGTATTCAGACGGCTACAGGAGTAGAAGCGGAACAGCAGAGGACAGTACAGTTCATCAAAGATGTTCGAGACAAACTGGAATCATGTCTGGATGAAGTAATCTACGCATTGAACGTTTACGCTGACCTGTACGGACTTGCACCTGTCGGAGCTTATGAAGTCAATTATGATTTCGGAGACATCCTGTATGTGCGTGAAAACGATCGTGCAAGATGGTGGCAGTATGTGACCACTGGCAAGGTTCCGGCATGGCTGTATTTCGTAAAGTTTGAAGGAATGACCGAAGAAGACGCGAAAGCAATGGTCAAAGAAGCCCAGCCGGACGAACCAAAATTATTTGGAGATGAATAGTTATGTTAAGTCCAGAGTATTTACACCGGATAACAGAGGGCAGTGAACAGATCGCCGAAGAACTGCATCAGTATATTATCTCTGAGATTGTATCACGGATGATGGCAAGAATCGGCAGAGGTGAGGATTATATTCTGACCAATGCTGATACATGGAGAATCAGAACGTTGCAGGAATCTGGCGAATTGCTAGAGGACATTCTAGCGGAATTATCCAAATATACCAAACGCGAACAGCAAGAGCTTCTTGAAGCGTTTGAGGATGCCGGAATCACTGCAATGAACTATGATGACAAGATATATAAGGCGGCAGGATTAAGCCCTGTGCCACTCGAACAGTCACCAACTATGATAAGACTCATGGAACGGAATATGCTTGCGACTATGGGCGAGTGGAAGAACTTCACAAGAACCACCGCAAGTGCCGCTCAGAGGCTCTATATTGAGCAATGCGACCTTGCATATAACCATGTGATGACTGGGGCGGTTGGATATACGCAAGCCATCAAAGAGGCAGTTAATAACGTTGTGAGTGATGGTGTTACCGTCACATATCCATCTGGCAGAAAAGACACGATTGAGACCGCAGTTGCACGTTCTGTCAGAACTGGTGTGGCGCAGGCATGTGCTGATATTCAGTTGGCAAGAATGAAAGAAATGGGATATGGTTTAGTACTGACATCTGCACATATAGGAAGTCGACCAAGCCATGAAGTATGGCAAGGACAGGTATTTTCTATAGACTGGGAAAAATTAAAAGAAATCAAGCCGGAGTTTTTTCAGGAACGAGATACGCCAGAATATCGTAGAATGTTGGAGCAAAAAGCAAGCCGCTATCCAGATTTTATTGAAAATTGTCATTATGGCGAAGCTGATGGAATATGCGGAGTAAATTGCAGACATCATTTTTCAGTTTGGGTGGAAGGAATGCCGAATCCCTATGCAGAATTATCAGCACAGGATAAAGTCAACAAAGGGAAGCAGTACGAAAAGGAACAACGACAACGTACTTATGAACGGAGAATCCGCAAAACGAAGCGTGAAGTTCTTGGACTGCAAGCAGGAGTTGACAATGCACCGAATGAAAAGGCGAAATTCGCGCTCCAGCAAGACCTTGACCGGAAGTCTTATCTTTTGCAGAAACAAAATGCTGCATACAAAGATTACTGCAAGCAGAACGGCCTGAGAGAACTGCAAGACCGGCTCATGATAGCGAAGTGGAACCGCCAGAACGCCGCAAAAGCCAGAGGAGCGGCAAAGAGATATAAGACAGCAAAGGGGATTGACTGATGGATAGATGGGAATATTACAATCCGAATCCTGCCGGGAATCGAGTCGGAGATTGTGCTGTCCGGGCAATATGTAAAGCAACCGGGTTCGACTGGGAAACGGTATTCGCTGGATTAATGATACAGGCGTGCGCTCTGTCAGATATGCCAAGTGCAAATTATGTCTGGGGAGCGTATCTCTATAAGCATGGATACAGGCGCAAACTGATTGAGCAGTCAGAACGATATATCTATACAGTCAATGATTTCTGCGCAGACCATCCAACAGGCACATATATCCTCTGCATAGATGGTCATGTGGTGACAGTACAGAACGGCAAATATTTTGATACATGGGATAGCGGTAATGAAGTCCCGGTATATTACTGGGAAAAGGAGTAGCTAAATGAGCATATCAGAATTTGTACAAATTTTCCTCTCTATCTGTGGAGGAGTATCCATTGTTGGAGGGGCGGCGGCTGTAATCTTTAAGTGGATTACCCCGGCGTTTCGGCTTAATAAGCGAGTAGAAACACTGGAAGAACATGACAAACGAGATTACGAGAGTCTTCAGAGGATTGCAGAACGTGATTCATTGATTCTGGAAGTGTTGTCGACCATGTTGGATAGTCAGATCAGTGGGAATAATGTTGAAGAGTTAAAAAAAACAAAACAGAAGCTCACGGAGTATCTTGCGCAGAATCAACGTTAGCATTAATAAGGGGTATGCTCATGAAGTTATATGTATTCACTAAGAAAGATATAGACAGGTTCTTGACAGAGTGTAATTTCACACCGGATGAAGAAAGACTGTTCCGGCTGAGATGCAAGGAATATACGCTCGAATACTGTGCTGAACAGATGAACGTGAGCATATCAACAGCAAAGCGGTTAAGCCGGAGGGTGAACAATAAAATAATTAAAGTATGCTAAAAAGTAAGGAGAGGATTTTCTACCCTCTCCCATTTTTTTAACAAAAATCTTCTTTTACAATCCTTTCAAGTAGTTTTATCACATATTCTGGAGGATTACGTTTACCACCCTCCCAGTTTTCAATTGTCCTTTTGGGAATTTTGTACTTATCAGAAAAAGCTTGTTGGCTTAATCCGGAAATAAAACGGATTTCTTTGATGTTCATATTTTATTCCTCCATTTCTTTTAAAAAATATCTGTGGCCTTTTCCACCATGGTCAAGCGCATAAAAACAAGGCTTTTCATTACCTTGAAGAACTTCATTTATTTCATAGCCTTCACCCCATGGAGAGGTCACCATGGTTTTCCCTATTCGATTCTCGTAGAGTTCCCAGCCTTCTGGGACTTCTACTTCCATTTCATCCCAGCAAGTAGCTGTGGTTCCTGGTGCTCCGTATGTGTAAACGTTTCTTTTTTCTGCTGATAAGCAACCATAATTACAATATATTTTTAATATTTGCATTTGCTGAATTCCTCCATTAATTTATTCCAAAATTCCGGATCTATATCATCGTGCGACATCAATGCAAACGCATTGGAATTATATCCAAGCAATATGCAATTACGCATAATATCATGCGTTGTAACTTTATCTGCAGCCAGAAGCGCAAGTAAAGGATTTTCTTCTTCTTTTTGCTTTTCCTCTCTTGCATATTCCTCTGCTCTTACAAGCACCTGATGAGCTTTTGATTCTGCTTTCCGTGGTTCATGCCCATTAATTTGATCTCTAATATCTTCAAAAAGCCCATACCAATCACCGTCTTCCGGAACATCTTCCGTGATACAACAATGATCATCAATTAATACGGCATATTTTTTTGTCCCGTCAATGTTATATTTGATGACATTATTTCGTAATTCACCGCCAGGACTTACAGGAAGGTAAGTATATTCAATTTCTTTTTTCTGCAATGCTTTTTCGAATTGTCCATCAAGCTCGATAAATTGATGAATTACTTTTGCACCATAATGCGTTAACTCTGTAGCCATTTTTCTTTCCTCCTTATTTTTTATGCAGCAACAAATTCGCCGCTTAAATTATCAACATAACCAATCTTGATTTCTTTTTTGCAATTCCATGCATTGGTGTAAAGTCTTGTCTGGATATATGTACGATTTTTACCATATCTAATCCAGTCATTAGCACTAACTTTGTAATTCCATCCAGAAGTTTTTCCAATTTCTTCGGCTTCTACCATTGCTTTTTCGATTGCCCAAGCAGATTTCATAGCAATACTCATTGATACATTTGCAGTTCTCTTGATTTCCCATGCATTTTTCATAATATTTCTTTTATCGTATTTCATAATTGAAACCTCCTTGTTTGTATTTCCTCTTTCTGATATTATAATACCACTCAACGGGTGATATGTCAACACTTTTTTGATACTTTTTTGAACTTCTTAGTTTAATACTTCTGTGTAAAAATATAATCAGAAAGGCGGTGTATAAGATGGCATTATATAATAATCCTTATCAATATAGCTTTGGCGTCCCTGGGCAAATGAACCAGTTCCAGCAACAGCCTGTCCAGATGCCAGCTCAACCAGTACAGCAACCACAACAGAACAATAATGGTATCCTGTGGGTATCTGGCGAAGTCGGTGCAAAATCTTATCTGGTAGCACCCGGAACAAGTGTTTTACTAATGGATTCAGAATCAGAGAAATTTTATATAAAATCCACAGACGTTTCCGGTATGCCACAGCCATTACGAACATTTGAGTATCATGAGGTAGGCTCTCAGATGCCCTCTAAACAGTCTGTTCGGGAATCAGATAATAAATATGTCACGCGGCAGGAATACAACGACTTGAAGAGCAAATACGAAGTCATCATAAACCGATTAAATTCTTTTTCTGAACCTGTTAGAGCTAATATCGCGCAGGAATCAGCAGCCAAGGGAGGAAATGCAGATGAGTAATCCATTATTTAACGCGCTCGGCGGTGGGATGCCACAGGGAAACGGGCCAATGCAGATGATACAGCAGTTTATGCAGTTTAAACAGAATTTTAAGGGAGATCCGAAAGCGGAAGTACAGAAAATGTTACAGTCTGGACAGATTTCCCAACAGCAGCTTAACCAGGTTCAGCAGATGGCAGGGCAGTTTCAGAATCTGCTGAAGAACATGAAATAGTACATTACAATCTGGCCAGATTGATGTAAATACACAAAAAGGAGATATAACTATGGATGGAAATTTAACAGCATCGGACGTTGCTCTTTTGACCGGGAACAACAGAAATGATGGAATGTTTGGCGGAGATGGCGCATGGTGGCTTATCGTGCTTTTCTTATTCGCATTTTGCGGATGGGGAAACAACGGCTGGGGCAATAATGGAAACGGCGGCGGATATGTAGCCACAGCAGCTACTCAGGCAGACATTCAGAGAGGATTTGACAACTCCGCAGTGATCAGCAAGCTTGACGGAATCAATAGTGGTCTGTGTGATGGCTTCTATGCCATGAATAATGGTATGCTTACCGGTTTTAACGGAATCAACACCAACATCATGCAGACTGGCTTCGGAATCCAGCAGGCAATCAATGCTGATACTGTAGCGAATATGCAGAATACAAATGCTTTGCAGGCACAGCTTGCGAACTGCTGTTGTGAAACCAGGGAAGCTATCCAGGGCGTAAACTACAATATGGCACAGAACACCTGTGCATTGCAGAACACCATGAACAGCAACACAAGAGACATTATCGACAGCCAGAACGCAGGGACAAGAGCCATTCTTGACTATCTTTGCAATGAAAAGATTTCTAACCTGCAGGCTGAAAACAATGATCTCAGACGCGCTGCTTCTCAGGATCGCCAGAGTGCACTTCTCACAACTGCAATGGCTTCACAGACACAGCAGCTTATTAATGCGATCAATCCAGCACCGATCCCAGCATATCAGGTTCCTAACCCGAACACATATTACGGATGTGGATGCAACACTGGATGTAATTGCTGATAACTTCATATCGAGAGTATCTTTCGATTGATTCGAATGTCGGCTTATGCCGTATTACACAGAGGGGCAGGCTGAGACCTGTCCTTTTGTGATATGAAAGGAGTAAAAATTATGGCAGAATTTACAAATGTAGCTGCTCAGACTGTAGCAGCAAATGGAAACGTAGTATTTTCAAATACAGCAGTTAAAGGTTCTAACTGCATCCAGCACAGAGAGGGAAGTGGAATTATCACACTGAGAGGACTGACTAATCAGTGTAAAGCAAGATTCTTCGTGGATTTTTCTGGTAATATCGCAATTCCAACAGGCGGTACTGTTGAAGCTATTTCTCTGGCTATTGCAATTTCTGGTGAGCCTGTATTATCCTCCCAGATGATTTCTACACCGGCAGCAGTAGACCAGTATAATAATGTGTCTTCCGGTATCTATATTGACGTTCCTCGCGGATGTTGCGTTAATATCGCAGTAGAGAACACAAGCGATCAGGCGATTTCTGTTGCGAACGCAAACATTGTTGTAACCAGAGAAGCGTAGGAGGTGTGATTATGAGAGACATTAAGGATTTATGTGCAAGAATCGAAGACGAACTGTCCAAAATCGCTGACAATGGACTGACCACCGGAAATCTGGAAATGACATACAAACTGATTGATATGTACAAAGATATCAAGAATACACAGTACTGGGACAAAAAAGTGGAGTACTATAACACTGTCCTTGATGAGATGCGTGGCGGCTATAATGACGATTACAGCGAACGCGGAAGAAAGCGTGACAGCATGGGGAGATACAGTGCAAATGACGGCAGAATGATGCCGGATTATGACAGAGACAGTTCTTATGCCAGACGTGGTGAGCATTATGTTAGAGGACATTACAGCCGTTCTGACGGACGGGATGCTTATGACGACTACATGACACAGAAACAGAGTTATCGTTCCGGCAAATCTGAGGACTGCAAGAGAAAGATGCTCGCCGCTCTGGAAGAACATCTTGACGAGCTTACAACAGAAATGAGCGATATGTCCAAGGATGCAGAGTGCCGGGAAGAACGTGATCTTGTCAAGAGATACGTGGAAAAACTTCGGGATATGCTCTAATTGGCTAAAATATGTACCACAACTTTTTGGATACTTTGTGGTAAAATATATTCATAGGGAAGATTCGTAAGTGGTTACAGCCACTTGACATAGACATTTTTTTCATTGATTCCTCCTTTCACGGGTGCGTGTCCTTAACAGAAACAGATTCGGACGGAATCTGGAGGTTGAAAAGCGGATGCAATTTCCGACACGTACCATTGCTGTCTATGCGATCATGTAGACAGTACGCACCTCCTTGTAAAAGGTAATGGGCGGACAGATGCCCGAAACAACTCGTGGAAAGCATAACACGATAAACCTATTGCTAACCCGGATTGTACCGGGTTATTCGGAAAGTGCAAGTAACTGGGAACGGCGTGGTCATAGACTAGGTCTTGGTGGTTCGAATCCATCCTTTCCGCTTATCTGGAGCCTGAAAGTTTGGCGTGGGAATAGCGCAGGGCGGCGCATGGGAATGTAATTCCGAGTTCCGGACATGTTTGCTGCCTATCGGATTGTAAAGTGGTCTCCCTTAAAGTAGGCAATAAGTGAACGTGCTGAAATGGTTCTTCCAGATATGTACATCGCAGGATAGAGAAGCGGAATCTCACAAGGTTCATATCCTTGAGAACGGCGGTTCAAATCCGTCTCCTGCAATTACCCTGCCAGTGGTCTAACTGGCTTAATCCATTTACCTGCGGCGGCAGGTCAATAAACACGACCAGGAGGATGTATATGCAGAAACTTATTGACACACTTAAATCATTTGGAATTGAAATCCCGGAAGACAAACAGGCAGATGTTAAAAAGGCACTCTCTGAGCATTATAAGAATGCCAAGGAAGTAGCGAAAACTCTGTCAAAAGTTGAGGGAGAAAGAGACGGCTGGAAAGAACGTGCTGAGACAGCAGAAGAAACCTTAAAAGGTTTTGACGGTATCGACCCGGCAAATGTTAAAAACGAGTTAGAGACTTGGAAACAGAAGGCAGCAGATGCAGAGAAAGAGTTTAATGCAAAAATCTACGACCGTGATTTCTCAGACGCTCTGAAAGCGGCACTCGACGATGTTAAGTTTTCCAGCGAAGCAGCAAAGAAATCAGTCATGGCAGATATTAAAGAAGCAGGTCTTAAGCTGAAAGATGGTAAAATCCTTGGATTAAATGACCTGATCGAACAGATGAAGCAGTCTGACGCATCCGCTTTTGTAGATGAATCTCAGCAGCAGGCTCAGCAGAGCCAGGCAAGATTTACCACTCATGTTGGACAGCAGCAGACACCGGGAAGCATGACAAAGAAGGAAATCGAAGCGATCAAAGACCCGTCCGAGAGACAGGCTGCAATTGCTCAGAATATCCAGTTATTCCAGTGATTTTTTACACCGACTATACGCCAGAGTATAGCCGCTAACCCAATACCTTAATAGTTATGGGTAGAAAGGATTTTTTATATGGCAGCAAAAGCTAATCTTATTATGACAAATGATATCCAGGTCACGGCACGTGAGATTGACTTTGTAACCAGATTCGAAAGAAACTGGGAGCACTTGCGTGAGATTCTTGGTATCATGCGTCCAATCAAAAAGACACCCGGAGCGGTTCTTAAATCAAAATACGCAGAAGGCACATTGCAGGACGGAAATGTTAAAGAGGGCGAAGAAATCCCTTACAGCAAATTCACTGTAAAAGAAAAGCCTTATGCAGAAATGAGCATTGAGAAGTACGCAAAGGCTGTATCTATCGAAGCAATCAAGGATCACGGTTATGAGAACGCTGTTCAGATGACCGATGACGAATTCCTTTTCCAGCTTCAGACCAATGTTACCAGCAGATTCTATGACTATCTGAAAACCGGTACGCTTACTTCCACAGAAACTACATTCCAGATGGCTCTGGCAATGGCTAAGGGTCGTGTTGAAAACAAATTCAAGCAGATGCACAGAAATGTGACTGGTGTTGTTGGATTTGTGAACATTCTGGACGTATATGAATACCTCGGAGCAGCTGAGATCACTATTCAGAACCAGTTCGGATTCCAATACATGAAGGATTTCATGGGATTCAATACCATCTTCCTGTTATCTGACAGTGAGATCCCACGTGGACAGGTTATCGCTACTCCTGTCGAGAACATCGTACTTTACTATGTTGACCCGAACGAATCTGACTTCGCAAGAGCAGGTCTTGTGTATACCGTTTCCGGTGAGACAAACCTGATCGGATTCCATACTCAGGGCAACTATCACACAGCAGTGTCTGAGGCGTTCGCGGTTATGGGACTTACTCTTTTTGCGGAGTACATTGATGCAATTGCAGTAATTACCATTGATGAGACACCAGCACTTGGCACTCTGGTAGTAACATCTGCGGAAGGAACAGCAACTGGTGATACAAAAATCACTGTAAATCCGGCTAAGGAAAACTCCAACAACGTATACAAATACAAAGTTGCGGCAGACGCAGTAACTGTCGGATATGGTCAGAACCTCAGAAACTGGAGCACTTGGGATGGAAAAGCCGATATCACAGCGGCAACCGGACAGAAGATCACAGTAGTTGAGTGTGATGGAACATACAAGGCACTGAATGCCGGAAGTGCAAGCGTAACAGCAAAATGATAAACGTGGGAGGCAGCTGGCATGGCTTATGCAGATTATAAATTCTATACAGAATCATTCGGCAATGTCGTGCCAGAAACCGACTTTCCACGACTGGCAGAAAAAGCCAGTGATTTTGTGGACACAATGACGTTTGACAGACTGGTGGACGGACTGCCAACAAACGAACGCTCACAGAAACGTATCAAAAAGGCGGTCTGTTCATTGGCTGAATTAATGTATCAGATTGAACTTGCTGAAAAGAATGCAATCAATCAGGCATCAGCAAATCTTACCGACACGAATGTCGGGAACATTTCAACAGGCATTGTAACATCTATAAGTTCCGGCAGCGAATCCATCTCTTACGCAACGCCCCAGCAGAAAGCATCGGGCGCAAAGGAATGGAGTGCGGTATATGCCGCCGCCGGAGATGTACAGAAAACGAATGACTTGCTCTTAAAGACAGCTTTGCCGCTTCTGATGGGAGTAAGGACGGATGAAGGGATACCGATTTTATATGCAGGACTTTAAATTTAATATCTTAGGCTCTGAATGGACAGTAAAGTTTGGAACAGTAGAAGAATATCCTAACTTGGAAGACATGGATGGATATACAGATTCTTCCACAAGAGAGATCATCGTTGATGACATGAAGTCACAACAGGATATGCCAGGTTCAAAAAAGAATATGGAAGAGTACAAAAAGCAGGTTGTACGGCATGAGATTATTCATGCTTTCCTGCGTGAGTCGGGGCTTGATACAAACTCGGGAGCTTGTGATAACTGGGCAATCAACGAAGAAATGGTTGACTGGTTCGCTATTCAGACACCGAAGATTTTCAAGTTGTTTTATGAATGGAAGTTGATTTAAGGCGACAAATAATGTGATACCAGTATTGTATGCAGGAGTGTAACTATGGCTAATTATGGCGTGCCGTATAAGGGCAGTAAAAATAAAATTGCAAAGCAAATTATTGATTTCTTACCTTCCGGCGGTACGTTATATGATTTATTTGCAGGCGGTTGCGCAATCACACATTGCGCTATGGAATCTGGAAAATATGACAGGTATATCGTTAATGATATTGAACCAGGAATTACTCAACTTTTCATTGATGCAGTTAACGGGAAATATGCAAATGAAAAAAGATGGATTAGCCGAGAAGATTTTTTTAAATTAAAAGAATCAGATCCATATGTAAAATATTGTTGGAGCTTTGGAAATAATGGACGCGATTATCTTTATTCAAAAGAAATAGAACCATTAAAAAAACATCTTCACAATATATTTTTTGCAGAAAATTCGCAGGAAGCAAGGCTTGAATGGAAAGCGTTTATTAGAGATTTTTGCACAAGCAAACAAAGTCTGGAAAGTCTGCAAAGGCTGCAAAGTCTGCAAAGGCTGCAAAGTCTGGAAAGTCTGCAAAGGCTGCAAAGTCTGCAAAGGCTGCAAAGTCTGCAAAGGCTGCAAAGTCTGGAAAGGCTTTGTACGGACTACGGAAATATAAGAATAGAGTCAGATGCTGTAATTTACTGTGATATTCCATATAAAAATACAAACAGATATGGAGATGAAAAAGCAGAATTTGACTATAACTCTTTTTATGACTGGGCTTGTTCACAGAACGTTCCTGTATTTATATCAGAGTACGATATGCCAGAAGATAGATTTGAATGCGTACTTGAAATAAAAAAGCAATCTTGCATGGCTGCTACAAAAACGCTTTCAGCAACTGAGAAATTATATATTCCTAGGAAGAAAGGAAAGATAAAATGAAAGTAGGAGGTACCTGAATAATGGATATTTCAACATTAGACTCATGCGGGGTGAAAGCATGAAATATGTACGAATAAAACCGACTATAGTTGAAGCTATTCAGTGTTTTGCTACTTCTGAGAGCATCGCTCAAATTGAAAAGTTTGTTGGAAATTCGGCAAAAATTGTTAATAACTTCAGAACCCCATGCATTAGAGTTTCATCATATCCTAATTTATTCAAAGATGACGAAAGATGCGGTGCAGCATTTATGGAACCTGGTGATTACATCTTGCGTGATGAAGAAGGATATTTCGATACAATGGCAAAGGATAAGTTTGAAGAAGAATTTAAGGAGGTATCTGAATAATGGACATTTCAACACTTGGCTCATGTGTAGCAATTGTGATGATCTGTTACATCGTAGGAATGGGCTGTAAAGCATCAAAAAGAATCTCTGATGAATGGATTCCAGTAATCATGGCGGTTATTGGCGGGATTCTCGGAGCGGTCGGTATGGGAATTATCCCGGATTTTCCGGCAACGGATTATATTACGGCAGTTGCAGTCGGCATGTTTAATGGACTGTCAGCAACCGGAGTGAATCAGCTTATCAAACAGAATATTATGAAAGAGTGATTTTATTGGGCGGACGTGGTGGAAGTAGCGGAATAGGGGCTGGTGGTAATACTGGATTGGATGTAACCAGAGACGGGCAGACCACAAGATATTATTTTTCCAATCGAAACGGAACAAATTATTATCAGCGTGGAATAAGTGGAACACCCGAGCCTACGCCTGCAAATATGTCTGTAAAGGAATTTAAGCAGCGGGTAGAATCGAATGGTGCAACCACAAAAGCTGTGTCTGGAACTGAAAGAAGAAAAGAACAGAAATCATATAAAGCTGACAGAGAAGCAGCAAACAGATTCCTTGACAGAGAAACAGCATCTAACAGAACATTATCCAGTGGATCACGTGCAGATGCAAAAGTGAATCGCGTGATCCGCAGACGGAGACGGAGAAAGTAGCGCATGGCGGATAAATTAACCAGTATGGCCTACGAAAATCTAAACCGCCGTATCTTTCCCGGCGTTGGTGAATACGGCATACCGCAGATATACCCGGAAACATTCGAAGGGGAATGTGAGTTCATTGGCTTCAATTATGCAAGAGGGAAATGCAGTAATCCAGAAAGGAAAACGGTTCATTTCTTCTTAGATGATTACCAATTTGACGCACTATGGAGAAATCCAGACAGGTATGTGGACAAGCTGAGTAAATTCCGGTACATTCTAACACCAGATTTCAGCACCTACACCGATTTTCCGAAAGCTATCCAGATATACAACCATTACCGAAAACACTGGATAGGTGCATATCTGCAAGAATATGGTTGCCGCGTGATTCCAACAATCTCATGGAGCACGCCGGATTCTTACGATTGGTGTTTCGATGGGGAGCCAGAGGGCGGAACAATTGCAGTATCTTCTGTTGGTTGTATGAATGGAAAGAAAAAGAAAGAACTGTTTCTTTCTGGTTACAATGCCATGATTGAGAAGTTACACCCAGAAAGTATTATCTTTTACGGGAAAATGCCGGAAGAGTGTAAGGGTAATATTGTCCGAATAAAATCATTCTCTGATAGATTTTCAAAAGCAATATGTGAGGGATAGGAGGGTATCATGTATAGCAAAACAGTAACAGTTTTCAACTATTACGAAAGCAAAACAACTGGAGATGCGTACTGGTACCCTCATGTTTTATCCGGCGTCGACCTCATTACGGACAAAGGAGCAATCCTTAAAAAGTACGGGCCAGACATAACTGACAACGCACAGTTACACGTTCGATACACCGTCCAGAACGGCGAGATAACGATTACTGATAAAGACGGCAAGATTCTTCCATGGGTGCCCCCTAAAGAGTGGAAAAGACAGATTAACAACGCTCTGGAAGATACTATCACATTCTCGGACGAATCATTCTTTTGGGAGGGTGAGTGGACTGGTGGAATAGTAACCGATGGCGATTACCGAAATGGATTCTATCAGTACATGAATGAGAATAAGGATAACGTGTTTAAGATTACCAGTGTTGGCGGTCCGTATACGCTGATTCCACATTTTGAGATTCTGGGTAAGTAATATGAGTAAGATTCATCATTTTAAAGGGTTCTCCATAGTCGATGGAGATATGAAAATCAAGCTGAATATGGATAGATTCTCCAGACAGTACCAAGAAGCCCAGTACCTTCTTGACGGAATGGTTATGGACAGCATGATACCATTTATGCCGATGATTACAGGGGATTTTGTCAACCGAACAAGAGTTGAGAGTACATCCTTGCAAGGAACTGGAAAAGTATGTGCGGCGGCGGCTCCTTATGGGCGTTTTCTCTACGAGGGAAAAACAATGGTAGACGAAGCAACTGGAAGTCCCTACGCAAGACGTGGAGCAAAGAAGGTTCTTGTTAGTCAGTTTTCTGGCCAGACAGCCGCAAAAGAGAATCTTGAATACACCAAACAGGCTCACCCACAGGCGCAGGCAAAGTGGTTCGATGCCGCTAAACGGCAATATGGTGATACTTGGATTCGCAAAGTAAAAGCACAGGCAGGAGGTGGCAGACATGGTGGATAAACCTATCGGAAAAGATGCAACTGGATATGAGATTCTGACAGATGCCATGAAAGCACTTTTGAACCAGTATCCAGGACTATACGAAAATGAAACAATCAAATTTGAAGAACTCGGTAAGGAATCGGGAATTGCGTTCTCAGCAGATAACGGAGCTTTAATCTATTCGGAAAAAGAAGATGTTTGCGGAGTAATGCATCAGGTATGCCAGTATCCATTTTATGTGGTTTACCGCACGGCATCCGATAAGGAACGGCAGAAGTTATCTGTTCAGAAGTTTCTGGACAATCTCGGTAAATGGATATGCCGGGAACCAGTTATTATAAATGGTTCTGAAACACGTTTAGATGCGTTTCCAGAGCTTTCGCAAGGAAGAGTAATAAAACGTATCACTCGTGATAATTCATATGGATTAGAGCCGCAGGAGAGCGGTGTACAGGACTGGCTATTGCCGTTATCTGTGCGCTACGAAAACACTTATGAAGTAATATAACAAGTAACAACCGGCTATCAATCGGAGATAGTCGCTAACCTACACAGCCTTTTAAAAGTTATAGGCAGAAAGGACATTTCTATGGCAGTTACAGGCAAGATTGACCGTAAATACATGGCTCATTATATTGATGCAGGTTCCCTCTGTGGAGGGCTGACACCAAAATATGAGCGTCTTGGAAAGGATCTGGAAGAGTACAACATCGAACTCAACCCGGATACTGAAACATCTAAAAATATTCTTGGAGAATCCACATTCAAACACAACGGCTACGAAGTTTCTTCTGACGCTGATCCGTTCTATGCAGACACTACTTCTGATCTGTTCACAGCATTACAGAAGATTGTAGATGGGCGTCTCAAAGACGACAACCTCAAAACAAAAGCAGTCGAGGTTCATCTCTGGACAGAAGCCACGGCAGGCAAGTATGAAGCATATCAGCAGGACTGCTATGTTGTGCCGACCTCCTATGGCGGTGATACATCCGGTTATCAGATTCCGTTTACTGTCAACTATGTTGGCGAACGTGTAAAAGGAAAATTTGATATCAGTTCCGGTACATTCACAGCTGACAGCGAATAAACACATATACAAGGAGGTACGCTAAATGGCAAAAGTAATTAATACAAAAATTGATGATGGAATTCTCATTTTCACGTTCACGAATAACGAAGATGAAGTTTTTTCTTCTTTCAAACTGAACCCGACGGACATCAATGTAGCAGCACGTGCGGAGGAACTGGCAGAATACTTTGAGCAGCTTAAAGATTCTATTCAGAAAGTCACTTCTGGTAAAGAGATGGCGGAACTCAATAAACAGATTGAAGACAAAATCAACTACCTGCTCGGATATGAAGCATCAAAAGACCTGTTTAAAGAGCCGATCACGGCAACCACTGTATTCGGCAATGGTCAGGTGTTCGCTTATATCGTTCTGGATAAGATCGCAGAAGCAATTGCGCCGGAAATCGAAAAGAGAAAAAAGAAAATGCAGGCAGCAGTTAATAAGTATACGGAGAAGTATACAAAATGACCGCCTATGAGCTTCCCACCTCACTCAACATCAGTGGGGTGGATTTTTCTATCAGAACGGATTTTCGAGCAATTATTGATATTCTGGTCGCCATGAATGACCCAGAACTGGACGAGCAGGCGAAAGCAGTTGTTATGTTGCAGATTCTGTTCGAGGACTGGCAGAGCATACCGCCTGAGTGTCTGGATGAAGCTTGTCAGAAAGCGTCGGAGTTCATCGACTGCGGACAGTTGGACGATAATCCAAACCACCCAAAACCCCGTTTGATGGACTGGGAACAGGATGGAGATATGATCGTTCCGGCGGTAAATAAGGTTGCAAACAAAGAAATCAGAGCAATACCGTATATGCACTGGTGGACGTTTTTCGGATATTTCATGGAATCTGGTGAGTGCCTGTTCAATACGGTCGTTGGAATCCGTTCAAAAAAAGCAAAGGGCGAAAAGCTTGATAAATGGGAAAAGAAATTCTATCAGGAAAATAAGAACATTATTGATATAAAAACACGTCTCAGCGAAGAAGAGCAAGCGTACAAGGATGCGCTGAATGAGATGTTGAACCTCAAATAGTTAGGAGGTGGACACATGGCTGCTGATGGCTCAGTCATTATTGATACCAGGCTTGATACAAGCGGAATATCGTCAGGCATCAATGAAGTCCGGGCTGCATTTAAAGATTTAGCTAAATCAGTCAGAGACATAAATGAAAAAATAAGTTCCGTATTTGATGACGGAATCGAAGATATAAGAAATTCTTTTGCATCGCTAGAAGAACGAACAAATAGCGTAGAAGACTCAGTAAATGAACTAGGCGACTCCGTTAACAGAACGAATTCTGGCATATCCAAAGGATTTTCAAAAGCAAATTCTATAATTCCGCAGACAGGCAAGCATGTAAGTAGTCTTGGGCAGCAGTTTGGTAATCTTGGAAACATCGTAAAAAAAATAGGTTTCCTTATAGGCAGTGCTTTTGCAGTTGGCAAGTTAGTGCAGTTCGGAAAAGAGTGCTTAGAACTCGGTTCAGATCTCGCCGAAGTCCAGAACGTCGTGGATGTTACATTTACAACCATGTCTGACAAGGTCAATGAATTTGCAAAGAATGCCATGACCTCAGCCGGACTGTCAGAAACCATGGCAAAAAGGTATGTCGGTACGTTCGGAGCAATGTCTAAGTCGTTCGGATTCTCAGAATCACAGGCTTACGATATGTCAACGGCTTTGACGCAGCTGACTGGTGACGTGGCATCATTCTATAACATCAGTCAGGACTTGGCTTATATCAAGCTGAAATCAGTGTTTACGGGCGAAACGGAAACATTGAAAGATTTGGGCGTGGTCCTTACGCAAAGCGCACTTGATCAATATGCACTTGCCAATGGCTACGGAAAAACCACATCTGAAATGACAGAACAGGAAAAAGTGGCTCTCCGTCTGGCTTTTGTGCAGAAGCAGCTATCTGCCGCATCTGGAGACTTCATCCGTACTTCTGACAGCTGGGCGAACCAGGTGCGAGTGATGCAGTTGCAGTTGCAGTCTCTCAAGGCAACAGTTGGACAGGGATTGATTAATATTTTTACGCCTGTTCTGAAAGTAATTAACGTTCTGCTAGGTAAACTGGCGACTCTGGCAAATGCTTTCAAAAGTTTTACGGAGCTTATCACTGGCAAGAAATCTTCCGGTCAGACAAGTGGAAGTGGAGCAGGCCTTACAGGCGATGCAAGTGGCGTGCAGGATACGGCAGATGCTTACGGGCAGGCAGCAGACAACGCCGGTAAGTTAGCAGATTCTACAGAAGACGTAGCTGATGCCACAAAAGATGCGGCAAAAGCGGCGAAAGGATACCTTAGTCCGCTCGATGAAATTAATCGGTATTCTACACAGGATACATCATCAACAGCAAGCAAAACTCCGTCGACATCCGGTAGCGGCAGTGGCGGTGGCGGAACATCTCTTCCGAGTGCAGTCAGCAACGTAGATTACGGAAAAGTAGCAGAGGGCGAAACTGCTCTGGACAAAATAAGCAAATCAGCCGAGAAACTTGCAAAGCTCCTTAGAAAGCTCTGGAAACCATTCCAGGATGCTTGGAAAAAAGAGGGCAAGAATACCATTGATGCAGCACAGATTGCCCTGTCTGGAATTGCAAAGCTCGCCAAGAGTGTAGGCAAAAGCCTTGTAGAGGTCTGGACAAACGGCACAGGCACAACGATGCTTACAACCATGCTGAGGATTGCTCAGAATGTCCTTATAACAATAGGAAACATTGCATCCGGTTTTGCCGATGCATGGAACAAGAATAATGTCGGAACGCAGATTATACAGAACATTGCAGATGCTCTTGTAGTAGTTATGCAGTTTGTGGAAAAAATCGCAGAAGATACTGCAAATTGGGCGGCAAACCTGGACTTCTATCCGCTGTTGGAATCTATCAGTAATCTGACAGCGACTTTTGCTCCAATTCTGGAATCTATTGGAAATGTACTTGAATGGATTTACAAAAATATTGTCCTTCCGATGTTGACATGGATTATTGAAGTAGGACTTCCGATAGTGATTAATCTGGTGTCAAAAGTAGCGACATTTCTCGCGGAACACCAGCCGATCGTTGAGGCATTTGGCGCGGCTCTGATCGGAGCGTTTGCGGCTGCAAAAATTGCAGGATTGGCGTCGAGAGTTATTAAAAGCGTGTCTGGAATCGCTATGGCCGCAAAGGGGCTTATCTCGTTAATGACTGGTACAGGTGGCATCATGGGCGGAATTAAAGCTATTGCAACAGCTATCGGTCCTGCCGGAATTTTCGTAATCGCAGTCAGCGCAGCTATAGCAATCGGCGTTTTGCTGTACAAGAACTGGGACAAAATCAAAGAAGCTGCTACAAAACTGAAAGACTGGGTTATTGGAAAAACAAGGGGACTTGTTGACGGAGTTACAAAAAAATTAACAAACCTTAGGGAAAAAATCAGTGGGGTATGGAAGTATGTGAGTGAAAAAACCACGACCACTTTCAAAAACATGTGGAATACGGTAACTACAAAAGTAGGAGCTATTAGGGACACTATTGTCGACAAGTTTTCTAATGCGAGGGATACCGTAGTTGATATATTCACAAAAATAAGAGACACCGTAGTGTCAGTATTCAACAAAGTAATCAGTACTATCAACGGTGCGATTGGAACTATTAACGGCGCGATCAGTACCGTGGAATCAGCTTTTTCGTTCGGTCCATGGAAAGTACCGACCCCGACTGGTTCAAAGACTATCGGGTTTAAAGCTACTTTCCCACGAGTTCCGACAGTTCCATATCTGGCAAAAGGTGCAGTTATCCCACCAAGAAGTGAATTTCTGGCTGTACTTGGAGATCAGAAACAGGGTAACAACATCGAGACGCCGGAAGCTCTGCTTAGAAAGATCGTCCGGGAAGAAACAGCAGGACGACAGGCAGGTGGTGGAAGTTACCGATTTACAGCGCAGATCAACCGCAGGACACTGTTTGACGAGATGATGAAAGAAGCACAGATGAGACGAGATACAAGCGGTAGAAACCCGTTCGAGATGGCATAGAAAGGAGGGCGTTATGGAAAAGTATAAAATCAACGGAACAATAATTTGGCAACCGGATAAAGACCTTGCGCTCTCCTTTGCCACGACTTACACAGAATCCAGCCAGAGAACACAATACGGTGTAGGCTACTTTACACCGATGTTTACCGTAGAGCAGTATACATATAAGGGTAGCGACCTCCCAATGGAGGAAGCAACTAAGATTTTGCAAATGATAGCAAAAGGACATAAATTTACGCTACATTATTTTTCGCCGTATTACGGAGTTTGGAGAGACGCTCCGTTCTACGTAGGTCAGACACAAAACATAGCTATCGGGGAACTGTCGGACGATAGAAAGATTATGTCAACATTAGAGTTTAACATGACGGGGGTGAATCCACTGTGATTAACGTAAGTAACGCATTTAGGGAAAAACTTGAAGCTGGCGAGCCAGTCAGAATGATGGTGGATATCACCTTTCCTGACGGGACGAAAAAGACTATCAATAAAGATATCATGAACGGCGACAACGGGTTTTCCGATTGCGCAGAGAGCAGTAGTTTTCCGATCGGTGCTACCGTCTGTAAAACGCTGACGCTGAGTATTAATAACGATCAGGAGCAATGGAAGAACTATAACTTTTACGGAGCTAAGATTCATGCTTATCTGAAGCTTCAGACGTCGTATGCGGCGTCGGAGTCTGTAAGCACGCTGCTGGACGAAAGTTATAACCCGATTCTGGATAGTACTGGTGATCCTATCATTGCGACACAGGCTGCCACAAAGGATATTATTGAAACTATTGACAAGGGAGTCTATACAGTCACTACGCCAGAGCAGTATTCGGATATCATCAACGTCACGGCTCTGGATGATATGTATAAGGCGAATAAGACATATACCAGCGGATTGAAACTGCCGCAGTCACTCATTAACCTTGTCAGAGATGCTTGTAAGACTGTCGGCATAGGCATGAATCTGACTATGGACCATGGCGATATTATAATAAGAAGCATTCCGGACAGTATGACGTTTCGCCAGTTGTTCGGATATGCGGCTATGGTCGAATCTGCGAACGCCCGGATTGATTATTCCGGAAATCTACAGTTCGTAAAATGGGACTTTGAAAGGACAAATATACCGAAATTAAAGAACTACGGCAATCCACCTACACTTTCCAGTGACGATATAGTCATAACTGGAATTAAGGTAACGAACGGGCAGTCAAACGACGACACTGATGCAAAGTATTCTGCCATGTACGGAGAAGAAGGATACGTCCTCGAACTTGAGAACGAGCTGATTGATACCGATCAGCTTCAGACAGTAGCGAATATCATCGGCGAACAGATCGTAGGAGCACGATTCCGGAATCTTGAGGGTGATCTGGTATACAATCCACTCGTCGAGTTTGGCGACATGGTGTACACTTACGACCGATTAGGGAATAAGTATCTTACTCCTCTGACAGATGTATCAGGTAATGTAGGCGGTCTGACTACAGTTAAGACACAGGCCGATGATCCAATCAGGGGCAGCAGTGACTTTTACGGGAATAGCACAAAAGCTATAGTTGCGGCACGTCAGATGGTGCAAAAAGAAACATCCGCAAGAGAAGAGGCTATACAGAGATTAGCTGAAACGCTCAATTCTTCGAGCGGTCTGTATATGACACAGGAGCCGCAGCAGGACGGTAGTATCATATACTATATGCACAACAAAGCAACCATGGCAGAATCCAACATAATCTGGAAACTGACAGCGGAAGCGTTTGCAGTGTCAGTTGACGGTGGAAAGACGTATCCTTACGGTTTTGCGGTGACTGGTGAATTAATAACCAGACTGCTCTATGCAGAGGGCATCAATGCCGATTATATTAACGCAGGAACGCTCATCGTAAGAGACAAAAGTGGAAATGCGATATTTGAAGCAGACATGGATACCGGATCAGTTACCCTTGACGGAAGTTATGTGACGATCGGCGGTGAACCACTTGATGAAAAAATTGAAGATGTTGAGAACATGGCAGCTCTAGCCAGAAACATGACCATGCAGCTTGATAACGACTATCAGGGTATCCCAGTTGACAGCAACGGCAACTATACGGAGTTCCCGGAGTGCACCACAACAGCGACCGTCATGTACGGCACACAGGATATCACGGATAACTGTACGTATACGATTACGACATCCCGGAATATACAGGGAAGTTGGGACAAGGAAAACAAAACCTACATTGTCACCGGCTTGACCGCAGACAGCGGATGGGTGAATATCAAAGCCACATATCTGAATAACCTTGTCGTATCGAAACAGTTTTCGCTTGCGAAACAGTACGCCGGCAAAGACGGAGCGAACGGCATCCCGGGAAAAGACGGTAAAGACGGAAAGACACAGTACACGCACCTTGCTTATGCCAACAGTGCGGATGGAACGAAAGACTTTTCGGTATCTGACGGAAACCGTGAATATATCGGCATGTACGTGGATTTCGTGGAAGCTGACAGCACTGACCCGGCGAAATACACTTGGTCACTGATTAAGGGAGCGGATGGTGCACAGGGTGTACCGGGAACACCGGGAGCGGACGGAAAGACACCGTACTTCCATATCGCATACGCCAACAGTGCGGATGGAAAAACCGGATTTTCTGTGGATAACAGCGTTGATAAGCTGTATATCGGGCAGTACACCGATTACACACCGAATGACAGCACTGACCCGACAAAATACAGTTGGACAAAGATTAAGGGCGAACAGGGAAATGCCGGAAGGACTTACTTCTTCCAGAGTAATGCAGATGTGTTACTGATGGGGGCAGATAAGAGAATAACACCGGCGCCGCTCATTGTGGATTCTTTCTACAGGGATGGAAACGGCGAGATTGCACAGTCACAAAAAGGTTGGTGGAAACTTGAAAAATCCACCGACAACGGCGCTACATGGTCAGCGCTCACGGTATCGCAGACTGCGGCACTTGACCGGTTGAGTATTAACGTCAATAACCTGTCGCTCAAGGCTCACAATATGCTCAAGGTTTCGCTGTATTTTGACCAGTCAAAAACCAAACTTGCGGACTACCAGACGTATTCTGTTGCGGTTGATGTAGCATCACTGACACAGGAACAGATAGTTGATATCCTGTCAGATGATGGGAAGTTTAAGGGGCTGTACTACGAAAAGGACGAAAGTGGAAACCAGACGCTGTTTATCTCATTCAATGCCATGAAAGGTGGCATTATCAGTCTTGGCGGCATGAATAACGGAAACGGTCAGCTGAAGATTTACGATGCTGACGGAAATCAGATATCGAGATTAGGATATACTGGATATGTCGTGCTTAACAAAAACACCGGAAACCCAATGGTATCTCTTAACACTGCCGGATTGCGATTGTATACGGACTACACAGATGCAGACAACTACAATGCGCTGATGCTTGGAAAATACGGATTGTACGCACAGAAAGTCCAAAACAAAGTGATTGAACTTTGGATGGAAGGTGATACGAGCAAAAAATGGGAAGGCTACATTGTTCGCTATCTGAACAATAAAGTCCGAATAAATACGAACTCACTTTTCACGGACGGATGCGAACTTGGAGCAAATTTTTCAACCGATGGAAGCGCAACTATTGGCAAAAGCTTGAGCGTAGGCGGAAACGCAACTGTCGATGGAACCCTTATGTTTTACGACTTGGAGAATCAGGCAAAAACATCCGGCAAAGTCAAAAGACAGCCGGTAGCGTCCGTAAGCGCAGATGATTCGCAAGTGGCCTATCTTTTTTCAGGAACGGGTAGTAAACATGGAGCCACGGCAACATACAGACGTTTAGGAATCCGTGCTAAATGGGGTGGATCTGGATTTAGCACAGACTATCTATATACAACCTCACAAGTTTCCGACATCCGTCTAAAAGAAAACATCGAAGCCAGCGAAACAGACGCTCTCGAAACGGTTAACCGCATGAAAGTCCGTCAATTTGACTGGAAAGAGCGGATGGGCGGATGGCATCAGAACATCGGTTTCGTGGCGGATGAATTGGAAGAAATCGACCCGAACTTGGCTCTGGGCGGCGGATATGACGAAAACGGCGAGATGGATGTTAAGCAGATTAACAGCCCGTATCTTCTCAACTACGCCATTAAAGCCATACAGGAACTTAGCGCAAAGGTTAACGAGCAAGAAAAACGTATTAAAGAGTTAGAAAGGAGATTACAGTAATGGGAAAATTTAACGAGTATTCACAGAAAGCAACACCAGAGGATGCGGATTCCTTAATGATTTACGATGCAGCGGCAAAGGCAAACAAGCTTTCACCGTTCAGCGGAATCTGGAACTGGATCGTTGGAAAACTGACCAATGCGGTCATTAGTAACTTGCAGACCAATAACAAGTCCGTGGTGGGGGCTTTAAATGAATTAAATAGTAAGGTCTTCATTGATACTCGAAATCGTTCAACATTTTCTGTAAATATTAGGCTTAATAAGAACACCTATACATCGTTTCTCATGTACGGAGCGACTTCGCAAAATAATGGATTTATGTATATTGTCTTTATTGATGTTGTATCGCAAAAACGGACGGTAAATTTTATTAAAATTGCAGACTTTGTGGCAAACAGAACTTTTTCGGGTACATACAGTGATGACACATCTACATTGACGATAAACGACAGTGACAATATATGGGGAGGTATTAAGTTACTGATGTTTAAAGAGAAAGATTATTAAGTTGTTTCAATCGTAAATAATTCGTAAGAATTCCCATTTAGTTGATTAAGAAATTTTGAAAATTTCATAAAAAGGAGTTGATGAATTGGAGATTAAAGGGATTGACGTATCATCCAATCAAGGAAAACCAGACTGGGCGAAAGTAGCTAAATCTGGTATTAAATTCGCAATCTTGAGAGTACACCAGAGGTCCGGCGTTGACGGCTCATTCGAGTACAACTACAAAGGATGCAAGAGCAACGGAATCCTTATCGGCGGATACAAGTATTCATACGCTCTGACACCGGCACAAGCGATTGATGAAGCAGAAGATGTGATTGCCGCACTCAACGGACGTGGACTGGATTTTCCGGTGTTCTACGACCTTGAGTGGTCTAATCAGTGGAAACTCGGCAAGCAGGCTATTGAGAACATTGCAGTCGCATTTCTGACTAGAATGAAGAAAGCCGGTTATAAGGTCGGTATCTACTGCAATCTGGACTGGTATAATAACGTTCTGACTGATGCACTCAGAAAGTATGAGTGCTGGATAGCACGATATCCGGCTAGCGATAATGGCTCTGTACAGGAAAGATTACGCCCATCTGTTGGTGTGGGCTGGCAATATTCCAGCAAAGGAAAAGTATCCGGTATCAGTGGAAATGTTGATATGGATGTGTTCTACAAGGACTATAGAGGAACGACACAGAAAGGAGAAACTAAAATGGTAAAAATCAGTAACTGCGGACATGACGAAAATGGAAGGTATGCAGGTGGGAAAGCAGGAGATCAGACTGGTACAGAATATCGGATTATGAACTGGTACAGCAGACCGTGGCTCTGTGTCCTGAGATTCAATGACGCAAAAATCGCAGCCATGATTGCAGATATGGCGACAAAAGCGGCCCAGAACAATCTCATCGGGTACGATCAGGGTACTGCCGGAAACAGCAATGACCGATATTCATTCTGGCAGCACTTAAAGGCAAGTAATTACGATCCAGCACAGATCACGGTAGCTTGCGAATCTGATTGCAGTGCGAGTACAGCAGCTATCGTCAAGGGGGCTGGGTATCGCTTAAATAACGCAAAACTCAAAGCGGTCAGCATCTATCTGACAACACGGAACATGAGAGCTGCAATGAAGGCTGCTGGCGCAAAAGTACTGACGGATAGTAAGTATCTGACATCTGGTGACTATTTAAAGGCAGGAGATATCCTCCTGAACGATAATCACCACGTGGCTATTGCTGTTACCACCGGTGCAAAAGTAAGTACACCTTCAACTACGCTTACCGGTACCTTCCAGACAAGACTTCCGATTCTGAGAAAGGGCAGTTCCGGTACAGCTGTGGCAATGCTTCAGGCGATGCTGGGAGTGGAAGTTGACGGACAGTTCGGGAATGACACATATGATTCCCTCAAAGTTTTCCAGAAAAATGTTGGCGTAAAGGCAAATGGAACTTGCGGCATTGATACCTGGAAGAGAGTGATTGAGCATATGAAAGCAAATACGAAATAACGTTCTGATTGATTTTTCCTTCAGAACAAGGTATACTATCAACAGCCGCACAGGGGTTGAACTTATGGATTATAAAAAGGAAATTATTGAGATGGTTGAAAAATGCACGAATAATCATTGGATAGAAGTGATTTATATATTTGTGAATTAGTAATGGTATTTCCCTTTACTCCAATTATGTCTCCAAATGCTGTCTGAGTGAGATTCTGGGATTTGCGCACTTGTTTGATTCTGTCTTTCACTTTTCCTCACCTCCAATGATAATATATCATAAAAAACTCACAAAGTCAATATTTAGTGTTGACATATAACTCACGTCGTGATATTATAAACTCACAAAGCAAGGAGGTGAAAACATGAAATACAGTCCGCTCGGCAGTAAAAAAATGATATCTCAAACTTTCAATGGTGATTGCTTGAAAACCACTTTTGAAAGAGAGAACGAATTGAAGTCCGAATATGAAATTTATGTAAACTGGATGAATCCGGATCAGTTAGCAGAAGTTTCATTTCAGTTGCCATTCCACGATTGGCAGACACTTGAAAAGTCTGAGGTTTGGAAAAATCTGGATGAATTTCTTTCGGAAGTTCAAATCGAATATATTCCGAAGTACCGCCAAGTCCAACCAATTGTAGTGGAAAAGGTTGTGTATAGAAGTCTGTTAGGTTCTTTAGTTGCATTCTTTCGTGATAAATTGATTCACCAATAGCGCGCCCTTTTAAACATGAATAATGGGTTCCACTATACACGTAAGAAATATTTACGATTGATATGGCAATTCTGGAACGATTGATAATTTCAAAATGAACAATCAACTCATTATTATCTTTCAACTTGAAACCAATAGGAATAAACTCTATTTTTTTTCGAGATTGGAATAAGTTCCATACAGTTCCAGCAGACCCTATTAACCCAAGCATAAAGGAAACATTTTCAAACGTAATGATTTCTTTAGCCGATCTTAAAATTGAAACAATTTGATTTATTTTAATCACCTCCCATATACAGGGAGTATATCACAAGAAAAGAGGTGAGTATATGTCTGAAAAAGAAAAAAGGATCATTGAAAAGCTGAAAGAAGCGATTCCTAATATGTCAGATTTTGACAAGGGATACATTCTCGGTAAGACAGAAAGTTTTTCTGAGAATAAGTCAGATGATTCTGGTAAGACGCAGAAAGAAAGTTCTTAACTTGGAGGTGAAAGCAAATTGAAAAATAGAATCGCATTTTGGATTCTTTGTTTTGTGCTTTCGGCTACCTGCGGAGCACTTGGAAGCCTACTCGCGCAGTGGATGCTAAAGTAACATCTGAGTGATTACAGTAGCCAGGAATCCAGTAAATCCGCCAACAACAGCACTAAATAAAGCTACTCGGAAATCATGCCGCCATTGCTGTTTCCGTAATTCTTTTTCTTTAGCTTCTTTTATTTGCTGTTCAAGGACGCTGTGCGGAACTATGGAGCCGTTTGCCATATTCGGTTTCATATTATTATCACCTCCCACGATATCTACTCCCCATTTGTCACATGCCATTCGAAGACCCTTATAGAATTCATCAATGTCTTCT
>ENA-UERX01000417-UERX01000417.1-human-gut-metagenome-genome-assembly--contig:-NODE-417-length-32047-cov-42.887613_pt1 | contig 32047 bp, 27 predicted proteins | sample MGYA00242992_ERZ507993 | MGnify/ENA primary metagenome ERZ507993 (study PRJEB26167, sample SAMN06115487) | human gut metagenome | host: Homo sapiens | place: China:Chongqing | collected 2015-04-10... | reverse complement strand
CGAGTTGAGCCGGTCGGCGGCGTAGGGCACCAGCTCCGGCATCAGTACGATGGCTGTACCGATGGCGGCAGCGCCGCCCGCCCCTGCCAGCATGAACCACCGCAGCCCGGTGCCGCCCACGAACATGAGCACCGCGCCGATGCTCAAGATCAGCACCGTGCCGGAAAGGTGGGGTTCCAGCAGCATAAGCACCGCCACCACCCCCAGCACCAGCGCAAAGGGCACTACCCCTACCGCAAAGCTGCCCATGCGGTCGTGGTTCAAAGCGATGATGTGAGCAAACACCAGTACCACCGCAAATTTGGCGATCTCGCTGGGCTGTAATGTGCCCAGCCCCGGCAGTACCAGCCAGCGCTTGCAGCCGTTATATTCCGGCATGAACAGCACCGCCGTCAGCAGCACCAGCGAGAGCGCCAACAGCGGCCACGCAAGCTTGTGATAGATATGGTAGTCCACCCGGCTGGCCATCCACATGGCCCCCAGCCCCATGGCGGCGTACAGCAGCTGCGGCCGCACATAGGCAAAAGCGTCCTGCCGCCGGTACAGTGCCACCGCGCTGCTGGCGCTGCACAGCATCACCAGCCCAAAAGCTACCAGCGTGAGCACCAGCACCAGAAAAGGCAGGTCCATGGGCGGCAGCGGCCGCAGCAGCCCTTTGCGGGCAGCAGTTCTGTGCAATCCCGGTCACCTCCGTTTCTGTTATTGTACGCGGATGCGGGGGCGGTTAGTCATACGCACCGCCCCCGGGCGCATAAACTGCCCGCAAAGGGGGTGCTGCCATGTGCGGCTCAAAACCCACAGACGCCCTGCGCACCCTGCCGGAGCGGGCGTTCCGTCTGCGGGCACGGCTTATTGCGGTGGGGCTGTGCGCCGTCTGCTTTGCAGGGCTCATCGGGCGGCTGTTCTGGCTGCAATTATGCACCGGCGGCTGGTACACCCAGCGGGCGCTGGGGCAGCAGCTGCGAGACACCGTTGTGCCCGCCGACCGGGGCAAGATATACAGTGCCGACGGCGCGCTGCTTGCCGCCAACAGCAGCTGCTGGACCCTGCGCGCCAGCCCCCGGGAGATGCCGGAGGAAAAGCTTGCCCTTGCCGCCAAGGGGCTTGCGGAGATTCTGGAGCTGGACGAGGCCAAGCTGCTGGAAAAGTTCAGCGACCGGCGCTCCAACGACTGCCTTTTGCGCTACCGGGTGGAGCGGGAAACTGCCGATGCCGTGCGGGATTTCTGCGCAGAGAACGACATTACCGGCGTGCGCATCAATCAGGACTCCAAGCGCTGGTACCCACAGGGGGAGTTTTTGGCCTCGGTGCTGGGGTTCACCAACGTAGACAACGCCGGGGTCAGCGGGCTGGAGCTCGAATACAACGACACCCTTACCGGGCAAAACGGAGTGGTGCTGACCGCCGTGAACGCTTGGGGCTACACGCTGGCGCAAAGCTACGAAACCGAGCTTGCTCCGGTGGAGGGCTGCGGACTGCGGCTGACAATCGATGCAAATATTCAACATTATCTTGAAAATGCGTTGAATTATGCGGTGCAGGAGCACCATGTAGCCGCCCGCAGCGTGGGCATCGTGATGGAGGTGAACACCGGGGCAGTGCTGGCCATGGCTACCACCCCGGCCTACGACCCCAACCAGCCCCGGGTGATCGCCGACAAGGCCGCGCGCGCCGCCGTAGATGCCCTTTCCGGTAAAGAGCGCGCTGCCGCCTTGCAGCTGGCGCAGCAGACCCAGTGGCGCAACAAAGCGGTGAGTGACTTATACGAGCCGGGCAGCGTGTTCAAGCTCATCACCTGCGCGGCGGCGCTGGATGCCGGAGCCATTACCCGGCACTCCACCTTTTACTGCGGAGACTCTATCTCGGTGGCGGGCACGCGGTTCCACTGCGCCAACCACAAGCGTCACGGCAGCCAAACCGTGACGCAGGCGCTGGAAAACTCCTGCAACCAGAGCTTTATCCAGATCGGGGCGCGGCTGGGCAAGCAGGCTTTCTGCGATTATTTTGCCGCCTTTGGCCTGCGGGAGCCCACCGGCATCGACCTGCCCGCCGAGCCGAAAAAGAGCCTGTACTACACCGCCGACCGCATGGGGCCGGTAGAGCTGGCCTCCTGCGCCTTCGGGCAGAGCAGTAAGATTTCCTATCTGGAAATGGCCTCCGCCGTCTGTGCGGTGGTGAACGGCGGCAAGCTGATGCAGCCGTATCTGGTCTCGGATATTCTTGCGCCGGACGGCAGCGTTTTGCAGCACACCGCCCCGGTCTGCAAACGGCAGGTGATCCAGCCCGCCACCTCTGCCACCATGCGGGAGATGATGGAGGCAGTGGTGCTGTACGGCGGCGGGCGCAACGCGCAGATCGCGGGCTACCGGGTGGGCGGCAAAAGCGGCACCAGCCAAAAGCTGGACAGCGCCGACGAGAAGGCGCGCATTGCCAGCTTTGTGGCGGTAGCGCCCATCGATGACCCGCAGTTTTTGTGTCTGGTCTGTCTGGATGAGCCACACAGCTGGACCACCGCCGGCGGCAGTCTTTCAGCACCGGTCTGTGCCGAGGTGCTGGAGCAGACGCTGGTGTACAAAGGCGTCCCCCGGGCAGCAGACACCGGCAGCGCAGACGCGCAAGCCGCTGCCCTGCCAGCCGATGGGGACAGCTTTGACGGGGCGTGACGATTTTGAATGGCCTCCGCTTGCGCTCTGGCCATAGTCAGCGGAAAAATTATTTTAAATAAAGCAATGCCGGAGCGTCTGCGGACGCTCCGGCATTGCTTTTTCACGGGAGGGGTCGTGGCGGCAAACGGTAGGTGCAGCGCCGCTTTCTGCGAAAGCGTGGCGCTGCGGGCGGGCGCTTGCTCCCCCTCGGGGGAGCTGTCGCGCAGCGACTGAGGGGCTATAAATGGAGAAGCGAAAAAAGCGTTAAAGCGATAGCGCCGACTGGCGCAGCGCTAGCTTTTTTGTGCTTCGACTTCTTCTTTAGGATTGTCAAGGGCGAGCAGCCCTTGGCCCGTTGCGGGGTGGGTGGAGTCCAGAGGTAGGGAGGGGGGAGTCGGAACACCCCTCCCTGCCTCTGGCCCAGCGGAGCGTCTCTGCACGCTGAAGGCAAGCAGTAACTTTCCCCGCAGAGCGTGGCGCGCATTCCAAATCTTTTTGCCTGTCCAACCCGCACCCAATTTGCAAATTAAAATTGCATCTTTTTTGCGTTTTACGGCGATTTTCAGCAATTTTGCGGGGATGTAAAAACTTTGCGGATTTTGCTTGACAGGGAGCCGTCTGCGTGATATCATGAACACATGAACAGATGCTCATGTATCAAAACGAAAGGGGATGACAGCATGACCGGGCTAGAACAGACCGCGCCGGAAAAGGAAACTCAGCCGGTAGAGATGCCGGATGACGAGGTGCTGTACGAACTGGCAGACCTGTTCCGCGTGTTCGGCGATTCCACCCGCATCAAAATTCTGTACGCCTTGCACGACAGCGAACTTTGCGTGCAGGATATCGCGGACGCCGTGCAGTTGAGCCAGTCTGCCGTCAGCCACCAGCTGCGGGTGCTCAAGGACTCCAAGCTTGTGCGCTTCCGGCGGGAGGGCAAAACCGTTTTCTACGCACTGGACGATGACCATGTGCGCAGCATCCTTTCCATGGGGATGGACCATATCGAAGAATGACCGGGCACACGCCCGCAGAAAAGAAAGGCTGGTACTTATTATGAAAAAGACCTACAAGATCGAAGTGGACTGCGCCAACTGCGCCCAGAAGATGGAGGACGCCGCCAACACCGTTTCCGGTGTGGAAAAGGCAACCGTCAGCTTTATGACCCAGAAGATGAAGGTGGAGTTTGCCGAGGGTGCCGACCCTCACGCCACCATGGAGAACGTGCTGTCTGCCTGCAAGAAGGTAGAGGACGACTGCGAGATCTTTGATATCTGATGTACGGCAAAGCTCTCCCGGTCGGTACGGATCGGGGGAGTTTTTCTGTGGAAAAATTCGCCACTTTTCAACAATTTCCACCGGGTTTTCAACACGTTTTGCGGAAAAAGAGAAAAAGAAGCGTGGAAAAGCGCTTTTTTACAGGAAAACTGTGTGGAAAACGCGGGTAAAACTGTGGAATACCCATTTTTTGCCGAAAAACCTGTGGAAAACCACCCGTTTTTCATCCGCTGCACCGCAAAACAAGGAGCGTTGCTTATGAACAAGAAACAAAAAAAGACCCTTGAGCGCATTCTGATCGCCGTGGCGCTGGTCATCGTGCTCAAGCTTTTGCCCGCCTTGCCCATGCCGGTGGAGCTGGCGCTCTACTGCATCCCCTACCTTGTGGTGGGCTGGGATGTGCTGCGCAAGGCGCTGAAGGGCATCAAGAACCGTCAGCCCTTTGACGAGTGCTTCCTGATGGCAGTGGCCACCGTGGGCGCGTTTGCGCTGGGCGACTATGTGGAGGGCTGCGCCGTTATCATCTTCTACCAGATCGGCGAGTTGTTCCAGAGCGTCGCCGTGGGCAAAAGCCGCCAGAGCATTGCCAGCCTGATGGACATTCGTCCGGACTACGCCAACATTGAGGGCGAGGACGGCAAGTTGGAACAGGTGGACCCGGACGAGGTCGAGGTGGGCACCGTCATCGTGGTGCAGCCCGGCGAGCGGGTGCCCATTGACGGCATCATCGTGGAGGGCGCTTCTGCCCTGAACACTGCCGCCCTGACCGGCGAGAGCCTGCCCCGGGACGTGAACGCCGGGGACGAGGTCATCAGCGGCTGCGTGAACATGACCGGCCTGCTGAAGGTGCGCACCACCAAGGAATTTGGCGAGTCCACCGTCTCTAAAATTCTCGACCTTGTGGAAAATTCCAGCATGAAAAAAGCTCGGGCAGAAAACTTTATCACCCGCTTTGCCCGGGTGTATACCCCCGCTGTCTGCTACGGCGCACTGGCGCTGGCGCTTCTGCCGCCGGTGGTGCTGCTGCTCATGGGACAGCCCGCCCGCTTTGGCGACTGGGTCTACCGCGCCCTGACCTTCCTTGTCATCAGCTGCCCCTGTGCGCTGGTCATCTCCATCCCGCTGAGTTTCTTCGGCGGTATCGGCGGCGCTTCCGCCTGCGGCATCCTCATCAAGGGCTCTACCTATCTGGAAGAACTGGCCAACACCGGCGTTGTGGTGTTCGATAAGACCGGCACCCTGACGCAGGGCACCTTTAAGGTCACCGGCATCCACCCCGCCGAGGGCGTGACCGACGCCGCACTGGTGGAAGCCGCTGCGCTGGCGGAAAGCTGGTCCAAGCACCCGATCTCCCTGAGCATCAAAGCTGCCTACGGCAAGCCCATCGATGCCGCCCGGGTCACGGACGTGCAGGAGCTGGGCGGTCATGGCGTGACCGCGAAGGTGGACGGCAAGACCGTTGCCGCCGGTAACGCCCGCCTGATGGAAAAGCTTGGCCTTGCCGTGCCCGCCGTGGACGGTGTGGGTACCATCGTGCACGTTGCCGTGGAGGGCAGCTACGCGGGCTATCTGCTGATTTCGGACGTGGTAAAGCCCCACAGCGCCGATGCCATCCGCGCTTTGAAGGCCTCCGGTGTGCGCAAGACGGTCATGCTGACCGGCGATGCACAGCCGGTGGCACAGGCGGTAGCGCAGCAGCTGGGTCTGGACGAGTACCACGCCGGTCTTTTGCCCGGCGACAAGGTGGACCAGATCGAAAAGCTGCTTGCCGCAAAGCAGCCCAAGGAGAACCTTGCCTTTGTGGGTGACGGCATCAACGACGCACCGGTGCTGTCCCGCGCAGACGTGGGCATCGCCATGGGCGCGCTGGGCTCGGATGCCGCCATCGAGGCGGCAGACGTGGTGCTGATGGATGATGACCCCGCCAAAATCGCGCTGGCCATGCGCATCGCCCGCCGCACCCTGCGCATCGTGCACCAGAACATCGTGTTCGCGCTGGGCATCAAGGCGCTGTGCCTGCTGCTGGGCGCACTGGGCATTGCCGGAATGTGGGCAGCCATCTTTGCAGATGTGGGCGTGATGGTCATTGCCGTGCTCAACGCCACCCGCGCCCTGTATACCAAAGACCTGACCAAAAACTGACATAAACGCAAAACAGCCAGACCGGCATTGCCGGTCTGGCTGTTGTTGTTTCAAGACTTTTACAGCTTTTCCACCATCGCTGCCACGATCTTAGTGGCGGTGGCGACATACTCGCTGATGCTGAACTTCTTCACCACCAGTACCTCGTGGCCGTCCTCGTCGGCGTTGTCGCTCATGGCGCGCAGGATGACGCAGGGCACGCCGTTCTTGGCGGCGATCTGGCTTACCGCAGCGCCCTCCATCTCCACGCAGTCCGGGGCGCACTTGGCTTCAATGGCGGCCTTCGTCTCGCTGTCGCCCACGAACAGATCGCCGGTGGCGATCTTGCCCACCAGCGCTTTTACCCCGGCTTCGGCGCAGGCAGCTTCGGCAGCGGCGATCAGTGCCGGGTCGCCGGCATATTCCTTCAGGAACGGCGGGTTCTGGCAGATCATATCCAGCTGGGCGTCGTGGTACAGCACCGTTTTGCCGATGACCACATCGCCAATGCCGATCTTGCTGGTCATATTGCCCGCAATGCCGGAGAAGATGATCTTCTCTGCGCCGAACTTGGTGATGAGCACCTGCGTGGTAGCGGCGGCATTGGCCTTGCCCATACCGGCGCAGCACACCACCACCTGCTTGCCGGCCAGCGTACCCTTGTGGTACTCCACGCCGCCGTAGGGCTCAACGGTGACATTTTCCAGCTTTGCACACAGCTGGTCTACTTCATCGGGCATAGCGCCCATAATACCCAAGATCATGGTGGACTCCTTTAAACATTAAACAGGAACTCGATGACGTCGCCATCCTGCACAACATACTCCTTGCCCTCGGTGCGCTGCAGGCCCTTGGCCTTGACGGCGGCGTAGTCGAAGTTGTTGGCTTCCAGATCGTTGTAGCCGATGACGCTGGCGCGGATGAAGCCGCGCTCGAAGTCGCTGTGGATCTTACCGGCAGCCTGCGGAGCCTTGGTGCCCTTGCGGATGGTCCATGCGCGGCACTCCTTCTTGCCGTCGGTCAGGAAGGAGATCAGACCCAGCAGGTCGTAGCTGGCGGTGATCAGGTTGTCCAGACCGCTGGCCTCGATGCCCATCTCGGCCAGAAATGCCTTCTTTTCCTCGGGGCTGTAATCCGCAATGTCCTCCTCGGTCTTGGCGCAGATGGGAATGTAGCGGGCACCCTCCTCCTTGGCGCGGGCAGCCACCAGCGGGACGTACTTGTTGTTCTCGATGCCCTCCATCAGGTCATCCTCGCCCACGTTGCAGGCATACAGCACCGGCTTTGCGCTCAGCAGACCCATCTCGTGCAGAACGGTCTGCTGCTCGGTGTCGGCGGGGTCAAAATCGAAGCTGCGGGCGGGCTTGCCGGTGCTCAGATGGTCGGCCAGCTGCTGCAGCCAAGCGGCCTCGGCGGCAGCACCCTTGTTGTTGCCGCTCTTGGCAGCTTTTGCCATGCGGCCAGCGCGGTTCTGCACCACCTCAAGGTCGGAGAGGATCAGCTCGTAGTCGATGGCTTCAATATCGGCAATGGGATTCACGGCCTCGGCCTTGGTCACGTCCTCCACCACATGGATGATGTTGTCATCGTCAAAGCAGCGCACCACGTGCACGATGGCGTCGCACTCGCGGATATGGCCAAGGAACTTGTTGCCAAGGCCTGCGCCCTGACTTGCGCCCTTCACCAGACCCGCAATGTCCACGAACTCCACGATGGCGGGAGTTTTTTTGTTGGTCTGCCAGATCTCGGCCAGCTTGTCCAGCCGCTTGTCCGGCACTGCCACGATGCCGGAGTTCGGCTCGATGGTGCAGAAGGGATAGTTTGCAGCCTCCGCGTTCTTGGTGGAGGTAATGGCGTTGAACAGAGTGGACTTGCCCACGTTGGGCAGGCCGACGATACCTAACTTCATATAAAATACGCTCCTTACACGTTTTTTGACATAACGATACATCTATCATTATACGCGATGAACCCCGCCAGCGCAAGGGGGCAGGGCTATCTTGAATAAGGAATCCTGAAATAATCCAGAACTGCCTTGAACTGATCCTGCGCGGTCAGGCAGGTGTCCAGCAGATACCCGCGTTCGGCTTTCCACTCGTGCAGCCCCCGGTAGTAGAACATTTTGAGGTCATCCGTAATAATGAACGGAACAATATTGTTCCGCAGGCACTCCTTGAAGAGCAGAAGCCGCCCGACACGGCCATTTCCATCCTGAAACGGATGGATGGATTCAAAGGCATAGTGGAATTCCAGCAGGTCTTCCAGCGACTTGGCAGGATTTTGATTGTACGCAGATAAAAATTCTTTCATTTGCGGGGCAACCAGTTCCGGTGCGGTGGTGCTTTTGCCGCCGACCTCGTTCGGGAGCTTTTTATATTCACCGACCGCGAACCAGTCTTTGCGGGAATCGCTGGTGCCGCTCTTCAGGGTAAGGTGCAGCTTTTTGATGAGAGCTTCGGTGATGGGCTTCTTGGCATCCCGGATGACTATATCAATGCATTTGAAGTGATTGGCTGTTTCGACTACATCATCCACATTGACAACACCATTCTCCATGCCAATGGTGTTGGTTTCGTAGATATACCGTGTTTGGTCATGGGTCAGACGGCTGCCTTCAATGTGGTTTGAGTTATAGGTAAGGTCGATCTGAATTTTGTGGTAGATGCCGCCCTTGACCTGCCCGTTCATCTCGTTCTGCAAAATATCCAGCAGGGTACGGGGTGCTTCCGGCTTTTTGTTGGTGCGCGCCGGGCGCTTTGCATCCTGCGGAATATTCCATGTCTTGCCGGTAAGCACTGCGCCCGGGATCTTGCCGGTAGCACAGTAGTTGCGGACAGTTCGTTCTGAAACATTCCATGATTTTGCCGTATCAGCGACAGAATGGTACTTCATGATAACACCTCCCGGTAAAACGATTATACCATTTTATCGGCAAGAAATCAAATCCTGGAAGTTCCGCGGTAAACGTTTCTTGCCGATAGCGCGGCTGCGTAAGGCGTACCCTAGGCAGAAATGTGAAAAAAACTACACTTCCTTCTTTATTTTGTCATAACTGTCCCGTATAATAGAAAGGAAAGAGCCTGTCAAAACGCCCGGAAGGGCTGAAGATACAGCAAAAACCTGCATAAAAGGGGAGGAAAACACTTATGGCAAACGAAAAGATCCTTGTGGTGGATGACGACGCCAACATCTGCGAGCTGCTGCGGCTGTACCTGACCAAGGAGGGCTATCAGGTCACGGTGGCAAACGATGGTGAAGAAGGGCTGGAAAAGTTCAACGCGGTCAAGCCGGACATGGTGCTGCTGGACGTGATGATGCCCCGCATGGACGGCCTTGAGGTCTGCCGCCGCATCCGCAAGGCGGGCAACACCCCGGTAATGATGCTTACCGCCAAGGGCGAGACCTTTGACAAGGTGCTGGGCTTGGAGCTGGGCGCAGACGATTACATGGTCAAGCCCTTTGACGCAAAAGAGGTGGTGGCACGCATCAAGGCGGTGCTGCGCCGCTGCCAGACTACCTCCGCTGCCGCCGAGAGCACCGAGGGCGTTATTGAGTTCGACAACCTCCGTCTGGATATGAACAGCTACGAGCTGCGGGTCAAGGGCAAGGTGGTTGAAGCTCCCCCCAAGGAGCTGGAACTGCTGAACTGTCTGGCCTCCCACCCCAACCGCGTGTACACCCGCGACCAGCTGCTGGACGAGGTGTGGGGCTTTGAGTATTACGGCGACAGCCGCACCATTGATGTCCACGTCAAGCGTCTGCGCGAAAAGCTGGCCGGGGCTTCCGATAAGTGGGAGCTGAAAACCGTCTGGGGCGTGGGCTATAAGTTCGAGGTGCGTCAGTAATGCGTAAAAGTATCTCCACAGCCTTTTTCTCCATGGTGTCCACCCTGATGGTGCTGGGCATCGTGCTGATGGGCTGCTCGGAGTGGGTGCTGTTCAAGAATTATTTTGCGAAGGATCGCTACGAAACACTGGATCAGGTGGTAAACGTTGCCAAGCGCACTGCGGAGTATCTGGTAAACAGCGAGACCATGCCGCAGGGCGCAGAGCTGGACGCTTTGAACACCAAGCTGGAGATCATCGGCGAGAGCGCCGAGGCTTATCTGTTTTTCACCGACCGACAGGGCAATGTGCTCATCGCCTCCGACCCGGACAAGCTTACCACCACCACCGTGCCGCTGGATATCTGCCAGCGCGCCAACGCAGTGGCTGACCCGGACGCCCGGCACTACCACGCTTTCGGCGATTTGGGCGGTGCCCTGACCGAAAAAAGCTATATCGCGGCGGTGGAGACCATCGACGACCAGAGCCTGTTCAGCGGCTGGCTGTTTTTGTGCTCCTCCGGCGCGCAGCTCACCGACTTCAAGCAGCAGTTCTGGTCTAACTTCCTGATGTCCGCCTGCGTGATGCTGCTGTGCGCCAGCGTGCTGACCCGCCTGCTGATGCGTCAGCTCACCGACCCGCTGCAGAAGGTGACCGATGCCGCCCAGCGCTTTGGCGGCGGCGACCTCTCCGTCCGCGTGGAGGGCGTGGAGGGCGATGGCGAGGTGGCAGACCTTGCCCGCACCTTCAACCAGATGGCGGAGAACATCCAGTCCAACGATAACTCCCGGGGTCAGTTCATGGGCAACATCGCCCACGAACTGCGCACCCCCATGACCACCATCAAGGGCTTTGTGGACGGCATTCTGGACGGCACCATCCCGCCCGAGATGCAGAACCACTACCTGCAGCTGGTCAGCGAGGAGACCGGGCGTCTGGCGCGGCTGATCCAGAATATGCTGGATCTCTCCAAGCTGGAAAGCGGCGAGTATCAGGTGAACGCCCGGATGTTCAATATCTGGGAGACCCTGACCGGCGTGGCACTGGCAGCAGAGCAGCGCATCAATGACGGCATGATCGAGCTGGAAGGCCTGACCATGGATGAAAAGGTGCTGGTCTACGCCGACCCCGACCTGATCCATCAGGTGGCGTATAACCTGCTGGACAACGCCATCAAGTTCACCCCGGCGGGCGGCACCATCCGCTTCAGCGTGGAAAAGCTGGGCCCCGAGGCTGAGATCTCCATCTGGAACTCCGGGCAGGGCATCAGCCCGGAGGCGCTGCCCTATGTGTTCGAGCGGTTCTATAAAGAGGATCGTTCCCGCGGTCTGCACGCCCGCGGCTCCGGTTTGGGACTGAACATCTGCAAGGTGCTGGTCAATCTGGCCGGCGGGCAGATCCGCGTGGAGAGCCAGCAGGGCGAGTGGTGCCGCTTTGTGTTCACCCTGCCCACCTGTTCCCCCAATCCCGGCGGCATGAAGCGCCTGCCGGATGCCGCCGGGCAGCCCGGCGCAGTGGAGGACCCCGCCAGCATGAAGCCGGTAGAATAAGACCCCGCAGCCAGACTGCCCCGCCCGGGCGGTCTGGCTGCTTTGGCGTTGTTGGAATAAAAATCCTGCTTACCGCTGTGACCCCCTCTTGTGAAAATGCGTTTGGAGCACTCCGCAGAGTGCGACAAACGCGGAATTAAAAATCTATTTTCCGCTGAATATGGCCAGAGCAACGCGGAGGCCATTCCAAATCGTCCTGCTTCAAAGAAAGCTGCTGCAAAATGGCAAGCCTTCGGCGGCAGCTGCGCGGCACATGGAGATGCTGCCGCGCAATGGACTTTTTGCGCTATTTACGACTTTTCGGTGAAAAAAACTGCTGCGGGTTTGATTTTTTGGCCGTTTTCATGTAAACTAAAAGGTAACCATGCCCGCGTATTTTTTGCCCGGCAGAACCCTGCAAAACGCGCAACGCATGGGATAAAAAATGCTAAAAATAACGGAGCGTAATGAAATATTATGGCCATCGTAAGTCCTTCGATTCTTTCTGCTGATTTTGGCAAGCTGGGTGCAGACTGCCGCATGGTGCTGGATGCCGGCGCACAGATGCTGCACTACGACGTGATGGACGGGCATTTTGTGCCCAACATCAGCTTTGGCGTGCCGGTGCTCAAAAGCCTGCACAAGGCGCTGCCGGATGCCTTTTATGACGTGCATCTGATGATCAGCCACCCGCTGCAATACGCCGAGCCCTTTATCAAGGCCGGTGCGACCCTGTATAATTTCCATCTGGAGTGCGAAGATGATATTCAGGCCACCATTGACGCCGTCCGTGCGCTGGGCTGCAAGGTGGGTCTGACCATTAAGCCCGGCACCCCGGCCGAGGCGCTGGCACCGTGGCTGGACCAGCTGGATCTGGTGCTGGTGATGAGCGTGGAGCCCGGCTTCGGCGGGCAGAAGTTCATGCCCTCGGCGCTGGACAAGCTCCGCTGGCTCAAGGCAGAGCGGGAAGCACGCGGCCTTTCCTACCTGCTGGAGGTGGACGGCGGCGTGGATGCCGCCACCGCACCCCTGTGCGTAGAAGCCGGTGCCGACGTGCTGGTGGCAGGCAGTGCCGTGTTCGGCGCCGCCGACCCTGCTGCGGCTGTGGGCGCACTGGCCAGCCTGTAAGGAGGCCCGTATATGGATGAAACTTTGATCCAGGAACAGGAACGGCAGCTGCAAAAGACCGGCCGGTACTATAAGCACGTTTTCTGGCTGTGTGTGCCGCTGCTGTGCATGGCCTGCTATTTCTATGGGGCGCGTCCGCTGCTGCTGTGCGGCATCGCCCTGCTTACCGGCAACCTGTGCGACCGTCTGGTGGCGCTGCTGCGCCATCGGGTGTACACCAATAAAGATCTCTCCAACGAGAGCTTCAGCCTGATCATCGCCCTGCTCATGCCTGCCACCGTGGACATCTATGTGCTGGTGGTGGCAGTGCTGGCGGGCGTATTGATCGGCAAGGAGGTCTTTGGCGGCTACGGCAGCTATCCCTTCAACCCCGCTGCCGTGGGCTACGCCGTGGCGGCGGTATCGTGGCCGGAGCAGGTGGTGCGCTACCCGCAGCCCTATACGCCGCTGCCCCTGTGGAACGCCTCCGCCGTGCCGGTAAGCAGCACCATCGAGGATACCCTGCGCAGCGGCGGCATCCTGAACCTGAACGCCCTCGCCGTTGTGCTGGGCGAGTTTGCTGCCCCCATGGGCACCGGCGCGGCGCTGGTCATTCTGGCCTGCGGCCTCGTGCTGTGGACCCGGAAGGACGTGCACATCGGCGCATCGGCAAGTTTTCTGATCACCTGCGGGCTCATCGCCTTCTTCTTCCCGCGTCAGGTGGGTCTGGCGGACAGCACCCTCTTCAGCAGCCTGCTGCCCCGCCTGCAGGGCATCCGGGACGAGCTGCACACCGGTGCGGTGCTGTTCTGTGCGGTGTTCCTGCTCAACGAACCCTACACCTGCGCCCATCACCGGCTCGGACGCATCCTGTACGGCGCCCTGGTGGGTGCTGCCACCATGGGCTTCCGCTATTTCGGCGTGTACGAGACCGGCGTCTGCTTTGCACTGCTGGCCGTCAACAGCGTGTCCGCGCTCATTGACCGCACCGAGGAGCGGCTGTACCGTCTGCTGCACCGTCTGCCGTCCGAACGAAAGGAGGCTGCGGAATGAAAAAGCGTACTGCGGAACTGATTTTAAAGGACCCCGAAAAGTTTGCCCATCACGACCGCGTGTTCCTGAATAACCCGGTGGTCATGCAGGGCATGGGTCTGGCACCGCTGGTGGTCGTGGCTACCACCGGCCAGAACGGCCTGATGCTGGCGGCGGCGGTGACGCTGCTGCTGGTGCCCTCCCGCGTGCTGGCCTGCCTGCTCAGCCGCCTTGTACCCCTGCGGGACGAGGAGCCTACCCCGGAGCAGCTGCAAAAAAAGCTGCTGCCCCGTGCACTTTTGTACGCAGCCAGCGCCGCTGTGGTGTACCTGGCGGCATATCCCATTTTGAACTTCGTGTTTGGCACCGGGCTTTTGAACCTTGGCATCTACCTGCCCATGCTGGTGGTGGAGCCGCTTCTGACCTACCGCTTCGGCCGCGTGCAGGAGACAGTGCACAAGGCCGTTTCCAAGGGCGTGCGCATCACCGTGGGCTACGCGCTGCTGCTGCTCGTGGTGGGCGTGGTGCGCGAGTGGCTCAGCCTTGGCACCGTGTTCGGTGCCCCGGTGGGGCGCTGGGCGCTGCTGCCGCTGGCTAAGATGCCGGCGGGCGGCTTTATCGTGCTGGGCATCCTGTGCGCCATCTGGCGCGCTGCGGCTGCAAAGCGCAAGGAATATCTGAAAAAGGAAGCACGGGATACCCTGACCGTGCACTACCAGAAGGAGGGGAACCGCGAACCGTGAAGGAAGTTGTAAGCAGCTCGGCAGTGTTTTTCAGCTATGCACTGCTGGCCATTTTTGCACAGAACGCTGTCTTTACCCGTGCACTGGGCGTGTCCCGCATGGTGCAGCTGGTGGGGGACGACCGCACCAGCAGCGCCTTGTTCGGCATGATGCTGTGCATCACGCAGGTGCTGGTGGCGCCGGTGGCTTTTCTTGCCGGGCGGTTCATTGCCCCGCTGGATAACCGCGCCCAGCTGCGCCCGCTGGTGTATATTGCCAGCATTGCCGTGGTGTGTCTGGCGGAGCATCTGGTGCTGTGGCTGCTGCGCAGCCTGCCCCGCCGCGCCCAGCTGCTGCGCATCGTGCCGCTGGCCGCGCTGAACAGCGGCGTGCTGGGCACGGTGCTGGTGGAGCGCACCCAGTCCTTTACCCTTGGCCAGAGCCTTGGCTTTGGCCTTGGCAGCGGCCTTGGCTATGTGCTGGCGGTGCTGCTGGTCACCGAGGCGCGCCACCGCCTGCGCAGCAAAGCTATCCCCAAGGCATTCCGCGGCCTGCCCATCACGCTGGTGTATATCGGCGTGCTGGCGCTGGCGATCTATGGCTTTACCGGACATTCCGTCATCCTGTAATGCAGACAGGGAGGAAAGGATACCATGGCTAAGAATAAACGTCAGAAGGTCAAGCATTATAACCGCAGCTTTTACAGCAGGGAAACGCGCGTAAAGCGCGGCATCGGCATCGTGGTGCTGGTGGCGGCAGTGCTGGCAGCCGCATGGTTTGCCGCACCCCATGTGCTGGATTGGGCCACCCACACCTGGTATACCGTGGTCAAGGATCGGGATCTGGAGGCCGAAAGCGCTTCCCGCGCCGAGGCAGCCGCCTCCTCTGCTGCGGCGGCAAGCAGCGCCGCTGCTTCGCAGGCAGCGTCTGAGCCGGAGGAGGAAAAGCCGCTGGACGGCAAGGCCATTACCGGCGGCAGCTGGGCAGAGCTGGACGTGACCACCCTGACCGATGAAGCCGCCATCCGCGCCGCCGCCCGGCAGCTGAAGCAGCAGGGCGCAGACTACGCCCTTGTCACTCTGAAGGACGCCGCTGGCACGGTGTATTATGCTTCCGGGGTGGCAGCCGCTGCCCAGAGCATCACCGAAAACCCGGTGGATGCGGCCAATATCGCCGCCATCCTGCGGGAGGAGGGCATCATCCCGGCGGCGCAGCTTGCCGCCTTTACCGACCCGGTGTCGGTGTACACCGACCGCAGCATGGGCGTGCACTACGACGGCAACAGACTCTGGCTGGATAACGTCAGCGCAGCCAAGGGCGGCAAGGCATGGATGAACCCCTTTGCCGCAAGTGCGGTGCAGTTTGTCGGCGACCTCATTGAGGAGGTGCGGAGCATGGGCTACGAGCAGGTGGTGCTTACCGGGGTGCAGTTCCCCAATATCATCACCCGCAAGCAGGACTTCGGCGCTTCCGGCGGCAAGAGCCGGGAGGGACGCGCCGCCCAGCTGACGGCGGATATCGCCGCATGGCAGACCCGCTTTGCGGGCAGCGTGACCCTGTGGGTCAGCTACCCGGACGCACTGTGCACCGCTGCTACCGATGCTCTTGGCACCACCGGTACGTCCCTTGGCATGGAAAACCTGCTGGTCACCAGCAGCACCGCACTGGATGCGGACAGCCGCGCTGCGCTGGAGCAGGCCGCTGCCGATGCCGGTGTGAAGCACGTTGTGGTGCACGATGCCGCAGCGTTCCGCTGAGAAGCGGCTTTTATAAAGAGGGGAGGAAACGACTATGAAACCGACTACCTGTTTTGCACCCGCACACATCCTGCTGCCTTCGGAGCAGGTGCCGCTGGAGCAGTGGGGCTGTATTGCCTGTGACCAGTTTACCAGTGACCGCAGCTACTGGCAGCGGGCAGAAGAGACCGCTGCGGGTGCGCCCAGCACCCTGAACCTGATCCTGCCGGAGGTGTATCTGGAGGACGGAGACGCCGACGCGCGGGTGGAAAAGATCCACGCCACCATGCAGGACTATGCCCAGAACGTGCTCACCCGGGCGGTGGACGGCTTTATCTATGTAGAGCGCACCGAGCAGAGCGGCCGGGTGCGGCAGGGTCTTGTAGGGCGTGTGGACTTGGAAGCATACAGCTACCGCCGGGGCGAAAAATGCACCGTGCGCCCCAGCGAGTGCACCGTGGAAAGCCGCATCCCGCCCCGCATGAAGGTACGCACCGGCGCTGCGCTGGAAACGCCCCACATCATGATGCTGGCGGACGACCCGGACTGCACCCTCATCGAGCCCATTGCCGCCCACAAGGACAGCCTGCCCAAGGTATACGAGGGCGAGCTGATGCTGGGCGGCGGCCATGTGGCAGGCTGGGCAGTGGAGGACCCCGCCATCATCGCACAGATTGAAAATGCGCTGACCGTGCTGGGCAGTCAGGAAGAATTTGACAAGAAATACCCCGATGCCACCCGCCGCGACCCGCTGACGCTGGCCGTGGGCGATGGCAACCACTCGCTGGCTACCGCAAAGGCCTGCTGGGAGGAGCTGAAAAAGACCCTGACCCCGGAGCAGGCAGAAAATCACCCCGCCCGCTGGTGTCTGGCAGAGGTGTGCAACGTGCACTCCCCGGCTATTGAGATCGAGCCCATCCACCGGGTGCTGTTCAACGTAGACTGCGCCACCGTGCTGCTGAGCCTCATTACATGGAGCGATTCCAACATGGCCGGCTGCTGCTTTGGCGGCAGCAAAAAGCAGCCCTTTACGCTGGCAGGCCCCCACATGGCCAATGTGCTCAGCTTTGAGGACCCCACCGAGCCGCTGACCGTGGGCACCATCGACGATTTTATTTCGGATTATATCGAGCGCCACCCGGAAGCAAAGGTGGACTATGTGCATGACGAACCGGCTGTGCGTGCGCTGTGCAAGCAGGGCGCAGTGGCGTTTTTGATGCCGCCCTTCGCCAAGAGCGACCTGTTCCGCGGCGTTGTGATGGGCGGCGTGCTGCCCCGCAAGACCTTCAGCATGGGACACGCGGAGGAAAAGCGCTACTACATCGAGTGCCGGAAGATCACAGAATAATAGGAGAACCATGACATTTAAAGAACTGAATCTGTCCGCCCCGCTGCTGCGTGCTGTGCAGGAAGCGGGCTACGAGACCCCCTCGCCCATTCAGGCAGCGGCCATCCCGCCGGTGCTGGCAGGCCGGGATCTGATGGGCTGCGCCCAGACCGGCACCGGCAAGACGGCGGCTTTTGCGCTGCCCATGCTGGACCGGCTCACCGCCAATGCGCCCCGCCGCAAGGGCGCTGTCCGTGCGCTGATTTTGACCCCCACCCGGGAGCTGGCTTTGCAGATCGGCGAAAGCTTTGAAGCCTACGGCAAGTACCTGAAATTGCGCAGCACCGTCATCTTTGGCGGTGTGGGACAGGCACCGCAGGTGGAAGCGCTGAAAAAGGGCGTGGACATCCTTATCGCCTGCCCGGGACGGCTGAATGACCTGATCGGACAGGGCTTTATCGACCTGTCCGCTTTGGAGATCTTTGTGCTGGACGAGGCCGACCGGATGCTGGACATGGGCTTTGTCCATGACGTGAAAAAGGTCATTGCAAAGCTGCCCGCCCAGCGCCAGAACCTGATGTTCAGTGCCACCATGCCCGCCGAGATCGAGCAGCTGGCTGCCGGCATCCTGCGCGACCCCGCCTTTGTCAAGGTAGACCCGGTGTCCAGCACCGTGGACCGCATCCAGCAGAGCCTGTACTATGTGGAAAAGGGCAACAAAAAGCTTTTGCTGCCGTGGCTCATCAAAAATCTGCAGCCGCCGGTGGTCAATGCGCTGGTGTTCAGCCGCACCAAGCACGGCGCGGATAAGATCGCAAAGGATCTGACAAAGCAGGGCATCCCCGCCGCCGCCATCCACGGCAACAAGAGTCAGACCGCCCGCGTCACCGCGCTGGAGGATTTCAAGTCCGGCAAGACCCGGGTGCTGGTGGCGACCGATATCGCCGCACGCGGCATTGATATCAGCGAGCTTTCCCATGTGTTCAACTACGACCTGCCCGAGGTGCCGGAGACCTATGTGCACCGCATCGGGCGCACCGCCCGCGCCGGTGCGGACGGCACCGCCGTCAGCTTCTGCGCCCCGGAGGAGCAGGAGTATCTGGCAGGCATTGAAAAGCTGAACCGCCGCAAGATCCCGGTGGTATCCGGTCATCCGTGGGACGGCGTGCCCGCCCCGGTGCGCCCGGTGCTGCCCGTGCGTGGCAAAAAGCCCCGCCCCGAAGCGGAAAACTTGGCCGAAGCGCCGAAAAAACAGGCCGAAACTGCGCCCGCAAAAGCTGCAAAGACAGCTGCGCCCGCGCCGAAGCAGGAGCCGAAGGCTGCAAAGAACGCGGTGCCTGCAAAACCGAAAAAAGAGGAAACACTGATGCAAGACAGCAACACAAAGCGCGGAGCCCGCAACGACCGCCGCGCCAACAACCGGGGCGCAAACGCCCCCAAGGAAGCGGCAGCGCCCCGCGCCCGCCGCGAGAATGCCGCCCCCGCCCGAGGCAGCAACGTCCAGCCCAAATTTGACCCCCATTTTGTCAGCGCCCCGGAGGCTACTCCGCTGCGCCCGGCACGCAAGACTCCTGTTGCTCCGGCAGCACCCGCCATCCGCAGCGCACAGGAGCCCCAGAATAACCAGAACGCAAACCGCAGCGGCAGCCGCCGCAACGACCGCAGCGACCGGGGTGAACAGCGCAATGCCCGCCCCGCTGCCCAGAATAATAACGCCCGCCCTGCCCGCAACGAGCGCGGCAATGCCGGGAATCAGAGCCGCACCGGCAGCGCACCCCGCGCTCCCAAGGCCGAGCCTGCCCGCCGCGGCCGCAATGCTGCCGCCCGGGACGAGGACCCGGGGCTGGTGCTCATCAGCCGCCGCCCGCCCCAGCAGAAGTACACCAGCTTTGAGGAGTATATGGACGCCCACGGCGGTGCCACTGCACCCATTGAGGATCACAGCGAAGAAGTATGAGCCGGAACGAAGCCTTTGCCCCGTGGCAGTGCCCCCTGTGCGGCGGCGCGCTGCAAGGGGAGAATGACCTGAAATGTGAAAAAGGCCACTGTTTTGACCGCGCCCGGGAGGGCTACTGGCATCTTTTGCCGGTGCAGAGTATGCGAACCAAAGCCCCCGGGGACAGCAAGGAGATGGTAGCTGCCCGCCGCGCCTTCCTGAACGCCGGATATTACGGCATTTTCGGGCAGGCGCTGGGGGAGTTGTGCCTTACCCACGGCGTGCCCGCCGCGAAGGACGCCCCGCTGCATCTGCTGGACGCAGGCTGCGGCGAGGGCTGGTACGACCGCTGCATCGCGCAGCAGTTCGCAGCGGCGGAAAAACCGCTGCAGCTGGCCGGGTTCGATATCGCAAAGCCCGCGGTGCGGTTGGCGGCAAAGGCGCTGCCCGCCGCGCAGTATGCGGTGGCGTCCAGCTTCAGCCAGCCGGTGCGCACCGGCTGGGCAGATGTGCTGCTGAACTGTTTTTCGCCCTTTGCGCAGGAGGAGTTCAGCCGGGTGCTGCGCCCGGGCGGGCACATGATCTACGTCGTGCCGGGGGCAGAGCATCTGTACCAGATGAAGGCCGTGCTCTACGAAAAGCCCTACAAAAACCCGGTGCAGCAGGTGGAGTACCCGGGCTTCCGCGCCATTGATGAGCGTGAGGTGCAGGGAACCATCACCGTGCCCGCCGCCCAGCTGGAAGCCCTGTTTGCCATGACCCCCTACTACTGGAAAACGCCCCGCGACGGTGCCGCCCGCCTTGCGGCTCTGCCGCAGCTCACCACAACCATCGCCTTCCGCTTTCTGGTGTTTGAAAAGCTGTAATAAGATAAAAAGGACTGCCGTGCAGAGTGCATGGCAGTCCTTTTTTGTACCCATTCTCATGCTTGTTGATTTTCACAAGAACTGACATACTAATATATCAATTTCACACAAAAACAACAAAATCTATTTACAAGCTCGTTATATTGTGGTACGATTTGTGCAGATTTCGATGGCATGATACAACTGGAATGTCTATCGGGCCCGGCAGCAGGGCGTTTGCTGCACAGCTTTGGGCGGCTTTGCTCTGCACAAATGAGCCGTCTGCATTTAAAAGGAGAAATGATGATGAACAGAAGAGACTTTATGAAGCTTTCTGCCGCTTCTGCTGTGACCATGGGCGCAGTGGCTGGCATGGCGCCCGCATCCTTTGCTGAAAACGCTGGCGTGCACACCGATGCTGAGGTGCAGGCCATGGTGGCAGAGGAACTCCGTCTCTCCCGCGAGGTGGCCTTTTATCCGGCTGCTTTCCGGGGCGATTTTGACAAGTTCTATGTGCTGTTCCACAAGCTGTCCCGTGCTCAGTACGAGAAGGTGGACGGTGCACCTGTGCCCGGTATCAACGCCTCCCACTACGATATGTGTGTTGCTCTGACCAATGCCCGCAAGGCGCTGCGCCAGATCAAGGACCCCAAGAGCACCGTTTGGGAAATTTGGGGAGATCAGATGGCCGTGGAATCTCCGCTGCCCACCAACTGGGAAAATTGCTACGATAACGAGGGCTTCCGTCCCTTCCTGAACCCGTACCTGCTGCGAGATCAGGGCAAGGTGAAGGGCAACGTGATCATTATTGCAGGCGGCGGCAGCACCCACCGCAACAACGTGGTGGAAGGCTACCCGGTGGCCGAGTTCTTCAACAAGAACGGCTACAACGCCTTTGTGCTGCAGCGCCGCGTCAACCCTTATGCCGCTGTGGATCAGCAGCTGGATCTGGCCCGTGCTATCCGCTGCATCCGCCACAACGCCTCTGAAAAACACATCGGCAAGACCGATATCATGATCGCTGTGGGCTTCTCTGCCGGCGGCATGAATGTGATGCAGGTGGTGGCCGACCAGTTCGGCACTACGAATACCCCGGATAAGGTCTACCCCAGCTACGTCTGCGATGCTGTGGACCATGAGAGCGCTGACCTGAATGTGGCGATTCCCATCTACGGACTGTTCGTCACTGGTCTGAACTTCACGAAGAACCCCAACCTGCCTCCGGTCTTTGGTGTTGTGGGTCAGAAAGATGGCCTGAGTGCGATGATGCTGCCCTCTCTGCCGGAGTGCGCAAATATCTTCACGGACTTCAGCTTCTATCTGGCACCTGATGCGCCCCACGGTGTGGGTCTGGGCACTGGCACCAAGGGCTATGTGGACTACTACACCCAGATCGCCCAGTGGCCGGATATGGCTGTCAACTTCATCGAGAGCCGTCTGGGGCTGATGGAAAAGAAGATCGACATGGACTCCGTGGGCTTTGCATGGTAAGCTGCCCCGACAGGAGTACCTGAAAAACAACGACCCGCCGCATCTCTTTCAGTGCGGCGGGTCGTTGTTTGTAAAAATGTTATGTATGATACTCCATCCATTTGCCCTTCCACGCATACAGGATCATGAGCAATGCGCCCAGACCCCAGCTGACGGGGTAGAGGATGAACACGCCCTCGATGCCGGAGAAGAAGGGGAGCAAAAACTGGATCCACACCACACGGAACAGGCACAGCGAGACCAGCAGCACCACCATGGGTGGGATGCTGGCACCCGTGCCGCGCACGGCACCGGCAAGGCCGTGCAGGATGCTGAGCAGGAAGTAGAACGGACAGAACCACCGCATGGCCAGCTTGCCGTAGGTGACTACGGCCTCGTCGGCGGTGAACAGGTGCAGAATGGCGTCCTGTCCGGCCAATAGCGCCGCGCCGGTGCAAAGGGTGTAGATGACCCCAATAGCAAGGGTGACCCACACCGAGCGCTTTACCCGGTCCAGACGCCCCGCGCCGTAGTTCTGCCCCACAAAGGTGGTAGCTGCCATGCTGATGCTGCTCACCGGCAGGATGTTGAAGCCATCGATCTTCATGTAGGCTGCAAAGCCCGCCATGGCGGCGGCGCCGTAGCTGTTCACGCTGGCCTGCACCAGCACGTTGGAAAAGGAGATGACCATGTTCTGGATGCCGGTGGGCAGGCCCACCCGGATGATGCGGCCTGCCATTTTGCGGTGCAGCCGGATGGCGGAAAGCTCCACCCGGCAGGCGTCCTCGCTTTTCATCAAAAAGCGCAGGCTCAGCACGCAGGACACCAGCTGGCTTAAGTCGGTAGCGATGGCAGCGCCTGCTACCCCCATCCGCAGCCCCACGATGAACACAAAGTCCAGCACGATGTTGGTCACCGATGCCCATGCCAGATACACCAGCGAGCGGCGGGAGTTGCCGGCGGCGTTCAGGATGCCGGCGGTCATGTTATACACCACGCTGAACAGCACCCCGCCAAAGTAGATGCGGATATAGGTCACAGCGTCGGCCAGCACCTCGGCGGGGGTGTTCATGGCCACCAGCAAAGCGCGCCCGCAGGCAACGCCGCCCACCGTCAGCAAAAGCCCCATGACCACCGCAATGGCAAGGGAGGTGTGCACCGCCTCGCGGGTCTCCTTGTGGTCGCCCGCGCCCAGATACTGCGACACCACCACGCCCGCGCCCACGGCAAGCCCCTGACTGAAGCCGATGAGCAGGTAGATGGGCGACCCGCTGGAGCCCACGGCGGCAAGGGCGTTGCTGCCCACAAAATTGCCCACGATGATGCTGTCGGCGGTGTTGTACATCTGCTGCAGCAGGTTGCCGAAGATCAGCGGCAGGGCAAACAGCAGCAGGCTTTTTACAATGCTGCCCTCGGTCATAAGGGTAGCAGTATTCCGTGTTTTTACGGCGGCCATGGGGCTCCTCCTCTCAGCGCAAAAAATCGCTTGTATCCCTTAGCATAGCACAAACTCCGCCCCGGGACAAGGGGGCGTCTCCCCCGAAAGCGTCCTCGCCCTCTCCGTCATCGCTGCGCGACTGCTCCCGGTTACGACACCACTTGTGAAAAAGGGGTTCTGAAAAGCCCGCAGGCTTTTCAGAACCCACAAATTAAAAATCTTTTTTCCGCTGATGATGCGCAGAGCAACGCGGAGCGCATTTTAAATCGTTTCGCCCGCCGACAACAGCGGCGGCGCGGGGCTGCCGTGCAGCTTGCGGGCGAGGTAGTTTTGGGTGATCTTCACCACCGTACCGGACAGCGCAATTACGCCGATGAGGTTCGGCAGCATCATCAGGCCATTGAAGGTGTCGGAAAGCGTCCACGCAAGGTCCAGCCGCATCACCGCGCCTACCGGCATCAGCGCCACGAACAGCACCCGGTAGCCCGCCCCTGCCCCTGCGCCGAAGAGATACTCCACGGCCTTGCAGCCGTAGCAGCTCCAGCCAAGAGTGGTGGAGTAGGCGAACAGCAGGATGCACACTGCGATGAGCTTTGACCCCAGCGTGCCGAACACGGCATCAAAGGCCTGCCCCACCAGTGCACTGCCCGCCGCCCCGGCGGCAATGCGCCCGGTGTCCAGATCCACAAAGCCGGAGGTCAGCACCACCAGCGCCGTCAGGGTGCACACCACCATGGTGTCCGCAAACACCTCAAAAATGCCCCACATCCCTTGCTGCACCGGCTCTTTTACGTTGGAAGCCGCGTGCACCATCACCGAGGAGCCAAGCCCCGCTTCGTTGGAAAAAGCACCCCGCTTGAAGCCCCAAGTGACCGCCCGGGACAGCCCATAGCCTACGATGCCCCCACCGGCGGCGCGCAGCCCGAACGCGCCCTTTACGATGGCGGCAAGCGCCGCCGGGACAGCTGTGATATGCACCCCCACCACGGTGAGCGCACCCACGATGTACAGCAGCGCCATGGCGGGGACAAGCCGTTCCGCCACCGCAGCCACACGCTTCAGCCCGCCCAGCAAGATCACCGCCGACACTGCCGCCAGCACTGCGCCGGTGACGGCCTCCGGCACGCCGAAGGCCGCCTGCAGATTGCCCGCGATGGAATTGAGCTGGCTCAGGTTGCCGATGCCAAAGCTTGCCAGCGCACAGAACGCGGCAAACAGCACCGCCAGCCCCCGCCCCGGCTTGCCGCCAAGGCCGTCCCGCAGGTAGTACATTGGCCCGCCGCGCCAGCCGCCCGCCGGGTCTTTGCGGCGGTAGTAGATGCCCAGCACGTTCTCGGCGTAGCTGGTCATCATGCCCAGCAGCGCCATGACCCACATCCAGAACACCGCCCCCGCCCCGCCGGAAAGGATGGCGGTGGCCACCCCCACAAGGTTGCCGGTGCCGATGGTGGACGCCAGCGCGGTGCACAGGCTTTGGAACTGGCTGATGGCCTGTTCCTCACGGGCGGTATGGGCGGTGACGCTCCGGTCGGTCAGGATAGCACCGAGGGTGTGCCGCATCCAGTAGCCCCACCGCCGCAGCTGGAAGCCCCCGGTGCGCACCGTCAGCAGCAGCCCGGTGCCGAAGAGCAGCCCCAGCCCCATCGGCCCCCACACGATGCCGTTCAAAGCCTCGATTCCCCGCATGAACCGCTCTGGCATCCCATCCCCCCTTTTTACCGTATCCTATGCAGCATCCTTAATCCTCATGCGGTGCGGAGGGCTTTTCGGGGTCGGGAAGGGGCTCCAGCGTCAGCCAGAAGTCCTCCTGCTCCTCGCGGTCTTTTTCGTTGGGGTTTTCTGCTTTATCCATACAGCATCCCTGCCTTTCTGCATAAAGGGTCGCCCGGTGGGCTATGCTTTATGCACAAAAAGGAGGCAGAGCCATGAAACACGCAAAACGCAGCGGCTGGTGTCCCTTCTGGGCGGCGCTGTGCGCCGCCCTGCTGGTGCTGCTGCCGCTGGTGGGCGGCACGGTGCTGCTCAGCCGCGCCCAGCTGCGCAGCAGCCTGCGGCAGGCCGCAAAAAGCCAGAGCGGGGTGCCCATCCGTCTGCCCAAAGCCGCCGACCGGTGCACCGTGCTGCTGTGCGTGGCAGACGAGACCCCGGGCTTTGTGCTGGCTTACCTGAACGCCGGGCAGAACTGCATCCATCTGCTGGCGGTGCCCGCCGCGCTGGAAGTGCCCTTCGGGGGCAAGAACGTCCCCCTTGCGGACTGTTACGCCGCCGCAGGCCCCGCCCGCTGCCGGGAGGCGCTGGGCGAGGTGTTTGCCCTGCCGGAGGATACCGATTATCTTGCCATCGCCCCGGCGGTGCTGACAAAGCTTGCGGCGCGGTACGGCGCAGTGCGGGTGGGTTTTACCGGGGCGCTCACCCCGGAGCAGCTGGCGCGGTACGGCAAGGGCACCGGGGTGCAGGGCATCTCCGCCGCCGATGCCCACAGCTTTTTAGCGGCGCTGGATGCCGACACTTCTCTTTCGCCCCGGCGCAGCGCCGCCGCGCGGGCAGCGGTGTGGGATGCGTTTTTCCGGCAGGCGTTGGAGCTGCTGCCCACCACCCTGCCGCAGGGTCTGCGAGAGGTGAGCGGCAGTCTGCTGACCAGCCTGACCGCCGTAGACCTTGCTACACTGGAACGCACGCTGGAATTTTTAGCCACCAGCGCCGAGCCGGTGGATATCACCGCTGACGCCCTGCCCGGGGACTGGGCAGGCGGACACTATACGGTGTCTGATGCCTCCCGGGCGGCGGTGCAGAGCTTTTTCAACCTTTCCCCGGCGGCGGCGCAGTCCGCGTCCGGCAGCGAGCCGTAACCCAGCACCAGCGTCCCGGCGGCAGAGTGCGCCGTGCCGGTCAGGTCGTAGTCGCTCAGCAGGGAACAGCGCACCCCGTACTGCCGGGCAGCAGCCCGCAGGGCGGCGTCCGGCGGCGGGTCTTTCAGCTGCGCCAGCAGGTGCAGACCGGTGTGCAGCCCCGCAAGAGTCAGCTCCTCCGGCGCAAAGGAGGTGCGCAGTGCAGCTACCAGCGCATCCCGGCGGGCTTTGTAGGCGGTACGCTCCCGCGCTAAGTGCCGGGTGAAATACCCCCCGGTGATAAAGCGCGCCAAGGTCTGCTGCTCAAACCGTCCCACCGTGCCGGAGTACAGCCGGTACTTGGCCTGCCATGCGCCCAGCAGCTGCCGGGGCAGTACCATGTAGGCGATGCGGATGCCCGGGGCAAGGCTGCGGGAGCAGGTGGACAGGTACACCACCGGGCCGTCTGCGCCCGCCATGCCCTGCAAACTGGGCAGCGGGCGGGTGTCAAAACGGAACTCGGAGTCGTAGTCGTCCTCAATGATGTATCGCCGTCCCGGGGCGCGGGCTGCCCAGTGCAGCAGCTCGGCCCGGCGTCCGGCGGGCATGGTGACCCCGGTGGGGAACTGGTGGCTGGGGGTGACGTAGCACACCGCCGCATCGCTGGCGGAAAGGGCCGTCAGCGACAGGCCGTCCGCGTCCACCGGCAGGCAGCGGCAGGGTACGCCGTTGTTTTCCAGCACCTGCCGGGCACGGGGGTAGCCGGGGGTCTCCACGGCGGCAGGACCGGGCAAAAGCGGGGCCAGCAGCCCCAGCAGATATTCCAACCCTGCGCCCACCACCAGCTGTTCCGGGTCGCACTGCACGCCCCGGTACTCGGCCAGATACCCTGCCAGCGCCTGCCGCAGCGCGGCATCGCCCCGGGCATCCCCGGGGGTGAGCAGCTCCGGCGCGGAGTACAGCAGTTCCTTTTGCAGCCGCGCCCATGTGCGGAAGGGGAACAGCCCCGGGTCCACGCCTCGGGTGGATAAATCGAACTGCACCGGCGGAGCAGCATCGGCGGGGTGCTCTGCCGGCGGCGCAGAGGGCGCGGCGGGCGGCTGCACCCCCTGCGGCAGGGCAAGATACTCCTGCACCGTGAAGCCGCTGCGCTCCCGGGCGGTCAGGTAGCCCTCGGCTGCCAGCATCTGGTAGGCGGTGTCCACCGTGTTCACTGAGACCGACAGCTCTGCCGCCAGCCGCCGCTTGCCGGGCATCCGGGTGCCCGCCGTCAGGGTGCCCGCCCGCATCTCGGCGGCAAGGCTGCGGTAGAGCTGCTCGTACAGCGGCACCGCCGAAGCCGGGTCCAGTGCCGTGGTCAGATGTACCATAGAATGTCCCTCCCATCTGGGCATTGCGTCAAACTGACCCCATAAAAAAACTTTATTCTGGGTATTTTCATGGGGTCAGTTCTGCGTATAATAGGAGCATACCCGCCGGACACCCAAATGTCAAGTAGTTTTGTGGGGTTATCGGCGCGATTGGAGGGAAAGTATCATGTCTACTACTGCAATGTGGCTGCTGCTGGCAGTCGTCGTTATCCTGATCCTGTTTTTCAGTGTGCTGTACAAGCGCTGCTTTACGGTGCACGAGCTGGCGCTTACCGGCGTGATGGCTGCGCTGAGCTTAGTGGCTTACCTGTTCTTCCGCATCCCCTTCTACGGCGGCTCCTCGTTCCATCTGGGCAACACCTTTACTGCCCTGACGGCGCTGCTGCTGGACGGTGTGTCCGGCGGTCTGGCGGGTGCCATTGGTCTGGCGCTGGCAGATATCCTTGCCGGTGACCCGGGCTACGCTATTACCACCTTCGTGCTCAAGTTCATCATCGGCATCACCTGCGGTGCCGTGGCACATAAGGTGTTCAAGCTGCGGGATCAGGACCGTCACAGCGCCGGGTATCTGGTCAAGGTGATCATCTCTGCGGGTTCCGGTCTGCTGCTGAACGTGTTCACCGACCCCTTCCTTGGCTACTTCCGCAACGTGTACATCTTTGGGCAGGAGTACACCGTGGCACAGGCGCTGACCAAGATCGCCGGCGGCGTCACCTTTGTGAACAGTGTGGCTTCCACTGCCTGCGCCGTGGTGCTGTATCTGGCACTGCGTCCCGCACTGGAGCGTGCAAAGCTGCTTTCCAAGGGCGAGAACAAAACTGCCTGATTTAGATAATAAAAGGGACGAGGGAAAGCCCGCGGGCTTTTCCTCGTCCCTTTTCTGTTACCGTTTTCGGCTGCAAAGGTGCTTTGCGGCGTCCCGCCCGGCGGCAAGGCCGCTGCCGAACGCCCAGTGCAGGTTGAAGCCGCCGCAGCTTCCGGCGCAGTCCAGTGTTTCCCCCACGAAGTACAGCCCCGGACAGCCCTTGAACTGGAAGGTCGGTTCCACCTCGGTCAGGGCAAGCCCGCCGCCGGTGGTCTGCGCCTGCCGCCAGCCGCAGGGGGTAAGCCCCTCGAACCGCCAGTGCTTGGCGGTGTGGGCAAGGGGCTGCATCTGCTTGACCGAGCGGTTGTTGGGCATATTGGCAGCTTCCCAGAGGGCGTAGCCCAGTTTGACGTTCAACAGCCCTGTCCAGAACCCGGCAAGGGTGTCGGATGCGGTTTGGATAGCGTGCCGGGCAAGCAGACGGGTCAGGTCTATCTCGCTCAGCTCCGGGAACAGGTCAAGTTCCACGACAGGGTCTCTCAGCCTGCGCCCGGGGGCAAGCAGGCCGGACAGCTGCATGATGCAGATGCCGGAAAGCCCGTAGTCGGTAAACTGCACTTCGCCCAGCTCTTCAGCCAATACCCGGTCACCGTCCAGCAGGCGGGCGGCGGCTTTGGCGCGGATGCCCGCAAGGCTCTTGTTCGGTTTTGCGCATTGCAGGGCGGTCAGGCAGGGGTAAAGGGGGCGCATCTGCCCGCCGCAGTCGGCGGCAAAGCGGGTGCCGAAGCCGTCCGTGCCGAACTGCGGCCCGGCAGCGCCGCCCATGGCGCAGATAACGGCATCTGCCCGCAGGCTTTCGGTACCGCCCTCGGCGGTGGTAAACTGCACGGCGTAGCCGCCCTTGCTCTGCCGCAGGGTGCTTACCGTGCAGCCGGTGCGCAGCTGTACGGTGTGCCGCTGCAAATGCAGCTCCAGCAGCGCCAGCACGTCTGCCGCCTGATTGGAATAGGGATACACCCGCCCGGCCTCATCGGTGCGGGTGTACAGCCCCAGCTGCTCAAACCACGCCAGCGGCGCGGCGGCATCCACCGCCGCCAGCAGGGGCCGCAGCGCGGCGGGGTCGGCGGTGAAGTATTTTTCCGGCGCAATGGCGGTGTTGTCCAGATTGCAGCGGCCGTTGCCGGTAGCCAGCAGCTTTTTGCCCACCTTGGGGTTGCGCTCCAGCACCGTGACGCGGGCAGCGGGCGCGGCCTGTGCAGCCGCCAGCGCAGCGGCCAGTCCGGCGGCACCGCCGCCCAGAATAAGGATGTGTGCCATGCGGACACCTGCTTTCTTTGGGTTTATTCCTATTTATTGTAGCAGAACCCCGCCCGGAACGCAATGCGGCGGGCAAAGCAAAAAATGTGCTGCCGGTATAATTTGCCGCCGCTGACAGATACTACATACAAAGGAAACCGCAAGGAGGGCAAAATAATGAAAGCAACCGGTATCGTGCGCCGCATCGACGAACTTGGCAGGGTGGTGATCCCCAAGGAGATCCGCCGCACCCAGCGCATCCGGCGGGGCGACCCGCTGGAGATCTTTACCACCGGCGATGGGGAAGTGATCTTTAAAAAGTACTCGCCCATGGGCGAGGTGAACACCCTTGCCGCCCAGCTGGCAGAGGTGCTCAGCCGCCAGTTTGCACTGACCGCCTTTGTGTGCGACAGGGACCGCATTCTGGCAGTCAGCGGCAGCGGGCGGCGGGAGCTGGCCGACCGCAGCATCAGCCAGCCGCTGGAAAAGCTGATGGAAGCCCGCAAGCCCTACCAGAGCCCCGGCGCACCGGAAAAGACCCTGCTGCCCTGCGAGGGCGCACCCCGGGTGCTGCTATGCGCCGCACCGGTACTGGCGGGCGGGGACGTGACCGGCGCGGTGGGTTTACTGACCGAGGACCGCACCGCCTGCCCGGAGGACGCCCAGTGCAAGGCGGTGGCGGTGGCAGCGGCCTTTCTGGCAAAGCAGATGGAGGAGTGAAAACACCGCCGCCCGGCCTGTGGAGACAAGCCGGGCGGCGGTGTACATGAAAGGATGAATGTGAGGATGATTAGTTTGTGATGGGCACAGGCACCTTTTTCAGGCTGTTCCATGCGCGGATAATGCGGGCATTGGTCACCTTGGTGTCCGGGCCGAAGGTTGCGCCGTAGTCGGAGAGCAGACCCTGCTCCACGCACCAGCGGGCGGCCTTCTGCTGCTCGATATTGTCAGCGGGGATATCGGTATACAGGGCGGTGCTTACGGGGTCGGGCTTGCCGGCAGTCGTCCACAGGACGTTTGCCAGCTCCTGACGGGTGGAGGGGATAAAGCCGCCCGGCAGGGTATAGTACAGGTACAGGGAAGAGATGTGAGCATAGGTGATATAACCCAGACCCGCAGTGCCCAGCACGATGCCAAGTGCGGCTGCGCCGGAGGAGAAGCCCGGGTCAAGCTCGTCGCCGGGTTCGTCCGGTGTGGACGGCGCGGGCTTCTCGGTCACCAGCACGATGGACGTCGGCTGGTATACCTCAATGGTGTAACTGCCGTCATCATTTAGCTGTACTTTATCGGTTCCCATAATGGATACGTCGTCTGCAAGGCAGTCGATCAGTGCGGTATCGGTCTTTACGGTAATGGGGTTTGCCTGCCGCTCAGACATACCGTGGGGCACATATAGCGTTTTATAGCTGTTTTCAGAAAAGCCATCATTTACAGGCACTTGGAAGGTTCTGCCACTCTGATCGCTCACAGTGGCAAAGCCGGTGTTGCTGCCTTCCGGCATGGTGGGCTCGTTCACAAAATAGCCGCCGATGATCTGAAGATTGGTCGGGTCGTCGATGCTGCTTGCATTCACAGCTTGGGTAAACAGGCCGCCGGTGATGGAAAGCGGGGAGCGACATCTTTCGATGAAAACCTCGCCGTCAAACAGGCCGTCGCTGATGGTGATGGAAGCGTCATCATTCGCAAGCTTCATACCCTTTTCAAAGGTTCCGCCCTCGATCGTGGCATTGTGGCCGGCGGAGGCGTATACCTCGACAGCTTTCTTAAAGATGCCGCCGGAGATGGTGCCGCCGTAGTTATTCACAGGCTTTTGGAAGGCGCCGCCGGAGATGTCTTTGGAGTTGTACACCGATCCTTGGAAGGTGCCGTCGGAGATGGTGCCGTGGTTGTGCACCTCCCCTTGGAAGGTGCCGTCGGAGATGGTGCCGTAGTTGAACACCTCCCCTTTGAAGGTGCCGTCGGAGATGGTGCTGGAGTTTTCCACCTCCCATTGGAAGGTACCATTGGAGATGGTGCCGTAGTTGTACACCGCCCATTGGAAGGTGCCGTCGGAGATGGTGCCCTCGTTGTGGGCTCTTCTGCCGACGGTGCCGCCGTTAAATTCGACACCTTCACGAATATCGAGCTCTGTCTGCAATGCGCTTTCAGCCCCGGATTCCGAAGAGGGCTGCAGGGTGAAGGTGCCGTCGTACAAGAACAAGGTAGTGGAGTTTGCGGAGTAGAACCAATGGTCATAGTCACCTTCGCTTTCGGGCATGCCTCCGGCGTTCAGGTCGATGGTAAAGCTGTCGGAGGTGCCGTTCTCTGCGTCCAGATCACGGCTGCTGCGGGTGGCGGCTTCCTCCTCGGTGCTGCGGGAGGCGTCGGCCTCCTGTACAAGGGGTGCAGCCTTTTTGGCCGTGGTCTGGGCGGGTGCATCGAACACCGGGGCAGCTGCCAGTGCAGACACCGGCAGCAGGGACAGCAGCATACTGCCGGTCAGCAGGATGCTTACAATGCGTTTGACTTTCATAGGGGTTCGCTCCTTTCGTGTGGTTTTTATACGGGGTGTCGTTACCATAAATATACCATAAACTAGGCAAAAACAAAAGAAATTCTGCGCGAATGGGGGTTAAAACTGCGCGAATCGCTGAAAGTGGGGGAAAATTAAAACACTGCTGCCCGGGGATGTTCTCTTTTGACACCAAAAGAGAACCAGAAAAGTGCCAGCGATTTCGACGCGCTGGAGCCACGAAAAA
>ENA-UERX01000392-UERX01000392.1-human-gut-metagenome-genome-assembly--contig:-NODE-392-length-33080-cov-20.431143_pt1 | contig 33080 bp, 30 predicted proteins | sample MGYA00242992_ERZ507993 | MGnify/ENA primary metagenome ERZ507993 (study PRJEB26167, sample SAMN06115487) | human gut metagenome | host: Homo sapiens | place: China:Chongqing | collected 2015-04-10... | reverse complement strand
GGCTTTGTTGCCGGCCTGATGGCAAGCAACTACGATATCACCGACCTGTACATCGACGGCATCCTGAAGGTGCTGGACCACGACATCAACCGTCTGGGCGTTGTGCTGGATGAGATGGCTGCCATTGCGGGCGACTCCGTCAAGGTCACCGTCACCGTCAGTGCTGACGAGGCTGCCCTGCCCCACAACGTGAAGAAGTACCTGTAAGTTCCGAACGGTAGGCTTACAACAGGCAGGAGACCGGAAAATTTGAAATTTTTTCGGTTTTCTGCCTGTTTTGGTGTTGACAAAGGCCTTTGTTGGCGCTATACTAACAAAGCAGCCTTTTAGAGGTGTACTATGCAATTTGACCTGAGAAAGTTTATCACAGCCGGCAGGCAACCCTATCATGCAGAGTTTCAGTGTGATTTATCTGCTCATGATTATGCCGGTGCAAGGATCCCTCAGCCGGTCACTGCGGTGTTTGACGCGGAGACGGACGGCGACGAGATCCGGATGACACTGCGGGCAAACGCATTGGTGCACGGAGAGTGCGCCCGCTGCCTGGACCCGGTCACCCGGGAAGAGACAGTCGATACGGAGTGGACCGTCAAGGAACGGGATCTGGATGACCCGGATTTCGAGCTTCCGCTGGATGAAAAAGGGCATTTGGATGTGGATGAGTGGCTCAGCCAGGAGTTCATGTTCCAGATCCCCACGGTGCTGCTTTGCAGCCCCGACTGCGCCGGACTTTGTCCGCAGTGCGGCAAAAAGAAAGCGGAGTGCACCTGCCAACCGGCAGAACCGACCGAAGCTCCCGTAGACACAAGGCTCGCAATCCTTAAATCACTGCTGAACTGATAAACCCATCAAGGAGGTGCAAAAATATGGCAGTACCTAAGAGACATCTTTCCAAGGCCCGCCGCGACAAGCGTCGCAGCAATGTTTGGAAGCTGGAGGCCCCCGCACTGGTCAAGTGCAGCAACTGCGGCTCTCTGAAGCTCCCCCACCAGGCATGTGGCAACTGCGGTTACTACAAGGGCGAGGAAGTCATCAAGAAGGCCTAATTTGCGCGTAATTGGTGGCATAATGGTGTTATGTACAGAAGGGGAGGGCGCGATGCCTTCCCCTTCTTGTTCTGTCTGAACAAAGGAGGTGGATGCGTTGGCGATCAAAATCGAGCGTGTGGAACCGGGCAGCGAAGCCGAGGCGCTGGGCCTTGCGCCCGGTGACGAGCTGCTGGCTGTGGATGAAAACGAGCTGAACGACTCGCTGGATTACGATTTTTATACCGACAGCTCCAGCTTTCACCTGAAAGCAAAGGTGGCCGACGGCATCCGGGAATGGAATGTGCAGCGCACGGAGCGCGGACCCTTTGGCTGTGACTTCAAGACCTATCTGGGCGACCAGAAGCACTCCTGCTCCAACCACTGCATGTTCTGCTTCATCGACCAGCTGCCCCCCGGCATGCGCGAGAGCCTGTATTTCAAGGATGATGACGAGCGCCTGAGCTTTTTGTTCGGCAACTACATCACCATGACCAACATGCAGGACCATGAGATCGACCGCATCATCAAGATGCACATCTCGCCCATCAACATTTCGGTGCACACCACCAACCCCCAGCTCCGCGTGCGGATGCTGGCCAACAAGCGCGGCGGCGAGGTGCTCAAGTACCTGCCCCGGTTGGTGCAGGGCGGCATTGCCGTGAACTGCCAGCTGGTGCTGTGCCGCGGCATCAACGACGGCGACGAGCTGCGCCGCACCCTGACCGATCTGCTGGAGCTGACCCCCATGGTGCAGAGCGTGGCGGCGGTGCCCTGCGGTGTGACGGATTACCGTCAGAATCTGTTCAAACAGATCCCCTACGACGCCGAGACCAGCGCCGCTGTCATCGACATTCTGGAAGAATTCGGCGACGAGTGCAAGCGCCGCCACGGCAAGCGCATCATCTACCCCAGCGATGAGTGGTATCTCAAGGCCGGGCGTCCCATCCCGGACCCGGAATTCTACGAGGACTACGACCAGCTGGAAAACGGCGTGGGCATGATGAGCCTGTTCCGGCAGGAATTTCTGGCCGAACTGGACAAGCCCCACCGCATTTACGGCACCAAAAAGCTGGATGTGGTCACCGGCACCATGGCAGCCCCCCTCATCATTGAGATGATGGAAGAGCTGCACCGCCAGTACCCCATGATCGAGGTGACCGTGCACCCCATCCGGAACAAGTTCTTTGGCGGCAACGTGGGCGTGGCGGGCCTTGTAACGGCCACCGACATCATCGCCCAGTGTGAGGGCAAACTGACCAGCGGTACGCTGGGCGTGCCCGCTGTGATGCTGCGCGAAGAGAAAGATACCTTTTTGGACGATGTGACGATCACCCAGCTGGGCGAGCGTCTGGGCGTGAAGGTCGAGGTGCTGCCCGTGGGCGGCGGCGACGAGGCCCGCGCCCTGCTGCGCAGCGGACTGCACATCGCAAGAAGAAAGCGATAAAAAAGAACCCTCTCCGTCATCGCTGCGCAATGCCGCCTCTCCCGAAGGGCGAGGTCTGAGCTGCTTTCCCGCAGCGCATCAAAAAGCTCTCCCTTTCGGGAGAGCTGGCACGGCGTGAGCCGTGACTGAGAGGGTCTTGCTACAAGGAAGGAGGAACCCCCATGAGCAAACCGATCGTAGCAGTGGTGGGCCGCCCCAACGTGGGCAAGTCTACCCTGTTCAACAAACTGTGCGGCCAGCGTCTGGCCATCGTGGAAGATACCCCGGGCATCACCCGCGACCGTATCTTTGCCAACTGCGAGTGGAACGGCCACGAATTTTTGCTGGTGGACACCGGCGGCATTGAGCCCAAGGCCACCGAGGGCATTCTGGCCCATATGCGCGAGCAGGCCCAGATCGCCATTGACACTGCCGACTGCATCATCATGGTAGTGGATGTGCGCGACGGCCTGACCGCTGCCGACGAGGATGTGGCCCACATGCTGCGCCGCAGCCACAAGCCCATCATCCTGGCCGTGAACAAGTGCGACAAGGTGGGCGAGGCCCCCATGGAGCTGTACGAGTTCTACAACCTGGGCTTTGACGAGGTGATGCCCATCTCGTCCGTGCACGGTCACGGCACCGGCGACCTACTGGATGCCGTGTGCGCGCACCTGGACTTCAGCGAAACGGTGGTGGAAGAGGACCGCATCCCGGTGGCCATCATCGGCCGCCCCAACGTGGGCAAGTCCAGCCTGACCAACCGCATCTTGGGCGAGAACCGCATGATCGTGGCCAATGAGGCCGGTACCACCCGCGATGCCATCGACACCCCGGTGGACAATGCCTACGGCAAGTTCATCTTTACCGACACCGCAGGTCTGCGCAAGCGCAGCAACATCACCGACGGTCTGGAGCGGTATATGGTGGTGCGCGCCCTGGCTGCCGTGGAGCGCAGCCGTGTGGCCCTGATCCTGGTGGATGCCACCGTCGGCTTTACCGAGCAGGACAGCAAGGTGGCCGGTTATGCCCATGACCAGGGCAAGGCCTGTATCATCGTGGTGAACAAGTGGGACGCCGTGGAAGGCAAGGAGACCAACACTATGGAGCAGCAGCGCCGCGGCTATGCCGAGGACTTCAGCTTCATGGGCTACGCCCCCATCATCTTCATTTCGGCCCAGACTGGCTACAACGTGAACAAGCTGATGCAGCTGATCCGCGACGTGGACGCACAGAACGGTGCCCGCGTGCCCACCGGCGTGCTGAACGAGATGCTGGCCCGTGCCACGGCCCGCATGCAGCCGCCCAGCGACAAGGGCCGCCGCCTGAAGATCTTCTACCTGACCCAGGCTTCCACCCGCCCGCCCACGTTTGTGGCCTTTGTGAACGCAAAACACCTGTTCCACTTCAGCTATCAGCGGTATCTCATCAACCAGATCCGCGAGAACTTTGGCCTGGAACACACCCCCATCCGTCTGGTCGTGCGGGAGCGCGGCTCCGGCGAAGTGGGTGCCAAGGACGTGTAAGCGCCCCGAAGGAGGCATCCGGGTTCCGTTATGATGCAAACCATCCTCATCGCCGTGCTCACGGCTGCGCAGGCTTACCTGCTGGGCAGTGTGGACACCGGCATCCTCATCAGCAAATTCGTGTATCACGATGACGTGCGCAACCACGGCAGCGGCGCTGCCGGTATGACCAACATGCTGCGCACCTTTGGCAAGAAAGCCGCGGCCCTCACGGCCGCCGGTGACGTGCTCAAGGGGGTAGCTGCCGTGTGCATCGGCCGCTGGCTGTTCCACTTCCTGCCCGCCGACACCGGCCTCTCGGCCTGGCTGGGCGTGTATCTGGCCGCCATCCTGGCGGTGGTGGGCCACCTTAAGCCCCTGTATTTCGGCTTCAAGGGCGGCAAGGGCGTGCTGGTGGCCGGTGGAGCCATTCTGGCCATCCAGCCGGTGCTGCTGCCGTTCCTGGCCCTGATCTTTCTGGCCTGCCTGCTGCCCACCGGTATGGTGTCGCTGGGCAGTGTGACCATGGCGGCGGCTTATCCGTTGTTGACGCTGGGCTACTGCCTGCTGCGTGGCTATGCCGTACAGGACCTGCTCATCTGTCTGGTGGGCTCTGTCATCATGGCTGCCATGGTCATCTACATGCACCGCTCCAATATCCAGCGCATCCGCGACGGCAAGGAATACCGCTTTGGCCGCCACGGCAAACAGTAAAATCAAACAATGAAACAGGCGGTGCCTGCACACAATGCTGTGCGGCACCGCCTGTTTTTCTTTTTGTAAGGTTATTCGTCGTCCTCGCCCGGTTCTGTTTCCGGTTCGGGGTGCAGCCAGTGGATGCCGCTTTGCGCGGGCGAAAGATCCGGAGCGAGGTGGCCGTCCGGCAGATGGGCACCAAAGGCGGGCACAAAGAAGTATTTGCGCACGATGAAGATGAGGGCGATGGCACCCACACTGAGCAGGTTTTCCAGCGCCGAGTCATGGCCCACCACCAGATGGCGGGCAATGGCATAGAGCAGTACTTCCAGACTGCTGCCGGGGCTGTGCTTGGCCAGCATCTTGATGAACTCGATACCGATCACGATGTCCAGACTGCGCTCCAGAAAGGTGCGGATCTCCACCTCGTTGCCGTCGATCAGCAGGCCGGGCATCCACCGGATGAGCGGCACGGCGCTGAACAGCAGACCAATGAGCACCAGCCCGGAGAGCAGGACCTCCAGCAGGCTGGACGCCTGAATGATGCGGTTGCGCAGCTGGGTGCGCCAGTGGCTTTCCACATGCGAAGCGGGATGTTCCATAACAAGACCGTCCTTTCGGCATTCTGCTGCATAAAGATCGACAAAATCCTGCCTTTATTGTAGCAGACGAGAGAAGGTCTGTCAATTTCAATCCACGATGGTGACGGCGGTCTGCGGGCCGACGGCCACATAGCCGGACTTTTTGATGCAGTCCTGCCCGGCGTCGGTGTCCAGCCAGTCATACAGGATGCGCTCCGGGCTGTCTGCGGCGGCATCCGGGTGGATGACGGCATAGAACTCGTTGCACAGTGGGTAGCTCTCGTCGGCGATGGTGTTGTTGGAGGGCATCACGCCGTCCACACTCAGCAGCCGCAGACCGGGCTGGGAGTACATCTGGTCAATGTAGTAGTACACCGAAAAGCCGATGGCGTTGGCGGAGTTGTTGTAGGCGGCAAGGCTGTCCACCAGTTCGCCCATGGCGGTGGGGGCCAGCTCGGTGGGCGGGTCCATCAGTTCGCCGCCCTGAATGAGCAGCTTCTGGAACAGGGTCTGGCTGCCGGAGTCAGACCGGCGCTGGAAGGCCACGATGTCCAGATCCTGGCCGCCCACGTCCTTCCAGTTGGTGATCTTTCCGGCGTAGATGTCCCGCAGCTGCTGCTGGGTCAGGTCGGTCACGGGGTTGTCCTCGTTCACGATGAACACCAGTGCGTCCACGCCGATGGGCTTCTGCTCCAGCTGGACGTTGGCGGCCTCCAGCTCTTCCTTGACGGAATCCGGGGCTTCGTACACCACCAGCATTTTGGTGTCGGTGTTGTACAGACCAAAGCTCTCCCAGGCATAAGCGGTGGTGCTGACCGAAATGATGCTCTGGGCTTCTTCCAGGTCCATGCCGGTGGTGTCGGCCAGCATTTGTGCCATCAGGGGGATGCAGGCCGTGCTGCCGTCCAGGGCAGGGAAGTCCTCCACGGTCAGGAACGGTGCGGCGGTCACCTCACTGGCAGCCGAGGAAGCAGGGGGCTCCGGGGCGGTGGAAGCAGACGAAGCAGGCTCGCTGCTGCCGGAGCAGGCCGTCAGGACCCCGGCGGCAGAGCAGGCGGCAAGACCCAGCAGAAAGCTGCGGCGGGAAATTTTCGTGTTTTTCATCAGAAAAAACCTCCTGTCATGGTTCAGTAACCGAGTTCGTCATCGGCATTGACGGACGAGAAGATGCTCTGGCAGTAAAGCCAGTTGCCGTCGGTGTCCATCCAGCCGTAATAGAAGCCACGCCGTGCCACGAATACATGGTCCGGCAGGGCGTTCAGGCTGTTGTCGTAGTAGCTGTAGCAGCTGCCAAGGCCCTGCATCACCACGTTGCCGGTTGCGTCCAGCACATCGCATCCGGTGGCGTAACTGCTGCCGGGAACGCTGCGGGTGCCGTAGTACAGCGGCCTGCCGTTGGCATCGGTGGTGAGGTAGCCCAGATAATTGTAGGTCTCATTCAGGCTGCTCAGGTCGGAGACGAGGCCTTCGGGGCCGTACACCCGGATGGCAGCGATCTCATAGCTGTCGGCATCCCGCAGCTCCATCCAGACAAAGCCGTCCTCTTCACAGTCCAGCGTCACGCGCTGATCGTCCCCAATGGTCCCGGCGTTCACGTCGGTGAGCAGTGCTCCGGTGTCGGTGTCGTAGACCTTCAGGCTGCCGTCCTGCGCATACAGGGCGATGCGGTTCCCGGCAAGGCTGACAGCATACAGCGGTGTGACCTCCCCGGTGGAAAAGTCGTGCAGGGAATAACGATAGTCACTGTCCACGTTCCAGGTGACCACATACCCCGGGAAATAGTTGCTGGGCAGGGCGTCGAATTCGGCAATCACGCCCCGGTCCTCGGTGGTCAGGTCCCGCAGCTGATAGGTGCCGCTTGGGGTCAGGAAAGCTGCCGTACCGTGGCCGCAGGTCTGCCGGTAGCCGCGCAGGCCCTCCCCGGTGGCGGGGTTGTGCAGGGCCTGGTCGACCGGGCTGCCGTCTGCATGGAAGATGTCCAGTTCCACCCAGTTGTCCAGTTCGTCCGGCTCATAGGAAATGCGGCTGGCCGTGGAGGTGGAGGAACCATAGGTCTGGGTGCCGTCCTTCTGCTGGACAGTGACCCAGCTGTGCAGGCTGGGGTCGTCGTCCCATTCGTCTGCGGCAAGGTCTGCCGGGCGGGCGTAGCAGTTGAACACCAGTGCGTCCCCGCAGACGATGCAGCTGTAGGCACCCTCCGGCACCGGCAGGTTCTTGCCGGTGGCAAGGTCGATGACACTGCAGGTGCCGTAGCTGTCATAGTCGACATCGTAGCTGTCACCGACCATCCTGCTCTCCTGCAGCACCAGCAGACCGTTCTGGATGGTGGCGCTCTGCTCGCCGTCAAAGGCCATCACTTCGCTACCGTCCTTGTCGTACAGGGCGCTGCGGCGGCCGCCCCGGCCGGTGGAGTCCGACCAGGTGCGGAACCAGTAGTTCGTTTCGCCGGTCACGATATCCTGCAGCAGGCTCACGTTTTCGCTGCGGGCAGACTGGTACAGCACCTTGCTGCCGCACAGGACGGTGCGGCTGTCGCCGGAGTTGTCGTAGCCGTACAGGATGCGCAGTCGGCCGTCCTCCAGCCGGGCGGCATCGTACAGGGGCTTGCCCTCGGCGTCGGTGGGAACGGACACTGCCGAGGAAGCGGGTTTCTCGGAGGAGGCAGGCGGCATTACCGCGCAGCCGCAGCCCAGCGCAAGGCTCAGGGTCACGCACAGGGCAGCACTGCCCAGACGGGAAACGGTCTTTTTCATGGGATCACTCCTCTTAAAACAATACAAAAAGCAATGCAAAATGCAGATGCTACTGTCTGGAATGGAAAAACGCACCCGGAAGAAAGTTCCGGTTCATCTGGAATACGAGACAGCCGCGCATTCCATTGCAGAAAATGCGCGGCTGATGGTTACAGATTTATGACAGAAGTTCAGGACGCGGTTTTGCTCTGTTCGGCGTCATCCATCCGGCCCAGCTGCTGCAGAAATGCAATCAGGAAGGGCAGGGACACCAGGAAGGTGAGCGCATCCGCGATGGGCTGGCAGATCTCCACGCCGAACAGCCCGTGGGTGCGGGGCAGGATGAGGATGAGCGGGATGAAGAACACGCCCTGTCGGCAGCAGGCCAGGAAGGTGGCCCGGCCGGACGCGCCCACGCTCTGGAAGGTCATGTTGGCCACCACGATGATGGGATGCAGCAGCATGGCCAGGCACTGGTAGTGGAAAGCGGGCAGCGCCACGGCGGTGACGGCGGGGTCATCGCGGAACAGACGGATGAGGGCATCGCCGTTCACCCAGCACAGGCCCACCAGCACCACCAGCATGCAGAAGGCCGCTTCGATGGTGAAGATGGCGGCCTGCCGCACCCGGCGGTATTTGCGGGCACCGTAGTTGAAGGATGCCACCGGCTGCAGGCCCTGTCCCACGCCGATGGCCACCGAGATGATGAACATGAAGATGCGGGACACGATGCTCATACCGGCCACGGCAGCGTCGCCGTAGCTGCGGGCGGCAAGGTTCAGCAGCATGCCGCCGATGCTGTTCAGGCCCTGACGGCCAAAGCTGGGCGCACCGCCCAGCAGGATGCGGCCGAAATCGCGGGCTTCGCGGGTGACGGCCGAAAGGCGGAACTGGCTGACCGTTTTGCCCCGCAGGAACATGGACAGCAGGATGCAGAAGCTGATGCTCTGGCTCAGGGCGGTGGCAATGCCGGCCCCGGCGGTGCCCAGCCCGAACACGAACATGAACAGCGGGTCCAGCGCGATGTTCAGCACGCCGCCGGTGACCAGACCGATCATGGCAAAGCTGGCTTTGCCCTCATAGCGCAGGATGTTGTTCATCACCAGGCTGGAGATCATCAGCGGGGCGGCAATGAGGATGGGCCGCGCGTAGGCGCAGGCGTGGGGCAGGATGGTCTCGGTGCTGCCCAGCAGCATCATGAAGTGGGGCAGGGTGCCAAGGCCCGCCACGGCCAGCACCACGCCAAACACCAGAGCCGTGAAAAAGCTGGTGGACGCAAACCGGGTGGCGGCGGTGGTGTCGCGGCTGCCCAGGCTGCGGCTGATGATGGTGCCGGCCCCGTGGCCCAGCATAAAGCCCAGCGCCTGGATGATGGCCATCAGGCTGGAAACAACGCCCACGGCACCGGACGCACTGGTGGAGATCTGGCCCACAAAAAAGGTGTCGGCCAGATTGTAGATGCTGGTGATCAGCATACTTAAAATGGTGGGAGCAGCAAGGCTGAGGACCAGTTGCGGGATGGGCGTCTCGGTCATCCGGCGAAACTGCAGCGCACTGCGGTCATCGCTTGTCATAAAAAGCCTCCTTGAATGGGATGGAGTAGGGAAAGCCGCCGCCAAAAGCGGACGGCGGAAATCAGCAACATCATAGTATAACGCAAGTACGGCAAAAAGTCGAGAGGGGAACCGTGTGAAAAAACGGCTCGCAAACCGGTGCGAAGGGGCGAAAATGACGCCGAAAGAACCGGCGATTCTGTATGATTTGCTAAAGAAAGGTCGAATTGCTTGTGGAAAATCACGATATGTGGTATCATTTAGGCAGGAAGATGTTGGCAGACCCTGCCCGGCATCGTGACAGATGGAGGAACTGAAGCATGAAAACCGTAGCACAGACCGTGATCGAAGCCGATCGTTTTTATACCATTGCCGCCCACACCGGCAATGTGATCCAGGCCGTGGAAGCAAGCAAGGACGGCGGCACCGTTCGTCTGGGCAAGTATGACCACAAGCCCGAACAGGAGTGGAGCTTTGTCCGGGTGGGCGAGGGCGTGTACCGCATCCGCAACCGCGCCTCCGGCAAGCTGCTGGACCTGACCATGACCGGCACCGCCAACGGCACCTGGCTGCACCTGTGGGAGGATGTGGGCGGCACCTCCCAGATGTGGGAGCTCTGCCCCACGCCGGAAGGCACCGTGCGCCTGCGCTCGTCCTGGGCCGGCGGCAAGTGCGTGGACACCGTGGGCATGGGTGCCGAAGCAGGTGCCGTGCTGCAGATCTGGCAGGAAGTGCCCGGTGCCGACCAGCTGTGGACCATCGCTGAGGTGAAGGACCGCGCAAAGCGCACCGCTAAAAAGACTGCCGAGCCTGCTGTGGAAGCCGCACCCGCCGCTGAGGCTGTTGCCCCGGCAGAGGAGAAGAAGGCACCGGTCAAAAAGCCTGCCGCCCGCAAGCCCCGCACCACCAAAAAGGCCGCTGCGGAACCGGCTGTGACCGCCCAGCCCGCTGCCGAAAAGGCAGAAGAGCCGAAGACGGAGCCCGCCGCAAAGGCGGAAGCAGCAGAGAAGCCCGCCAAGGCTCCCCGCAAGACCACTGCCCGGAAGAAGGCTGCACCCAAGGCAGAAGCCGCCGCAGAAGCTGCCGCCCCGGCCGAAAAGCCCAAGCGCACCCATAAGGCCCCTGCCAAAAAGGCAGATTGAGCAAGGCTGAACCCGTAAAAACCAGAAGCACCCGTCGGATCGTGGGACCCGGCGGGTGCTTCTTGCGTTTGCGGGAGGTTCACTCCGGCAGTTTGTTCAGGGCAAAGCGGTTCTTTTCAAAGGTCAGCAGGCCCTCGTCCCGCATCTTGCACAGCTCCTTGGAGAGGGCGCTGCGGTCCAGATTGAGGTAGTCGGCCAGCTGCTGCCGGTTGAACGGGATCTCGAACTGCAGACTGCCGCTGCGGGCGGCCTGTGCGGAAAAGTAGGTCAGCAGACGGCCCCGCACGGTCTTGGGGGTGGTGCAGAAGATGCGCTGCGAAAGGCTCAGGTTTTTGCGCATGGACACCGTGAGCAGGTTGCGCAGCAGCTTTTCGTGCACCGTGCCGGGTGCGCCGCCGGAAAAGGCGGAAATGTTCACGAACAGCACTTCGCACTCTTCGGCGGCCACGGCGTCCACCATCATCACGTCGCCGCACAGCGCGTAGGTCTCGGCAAAGGCCTGCCCGGCAGAAATGCTGCTCAGGATGCTCTTACTGCCCCACAGGTCGAGATTTTCGATGTGGACGGTGCCGCGCAGCACCACGCCCAGAGCATGCACGTGCTCTCCGGCATGAAAAATGACGGCGTGCCGGGGGTAGCTCTTCGTGCGCAGGCAGCCGGACTGCTCCAGTGCAGCCCACTCCTCTGCCGACAGGCCCTGAAACAGAGGGGATGCAACGGGTCTCATAAAAAAACCTCACTTTCGTGGTTATAACAACCGAAGGTCTGCCCTGATTATAGTATACTCAAAGCACAAACACAAGGAGGCTTTTCTATGATCCGGAAAATCATTCATATAGACGAAGAAAAATGCAACGGCTGCGGGGCCTGCGTCACCGCCTGCCACGAGGGTGCCATCGGTCTGGTGAACGGCAAGGCAAAGCTCATGCGGGACGACTACTGCGACGGCTTTGGCGACTGCCTGCCCGGCTGCCCTACCGGTGCCATCACCTTTGAAGAGCGCGAGGCAGCCGCCTACGACGAGCAGGCCGTGCTGGAAAACAAGCAGAAAAAGGCGGCACAGGCCGCAAAACCGGCCTTCCACGGCTGTCCGGGCAGCGCCATGCGCCAGTTCCGCCGGGAGGAAAGCACACCTGCTGCCCCCACTGCAGCACAGCCGTCGCAGCTGCGCCAGTGGCCCTGCCAGATCAAGCTGGTGCCGGTGAACGCCCCCTATTTTGACGGGGCAAAGCTCCTGATCGCAGCCGACTGCACCGCCTACGCCTACGCCAATGTGCACGAAGAGTTCATGAAGGGCAAGATCACCCTCATCGGCTGCCCCAAGCTGGATGCTGTGGACTACAGCGAAAAGCTGACCGAGATCTTCCGCAGCAACGACATCCGGAGCGTGACGGTGCTGCGCATGGAGGTGCCCTGCTGCGGCGGGCTGGAACACGCCGCCGTGACCGCCCTGAAAAACAGCGGCAAGTTCGTGCCGTGGCAGGTGGTGACCATCTCCACCGACGGCCGCATCCTGGACCGATAAACGCATCAAAAAACGGCAGACGCTTTGCAAGGCGTCTGCCGTTTTTGCATATCAAGGAGGTTCAGGAGGCGCTCTGCGTGCCGGAAGCAGCGCCCTGCACGAACTGCACCACGCTCTCGACAGTCTGGCGCAGCTGTACCAGCGAAGCAATGTCGCTGTCCTGCATGCGGGAGGTGGGAGCGGTCAGAGTCGGAGCTGCCGGGGTCACGGTGCCGGTGAGCTCGGTGTGGATGCCGTGGGCCGGGATGTCCAGCAGGATGTGCACGGCGGGGGAGGCGGCCCGCAGCAGGCCGCTCTTTTCCACGCCCAGGGTCAGCACAGGGGAATCGGCGGCAGTGTCGTCAGTTTCCAGCCGGAAGTAGAGGTAGCCCTCCTTGGCGTTCTCCGGCTGCACCTTTTTGATCTTTTTCAGGTCCAGCTGGAAGTCGCTCATGGACTGCAGACTGGTGGCGGTATCATCCACGCCCAGCAGGCTGGCCAGCTGGGTCTGGGAGATGTAGCTGCCCATATTCCATTCCGGGATCAGCACACCGGCCAGCGGATAGTTGTCGGTGATGCTGCTGCGCAGGGTGCGGTAAAGCTGCCCGGCATCGTACAGCGTCTCGTCCTTGCTGATGTACAGGCGGGTGAGGGGCTGGCTGCTGCCGCTGGCCTGCGGGTACAGCTCCAGCTGCAGGGCTTCCGGCGTATATTGGCCGTCCACCCGGCCGGAGGTGCCGCCGAACTGCGCCAGCACCTTATATAAAGCGGGCTCTTCGGCAGCGGTGGAAGTGATCTGGTAGTCCAGCGAAAAGCTGGCTCCGCCGGCAAAGCTCTTCACGCGGCGGCTCACCAGCCCCAGCGCGACGGCGGCGGCCACTACGCACACCAGCACAAGGCACAGCACCACCACGACCGCAGCGCGGGCACCGGTGCGTTTCTTTTTGGATGCAGCCATAGAATGTTCCTCCTTCAGGAAAATCTTTTTTTCAGCATAGCGGAACGCAGGGCGATTGTCAAGGACAGCGTTTTGGAATAAAACAAAAAACCTGAAACATCTCTGTTTCAGGTTTCTGGCGGAAAGATGGGGATTCGAACCCCAGAACGCTTTTGACACGTTACACGATTTCCAGTCGTGCGCCTTAGACCAACTCAGCCATCTTTCCACATCTTTTGTTCTGCCTTTGGGCGGGTGCCCTTGGCGCTCCACTATAATACCTGAAACCAGCTGTTTTGTCAAGGATTTTTTTGAAAAAGATCAGACTTTTTTTCAAAATGACGTACCATCGTACTGCAAAATGACAAGAGGCGGGCAAAAGGTGTGCAGAGCCCTTGACGGGGAGCCAAAACAAGGCTATGATGGGGGCAGAGAGTGCAGCAGCAGGGCATTTCCTGCCGCAGAAATGGAAAACAAGGAGGATGGACTCTGTATGAACTATGCTGAAGTGCTGGCCAATGCGCGGGAGTGCATCGGCAAATACTGCAAGGCCTGCCCGGTGTGCAACGGCGTGGCCTGCAAAAACCAGATTCCCGGCCCCGGTGCCAAGGGCGTGGGCGACACGGCGATCCGCAACTATAATAAGTGGGCGGACATCCGGGTGAACATGGACACCCTGTGCGAGGGCGGCACCCCGGACACCACGCTTGAACTGTTTGGCAAGCAGTTCAAATACCCCTTCTTTGCAGGCCCGGTGGGTGCGGTGAACCTGCACTACTCCGAGACCTACACCGATATGACCTATAACGACGTGCTGGTACGCGCCTGCGCCGAGAACGGCATTGCCGCCTTTACCGGTGACGGCACCAACCCCACCGTGATGGAGATGGCCACCAAGGCCATCGGTGCGGCGGGCGGCTGCGGTGTGCCCACCATCAAGCCCTGGAACATCGACACCATCCGGGAGAAGATGGCCCAGGCCAAGGCCAGCGGCTGCTTTGCCGTGGCCATGGACGTGGATGCGGCAGGCCTGCCCTTCCTCAAGAACATGACCCCGCCGGCCGGCAGCAAGAGCGTGGAAGAGCTGGCCGAGATCGTGAAGCTGGCCGAGCGGCCCTTCATCGTCAAGGGTGTGATGACCGTCAAGGGTGCTTTGAAGGCCAGGGAGGCCGGTGCCGCCGCCATCGTGGTGTCCAACCACGGCGGCCGTGTGCTGGACCAGTGCCCCGCCACCGCTGAAGTCCTGCCGGAGATCGCTGCAGCCCTCAAGGGCACCGGCGTGAAGATCCTGGTGGACGGCGGCATCCGCACCGGTGTGGATGTGTTCAAGGCACTGGCCCTGGGCGCCGATGGCGTGCTGATCTGCCGCCCCTTTGTCACGGCCGTGTACGGCGGCGGCGAGGAAGGCGTGAAGTGCTACATCGACAAGCTGGCCGGGGAACTGGCCGACACCATGCAGATGTGCGGCGCTCACAGTCTGGCAGAGATCACCCCCGATATGGTGCGCGTATAAAACCGAAGAAAAAACGGAAAAGCCGGAGCATGCCTGCGGGTGTGCCCCGGCTTTGTTAAATTTTGTTGAAAAGATGGATGTACGAAATTTGGACGCTTGTGTATTGCCCAAAAATGCGCTACACTACAATCAACTGAACCGTAAACCGGATGCCTGCAGGCGGGAGTGCTGCCTGCTCATTTTTAGGAGGATCTATGAAAAAGAAAACCGAGCAGAACGCTGCGGGAGCGCCGCAGACGGGGAAAACGGCCGGTGCCGGAGCAGCCGGGTTCCTGAAAAAGAACTGGAAGTGGCTGGTCCCGGTGGCCTGCGTGGCCGTGCTGGGCGGTGTGTGGCTGCTCAAGCCCAAGGCCGACAAGCCTGCCAGCGTGGATACCAGCTATGTGGAGACCGCGCCGGAACAGCGGGACCTCGTCAATGCCCTGAGCGGCACCGGCACCCTGAAGCCGGCGAATACTTATAATGTCAAGTCGCTGGTGTCCGGCAAGGTGCTGACCTGCAGCTTTGAGGAAGGCGACAACGTGGAAGAGGGCGATGTGCTCTACACCGTGGACTCCTCCGACGCTACCACCAAGGTGGAGCAGGCGGGCATCACCCTGCAGCAGGCCCAGCGCAACTACGACAAGACGGTGGACCGCCAGTATGTGCGCGCGGAAGTGGCCGGTGTCGTGAGCAGCCTGAAGGTCGCCAAGGGCGACGAGGTGACCAGCGGCCAGGAAGTGGCCGTGATCCGCGACAACTCCAAGATGACACTGGCACTGGAGTTCCCGGCGGCAGACGCAGCCGGTTTCTCGGTGGGGCAGAGCGCGGACGTGACGCTGGATGGTACCTTTGAGACCCTGACCGGCACCATTACCGCCGTCACCGGCACCGATACCCTGAGCACCGGCAACCTGCTCACCCGCACCGTGACCATCTCGGTGCGCAATGCAGGCGGCCTGACCACCGCCCAGGCGGCCACCGCTACCGTGAACGGCGTGAGCTCCATCGGCGCGGCCACCTTCCAGTATCAGGCCGAGCGCACCCTGACGACGCTGGCCGCCGGTACGGTCACCGCCATCCATGCACGCGAGGGCGACAACGTGAACAAGGACGACATCGTGCTGCAGATCAGCGGTGACGACCTGAGCGAGTCCATCCAGTCTGCTTCTGAGACCCTGCGTGGGGCCGAGCTGTCCATGCAGAGCACCCAGGACACCATGAACAACTACACCATCACCTCGCCCATCAGCGGCACCATCATCGAAAAGGCCGCCAAGGTGGGCGATGCCCTGAGCACCGGCAGCGACCTGTGCACCATCTACGATCTGAGCTACCTGGAAATGACCATCAATGTGGACGAGCTGCAGGTCAGCAGCCTGTCGGTGGGGCAGACCGTGCAGGTCACCGCCGACGCCGTGCAGGACAGGACCTATGAGGGCGTTGTGACCCGCGTGTCCATGAAGGGCGACACCAGCGGCGGCACCACCACCTACCCGGTCACCGTGCGCATCGACGAGACCGACGGCCTGCGCCCCGGCATGAACGCCAACGCGGAGATCGTGGTGGCCCAGGCCAAGAACGCACTGGCGGTGCCCAACGCAGCCGTGGTGCGCGGCAGCTATGTGCTGGTGACCCAGGACTCTCCCAGTGCGGTCAACGCAGACCCGGACATGGTCGCACCGGACGGCTTTGTGTACGTCAAGGTCAAGCTGGGCGTCAGTGACAGCGATTACACCCAGGTTGTCAGCGGCCTGACCGCGCAGGACACCGTGGGCTACGACCCCAGCTCGGTGAGCAGCGATACCTATTACGACAACGGCGGCTATGAGTACATGACCGATGGCACCACCGACACGACGGGCGGCGAGACCACCGACGGCACGGCCGATGGGGAAGGTGCAGAAAGCACCGTGACCGAGGAACCGGCCGTTGACGAGCCGGTGGACGCCGGAAACGACGGCGAAGTGATCGGCGAGGCCGACGGCGTGGTCCTGACCTGACACGGAGGAATGCATGAGCGCTCTGATCGAATTTGAAGAGGTCTGCAAGTATTACCAGATGGGCGACACCACGGTAAAGGCCGCAGACCACATTACCATGAAGATCGACAAAGGCGAGTTCGTGGCCATCGTGGGCCAGTCCGGCTCCGGCAAGTCCACCTGCATGAACATCATCGGCTGTCTGGACGTGCCTACCCACGGGGTGTACCGGCTCAACGGCCGGGACGTGGGCAAAATGAGCCGCAACGAACTGGCGGCGGTCCGCAACGAGATGCTGGGCTTCATCTTCCAGCAGTACAATCTGCTGCCCCGGCTGAACCTGATGGAAAACGTGGAGGTGCCGCTGGTGTACGCGGGCGTCTCCCGTGCCGAGCGGCACGCCCGTGCCCGTGAGGTATTGGAGCAGGTGGGCCTGGGCGACAAACTGAAAAACCGGCCCAACCAGCTTTCCGGCGGCCAGCAGCAGCGTGTGTCCATTGCGCGGGCACTGGTGCGCAACCCGCCGGTGATCCTGGCCGACGAGCCCACCGGTGCACTGGACTCCCACACCGGCCGCGAGGTGCTGGGGCTTTTGCAGCAACTGCACAAGCAGGGACATACCGTGGTGCTGATCACCCACGACAACTCCATTGCCGTGCAGGCCGACCGCATCATCCGGCTGGAGGACGGCCGGGTGGTGTATGACGGCGACTCTCACGCACCGGAGGCCATGGTGCAGCCCACTCTGCTGCCCGAAACGCCGGAAAAGGAGGAACAGGCATGATCTTTGAAACCTTCCGGCAGGCCATCCAGAACGTGTGGAGCAACAAGCTGCGCACCTTTCTGACCATGCTGGGCATCATCATCGGCGTGATGGCGGTCATCGTCATCGTGGGTCTGGGCAACGGCATGACCAAGAGCATGCGGGACAGCTTTTCCGCACTGGGCACCAACACCCTCAGCATTCAGGTGTGGGGCTACGGCTCCCGCTCCGTGTCGGTGGAGGAGATGTATGATATCTGCCAGCGGCATTCCGACCTGATCAAGGCGGTGTCGCCGCAGGTCAACTTCAGCGGCAAAGCCAGCGGTACGCTGAAGATCGGTACCACCAGCTACCGCTGGTCCAACATGAGCGGTGTGGACGAAAACTTTACCGAAATGAAGAATTACCAGATCGTTCAGGGGCGCGGCCTGCAATACATGGATATGCAGGACAACAAGCAGGTCTGCGTCATCGGCGATTACCTCAACCGCGTAGCCTTTGGCGGCAACGGTGTGGGGCAGACGCTCAAGATCGGTGCCAACAAGTTCCGCGTCGTAGGTGTGCTGTCTGCCAAAGTCAGCGACCCCACTATGCAGCAGGGCAGCGATGACGATTGCGTTTACCTGCCCTACACCACCGTGATGCGGCTTTCCAGCCAAAGCATGGTGGACTGCTACACGGCGATGATGACCGATGAAAACTTTGCCAACGAGGCCAAGACCACCATGGAAGAGGAACTGATGTCGATCCTCAAGACCGAAAACGGCTACTATGTGTACAGCGCCAGCGAGTGGCTGGAGGAAATGAACAAGATGATCAACATGGTCATCGTGGTGCTTACCGGCATTGCCAGCATCTCGCTGCTGGTAGGCGGCATCGGCATTATGAACATCATGCTGGTGTCGGTGACCGAGCGCACCCGCGAGATCGGCATCCGCAAGGCACTGGGCGCAAAGGAGCGCACTATTCTGGCACAGTTCGTGGTGGAAGCAGCCACCACCTCGGCGCTGGGCGGCGTTTTGGGCATTGCGCTGGGCTATGCGGTGTCCATGGCTGCCAACCGGGTGCTGCCCATGTTCATGACCGATACCACCGTTACGGTAAGCCCCTCCTTCAACTCCATTGTGGTGGCCTTTGGCATCTCGGTGGGCATCGGCGTGCTGTTCGGCTATCTGCCGGCGCGGCGCGCAGCCCGGCTGAACCCCATTGAAGCATTGCGCTACGATTGATCGCGGCGGCGTGATAAACAAAGAACAAGAGGTACGACCAATGAAAAAACGGATTCTCGCATTTCTGCTGGCGGTCAGCATTGCGGTGTCGGTGCTGGTGCTGCCGGTCTCGGCGGCCAGCATCAACAACACAGCCCTGCAGACGGCTATTACTCTGGGCGCTGTGCCCACCGGTCAGGAACTTAGCGCCAACATTACCCGCGGCGCTTTTGCCAAAATGCTGGTGTCCTTTTCCACCTATCGGGAAAGCGTAGGCGCGCAGGGTACGGTGGGCACTTTGTACCGGGATGTGCCCGGCACCTCCCAGTGGGCACCCTATATCCGCATTGCAGTGCAGCAGGGCTGGATGAACGGCTACACCGACGGCTCCTTCCGCCCGGACGACACCGTCACGCTGGAGGAAGCCTGTGCTGCGGTGCTGAAGATGCTGAGCTATAAGACCACCGACCTGACCGGCTCCTTCCCGCAGGCACAGCTGAACAAGGCGCAGCAGATCGGTCTGCGGGACCAGCTGACCTGCACGCAGGGACAGGCCATGACCTACGAGCAGTGCACCCTGCTGCTGTACAACGCCCTGCGCGCCAACACCGCCAGCGGCAGCGCTTATGGCAGTTCGCTGGGCTTTACGGTGTCCAACGGTCAGGTGGATACCTCCTCGGTGCTGCTCAAGAGCCGCAAGGGCCCCTTTGTGGCCGCAGAGGGCACTCAGCTGCCCTTTACGCCGGTGAGCGTTTACCGCAACGATAAGACCTCTGCCTCGGCAGAGCTGAACAAGTACGATGTGTATTATTACAGCGAAAGCTTGCAGACGGTGTGGATCTACACCCGCCGCGCCGCAGGCCGCATTACGGCGGTATCGCCCAGCGCCAGCGCACCTACCGCACTGACCGTGGCGGGCAGCAATTACACGCTGGGCAGCTCTGCTGTGGCATCCAAAATCTCCTCCCTGAACGGCGGCGGCGTGGGCGAAGTGGTCACTCTGCTGCTGGGCATGGACAACGAGGTGGCCGATGTGATCACCGGCGAGGAAGCCGACAGCGTGTTCTACGGCGTGGTGCAGACCGCTACCCGCAGTCTTGTGGAGGATAACGGCGCAGACGTGCTGCAAAAGATCTCGGTAATGTGCACCGACGGCATCATCCGCACCGTGAACATCGACAAAAGCCTGAACTACCCCACCGGCTGGCTGGTGGAGATCAGCGTGACCCCCGAAGGGGAACAGGTGACCGCTATCGAGTCCAAATCGGTCAGCGGCACCATCAACGACACCGCCACCGCGCTGGGAGACTATGCTCTGGCCGATGACGTACAAATTCTGGATACGACATCGGAGGGGTTGGCTGGGACGGTTCGTCCCAGCCGAATAGCGGGGACAAAGCTGAATGCCCGGACCGTGCGTTACTATACGCTGAATGAGCAGGGGCAGATCGACCGCCTGATTCTGAACGATGTCACCGGTGACCTGTGGAAATACGGCGTGCTGGACGATGTGAAGAATCTGGCCGTCAATGCCGGTTCCATTCTGGGTACCCTGACTGGCAGCGGCTCCTCCGGCTCAGGGAATGGTTCTTCGGGAAATAGTTCTTCCGGTTCCGGCAGCGGCTCCACCGGGGGTAGCTCTTCCGGTTCCGGCTCTACCGGCGGCACCACCAACACCACCACGGTGGTGGATGATCTGCGCAGTGTGCTGGTGCCCACCACCAGCGAGATCCTGTGGGGCGTCATTGACGGCTCGCTGCTGAGCACAGTCTGGAACCGCATCACCAGCAGTTCCGGCTCGCTGCTGAGCATCGGCCTCAAGCAGCTGGCCAAAATCACCGGCCAGCCCATGAGCACCATCCTCAACTTTGTGGGCGGCGGCGCTACTTACATCTGCTACGTCAACGGCAGTCAGGCCAGCTTTTCCACCTCTATCAAATATCCGGTGCTGGCGGGCGGTCTGGCAGTGCGGCAGAATGTGAACGGCACGGTAAAGGCCATGATCCAGCTGATGCCCATGAAGATCGACAAGGTGGGCGCAGCCTCGGTGATGAGCAACGGCACCCGCTACGAGACGGCTGACGATATGCAGGTGTACCTATGGTACAAGGGGCAGTATTACGCCACCAAGCTCTCTGAGGTGAACTCTGAGGGCTACTACCTGACCGGCTGGTACGATAACTTTGGCTGCGCAGCAGGCAAGCGCGTGCGGGTGATCGTGGCGGTCAAAAAGGACTGATGGACTACTATGACCCCCGGCGCAGGGCGCTGCGGGCGGTACGGCAGCTGCTCTACCCGCGCGAGTGCCCCTTCTGCGGCCGGGTGCTGGGGGATGTACGAGATTGCCCGGACTGTGCAGTGCAGCTGGAAACGCTGCGTCGCAAGCCGGGCATCCGGCTGGACCCGGCGCAGCACTATATCAGCAATCTGGCCGGTGCGGCTGCGCCCTACCGTTACAGCGGCTGTGTGCGGCGCGGCATCCTGAACGCAAAGTATCAGGGCAAGCCGTGGCGGGCTGTGGAGATGGGCAACCGTCTGGTACAGCTGGCCTTTGGCGGTGAACTGACCGTGCAGTACGGCGAGCTGCTCCCGCAGCCGGTGCCGTGGGCGGCCATCGGGTACGACCTGATTGTACCGGTGCCGGCCTCCGGTAAAAGGCGCGGCTACAATGTGCCGGAACTGATGGCGCTGCCGCTGGCCAAGGCTATGGAGGTGCCGCTGGCACCGCAGGCACTGGAGCGCACCCGCGCCAAACGGCATCAGGCCGGTCTGCCGCTGGAACAGCGCATAGCCAACGTGGCAGGTGCTTTCCGGGCGGCACAGCCGCAGCAGCTGGAGGGCAAGCGCATCCTGTTGGTGGATGACGTCATCACCACCGGCACAACAGCTGCCGCCTGCGCGCAGGCACTGCTTCACGCCGGGGCAGACAGCGTATTTGCGCTGGCCTTTGCCACGGTGGAGTTTGGCGCACCGCCGGACGACACCACCCCCATCCATGAGGACGATGAGGAAGATGTGTATCGCGATTTTTGAAAATAACGCTCTTTCGCGCATCCTTTTGGCGGGCAAAAGCCGGGACAGTAAAATGTAAAAACTGCATCAGAAATTTGGAAAAAGCGCTTGACAAAACGGGAAAAGTCGGGTATACTAATCAAGCTGTGAGCGACAAAAGCAAACAGATATCCGGGTGTAGCGCAGTTTTGGTAGCGCGCTTGAATGGGGTTCAAGAGGCCGTGAGTTCGATTCTCGCCACTCGGACCATTTAAATCCAACGATTTCACATTAGAAATCGTTGGATTTTTTTGTTTATAGGCTGGCCTCATTTGGCTTTGACCACAATTTTGACCACAATGCCAAAGATTTTATCTGGTCAATCGCAGGGGCAAGTGGGCTTTTTTGACGCAACATCATCTGCTGCGATATGCGAGCCAGCGTTGATGCCAACGATTTGAAAAGCTGGCTCGCGATAATTAGTGCCGTTCCATCCAATTTTCAGGCCGAAAATGCCTCGCTGAACAACTGGATCGCACTCTGCCGAATGGATTCCTGAACATGGAGATCATGCTCAGTCATCTCGGTGTCGGCGTGGCCTACGATGCTCTGGATGGTCTGGATATCCACGCCCAACGCCTGCATCGGCGATACAATTCCTTTTGTTTAATGGGCCTGTTTGACGGAGCATACAATCAAATTGTCGGGTTTTGGGCAATACTGTCGATTGCGTCAAACAATTTTTCCCCCCCCAAAAAAAATTGGATTTTGGAGTGTTTTTCATTGACCGATTGCGGAATTAGCTGTAAAATCTAAAAAAGAATAGTGGCTGTAGAGTGGGGTACTCTACGATCTGCTCGATTTTTAAGTATTATGATAAGGATTACGCCAATGCGGTGCTGGAACTGCAGGCGGCCGTCCGGTTACAGGGAGCAGGTACTGAAAGCTATCGGGGGTCTTGCTATTGCACTTGCCAATGATGGAAAGCTGGAAGAAGCACAACAGGAGCTGGATACATTGCAGAAAAAAGGCGCTTCCTTCGGTGACTGTGATCTGGTTGCGGCAGAGATCCTGTCCTTGCAAAAGAACTATGATCAGGCGCTTGCGCTTTACATAAAAGTGTTCAATGAGGTGGAGGACCCGCAGCTCCTGAGCCATGCTTACCTGTCAGCCGCAAATGCAGCGCTGAATCAGGACGATATGGAAAAGGCTGTGCGCATCCTGAAACAGGGATGCCAGAACCTTCCGGAAGGTCAGGCTGTGCTTCAAAAGGAGATGCTTGCGGATCTTATGATGCAGCAGGCAGCATCTGACAAAGAAAATGCAGAAGAATACTATGCTGAAGCGCAGCAGCTGCTGGAGGAACTGGTGGACAGCGGCTACGATACTATTGCCACCCGGTTGAATCTGGCAACTGTACTGCAGGCATTGGATCAGTACAGTGAAGCTGAAAAGGTTTTGAAAGATCTGCAGGAGCAGTATCCATCGGATTATCGTTTTGATATGCAGATGGCCTATCTTCTGATCGACCAGCTCCGCACCAGCGGATGGCTCAAATAAGGAGGGAATACCTGCGTCTACCGGACAGATCTTTTATGTGGTTGGAATCGTTGACATGATCGTTTCGGCTGTTGCGGCAGTCGTTTCAGCATGGATCCTGCGCAGGCAGGAAAAAAAGCTGAAGGAACAGATCTGGAACGAGTATCAATAAAAATCAATCGATTAAGGGGTATGAAAAAATGCTGAAAAAACTTAGTGTAACGGCTGTTATTCTTGCAATGTCGGCCATGCTTCTGGTGCCGACTGCATACGCGGTGCAGTCAGTAGACGCACCGGCACAGGTGGCTTTGTGACGATTGACGGCAAGCTGTATCATGTTTCGAAGAATGGCTATGCCATCGATCGGTACGCCAAGGGTTTGCACGAGATCGACGGAGGAATGTACTATGTCAAAGAGGATGGCTCGTTCCTGACGAACAGCGCGGTAGAATACCTTACTTTTGATGCGAATGGCCGCTATACCTCTGGCAATGCAACGCTGGACAGCTATGTGGATCAGGCACTGGCTGCGTGCACAAACTCTGGCATGACGAAGGCGCAAAAGCTGCGCGCCGCCTATTTGTATGTCCGGGATCACGGCGCATACCTTGCCCGTCCGCATCAGGCAAGAGGCACAACGGCTTGGGCAGAAGAGAGCACTTTGTTCATGTTTGAACACAAAAAGGGCAACTGCTACTGCTTTGCAGGCCAGTTCCTTTATATGGCCCGGCGGCTGGGCTACAATGCCTATGTAGTGTCTGGCGGTGTGGGCCGCAAGGACTCGGACCATGCATGGGTCATGATCTGCGAGAACGGAGTTCCCTATATCTATGATGTGGAACTGGAGTGGGGCTATCGTGCCGGCAGATACGGCCATGCAGAATATAATATGTATAAAATGCCGCTGAATAAAACGGTGTTCAGCTACCAGTTTCCGTGATTGCTGAGGTAGCCGAAAAATGGTTTTTAGTTCCGTAATTTTCTTGTTTCTGTTTTTGCCCATCGTGCTGGGATGCTATTATCTTTTGCCCGGGCGGGAAGCAAAAAATCTCTGGCTCGTCGCAGCCAGTCTGCTGTTCTATGCCTTCAGCGGGCTGTGGTATGTTCTGCTGCTGTTGTTCTCTGTGTTCTGCAATTATCTGGCCGGTCTGTTCGTCTCCGGGCGAAAGAGCGTGCTCTATGCCGCTGTGGCCGTTAATCTGGGAATCTTGGGTATTTTCAAGTATCTGACTTTTCTGGTACAGACAGTAGACCGGCTGCCGGGCGTGACGATCCCGGTGCCTTCCATCGTTCTGCCGGTGGGTATCTCGTTCTTCACCTTTCAAGGGCTGAGTTATGTGATCGATGTATACCGGAATGAACGCCTGAAGAGCACTCATTTCCGGGATGTACTGCTGTACATTGCTCTGTTTCCACAGTTGGTGGCAGGACCGATCATCCGCTATGAGGACGTGGCAGATGAGATACATAGCCGCCGAAATACGCTGGAGCAGCTGGCAAAAGGCCTGCGCCGGTTTATTGTGGGCCTGAGCAAGAAGCTGCTGATCGCCGATATCTGCGGCAATGTTGTAGCACTGATCTACAACGCCGACCGCTCTGTGCTGGACAGCCGGACGGCTTGGCTGGCCGCGGTGTGCTATCTGATGCAGATCTATTTCGACTTCAGCGGATACAGCGATATGGCCATCGGCCTGGGCTTGTGCTTTGGGTTCCACTTCAAGGAAAACTTTAACTATCCGTACATCTCGGCCAGTATTCAGGAATTCTGGCGCAGATGGCATATCTCCCTTTCCACTTGGTTCCGGGAATACCTGTATATCCCATTGGGCGGCAACCGGAAGGGCAAGGCAAAGACTTACTGGAACAAGCTGATCGTGTTTTTCTGCACGGGACTGTGGCATGGTGCAAACTGGACCTTTATCGTCTGGGGCCTGTGGCATGGTTTCTTTATCGTGGCAGAGGACGCCGTTAAAAAGCTGTTCGGACTGGAAAAACATGGCAAAGACGGGCAGAACCCTGCGTGTGCGGTGCTGAAACATTTGTACACCCTGCTTGTGGTGCTGGTTGGCTTTGTGATCTTCCGTGCAGACAACATGGGGCAGGCCTTCTCAATGATAGGAGCCATGTTTTCCGGGGGCTCTGCCTCTGCGCAGACAGGGCTGCTGCTGGCGCAGTGTCTGACCCCGCTGACCCTGTTTGCACTGGCGGTTGGCCTTGTGGGCAGTACGCCGGTTTTGCCGCTGGTCTGCCGTAAAGCAGAGCAGCAGACCGGAAGCGTGTATGCATGCCTTCAGGCACTGAGTTATGCAGGGGTGCTGGCGCTTTTGCTGGTGGATATCCTGCATCTGTCGGCTGCATCCTATGTGCCTTTTATCTATTTCCAGTTCTGAGGTGGAAAAATGCAAGTGAAAAAATTAGGATATATCCTGTTTGTGGGGGTCATTGCCACAATTTGCATTTTGCCTGTGGCTGTGATGCCTTGGCAGACGGAAAAAGCGGTGGGCAATGAGCAGCTTGCATCCTTTCCTGAATTACGGAAAGAGGATGGCAGCTTCAATACCGGTATCCTGAATGAGTTTTCGGATTATTTTGCGGATCATTTCGGGCTCCGGCATGAGATGATCACCTTGAACGATCAGCTTACCGGAACCGTGCTCAAAACGCTGGACAGCAGCAGTGTGCTGTTGGGAAAAGACGATTGGCTGTTCTATAAAAGCACCCTTGCGGACTATACCGGCGCAGAACCCTTTACAGCCCGGCAGAGTTATGCGGCCGCTCATGTACTGGGTCTGATGCAGGAATACTGCGAAGAGAACGGCATTGGGTTCTGCTTTACCATCGCACCCAATAAAAATTCCCTGTATGGCGGTCAGATGCCGGCACGGTATACGGCAGCCTCCGTACGGAACGCCCAACTGCTTCAGCAGCAGATGGAACAGCAGAATGTCCGGTATGTGGATCTGTTCAAAACACTGTCTGACCACGAAGAGCAGCTGTATTACCGTCGGGACAGCCACTGGAATATGCGGGCGCACAGCTGGCAGCACAGACTTTGCTGAAAGAACTGAAAGGCTCTGAAGCGGAGTTTGATTCCTGCATCAATGGAAAAACATCCCCGCATACCGGCGACCTGTATGAGATGGTGTACCCTGCCGGAAACGAGACGGAACAGGATACGGCATACGACTTTACCTATCAGTATGACGAAAAATTCCACTCGGCAGATGATATCACGATCCACACGGAAAATTCGGCGGCAGACGAAAGCATTTTTGTATACCGCGATTCCTTTGGCATCAATCTGCATCCTTTCTTGGCACAGAGCTACGGCAACGCCTGTTTCTCCCGGAATATGCCCTACCGTTTGACGGCTGTTACAGAAGAGCAGCCCGATGTGCTGCTGGTGGAACTGGTGGAACGCAACCTGAACTGGCTGCTGGAACGCGCCCCGGAAATGCCTGCTCCGGAACGCACGGTAGTCCCGGCAGCAGATACCGGTACAAGTGCGAAGGCACAACGGAAGGACAGCCGAATGGAGGGGACTTTCTGCCTGACAGGCGATCTGAGCGGGCAGCGTGTGGATGACGACTCTCCGATCTACATTCTGGCAGAGACCGGAACCTACGAAGCTTCCCCCTGCGGAGAGGGAACACAGCCGTTTACGGCGTATTTTCCGCAGAATGTGCGGGAGCAGCAACTAAAAGCAGTATTTCTGTCGGACGGTGAATGGGTCTTTTGCGCCCTGGCCGACTGACTGAAAGAATAGAAAGAAGGAACAAACAAAATGAATGTAAACTATAAGATGATGGGTGTAGTGCTCTGCGGTGCGATGCTTCTGGCATCGGGATGCGGGGCAAAAGCAGAAACGACCGCTTCCTCGGCTGTGGAATCCGAATCGGTTTCCGTTGTGGCATTGGAGGCTGCTTCGTCGGAGGCAGTGTCGGAGGCTGTGCCGGAAAGCAAGGCGGTCTCGGAGGCAGTTTCCGAAGCTTCTTCTTCGGTAAGCGAGGCGGCATCGGAGAAACCGGCCGAATCCAAGGCAGAGTCCAAGGCAGAATCCAAGGCCGAGACTGCGGCAAAATCTAAGCCTGCAAAGCAGGAGACGGCTGCTTCCTCCAAAGAAGAAAAGACGGAGCCTGTGGAAAGCAAGCCCGTTACAGAGACTGCTCCGGCAGAAACTGCCAGCTTGGAAACTGCCCTGAAGTATGTGGGCAAAGACGTTTCCAAGTTGTATGCCGCTATTGGCAAGCCGAACAGTTCGGAGTATGCTTCCAGCTGCATCGGTGATGGCGAGGATGGCCTGCTGTATTACAACGGCTTTACTGTGACGACCTACCGTGAAAACGGTAAAGAGACGGTACAGGACGCCTATTAAACATGAAATTCGGCCTCTGGCATTCCACCGGGGGCTGAATCTTTATATGGGAAGATGAGAATGAAACGCCAGAAGATCAAACGATATCGGTTTAGCGTGACGCAGAATACGCGCAGAAGAAGGGCGACAAGGCCGCTGAAAGCCGTCGGTGTAGTACTGGTGTGCCTGTGTCTGCTCACAGGGGCCGCTTTTGGAGTTTACAATGCGATCCAGAGTAAGACTACGGGGTGGCACGGCGAAGGACTGCATCGCTACTATATCTCGCCGACTACCGGCACCCGTGCGCAGGGGCTGTATGAGATCAACTATAAGCTCTACTATTTTGGCAGCAACAACTTTTTGAAGACCGGCTGGATCGAAGAGAACGGCTATGTCGGCTATGCCAACGCAGATGGAGAGCTCACCCAGGGCGAAGCGAAGATAGACGGAAAATACTACTATTTCCAACCGGAGACCGGCCAGTTGTACACCGGCTGGATCATGCTGGACGGAGTGCAGTACTGCTTTGACGAAACCGGACATCCGCGCACCGGTACTTATCAGGAGGACGGAAAGGTCTGGGAACTGGATAGCGATGGACGGGTCAAAAACCGACTGAACGGTTGGAAAAAAACGGACGGCGTCCTGAAATACTACAACAACAGCGGCGCACCGGCACAGGGCTGGACAGAGATCGATGGAAAGGATTATTTCTTTGTGGACGGTGTCAGTCAGGCCGGCTGGGTTGAAACGGATGCGGGCACGCGCTATTTGGACGGCAACGGAAATCAGATGACCGGGTGGTGTGTGATCGACGGCCAGCCCTATGCTTTTGGGACAAATGGAGAACCGAAGCAGGGATGGGATCATTCCCATGAAAAAAGCTACTATTTTATCAACGGCGTCAGTCAGTCGGGCACATTCGGGGAGGGCGCACTTAGCAGCAACCTGAACGGCAGCGGCAGTGTTCAGCCGGTTGGGGATCAGGCACCGGAGGACGATCTTGCAGAGGATGCCGAGGGCGAACCGCCGGAGGAAGAACTGCTGGAAGCGCAGCCGACACAGACCGAAACAACGGAAGCGGGGCAGACTGCCTCGGCGGCACAACAGCCGACGCAGTCGCCGGAAGGATCGGCGGCAGAGCAGGAGACCGCATCGAAGGCACCGACAGCGCCGGAAACTCCGGCACAGGAACAACAGGAAGAAGGGACGGAAAATACATGAAAACAACAAGACGTGATTTTCTGTGCCTTTCGGCCATGGCATGCGCATGGCTTCTGACGGGCTGCCAGAACCCCACAGTGGAAGAGCGGGCTGTCAGCTGGCAGCAGCAGGAAGTCAGTGATCCGGTCTCTGAAACCGGACCGATGTGGAATGCCGCACTGGACGACAATGCGGTTCTGCGGGATGGCATCCGCGTTCCCCAGAACTTCGAACTGCCGTTGGAAGGTTCAACAGGCTTTGCAGGGGCGGCTGTGATGCTGCTGTACGAGAGACCGGATGGGACCAGTACGGTACTGCGCAGACTTGCAGCGGGAGATATGTTTTATATCCGGCAGGAGTCTGGCGCATATTGGCAGGTCTGCCTGCTGGACGGCACCGTGGGCTGGTTGGAAAATGAACTGTGTATGATCAATCTGCCCGATGTTCTGCCTTCCATCGTATACGAAAACCCCAATGCCAAGGCATCGATCTTTAAATCCTGCGGAAAGGATATTGAAGGCATTACGGGACAGAAACTGTATGACGGCCTGTTCTACAACCAGCGCCTTGGGCGGGATGAGTATCTAATGCCTATCAATTACGCTATGGCAAAAAAGGTTGGTGCAGCGCAGAAAAATGCTTTGAAGGCGGGCGATTGCCTGAAGATCATAGAGACATTCCGGCCCTATGAGGTGCAGATGCTGGTAAAGGATGCAGTGTACGCCAAGGCAAGGACGGACAAGGAACTGAAGACGGCGCTGAACAAGGGCGCGTGGAATATCGGCTGGTTTATTGCAACGTCTCTTTCCAACCATCAGCGCGGTGTGGCAATGGACACGACCCTGCTGCGCATCACTGAGCAGACAGAGCACAGCATGGCGGGGTGTCCCTTTGTACAGGTGACCGGTGAGGAATACGCCATGCCCTCTGCCATGCACGAGCTGAGCAGTGCGGCGGCCTGCTTTACCGGCCCGGTAACTTCTAATTCGGCCACCGCATGGAAGCGGGCCACTGCATCGGCATCCATGACAGACGGTGCGCGGCGGCTGCAGGGGTACTGTACCAATGCAGGCATGACACCGCTGGCCTCGGAGTGGTGGCACTTTAACGATCTGGATGCACAGAATAAGGTGCGCATGACCTCTGGAAACGGAAAATTCTGGCTGGACGGCTGTGTCAGCTGGAAAATGTTTGAAGCATAACTTTAGGGCTGCACTAAATTGCGCAGCAGGTCATTCGGATCGAGGATGGGCAAACTCTGTTAGGAGGACTGTATTATGAATACCACATTGCGGCGGGATGCAGATGAAATCATTCGCTCCGGCATTCAGGCGGTTCTGCCGGATAAAGCGGTGTGCCGCGCGCTGGAAAACTTTCAGCCCGGAGGCGGCAGAGTGCTGCTGGTGGCGGCAGGCAAGGCCGCATGGCAGATGGCACACGCCGCCGTGCAGGCACTGGGGCGCGTGGACGGCGGCGTGGTGGTGACCAAGTACGGCCATGTAAAAGGCAGAATTCCCGGTGTAAATTGTTATGAGGCGGGTCATCCCGTGCCGGATGCCAACGGCTTTGCAGCCACCGAAAAAGCTTTGGCGCTGGTGCAGGGACTGACCGCAGAGGATACGGTGCTGTTTCTGCTTTCCGGCGGCGGCAGCGCCCTGTTTGAAAAGCCGCTTGTCCCCGGCGGGGAATTGCAGGACATCACCAATCAGCTCCTTGCCAGCGGAGCCGATATCGTGGAGATGAACACCATCCGCAAGCGGTTGTCCGCTGTCAAGGGCGGGCGGTTCGCTCAGCACTGCGCGCCCGCAAGGGTGTTCAGCATCGTGCTCAGCGATATTCTGGGCGATCCGCTGGATATGATCGCCAGCGGCCCGGCGGTGCCGGATTCCTCCACCTGTGCACAAGCGCTTGCCATTGCGGAGAAATACCACCTGAACCTGTCGGAACAGGCGAAGGCGCTGCTGGCGCAGGAAACGCCGAAAGCCCTTGATAACGTGACCACGCAGATCACCGGCAGCGTCCGAGAGCTGTGCACCGCTGCCGCTAAAGCCTGCCGGGAGCTGGGCTATGAGCCCATCCTCCTCACCGACCGGCTTTGTTGCGAAGCCAAGGAGGCAGGCAGCTTTCTGAGTGCCATCGCCCGCACCCATGCGGGGCAGGGGAAAAAGCTGGCCTTTATCGCGGGCGGGGAAACCGTGGTGCACCTGACCGGCAAAGGGCTGGGCGGACGCAATCAGGAACTGGCGCTGGCCGCAGCCCCGGCGCTGGCGGGACAGAACGCCGCAGTGTTCTCCGTGGGCAGTGACGGCACCGACGGCCCCACCGATGCCGCCGGCGGCTATGTGGACGGCGACACCGCCGCAGCACTGGCAGCAGCGGGCCGGAACGTGTTCGATACCCTGCAAAACAACGATGCCTACCACGCCTTGCAGGCGGTGGATGGGCTTATCATCACAGGTGCTACCGGTACCAACGTCAATGATGTTGCCGTGGTGCTGATTGGGGGAGAAAAGCAGGCAGACGCCTGAAACTCTGTCTGCCTGGCACCCATAATGCTTGACCCCGCTTTGCCCGCTTTACCCGGGCAGGCGGGGTTTTTGTTGAAAATACTTGACAGCCCTTCTACAAAGTGATATGATTTTGATATCAGAAAGAAACGCTTCCGACCCTGATAAGGAGGGACTTGTTATGGAAGAGAAAATTTTGAATACCCGCAAAAACGGTATGGCTATGTTGCTGCTCACCCTGCTGGGCTATGTGGTGGCCATCGCCCTGTTCATTTACAGCATCACCCTGCTGAATGCAGACCGGATGCTTCTGGGCGTGCCGCTGCTGATTTTGTCCATTGCGTATTGGATCGCAGGCATTTTCCTGTTCTGCGGTCTTAAGGTGTTAAAGCCGCAGGAGGCGCTGGTGCTCACCCTGTTTGGTGATTACATCGGCACCCTGAAGGGACAGGGTTTTTACTGGGTGAACCCCTTCTGTACCGCCGTCAACCCCGCTGCCGGCACCCGCCTGAGCCAGAGCGGAGATGTGAACAGCAAGGAGAACAGCGTGGCTGCGCTGTTTGGCAATAACGGCCAGAATGCTCAGATGAGCGTCGAGTCCATGAGCAAAAAGATCTCGCTCAAGATGATGACCCTGAACAACTCCCGCCAGAAAATCAACGATTGTCTGGGCAATCCGGTGGAGATCGGCATTGCAGTCATCTGGCGCGTGACCGATACCGCCAAGGCTGTGTTCAACGTGGATAACTATAAGGAATACCTCTCCCTGCAGTGCGACAGCGCCCTGCGCAACGTAGTGCGGGTGTACCCCTATGATGTTTCTCCCAACGTGGACACCACCGGCGACGGCGTGGCCGATGAGGGCAGCCTGCGCGGCTCCTCCGAGGTGGTGGCAGCCCGCATCCGGGACGAGATCCAGAAGAACGTGGCCGAGGCAGGTATCGAGGTGGTGGAGGCCCGCATCACCTATCTGGCCTATGCACCGGAAATTGCAGCGGTCATGCTGCAGCGCCAGCAGGCCAGCGCCATCATTGATGCCCGCAAGATGATCGTGGACGGCGCTGTGGGCATGGTGGAAATGGCGCTGGATCGTCTGAACGAGAACAAGGTAGTGGAACTGGACGATGAGCGCAAGGCGGCAATGGTATCCAATCTGCTGGTGGTGCTGTGCGGCAACCGGGATGCCCAGCCCATCGTGAACAGCGGTAGCCTGTACTGATATGGCAGAGCCGAAAAAACAGGTGCCCCTGCGCCTGAACGCTAAACTCTACGATGCCCTTGCCGCTTGGGCAGAGGATGACTTCCGCTCGGTGAACGGGCAGATCGAATATCTGCTTACCGAGTGTGTGCGTCAGCGCAAAAAGAATGGGAAATATGTCTCCGACCAGCTGGATGTCCCGCCGGAGCTGGATCTCCATTGAAGAACCCGTGAAAAAACGTTTGGAGCGCGCCGCAGAGCACGCCAAACGCAAATTATTCACAAGGCCGCTGCACAAGACCGGTGCAGCGGCCTTGTGTTTGTCGGGGAAAAGCCGTGCCTTCCGGCGGGAAGCGGGGACAAATGAGCGCTGATTTGATATATCAATTGAGCGCGCAATGCTCCGGTATTTCGTCGAAAAAGGCGACCGAAGCTGCGGAAATGTCTTGAAGAGACAGGAGAAGATGGACATATATCTGGGCGAAAACGTTTCTTTTTTGGCTTTTTCCGGAAAAAAACTTGCCTAAAAGTTTGCGGCGTGCTAAACTAACAGCGGGGAATTGTTTTGCGTAAGCAGATAGGGGGTGAAGCTATGAAAATACTGGTTGTGGATGACGGTCAGCTTGCGATCAATTCGCTGATCCGCATCCTGTGCCGGGTGGCACCGGACTGTGACTATATCAGTGCCATGACAACTGACGATGCCCTGACGTGGATGCGGCAGGGCCCAATGGATGCTACC
>ENA-UERX01000380-UERX01000380.1-human-gut-metagenome-genome-assembly--contig:-NODE-380-length-33594-cov-8.517051_pt1 | contig 33594 bp, 31 predicted proteins | sample MGYA00242992_ERZ507993 | MGnify/ENA primary metagenome ERZ507993 (study PRJEB26167, sample SAMN06115487) | human gut metagenome | host: Homo sapiens | place: China:Chongqing | collected 2015-04-10... | reverse complement strand
ACGATCGTGATATCGACAACTACTTCGGTCTGGAGACCCTGAAGCTGATCGTCCGTTCTCCGCTGGTCCTGCTGGGCCTGGAGGGCAAGTACGATGTCGTCGTCCGCGTTTCTGGCGGCGGTGTTTCCGGCCAGGCTGGCGCTATCCGCCACGGCCTGTCCCGCGCCCTGCTGCAGCAGAGCGATGAGAATCGTTCTGTTCTGAAGAAGGCTGGCTTCTTGACCCGCGATCCTCGTATGAAGGAGCGTAAGAAATACGGCCTCAAGGCCGCCCGCCGCGCTCCGCAGTTCAGCAAGCGCTGATTTCAATTCAAAACAGCTCAAAAACCCCGAAACCATGCGGTTTTCGGGGTTTTTCCTTTTCAGATTGTTTGCCCTGTTTTGGCATAGTCTGACCCGTTTTGAACCATTTTTTATGGGTTAAATTAAGGACAACCACCCCCAAAACGGGGGCTAATGGGTTAAATCATAGGACAACTTTTTTGCCCCCGCTCCATCCCAAGAGATCATTTTTGCTTTTTTGCCCCTCTGAAATTTTATGCAAAATCGGTTTGGCAGAGTTTGACCCAATCTGAACAAATGAATATGATTTTATTGCGAAAGCGTTCAGCGTTCCAGCTGGGCGCTTTTTGCATTTCCGGGGACCGACGTTCCGGGATTAGAAAAAGCCGTCACTCTTTTTTTCAAGAAAGCAGTGGCGGCTTTTTCTATTTCCAGAACCAAACACGACCAACAGAAACGAGGTGAAATACGATGAACACGCAAATCATCGCCGTTGCCAACCAGAAGGGCGGCGTCGGCAAAACGACCACCTGCGCGAACCTGGGCATCGGGCTGGCCCAGGCCGGGAAGAAGGTGCTGCTGGTGGACGCTGACCCGCAGGCCAGCCTTACCATCAGCCTGGGCAACCCGCAGCCGGACAAGCTGCCCTTTACCCTGTCCGACGCGATGGGCCGTATCCTGATGGACGAGCCGATCAAACCCGGCGAGGGCATCCTGCACCACCCGGAGGGCGTGGACCTCATGCCCGCTGACATCCAGTTGTCCGGCATGGAGGTGTCGCTGGTGAACGCCATGAGCCGCGAGACCGTCCTGCGGCAGTATCTGGACACCGTGAAGGGACAGTATTCCCATATCCTGATTGACTGCCAGCCCTCCCTGGGGATGCTCACAGTCAACGCCCTGGCCGCCGCCAACAGGATCATAGTCCCCGTTCAGGCGGAGTATCTGCCTGCCAAGGGCCTGGAACAGCTACTGTCCACCATCAGCAAGGTCAAGCGGCAGCTGAACCCCAAGCTCCAGATCGACGGCATCCTGCTGACGATGGTGGACAGCCGAACCAATTTTGCGAAAGAGATCGCCGCCCTGCTGCGGGAGACCTATGGCAGCAAAATCAAGGTGTTCGGCACCGAAATTCCCCATTCGGTCCGGGCCAAGGAGACCAGCGCCGAGGGCAAGAGCATTTTTGCCCACGACCCCGGCGGCAAGGTGGCCGAGGGCTACCGCAATCTGACAAAGGAGGTGTTGAAACTTGAAAAGCAGCGCGAAAAAAGTAGAGCTGGCCTCGGTAGATGACTTGTTCTCCACAGAGGAAAGCCGGGCCGATGCCCAGCGGGAGAAGGTTCTGGAAATTCCCCTGTCGGAGCTGCACCCGTTTAAGGACCACCCCTTTAAGGTCAAGGACGATGAGGCCATGATGGAGACCGCCGACAGCATCCGGCAGTACGGTGTGCTGGTTCCGGCCATCGCCCGCCCGGACCCGAACGGCGGCTATGAGCTGGTCGCCGGGCACCGGCGTCACCGGGCCAGCGAACTGGCTGGCAAGGATACCATGCCGGTCATTGTCCGTGACCTGGACGACGATCAGGCCACCATTATCATGGTTGACAGCAATTTGCAGCGGGAAAGCCTGCTCCCCAGCGAGCGGGCTTTTGCTTATAAGATGAAACTGGAGGCCATGAACCATCAAGGTGCCCGCGCTGATTTAACTTGTTCCCAAGTCGGGAACAAGTTGCCGGGCAAGAAATCCAGCGAGGTATTGGCCGAACAGGTCGGCCAGAGCAAAAATCAGATTTTCCGCTATATTCGCCTGACGGAGCTGATCCCCGAACTGCTGGACATGGTGGATGAGAAGAAAATCGCCTTCAACCCGGCCTATGAGCTGTCTTTCCTCAAAAAAGAGGAACAGACGCAGCTTCTGGACGCGATGGACAGCGAACAGGCTACGCCGTCGCTTTCCCAGGCCCAGCGGCTGAAAAAGTACAGCCAGGAGGGCCACCTGACCCTCGACATGATGCGGGTCATCATGGGGGAAGAAAAGAAAAGCGACCTGGATAAGATCACCTTCACCAGCGACACCCTGCGCAAGTATTTTCCCAGGAGCTACACCCCCGCCCGGATGCAGGAGACCATTATCAAGCTGCTGGAAGCGTGGCAGCGCAAGCGCCAGAGAGACCAGGAGCGATGAAAGGAGCGCCTATGAGGGATATTTCAGCCCGTGAGCTGAAAGGACACAACATTCTTGCCGTGGAGCGGTTTCGGGATAATACCCGCTGGATGATCGAATTTTCCGTCCTGCGCTCCTGCACCTACGGCAGCCCCGGCGATGAAACCCGGCTGTTTCTCACCGAGGACGGGTATCAGGCCGCCTTACTCAGCCATCAGCGCCGGGAGATCAAAATCAAAAAGTGCGCCCATGTGATTGAGGGCCACGTCCTGTATGTAAAGAAAAAACGGAGGAAATGAGATGTTCAGAGAAAAAGAAATCTGTAATGCCATTCGGACAGCGTATCTGCACCTGTTCCCTAATAAGAAGGAACGGAAACGGGCGCTCTCCAGACTGGACCTGGAGCTTGTGGCGCAGGGCGTGCGCTATCGCGGGGAAAGCGTCCTTGCCTACCAGACTTCCGGCAGCCATGAGCGCGCCCTGGACTATTACGGGCCGGAATTGTTTCCCCAGCGGGGATGCTGTATTTATCAAAAAACGGTCCAAAGTCATTCCACGCAGGTGGATGCCGCCTGTATCCGGGAACTATGGCTCCTGGATGATGGACGGTTTGTGGAGGTGTCCGGCGTAACTACAAAATACCGTTCGGCATACGAGCGGATTTCTACCTGCTACCGCACGGTCCACCATATCGTCAAGGGCCGGGACTGGCAGGACTATCCGCCAGAGGAGATTACCGATGCCTTTGAGGACATCAACGACCATCCCTTTGACGGGATGCCCGGAGTTTTCTATGAAGTTTGAGCCGCGTCATAACTGACAGCGGCTTTTTTCATGCCATAAATGCCGAGAGGAGTGATGAAATGGCCGTTTTTCGCATTGAACGAACCCGTGATTATACCGTGATGTCCAACCACCATCTGCGCGACAAGGCGCTGTCGCTGAAATCCAAGGGGCTTTTGTCCATGATGCTGTCCTTGCCGGAGGATTGGAACTACACCACACGCGGCCTCGCCAAAATCTGCAAGGAGGGCGTGGACGCCATCGGCGGGGCGCTGCGGGAGCTGGAAAGCGCCGGTTACATCGTCCGCCACCAGCTGCGGGACCGCCAGGGCCGGATCAGCGACACCGAGTATGTCATCTACGAGCAGCCCCAGCCCAAAGCGCCGGATACGCCCCAGCCGGATACGGCTTCACCAGATACGGAAAACCCGTATCTGGCTGACCCGGATACGGAAAAGCCCGCTGAATTAAATATAGAGAAATCAAGGACCCAAAAAACAAATACCCAGGGATCAAGTACCGATTCCATTCCCTTCCGGGACTTTGCGGCAGCGCAGCTGCCGGAACGGAAAGGACGGGATGCGATGTCGGTGAAAGAAATGCAGGAGTATCGAGATTTGGTGTTGGAGAACATCGAGTACGACCATCTGTGCCGGGAGTTTACCACCTACCGGGAGGATTTGGACGAGATCGTGGAGCTGATCGTGGAAACGGTCTGCGCCAGGCGCAAGACCACCCGGATCGCCGGGGCGGACTTTCCCCACGAGGTCGTTCGGTCACGGTTTTTGAAGCTGGACAGCTCCCACATCGAGTTCGTCATGGAGTGCCTGCACAACAACACCACCGAGGTCCGCAACATGAAGCAATACCTGCTGACCGTGCTGTTCAACGCGCCCACCACCATGAACAACCACTACACGGCCCAGGTCAACCACGATATGCACGCAGGCGGCTGGTAACGGCCGCTTTTCTGCTGCACCGCCCAAGGAGGCACGATATGAACCAGATGGAGATTTTCAAGAACCCGGAGTTTGGCAGTATCCGGGTCATCGAGGAAGATGGCAAATTCCTGTTTTCTGGTTTGGATGTGGCAAATGCGCTTGGATACAGCAATTCCCGCGCTTCAATTTCCAGGCATTGCCGGTACGTCACGAAACGCGACGTACCCCATCCACAAAACTCAGGGAAAACCATTCAGATGACTTTTATCCCCGAAGGCGACGTGTACCGCCTCATCGTCCACAGCAAGCTGCCCTCGGCGGAACGTTTTGAGCGCTGGGTGTTCGATGAAGTGCTGCCCAGCATCCGCCAGCATGGGGCCTACCTCACCAGGGACAAGCTGTGGGAGGTCGCCACTTCCCCGGAGGCGCTGCTGAAGCTCTGCACCGACCTGCTGGCCGAGCGCGAGAAAAACGCGGCGCTGCGGGAGGACAATGCCCGGCTGCAAGGCAAGGCCGTCTACTACGACCTGTTCATCGACCTGCACCACAGTACCAACCTGCGCACCACCGCCAAGGAGCTGGAGGTGCCGGAGCGGCGCTTCGTCCGCTTCCTGCTGGAACGGCGATTCGTCTACCGAACCCCCTCCGGCTGCGTGCTTCCCTACGCCAAGAGCGCCAACGACGGGCTGTTCTGCGTGCGGGACTACTACCGCAACGGCCACACCGGCACCTACACGCTGGTGACACCCAAGGGCAAGCTGCATTTTGCTGGTCTGCGGGACCTGATCCTGGTGACGGTATGACAGGCCGGTATTTGCTGCGGCGGCTGGTGGTCCCGCCTTAGTACCCAAGGCCACCCACTGCATAACCGACGAAGGGAGGGATGACCTATGCAGGAGGAAGTGGAAAATAGAACCCTGACGCTGATCGTCAGCGGCACCAAGTTTACCGGCAGGCTGTTCAAGGCCGCCATATCCAAGTACATGGCCCACCGCAGGGAGAAAAAGCTGGAAAAGCAGCGTAGCCGGGATTCTCCCGTCACCCCCAAGGGCAAGCAGACGGTAAAGCAGCTCATCGGGCAGAACCAGGGCGTCTCCAACATCGAGATCAACGACCCATCCATCCGGGATTTTGAACGCATCGCCCGCAAGTACGGCGTGGACTATGCGGTGAAAAAGGACCGCAGCGCCTCGCCGCCCAAGTACCTGATTTTCTTCAAGGCCCGCGATGCCGACGCCCTGACGGCGGCATTCTCGGAGTACACCCAGAGGAAGGTCAAGAAGGCCGACCGCAGCGAGCGCCCGTCGGTGCTGGAGAAGCTCAGCCACTTCAAGGAGCTTATTAAAAATGCGGTTGTGGACAGGACAAAGCGGAAGGAGTTGGAACGATGAAGCAGCTGAACCTCAAAAAGCTGGTTCTTCTGAACCTGCCCTATTTCCTGCTGGGCCTGTTCGCCACCAACCTGGGCGAAGCCTGGCGACTGGCTGTTGGGGCGGATGCGTCAGCTAAACTGCTCTCGTTTTTCTCCACCCTGCCGGTGGCGCTGGGGAGTTGGTGGCCCAGTCTGCACCCGCTGGACCTGGCTGTTGGCCTGTGCTGCGGCGCTGGCCTGCGGCTGGCGGTGTACCTGAAAGGCAAGAACGCCAAGAAATACCGCCACAATGTGGAGTATGGTTCGGCCCGTTGGGGCACCCATGACGATATTGCCCCCTATATCGACCCAGTGTTCCAGAACAACGTCATTCTGACCCAGACCGAACGGCTCACCATGTCCAGCCGTCCCAAGAACCCCAAGTATGCCCGCAACAAAAACGTGCTGGTCATCGGCGGTTCCGGCTCCGGCAAGACCCGCTTCTGGCTCAAGCCCAACCTGATGCAGATGCACAGCTCCTATGTGGTCACGGACCCCAAGGGCACCATTCTGGTGGAATGCGGCAAAATGCTTCAGCGGGGTGCGCCAAAGCTGGGCAAGGACGGCAAGCCGGTGAAAGACAAGAACGGCAAGGTCATCTACGAGCCGTACCAGATCAAGGTGCTGAACACCATCAACTTCAAGAAGTCGATGCACTATAACCCGTTCAGCTACATTCACTCGGAGAAGGACATCTTGAAGCTGGTCACGACTTTGATCGCCAACACCAAGGGCGAGGGTAAGGCCGGGGACGATTTTTGGGTCAAGGCGGAGACGCTGCTGTACTGCGCGCTGATCGGCTACATCCACTATGAGGCCCCGGTGGAGGAACAGAACTTCTCCACCCTCATTGAGATGATCAACAGCATGGAGGTCCGGGAGGACGATGAGGAGTTCAAAAATGCCGTGGACCTGATGTTCGATGAGCTGAAAGAGCGGGACCCCCACCACTTTGCGGTGCGCCAATATGCCAAATATAAATTGGCTGCGGGCAAAACTGCGAAGTCGATTTTGGTGAGCTGCGGCGCACGCCTTGCCGTGTTCGACATTGCCGAGCTGCGGGAGGTCACGTCCTACGATGAGCTGGAACTGGACACCCTGGGCGACCGCCGGATGGCGCTGTTCCTCATTATGAGCGACACGGACGATTCCTTTAATTTCTTAATCTCCATGTGCTACACCCAGCTGTTCAACCTGCTCTGTGAAAAGGCCGACGATGTGTACGGCGGGCGGCTGCCGGTCCATGTGCGCTGCCTCATTGACGAGTGCGCCAACATCGGCCAGATCCCAAAACTGGAAAAACTGGTTGCCACCATCCGCAGCCGGGAGATCTCCGCCTGCCTGGTGCTGCAAGCCCAGAGCCAGCTCAAAGCGATCTACAAGGACAACGCCGATACCATCATCGGAAATATGGACAGCTCCATCTTCCTGGGCGGCAAGGAGCCGACCACGCTCAAGGAGCTGGAGGCCGTGCTGGGCAAGGAGACCATCGACACCTACAACACCGGCGAAAGCCGTGGGCGGGAGACTTCCCACTCGCTCAACTATCAAAAACTGGGGAAGGCGCTGATGAGCCAGGATGAGCTGGCCGTCATGGACGGCGGCAAGTGCATCTTGCAGCTGCGCGGGGTGCGGCCTTTCCTCTCGGACAAGTACGACATCACCCAGCACCCCAACTACAAGTACACCGCTGACGCCGACCCGAAGAACGCCTTTGACATTGAAGGCTATCTCAAGGCCCGGCTGAAGCTCAAACCCAACCAGGTCTGCGACGTGTATGAGATCGACGCCGCAGCTGGCGATTGATGTTCCGCTGCGAAAGGAGGGGTCCTATCTATCCGCCACAACCGCCCCGCTGGGGCCATCGGCGTACAAAGCGGACGATCTCTATCAAAACAATGAAAAAGGAGGAAGGCCGGAGTCAGCCAGCCCGGAAACTGGGCGGCAGATTGTCCGGCTTTTGTATGCCTATGAACCATGACTAAATCAAACTTTTCAAACTGATTCCGGCCAACTTTATTTATGGAATTTTTCAATCAGGCAATCACCGTTCTCCAGACCCTCGTTATCGCCCTCGGTGCCGGTCTCGGCGTGTGGGGCGTCATCAACCTGCTGGAGGGATATGGCAACGACAATCCTGGGGCCAAAAGCCAGGGCATGAAACAGCTCATGGCGGGCGCAGGCGTCGCCATCGTCGGCATGGTGCTGGTGCCCCTGCTGTCCGGCCTGTTCACTGTCTGATCGTAACCCGCTGAAATCCTCGCCCCCTCCCGCGCACAGCGGGAGGGGCTGAAAGGAGGTTTGACACCGTATGGATTTCTTATTGGATGCCCTGACCAACTGGCTGAAAGAAATGCTGGTGGGCGGCATCATGGGAAACTTAACGGGGATGTTCGACAACGTGAACCGGCAGGTCGCTGGCATCGCCACGCAGGTGGGCCAGACCCCGCAGGGGTGGAACGGCGATATTTTCAGCATGATCCAAAACCTCTCCAACTCCATCATGGTGCCGATTGCAGGCGTGATCCTGGCCATCGTGATGACGCTGGAGTTGATCCAGATGATAACCGACCGCAACAACCTGCATGACGTGGACACCTGGATGATCTTCAAATGGGTGTTCAAATCCGCCGCTGCGATTTTGCTCGTCACCAACACCTGGAACCTTGTCATGGCCGTGTTCGACATGGCCCAGAGCGTGGTGGCCCAGGCGTCCGGCATCATCGGCTCGGACGCTTCCATCGACATCTCCGCCGTCATGACCGATATGGAATCCCGGCTCATGGATATGGAGCTGGGGCCGCTGTTCGGCCTGTGGTTCCAGTCGCTCTTTATCGGCATTACCATGTGGGCGCTGTATATCTGTATTTTCATCGTGATTTATGGCCGTATGATCGAAATTTACCTTGTCACGTCGGTGGCCCCCATCCCGATGGCGACCATGATGGGCAAGGAATGGGGCGGCATGGGCCAGAACTACCTGCGCAGCCTGCTGGCGCTGGGCTTCCAGGCGTTTTTGATTATCGTCTGTGTGGCGATCTACGCCGTCCTGGTGCAGAACATCGCCACCGAGGATGACATCATCATGGCGATCTGGACCTGCGTGGGCTACACCGTGCTGCTGTGTTTCACGCTGTTCAAATCAGGCAGTCTCGCGAAAGCAGTGTTTCAGGCGCACTGACCAGGAAGGAGGAAGCTCAAAAATGGCGTATGTACCCGTACCCAAAGACCTGACCAGGGTAAAAACCAAGGTCGCATTCAACTTAACCAAAAGGCAGCTTGTCTGCTTTGGCGGCGGGGCGCTCATCGGCGTGCCGCTTTTCTTTTTGCTGCGGGGCCCGGCCGGCAACAGCGTGGCGGCCATGTGCATGATGCTCGTCATGCTGCCCTTCTTCCTGCTGGCGATGTATGAAAAACACGGCCAGCCCCTGGAAAAGATCGTCGGCAACATCCTCAAGGTGGCCGTCATCCGGCCCAGACAGCGCCCCTACCGCACCAACAACTTCTATGCCGTGTTGGAGCGGCAGGCCAATCTCGACAAGGAGGTGTATACCATTGTTCGCGGCAAAGACAAAGCGGCAGGCCGAAAAGGCGGAGCCGCAGACCAGACCCCGGCGTAAGCTGACCCGCGCCGAACGCAAACAGATCGAGGCAGCGATCGCCCGCGCCAACCGCACGGGCAAAAAGGAACAGTCCGCCCAGGACAGCATCCCGTTTGAGCGGATGTGGCCGGATGGCATCTGCAAGGTGGCGGATGGCCGCTACACGAAAACCATCCAGTTCCAGGACATCAACTACCAGCTTTCGCAGAACGAGGACAAGACGGCAATCTTTGAGGGGTGGTGCGATTTCCTCAACTACTTTGACAGCTCCATCCGCTTTCAGCTGTCCTTTTTGAACCTGGCGGCGTCCCAGGAGACTTTCGCCAACAGCATCACCATCCCGCCCCAGGGGGATGACTTTGACCCCATCCGGGTGGAGTACACACAGATGCTGCAAAACCAGCTGGCGCGGGGCAACAACGGCCTCATCAAGACCAAGTACCTGACCTTCGCCATTGAGGCGGACAGCATCCGCACCGCCAAGCCCCGGCTGGAGCGCATCGAGACCGATGTGCTGAACAACTTCAAGCGGCTGGGCGTCGCCGCCGAGGTCCTGGACGGTAAAGCCAGGCTGGCTCAGCTGCACGCCATCTTCCACATGGACGAGCAGGCGCCGTTCCAGTTCGAGTGGGATTGGCTGGCCCCGTCCGGCCTCTCCACTAAGGACTTCATCGCCCCGTCCGGCTTTGAGTTCCGCACCGGCAAGCAGTTCCGCATGGGCAGGAAGTACGGGGCGGTCAGCTTTGTGCAGATTCTGGCCCCGGAGCTGAACGACCGTATGCTAGCGGATTTTCTGGACATGGAAAGCAGCCTGATCGTGAACCTTCACATCCAGTCGGTGGACCAGGTGAAGGCTATCAAGACGGTGAAGCGGAAAATCACCGACCTGGACCGCAGCAAGATCGAGGAACAGAAAAAAGCCGTCCGCGCCGGATATGACATGGATATAATCCCGTCCGATCTGGCAACTTACGGCAACGAGGCGAAAAAGCTCTTGCAGGATCTGCAAAGCCGCAACGAGCGGATGTTCCTGGTGACGTTCCTGGTCCTGAACACAGCGGATAACCCCCGCCAGCTGGACAACAACATCTTCCAGGCCAGCTCCATCGCCCAGAAGCATAACTGCCAGCTGGTGCGGCTGGACTTCCAGCAGGAGGAAGGCTTGATGAGCAGCCTGCCGCTGGGGCTGAACCAGGTGGAGATTCAGCGCGGGCTGACCACCAGTTCCACGGCGATCTTTGTACCGTTCACAACCCAGGAGCTTTTCCAAAACGGCAAGGAAGCACTGTACTACGGCATCAATGCCCTGTCCAACAACCTCATCATGGTGGACCGAAAGCTGCTGAAAAACCCCAACGGCCTGATTTTGGGCACGCCGGGCAGCGGTAAATCTTTCAGCGCCAAGCGAGAGATCGCCAACTGCTTCCTGCTCACCAGCGATGATGTCATCATTTGTGACCCGGAGGCCGAGTATGCGCCCCTGGTGGAGCGCCTGCATGGGCAGGTCATACGAATTTCGCCCACCTCCACCAACTACATCAACCCGATGGACCTGAACCTGGACTATTCGGACGATGAAAGCCCGCTGTCGCTGAAATCCGACTTTATCCTGTCGCTGTGTGAACTGATCGTGGGCGGCAAGGACGGATTGCAGCCGGTGCAGAAAACCATCATTGACCGCTGTGTGCGGCTGGTGTATCAGGACTACCTCAACGATCCGCACCCGGAGAATATGCCCATTCTGGAGGACCTGTACGACCTGCTGCGGGCGCAGGACGAGAAAGAGGCGCAGTACATCGCCACGGCGCTGGAAATCTACGTCACCGGCTCCCTCAATGTGTTCAACCACCGCAGCAACGTGGACATCAACAACCGCATTGTCTGCTATGACATCAAGGAACTGGGCAAGCAGCTGAAAAAGATCGGGATGCTGGTGGTGCAGGACCAGGTGTGGAACCGCGTCACCATCAACCGGGCCGCCCGCAAGTCCACCCGCTACTACATTGACGAGATGCACCTGCTCTTGAAAGAGGAACAGACCGCCGCCTATACGGTGGAGATTTGGAAGCGGTTCCGTAAGTGGGGCGGCATTCCCACGGGCATCACGCAGAATGTCAAAGACCTTTTGAGCAGCCGCGAGGTGGAGAACATCTTTGAAAACTCCGACTTCGTGTATATGCTCAACCAGGCGGGCGGCGACCGGCAGATTTTGGCCCGGCAGCTGGGCATTTCCCCGCACCAGCTGTCCTATGTGACCCACTCCGGCGAGGGCGAGGGGCTGCTGTTCTACGGCTCCACGATTCTGCCCTTTGTGGATCACTTCCCGAAAAACACCGAACTGTATCGCATTATGACGACCAAACCCCAGGAAATGAAGGAGGCTGATGGACGATGAAACCCGAAATTCTGCATAACGACCACATGATGTTTCTGGACCGGGCGCTGGAAACCCAGCGCACCGCGCTCCTGACGGCGATGGCGGACGCCGTTTCCGAGTGCCGCACGGCGGCGGATCAGGCCGCTGAACTGACCGAGACCGGCGAGACCGGCCTGCTGCGGCTGGTGGAGATTCTGTGCGCCGCCAAGGTCCAGCGCGGGCAGGCCGGTGAGACTGTGCTGGAGGGCACCGAGGTCCAGATTTTGGCCGACGTAGTGGCCCAGCTCTACGCCTGCCTGACCGAGTGCCGCTTCGTGGGTCCGCTGGGGCTGGCGGCCTATGCGGAGCTTTCCAGCATGGCGGCCTCCCTCATGCTGGGGGAATGGTTTGATTAAGGAACCGCGCCTGCGCTTCACGGAGGAAGAACGGGCGGACCCGGCGCTGGAAAAGCCCATCCGCAAGGCGGAGAAGGCCGCCGTCAAAGCGGACAAGGCGCAGGCAAAAATCCCGAAAAAGCAGGTCAAACGGGCCGAGGTGGACCCCAAGACCGGCAAGGTCACGACCAAGCTGGTGCTGGAGGATAAGCCCCGGCCGCCCTCCAAACTGTCCCATACAGTGCGGGACGCGCCGGGCAACGCAGTGGCGGGCAAGCTCCACCAGGAGATCCGCAAGACCGAGGACGGTAACGTGGGCGTGGAAAGCGCCCACAAGTCTGAGGAAGCCGTAGAGACCGGCGTGCATCTGGCGAGGGAGGGCTACCGCAGCCACAAACTGAAACCTTACCGCAAGGCCGCCCAGGCCGAGCGGAAGCTGGAAAAGGCCAACATCGAGGCGCTGTTCCAGAAGTCTGTCTATGAAAACCCTGCGGCAGCCAGCAACCCGCTGTCCCGCTGGCAGCAGAAACAGCAGATCAAGAAGCAGTACGCCGCCGCCAAACGGGCCGCACAGTCCGGCGGGAGCGCCGCCGGTGCCGCCCAAAAGACCGGCAAAGCGGCCAAGACGGTCAAGGAGAAAGCCCAGCAGGCCGGGGCCTATGTGATGCGCCATAAAAAGGGCTTTGGCATCGCCCTGGGCCTATTTTTAATCGTCTGCTTGCTACTCAACACCATGTCCTCCTGCTCCATGATGGCGCAGAGCATCGGTTCGATGATCTCCGGCACCACCTACCCATCGGATGACCCGGAGCTGGTGGCGGTGGAGGCCAACTACGCCGCCAAGGAGGCCGCGCTGCAAGCCGAGATCGACAACATCGAGAGCAGCCACCCCGGCTATGACGAGTACCGCTATGACCTGGATATGATCGGCCACGACCCCCACGAGCTGGCGGCCTACCTGTCCGCTGTGCTGCAAGGCTACACGCGGGCAAGCGCCCAGGCGGAGCTGGAACGCATTTTCGCGGCCCAATACCAGCTGACGCTGACCGAGGAAGTGGAGGTGCGCTACCGCACCGAGACCCGGACAGACAGCGAGGGCAACGAGTATGACGTGGAAGTGCCCTACAACTACTACATCTTAAATGTGACCCTCACCAGCAAGCCCATCTCCTCCGTGGCGTTGGAGCTGCTGACGCCGGATCAGCTGGAAATGTACCAGGTGTACCGGCAGACGCTGGGCAACAAGCCCCTGATCTTCGGCGGCGGGTCCGCCGACACCAGCGATTCCGAGAGTTTGGCCGGTGTGGAGTTTGTCAACGGCACCCGGCCCGGCAATCAGGCGGTGGTGGACATCGCCAAAAGCCAGGTGGGCAACGTGGGCGGCCAGCCCTATTGGAGCTGGTACGGCTTTACCTCCCGCGTGGAGTGGTGCGCCTGCTTCGTGTCCTGGTGCTACGGCCAGATGGGGCTGACGGAGCCGCGCTTTTCGGGTTGCCAGTCCCAGGGTATCCCCTGGTTCCAGTCGCACGGACAATGGGGCGGGCGGGATTACGCCAACATCGCCCCCGGCGACGCCATCTTCTTCGATTGGGACCTGGACGGCAGCGCCGACCATGTGGGCATCGTTGTCGGCACCGATGGCAGCCGGGTCTACACTGTGGAGGGTAATTCCGGCGACGCCTGCAAGATCAAGAGTTATTCCCTTGATTATCAGTGCATCAAGGGCTACGGCTTGATGAATTGGTGATTTTTTGCGGAGGTATAAAAACTGAATATTGTATCCTTTGGGGGCGGCACGAACAGTGCCGCTCTTTTAGTTGGGCTTCATCAGCACGGGATTCCCGTTGACCTTATCACCTTTGCGGATACCGGGGCGGAACATCCCCACACCTATCAGTTCCTTGAAACTATGAACGAATGGCTTCTCGTCCACGGTATGCCGCCCATCACGGTGGTGGAAAAGATGGACCGCAACGGCAACCGCCTGACATTGGAAACAGAGTGTCTGCGATCCGGCACGCTTCCCTCCATTGCTTACGGGTTTAAGCGGTGTTCTCAGAAGCACAAGGTCGGGCCGCAGGAAAAGTTCTGTAACCACCACCCGCTGTGCCGCGCTGTGTGGCAGGCCGGGAACCGGGTCACACGGTTTATCGGCTACGATGCCGGGGAGCGGAAACGGTATGAACATTCCAGAAAATTCAATGAAGCGGACAAAAAATATGAGAACCGCTACCCGCTGATCGAGGATTGGCACTGGACGCGGGACGATTGTATTCGGGCGATCCAGGAGGCGGGTCTGCCTCTGCCCGGCAAATCGTCCTGCTTCTTCTGTCCCAGCATGAAGCGCGAGGAAATCGAAGCCCTGAAACGGCAGCACCCCGACCTGTACCGGCGGGCGCTTGCCATCGAAGAAAACGCGATGCCCCATCTCAAAACCGTCAAAGGTTTGGGGCGCAACTACGCTTGGAAAGAGCGATATGGAATGGAGTGATTTGACTATGGCTAAAAACAAAATCGAGCGCATCGACCAGGAGATCGCCAAGACCCGCGAGAAGATCGCGGAACAGCAGGAAAAGCTGAAAGACCTGGAAACGCAGAAAACCGAGGCGGAGAACCTGGAGATCGTCCAGATGGTGCGCGCCCTGCGCATGACCCCGGCCCAGCTGAACGCCATGCTGTCCGGCGGCATGGTGCCCGGCCGGGCAGCAGGTCCCGCCGATCCCGAACAGGAGGAAATGACCCATGAAGAATAAGAAGATTTTCAGAACCCTTGCCGCCCTTTGCACCTGCCTGGTGCTGATGGGCGGCTTTTCCGTGACCGCCTTTGCCCAGGGCACCGACCCTGCGCCGGCGGCCACACCGGCGGCGGACGCCACCAACGACAGCAACGTGGTGGTGGAAGAAATCGAGGATACCCCGCCGCTGACCCCGGAGGGCAACGCCGCCCTGGTGGATGACTTTGGCGGCAACAAGCAGCTCATCACCGTCACCACCAAGGCGGGCAACTATTTTTACATCCTCATTGACCGCGCCAACGAGGACAAGGAGACCGCCGTCCACTTCTTGAACCAGGTGGACGAGGCCGACCTGATGGCGCTGATGGAGGACGGCGAGACGACGGAGGAAACGCCCGCTGTCTGCAACTGCACGGAAAAGTGCGCCGCCGGTGCGGTGAATACGGCTTGCCCGGTATGTGCCGTGAATATGGCGGAGTGTACGGGCCAGGAGCCGGAACCCACCCCTGACCCGGAGGCGGAGGCCGAGCCGGAACAGAAACCGGCGGGGCTGAACCCAGCTTTCCTGCTGGTGGTGCTGACCGCACTGGGCGGCATCGGGGCGCTGGTCTACTTCAAATTCATCAAGCAGAAGCCCAAGACCAAGGGCAGCGATGACCTGGATGATTACGACTATGGCGAGGGCGAGGAACTCCCGGAGGATGAGACCTGGGAGACCGAGCCGGAGGAAGCTGACGGGGGCGGCGATGAAGAAAGCGAGAACCCGGTCAAATGACCCGGTTCACCGACAGCCCCTTTGAACCCATGATGACGCGCAGGCCGGAGGGCGGGAAGGCAGCTTCCCGTCCTCCCTCTTTATCTCCCGGCCACCCCTGTTATGGCTGTGGAAACTATCGCCCCGGCCAGCCCTGCGTGGGATTCTGCCACAAGGAGCTGACCGAATGGCTGCGCGAAAGGAGGAACCAGAAATGAAATTGGTAATTGCCGAGAAGCCCTCGGTGGCAAAGTCCCTGGCCGCCGTGTTGGGGGCCGCTACACGCAAAGACGGCTACTTAGAAGGTAACGGCTGGCTGGTGAGCTGGTGCCTGGGGCACCTGGCCGGGCTGGCGGATGCCGCCACCTACAACCCCGACTACGCCAAGTGGCGCTATGATGACCTGCCCATTTTGCCGGAGTCCTGGCGCTTCACCATCGCCAAGGACAAGCGGGATCAGTTCGATGTGCTGCGGACCCTGCTGCGGCGGGAGGACGTGACCGAGGTAGTCAACGCCTGCGACGCCGGGCGCGAGGGCGAGCTGATTTTCCGCACCGTCTACTGCCTGGCGGGCTGCCAAAAGCCCATGAAACGGCTGTGGATTTCCAGCATGGAGGATTCCGCCATTCGGGAGGGCTTTGCACACCTGCGCCCCGGTGCGGACTATGACGGGCTGCACCAGGCGGCCCTCTGCCGGGCCAAAGCGGACTGGCTGGTGGGCATCAACGCCACCCGGCTGTTTTCGGTGCTGTACCACCGCACCCTCAACATTGGACGGGTCATGTCCCCGACGCTGGCCCTCATCGTCCAGCGGGAGGCCGAGATCGACGCTTTCAAGCCGGTGCCGTTTTATACCGTGGCGCTGGACCTGCCCGGTTTTACCGCTGCCAGCGCCCGCATGGACAAGAAAGCCGATGCCGAACAGCTGAAAAGCGCCTGCCAGGGCGGCACGGTGACAGTCAAACAGGTGGAGCGCAGGGACAAATCTGAGAAGCCGCCCGCCCTCTATGACCTCACCACCCTCCAGCGGGACGCCAACCGCCTGCTGGGGTTCACGGCGCAGCAGACGCTGGACTATCTGCAAAACCTCTATGAAAAGAAGCTCTGCACCTATCCCCGGACGGACAGCCGCTATCTGACTTCGGATATGGCCGAGGGCCTGCCGGTGCTGGTGAATCTGGTTGCCAACGCCATGCCGTTCCGCAAGGGTATCGCCATCTCCTGCGATGCAGCGGCGGTCATCAACGACAAGAAAGTGACCGACCACCATGCGGTGATTCCCACCCGGAACATCCGGGAGGCGGATCTGACCGCGCTGCCGGTGGGCGAACGAGCGATTTTGGAGCTGGTGGCCCTGCGGCTGCTGTGCGCTGTGGCCCAGCCCTATACCTTTGCGGAAACTGCCGTTGTTGTGGAGTGCGCCGGTGCGGAGTTTACCGCCAAGGGCCGCACGGTGAAGCAGCCCGGCTGGCGGGCGCTGGACGCCGCTTACCGGGCCAGCATGAAAAATGCGGAGCCGGACAAAGAGGCCGAGGACAAAGCCCTGCCGGAACTGACCGAGGGCCAGGAGCTGCCAGTCACCGGTGCCGCCGTTAAGGAAGGCAAGACCACCCCGCCCAAGCACTTCACCGAGGATACCCTGCTTTCTGCTATGGAGACTGCCGGGAAGGACGATATGCCGGAGGACGCCGAGCGCAAAGGGCTGGGCACCCCCGCCACCCGCGCCGGAATTTTGGAGAAGCTGGTATCCACCGGCTTTCTGGAACGCAAAAAGAACAAGAAAACCGTGCAGCTCCTGCCGTCCCACGATGCCATTTCCCTGATTACCGTCCTGCCGGAGCAGCTGCAATCGCCGCTGCTGACCGCTGAGTGGGAGTACCGGCTGGGTGAGATCGAGCGCGGCGAGCTGGCCCCGGAGGACTTCATGGCAGAGATCACCGCCATGCTGAAGGAGCTGGTGGGGACCTATCAGGTTATCAAGGGCAGCGAGTACCTGTTTGCCCCGCCCCGTGAGGTGGTGGGCAGATGCCCCCGCTGCGGCGGCGAGGTTGCAGAAATGCAAAAAGGCTTCTTTTGCCAGGACAAATCTTGCAAATTTGCAATCTGGAAAAACAGCAAGTGGTGGGCCGCCAAGCGCAAGCAGCCCACCAAGGCCATCGTGGCGGCGCTGCTGAAAGATGGCCGCGCCCATGTGACCGGGCTGTACTCCGAGAAAAGCGGCAAGACCTACGATGCCACCGTGGTGTTGGAAGATACCGGCCAGTACGTCAACTTCAAGCTGGACTTTGACCGGCAGAAAGGCGGCGGCAAATGAAACTGAGTTTGTATGAACAGGAAACGATTATCCTCTACAACCAGGCCGAGGCCACCGCCGAGGTCTATTCCCACGACCCGCGCCTGCTGGAAAAGCTGCGGCGGCTGGCAGAGAAGTACCCGGACCAGATCGTGAAAAAGGACCGCCAGACCTTCGTGGTGCCCAAACGCTGCGTGTCGGTGCGGGAGCCGTACAGCGCCGAGCGCCGCAAGGCCGCCAGCGAACGGGCCAAAGCCGCCGGGTACAGGCCGCCCGTCCCCAAAGCGGGCGGAAAATGAGTATGGGCGAGAGCGTATTTGAAGTCGTGAAGCAGTCCGTCGCCGTCCGGGAAGCGGCTGAAATGTACGGCATCGCGGTGGGGCGCGGCGGCATGGCCTGCTGCCCCTTCCACGATGACCGGCACCCCAGCCTGAAGCTGAACGAGGACTACTTCTACTGCTTTGGCTGCGGGGCCACCGGCGACGTGATCGACTTCACCGCCCGTCTCTATGACCTGTCCCCCAAGGAGGCCGCCGAGAAGCTGGCCCAGGATTTTGGCCTGGCTTACGACAGCAAGGCCCCCATCCGGCGAAACTATGTGCGGCAAAAATCCGAGGTGCAGCTGCGGAAAGAAAATCGGGAACACGCCTGGCGCGTTTTGGCGGACTACTACCACCTGCTCCGAAAATGGGAGGCCGACTATTCCCCCAGGACGCCGGACGAGGACCCGCACCCGCGCTTTTTGGAGGCCATCCAGAAAAAAGAGTACATGGGCTATCTGCTGGACACCTTTCTCGACAGCAGCACCGAGGAACGGGACCAGTGGATCGCAGAACACACCGCTGAACTTTCGGCCATAGAAAGGAGAGTGAACCTCATGGCTGACAAACCCACCAACCGGGAACGGTTGCAGCAAATCACGGCGGGCATCGAGCAGGGTATCAAAGAGCTGTTCGAGAGCGAAAAGTATATGCGTTACTTGTCTATGATGTCCCGGTTCCACCGCTACTCCGTCAACAACACTATGCTCATCTATATGCAGAAGCCGGACGCCACGCTGGTGGCCGGATACAACAAGTGGAAAAATCAGTTTGAGCGCCATGTGAAGCGCGGTGAGCATGGCATTACCATCATCGCGCCCACACCGTTCAAGAAAAAGATCGAGGAACAGAAACTGGACCCGGACACCAAAGCCCCCATGCTGGATGCAGAGGGCAAAGTTATCATAGAGGAACGGGAAGTTGAGATCCCCATGTTCCGCCCGGTCAAGGTATTCGATGTGAGCCAGACGGATGGCAAGCCCTTGCCGGAGCTGGCATCCTCTCTGTCCGGGAATGTCCAGAACTACGAGGCTTTCATGGAGGCCCTGCGCCGGTCCGCGCCGGTGCCGCTCTCCGTGGAGCCGATGGCAGAGAATATGGACGGGTATTTTTCGCCGGACCGGCAGCGCATCGCCATCCGGGAGGGCATGAGCGAGGTGCAGACTGTTTCCGCCGCCGTCCATGAGATCGCCCACAGCAAGCTGCACGACCCCAAAAAGTATGAGGCGGAGCCGACCTGGAAAATCGTGATGGTGAGTGGGGGCGGTGTCAAGCACGATTATCGCCTGGACTTCGCCACCGAAGCAGAGGCGGAACAGGCCGCCGCCGAGAATGACTGGCGCTATGTGGACGAAAATCAGTTTGAGTGGCGGCTGGAGGTGGAGGAAGATCTGACGGCGGTGAAACAGGCTGTCAAGAACCGCAACACCGAGGAGGTGGAGGCCGAGAGCATCTCCTACGCCGTCTGCCAGTATTACGGCATCCAGACTGCCGACAACAGCTTTGGCTATATCGCCACCTGGAGCCAGGACAAGACGCTGCCGGAGCTGCGGGCCAGTCTGGAGACCATCAACAAGGCCGCCGGAGAATTGATTGCGGACATTGACCGACATTATAAGGTTATCTGCAAGGAGCGTGGTATTGACCTGACTGCCCAGCCGGAACAGGCTGCACCCCAGCAGCCCACAGAGGAAACGCCCGATGCACCTTCCCCCAGCGCCGAAGCCCAGGAGGCCCTGCTGATGCTGGACGATACCACCTATCTTCATGTTCAGCCCTGCGACATCGGCTGGGACTACACTCTCTACGATGTGGCGACCATGAAGCAGCTGGACGGCGGCCAGCTGGACGCCCCGGAGCTTCCTCTGTCCACCGTCGCTCTGAAAATCTGTGAGATACACGACATGGGCGGCCAGACCATTCAGTATGCGCCACTGAACATGATCGAAACTTTGCAGGAGGCGGTTGTTCAGCAGATGCAGACAGCGGCCCAGGCCGCCACCCCGGAAACTACCATGCTGCCGGACGCCCCGGAACACCACCTGGACGAATACCCTATGCCGGACCCCACGCTGACCCAGGACGACCTGGAGAAATGCGGCTACCTGGATGGGGACCTTTTGCCCCTCTCCAAAGAGCGCGCCTATGAGTTAATGGCGCAGGACCTGACCGTTTACATGGTTCAGCAGGGCGAGAACCCGGCGATGGCCTTTGACACTGACGATCTGGACGCCCACGACGGTATCTTTGCCGTCACCCGCGAGGAATGGGAGGAAAGCCCGGCTTTTGATGCTCAGGTCAAGGAGCGCATGGACCATCAGCAGGAACGGGAGCAGGCGTTCCTCGGCCACAAGGGCGACTGCTTCGCCATCTATCAGGTGAAGCACACCGACGAGCTGCGGGACATCCGCTATGAGGGGCTGGAATGGATCAAGTCCATCGGGCAAATGGTGCAGCGGGACAATTATGATCTGGTCTACACCGCGCCGCTGGCCCCCGGCGATCTGAAAGGCAGTGTGCTGGACAATCTCGAATACCGCTTCAATAACGAACACCCTGCCGACTATCGCCACCCGTCCATGAGTGTCAGCGACATTGTTGCCATCAAGCGGGACGGCAAGGTATCCTGTCACTACTGTGACAGCTTCGGCTTTGCCGAGGTGGCCGGCTTCCTGCCGGACAATCCGCTGAAAAATGCAGAGATGGCCGTGGAGGATGACTACGGCATGATCGACGGCATTCTCAACAACGGCCAGCGGCAGCCGCCCCAGCGGGAGCTGCCGGAAAAACGGAAATCTGTTGTGGAGCAACTGAAAAGCCAGCCCAAACCCGCACACAAAAAGACAGCGCCCAAAAAGAGCGCGGAAAGGGAGCTTTGATATGAACGCCTTAACTTTTGAGGAAACCAACCTGCTGTGTATCTACAACCCCGGCACCCGCCAGGGGGCCATCGAGGCCCTGACCGAGATGCGCGGCCACTTGCAGGCGGACGAGACCGAGCTGCTGGCCCTGACCGACAGCACCCTCGCCAAGCTGCGCACTATGACCGACGCCGAGTTTGACGAGCTGGAGCTGTACCCGGATTTTGACGAGTAACCCCCTGCTTTAACCAGCCGGGGCGGCCACCGTGCCGCCCCATTTTCATATCCGAAGGAAGGGAGGATAGAACCCCATGCCAACCAAAGCAGAACAATATGCGCAGATGGCCGACCAAGTGGCACGGCAGCTCACCGGCAGCTGGCAGGAGTGGGCGGGCTTTCTCACCACCGCCGCCCGCCTCTACAAATATCCATTCCATGAGCAGCTGATGATCTACGCCCAGCGCCCGGACGCCACCGCCTGCGCCGAGTACGACCTGTGGAACAACCGCATGGGCCGGTATGTGCGGCGCGGGTCCAAGGGCATCGCCCTGGTGGATGATTCCGGGGACCGGCCCCGGCTGCGGTATGTGTTTGACATTTCCGACACCGGCACCCGTGAACACTCCCGCACCCCCTGGCTGTGGACGATGAACGAGGAACACACCGCGCCGGTCATGGCGATGCTGGAGCGCAACTACGATGTGGGCGGTAACGACCTGGCCCAGCAGCTGGCCGATGTGGCCGCCGGTCTGGCGGAAGAATACTGGACGGACCACCGGCAAGACATTCTCTACATCGTTGACGGTTCCTTTTTGGAGGAGTACGATGAAGAAAACATCGGGATGCAGTTCAAGTCCGCCGCCACGGTCAGCATCACCTACGCCCTGATGTCCCGCTGTGGGCTGGAGCCGGAGCAGTATTTCAGCCATGAGGATTTCATGGCGATTTTCGACTTCAATACCCCCGCCACCGTGGGGACGCTGGGCACGGCAGTCAGCCAAATCAATCAACAGGTGCTGCGGCAGATCGGCGTTACCATCCAGAACTATGAGCGCGCCAAGAGCGCGGAAAGGAGTGCCAAACATGGAGAACAACCTGACTTACACGAGGAACGGCGATTACCTGATCCCCGACCTGAAGCTGTCCGAACAGCCGGAGAAGCCCCTGGGCAAGTACGGCAGGATGAGGAAAGCGTATCTGAAAGAACACCGGCCCATCCTCTACAACCAGCTGCTGATGAGCGAGAAGCTGTACCCGCACCTTCTGGAGATCGACGAGACCGCGAACATCCGTCTGGAGCAGATGATGTCCCAGCTGGCGAAAGACGTGGGCGCGACGGAGGAACTGAAAGCCAGCGACCCGATGGCCTGGGTGGGCCTGATGAACACCTGCAAGGCCCAGGCGGAGGAGATTCTGCTGGCGGAACTTATCAGCAGCTGACCTTAAACCTGTTCCTCTCCGAAGCGGAACAAATCCAAAGAATAGACGAAGCAGAGAGTGTGAAAACGCCCTCTGCTTTTTCTATGCCAAAACCCGCTGCGCAGGCGGAACCTGTGCGCCGGGCGCTGACCCAGGCCGACATTGACGCCGCCATCCAGGAATGGAACGGCAAGATCGAGAGCAAGCACGCAGTTGTCCGTTACATGAAGGACCACGCCCGTGAAAAGGACACCGCCGCCTGGCTGCGGCAGGAGTACGGCGATGACCTCCCGGCCCTGCCTGTGACGGTGGACGGTGCGGCGGGCGACGTGCCCTGGCCCAAGGTGCAGCGCCGGATCGCCCAGCTTATCAAGGAAGATCGGTTCTACACCGAGGCGGAGCAGGACCGTTTTGACAATATCGACCCCATCGCCATCCGGGAGGCGCTGGCCGAGCGCGGCATTGTGAACGGTCAGGTGGTGGACCCGGAAAAACTGGACAGTGACCCGTTCATCCAGCAGGTCATGCGGGATGTGGAGGCCGTCGCAGCCGAGGAACAGGCCGAGACAGCGGCAAAACCGCCTTTGCCGGACTTATCCGGCCAGCCCATTACCCGCGAGGGAGACACCCTCACCATCGGCAGCGGTGAACCCACCCATGAGATCGACATCACGGTGTCGGACGAGGAATATGCCGCCATCCGGGGCACCATCCCGGAGCGCACCTCTTACGACCCGTCCGCCCCGGTTTACAACGTGGGCGATACCGTCTACCTGGATGACCGCGCCCATCAAATCACCGAACTGCGGGAGGATACGGTGCAGCTGCTGCCCACCGGCATGAGCTATCCCATCTACCGGGCCGAGAGCCGGGAGCGGTTCGAGCAGCTTCTGCGGGCAGACAACCGCAACGATTTTTACACCGAGTTCCTGCCCGTCAACCCCGACATGGCAGACCAGGACCTGCGGGACGTGCTGACCCACGGCCTCATCGGTGCGCCGGATAAGGCGGAGCTTTCCGAACTGCTGCGTACCGGCAAGAGCAACCGGGAGGTCGCCCTGTGGCTGAGCCGGGCCTATCCTGACATCCTCGAAACGATGGAGCTGGAGACCGGCGACACCGCTGACTACCGCACCATACCCGAAGGCATCGAGCTGGAAGTGCTGGACGCGGACGAAAAGCGGCTGGCCATGCTGTTCTTCCGCTGGGATGAAGTCGCGCCGCTGCTGCGCGGGTTGTATGCCCGCCAGCTGGACGGCTTCGTACAGGAGCAGGATGAACCGTATATGGAAGTCCCTGCCGCCGAGGAAGAACCTGCCGAAACCTCCAAGCCCATTGAAGAAGCCGCCGAGGCACCGGCGTTCCACTCCGAGACGGTGGCCGTCTACCCCGGCGACAAAAACCATCTGCCCTATGACGTGGTGGTGGAACGACTGCACGTTGACCGGCCGGAACCCACACCGCCCGAACCGACGCCGGACACGGAGCCGGAGGAAAAGCCGGACCACCCGGTTTCTATCCCGGTCAACGGCGAGTGGCAGACTTTCCCCAACCAGAGGGCAGCCGAGCAGGCGGCCTATCAGGAGTACCGGGACAACCTGCGCCGTAACGCCGAGAACTTCCACATCACCGACGACCATCTGGGCGAGGGCGGCCCCAAGGCCAAGTACCAGGCCAATGTGGCGGCGATCAAGCTGCTGAAATACCTGGAGGAAACCACCGGCCAGGCCACGCCGGAGCAGCAGGAAGTGCTGTCCCGCTATGTGGGCTGGGGCGGCGTGGCGGATGCCTTTGACCCGGACAAACCCGCGTGGGCCGCTGAGTATGCCGAGCTGAAGGAACTGCTGACCCCAGAGGAATACGCTGCGGCCAGGGCCTCCACCTTGAACGCCCACTACACCAGCCCCACTGTCATCCGCGCCGTCTATGAGACTGTGGAGCGGATGGGCTTCCGTACTGGCAACATTCTGGAGCCGTCCTGCGGCGTGGGCAATTTCTTCGGGATGCTGCCGGAGAGCATGGCCGGGAGCCGTTTGTACGGCGTGGAGCTGGACAGTATTTCCGGGCGCATCGCAAAGCAGCTTTACCCCAAAGCCGACATCACCGTGGCGGGCTTCGAGACCACTGACCGGCGGGACTTCTACGACCTTGCCATCGGCAACGTCCCTTTCGGACAGTATCAGGTGAACGACAAAGCCTACAACAAGCTGGGCTTCAACATCCACAACTACTTTTTTGCCAAGGCGCTGGATCAGGTGCGGCCGGGCGGCGTGGTAGCTTTCGTCACCAGCCGCTATACAATGGACGCCAAGGATTCTACCGTGCGCCGGTATCTGGCCCAGCGGGCCGAGCTGCTGGGGGCGATCCGTCTGCCCAACAACGCTTTCCGCGCCAACGCCGGGACCGATGTAGTGTCCGACATCCTGTTTCTGCAAAAGCGGGACCGTCCGCTGGACATCGCCCCGGACTGGACGCAGACTGGCCGGACCGAGGAAGGCTTCACGGTCAACCAGTATTTTCTGGATCACCCGGAGATGGTGCTGGGCCGCCCTACCGCCGAAAGCACCCAATACGGCAAACAGGATTACACCGTGGCCCCCATCGAGGGGCTGGAGCTGGCCGATCAGCTGCACGATGCCGTGAAGTACATTCGCGGCACCTACCAGGAGGCCGCGCTGCCGGAGTTGGGCGAGGGCGAGGACATCGACGAATCCCTCCCAGCTGACCCGGATGTGAAGAACTACTCCTACACGGTGGTAGACGGCGCGGTGTACTTCCGGGAAAACAGCCGCATGGTGCGCCCTGATCTGAACGCCACCGCCGAGGCCCGCGTCAAAGGGCTGGTGGGACTGCGGGATTGTGTGCAACAGCTCATCGACCTGGAGATGGACGCCGCCGCGCCGGATGCCGACATCCGGGCGCAGATGGCCGAACTGAACCGCCGCTATGACGATTTTTCCGCCAAGTACGGACTTATCAATGACCGGGCGAACCGGCTGGCCTTTGCCGATGACAGCAGCTATTACCTGCTCTGTGCCCTGGAGGTGCTGGACGAGGATGGCCGGTTGGAGCGCAAGGCAGATATGTTCACCAAACGCACGATCAAGCCACATGAGGCCGTCACCACCGTAGACACCGCCTCCGAGGCCCTGGCGGTCTCCATTTCTGAAAAAGCCTGCGTGGATATGGCCTACATGGAACAGCTCACCGGCAAAACCGGCGAAGAATTGGCTGACGAGCTGCGCGGTGTCATCTTCCGTGTACCGGGCCAGACTGAGCCGGACGGAACGCCCCATTATGTGACCGCCGATGAATACCTCTCCGGCAACGTGCGCCGGAAGCTGCGCCAGGCCCAGCGGGCGGCGGAGCAGGACCCGGCCTTTGCGGTCAACGTGGAGGCCCTGACCGCTGCCCAGCCCAAAGACCTGGACGCTTCCGAGATCGAGGTGCGGTTGGGTGCGACGTGGATCGACAAGGAGTACATCCAGCAATTCATGTACGAGACCTTCGACACGCCTTTTTACCTCCAGCGCAGCATTGAAGTCCACTACACCCCCTTTACGGCAGAATGGCAGATCTCCGGCAAAAATGTCGTGGGGCAAAACAACGTGGCCGCCTATTCGACCTACGGGACCAGCCGCGCCAACGCCTATAAAATCCTCGAAGATTCCCTCAATCTGCGGGATGTGCGTATCTACGACACCGTGGAGGACGCGGACGGCAAGGAACGCCGGGTGCTGAACGCCAAGGAAACCACCCTGGCCGCCCAAAAGCAGCAGGCCATCCGGGATGCTTTCCGCGACTGGATTTGGCGCGACCCGGAACGTCGGCAGGCGCTGGTGCGCCAGTACAATGAGGAAATGAACGCCACCCGCCCCCGCGAATATGATGGCAGCCACATTGTTTTTGGCGGCATGAACCCGGCCATCACCCTGCGGGAACACCAGAAAAACGCCATCGCCCATGTGCTGTACGGCGGCAACACGCTGTTGGCCCATGAGGTGGGCGCGGGCAAGACGTTTGAAATGGTAGGGGCCGCGATGGAGGCCAAGCGGCTGGGGCTGTGCCAAAAGAGCTTATTCGTGGTGCCCAACCACCTGACCGAACAGTGGGCTTCGGAGTTCCTGCGTCTGTACCCGTCCGCGAACATCCTGGTGACAACCAAAAAGGACTTCGAGAAGCACAACCGCAAGAAGTTCTGTGCCCGTATTGCCACCGGCGACTACGACGCCATCATCATGGGTCACTCCCAGTTCGAGAAAATCCCCATCAGCAAGGAACGCCAGGAGCGGCTGCTGCATGAGCAGATTTGGGAAATCACCGAGGGTATCGCCGAGGTGGAGGCCAGCGGCGGGGAACGGTTCACCGTCAAGCAGCTGGAACGCACGAAAAAGTCTTTGGAGGCGCGGCTGGAAAAGCTGCAAGCCGAGGACCGCAAGGACGATGTGGTGACGTTTGAACAGCTGGGCGTGGACCGGCTCTTTGTGGACGAGGCGCACAATTATAAAAACCTGTTCCTCTATACAAAAATGCGGAATGTGGCGGGCCTTTCCACTACGGACGCGCAGAAATCCAGCGATATGTTTGCCAAGTGCCGGTACATGGATGAAATCACAGGCGGGCGCGGTGTAGTTTTTGCCACCGGCACGCCGGTTTCCAACAGCATGACCGAGCTTTACACCATGCAGCGGTATCTCCAATATGACCGGCTGCAAGAGCTGGGCATGGCGCACTTTGACTGCTGGGCCAGCCGCTTCGGGGAGACAGTGACCGCTTTGGAGCTTGCCCCGGAAGGGACCGGCTACCGGGCGCGGACCCGCTTCTCCAAGTTCTTCAACCTGCCGGAGCTGATGAACCTGTTCAAAGAGGTGGCAGACATCAAGACCGCCGACCAGCTCCATCTTCCCACCCCGGAGGTAGAATATCACAACATCGTGGCCCAGCCCACCGAACAGCAGCAGGAAATGGTGAAGGCGCTCTCGGAACGCGCTTCCCTGGTACACAGCGGCACGGTGGACCCGTCCCAGGACAATATGCTCAAGATCACCAGCGACGGGCGCAAGCTGGGGCTGGACCAACGGATCATCAACCAGCTGCTGCCGGATGAGCCGGGCACCAAGGTCAATCAATGCGTGGACAATATCATGCAGATTTGGCGGGACGGCGAGGCCGACAAGCTGACCCAGCTGGTGTTCTGCGACATCTCCACGCCCCAGGCCCGGCCTGCCAAAAAGGTGTCGAAGGCGCTGGACAACCCGACCCTCCACGCTTTGGAGGACGCGGTGCCGCTGGATGAGCCGGAACCGGCCTTTACCGTGTATGAGGACATCCGGCAAAAGCTCATCGCTAAAGGCGTACCCGCCGAGCAGATCGCCTTTATCCATGAGGCCAACACCGAGGTGCGCAAAAAGGAGCTGTTCTCCAAGGTCCGCACCGGCCAGGTGCGCGTCCTGCTGGGCAGCACGGCCAAGATGGGCGCGGGCACCAACGTCCAGGACCGCCTGGTGGCGCTGCATGACCTGGACTGCCCGTGGCGGCCCGGCGACCTGGCCCAGCGAAAGGGGCGCATCGAGCGCCAGGGCAACCAGAACGAGACCGTCCATGTGTACCGATACGTCACGGAGGGGACTTTCGACGCCTACCTTTGGCAGACGGTGGAAAACAAACAGAAATTCATCAGCCAGATCATGACCTCCAAATCGCCGGTGCGAAGCTGCGACGATGTGGACGAAACGGCGCTGTCCTTTGCCGAGATCAAGGCGCTGTGCGCCGGAGACCCGCGCATCAAGGAGCGTATGGACCTGGATGTGGACGTGGCGCGGTTAAAGCTGATGAAGGCCGACCACCAGAGCAAGCAGTACCGCCTGGAGGATCAGCTGCTCAAAACCTTCCCGGAGGAGATCGAGAAAAACAAAGGATTTATCGCCGGACTGGAAGCCGATATGAAAACGCTGGCGGAACACCCGCACCCGGAGGACGGCTTTGCCGGGATGGAAGTCCGTGGCGACACCCTCACCGACAAGGAAAACGCCGGGGCCGCGCTGCTGGACGCCTGCAAGGAGGTCAAAGGGACCGACCCGGTGCCGGTGGGCAGTTACCGGGGCTTTGCCATGTCGGTGTCGTTTGACGCTTTCCGGCAGGAGTATATGCTCCTGCTGAAAGGCCAGATGACCCACCGGGCGACGCTGGGCACAGACCCCCGTGGAAATCTCACCCGTATCGACAATGCGCTCAGTCAGATGCCCCAGCGGCTGGAGGCGGTGAAGAACCAGCTGGACAATCTCTACCAGCAGCAGGCCGCCGCCAAGGCGGAGGTGGGCAAGCCCTTCCCCTTTGAGGATGATTTGCGGGTAAAGTCCGCCCGGCTGGCCGAGCTGGACGTACTGCTGAACATGGACGGCCGGAGCCGCCCTGCGCCGGAGACGATGCTTGCCAAGAGCAGCCGCCCCTCGGTGCTGGAGGGTCTGAAACGCCCGGTGCCGCGCAATCCCGAAAAGAAACCCAAACACCACGAACAGGAGGTGCGATAAGATGAATACCGACAAAAACGCGGTCCTCTATGAGAAGATGGCCGCCGAACAGGACAAGTTCCGGGACTGGCTGAAAAGCCAGCCCCCGGAGGAAATTCTAAAGCATACCTATGAGTACACGGTCCGGGAGGACATCCTGATGGCGATGGAGGAACTGGACCTGCCCCAAAGCCGGGCCGCCGCGCTGCTGGCGTCGCCGTCCCCGCTGGCCGACGTCTACAAGGAGTTTTCTGACCGGGAGACTTCCTACATGGATGTGGTGCGGGACAGCATCGAGCAGCGGGCCGAGGCGGCGCTGGACGCCCAGCGGGAACTGCCGCTCTACCGACACGACGCCGCCCATGCCCGCAAACAGAGCGACCTGGATTTGTACCGGGCGTCCCGCCGCGCCAACATCGCCTGCAAGGAGGCCATTGAGGCGTCCATTTCGGAACATTACCGGGACAACCGGCTGGACAAGGATGCGGTGCCCCAGGTGATCGAGCAGTTCGGCTACACCCGCACCCTCTATGTGCTGGCAAACACCGTACAGCAGAAAGATTGGGATGAGCGTTTCAGCCCGGCCAACAAGGCGTGGGCCAGGACGGTGGACATCCCATCCAACCCGGACGGCTTCGGCGGCGAACGCAATCTGGACTTTGTGGTGGACAGCCACTCCGGCCTGGTCGATCTGTTCTTGAGCCAGGCGCGGCAGGATTATCTGCGGCTCCAGCCGCTGACGCCGGAGGAAATCCGTGCCGAGGCCGCCCGGCTTTTGCAGGAGCTTCGTGCGCCGGGTACACCCAACAGCCCCCACGGCACCCACTACATGGCCCGCGTTTCGCCAGACTTTCTGGCCCGCGCAGGCACCCAGGCCCATGACCAGCTGATGACGCTGCTGCCGTTCCGCAGTCTGGCGATCACCGGCATGAAGGAACTGCCCGGCACCTATGTCACCATCTTGGCCAGCGAGGACCGTTCCAAAGAGCTGCGCCAGCGCCGCCCCTCGGTCCGCCGCCAGCTGAAACAGGAGCCGCGCCCCGCTGAAAAGCCGGAGAAAAAATCCCCCATCTATAAGAAAAAGGAGCCGGAGCGATGAGCGCCCCCAAGCGCAAGCGGGAGGTGCAGCTGAACTTCCGGGTCTCGCCGGAAGAACTGGCGTTGATCGAACAGAAGATGGCCCAGCTGGGAACAACGAACCGGGAAGCCTACCTGCGCAAGATGGCCTTGGACGGTTATGTGGTGCGCCTGGAACTGCCGGAGCTGAAGGAGTTGGTGTCCCTGATGCGCTATTCCAGCAACAACTTAAACCAGCTGGCCCGCCGTGCGCATGAAACCGGGCGCATTTACGACGCCGACCTGGAGGATATATCCCGGAGGCAGGAGGCTTTGTGGGATGGGGTGCATCAGGTATTGACCCAGCTGGCAAAGCTGTCGTGACAGGGGCATACGCCCCGGCTGTGAGGGAGGTCCGGCGCGTGCAGACTGCATCGCCGGGCCTCCCTCTTTTTTTCTTTGCCGGTATCGTTGCGTTTTGGTGGGGTGTGATTGATAATGGAGTCAGAAACGAGGTGATGGCTGATGTTGACGTTTGAAAACGTCTTGGAGATTTTTCATGAGTACCTGCTGCACGACCCGGAGGAAGAAGTTCTCCCTTGTAAACGCGGCTATGTCCGATTGACTTGGAACAAGGATTCCCGCTACTGTGTGGACGGCGTCCTCTGTCGAACCCCTGAGGAACTTTTTGATCTGTTGCTGCAAGATTACTGGGATTTCGAGCTGATCCGCCGGACGCAAGGCCGCAGAGAGGCCACCGAAACGGATGAGAAAGCCGTAGATGAACTGTGCCAGCCATACCTGGACTGGCGGAAGGAGGCGCTGAAATGAAAGCGATGCTGTTTATCTTGAGATTGATGATGAAAATTCTTGCTGCGCCGGTAGTGTTGGCGCTGACCCTGTTCACCTGGGCGTGCTTCGGGCTGCTGTATGTGTCCAGCTTTATCTTCGGCCTGGTCTCCACGGTGGTGGCGCTACTGGGGATCGCAGTGCTTGTGACCTACTCACCGCAAAACGGCATCATCCTGTTGGTGATGGCCTTCCTGGTCAGCCCGGTGGGCCTGCCAATGGCCGCCGCCTGGCTGGTAGGCAAGGTGCAGGACCTGCGGTTTGCCATCCAGGACGCGGTGTATGGCTGAATAGAAAACACAGAATTGCCGGGAGTAGTTGCCCGGCAATTTTTTGACTTTACTTTCGTGCTAATTTCGCGTATAATATTAGCATGAAAGGAAGGTGAAGAACATGAGCCAATTTCAACAACTGGATCAGTTGCTCGAACACCAGGATGGGATGCTGCGCACCGGGCAGGTCCTCGCGGCCGGGATCTCAAAACCTGTTTTTTATCAATTCGTGCAGTCTCGTGGGCTGGAACAGGCGGCGCATGGGATTTATCTTTCCAAAGACGCCTGGGTGGACGCCATGTATCTGCTGCATCTTCGCTGTCCGCAGGCAGTTTTTTCCCATGAAACGGCGCTGTTTTTCCATGACCTGACCGACCGGGAGCCGCTGGCCTATTCCATTACGGTCAAGACGGGCTACAATCCGACCCGGCTCAAGGACGAGGGCGTTCAGGTCTTTACCATCAAGGCGGAGCTGCATGAGGTCGGCCTGACAACCGCGCAGACCCCCTTCGGTCACGATGTGCCGGTATATGATATGGAACGGACGATCTGCGATGTGCTGCGCAGCCGGAGCCATATCGAGATGCAGACATTCCAGGACGCTTTGAAAGCGTATGCTCGCCGGAAAGATAAGGACCTGCGGACGCTGGTGCGCTATGCCAAGCTGTTCCGGGTCGAGAAGATTTTACGCCAGTATTTGGAGGTACTGCTATGATAAAGACAGCCAGACAGCTGAAAGATTTGATCCGTAACCTGTCAAAGAAAAATGCTGCGGATGCGCAGGTTTTGATGCGCAACTATATGATGGAGCGTTTTCTTGAACGTATTTCTCTTTCCTCATACCGGGACAAGTTCATCCTCAAGGGTGGTATGCTGGTGGCCGCGATGGTCGGTCTGGACGCCCGCTCCACGATGGACCTGGACGCAACGGTCAAGGGGGCCAACGTCAGCGTGGAGGATGTGGAGAACATGATGGCCGAGATCATCGCCGTTCCCATTGACGACGGCGTTACCTTCCAGGTGAAAAGCATTTCGGAAATCATGGATGAAGCGGAATATCCCGGCATTCGGGTGACGATGACAACGCTCTTTGACGGGGTGCGCACCCCGCTGAAAATCGACATTTCTACCGGCGACGCCATCACCCCCAAAGAGGTACGGTACAGCTTTAAGCTCATGCTGGAGGACCGATCCATTGATGTGTGGGCCTATAACCTGGAAACTGTGCTTGCGGAGAAGCTGGAGACCATCATTACCCGGACTACGACCAACACGCGTATGCGAGATTTTTACGATATTGCCATTCTGCAACAGCTCTATGGAAACACATTGAACCCGCACATTCTCCATGACGCACTGCTGGCAACAGCTCATAAGCGCGGCACCGAGCACCATCTGGCTGAGGCCGCCGAAGTCTTTGACGAAGTGTAGACCAGCTCAATCATGCAAAATCTTTGGTCAGCCTACCAAAAGAAATTTTCCTATGCGTCAGATTTAAGCTGGGATACCATCATGGCAGCAGTTCGCAAGCTGTATGCCAGTTGTGAGGGCAAGGCATGAAAAAGCATGGACATTACTGTAAAATCTGTGGCGAGTACAAAGCAAACGAAAAGTTCTCCGGCAAGAGTCACGCGGCACATATCTGCAAAGCCTGTGCTGCTCTTCCTCCGGAGGTCCGGGCGGAACAGATGGCAATCAACCGGCTCGTCAATCTGCCTTGGCTCTTATCAAAGGAGCAGCTGTCCTGGTTGAAAAACAGAGCGAAGGATAAACGCCCGGAGGTCCGGGAGCTGGCACAGGAACAGTTGGAAATGCGCTTTCCTTCCAGGCAGGAGCTGGAGAATTTTGAAGATGATTCCGAGTTCCTTTTGGATAAGGATGATATAACAGAATAACATGAGACGGTCTGTGAAAGCAGTTGAGCGCAATATGAGGAAAGAGAAATTGCGGATTGCCGACGGTCTTACCACGAATATGATTGCTAACATGGGAAAAGGAAAAAATATCAGCATGGAAACGCTGGTTCGTATCTGCGAAGCCTTGAATTGTGGTATCTTAGATGTAATCGAATTAGAGAAGGACGATGAATAATAGCTATTGCTATCTTTCACAAAACACCATAAGAAAAGTTTTCTTTTAATGCCGGGAGTGAAACTACCTACTTCGCCCCGGCATTTTACCTGTAAAAAAATTTTTTGAAAAAAGTGAACCGCATACAAAGTCATGGCGAATATAGGGTGAACGGGCAATGGAGGTGAAACATTGGACGCAAGAGAAATCGAGAAGTGTATTGATGAGTTCGGTACAGATATATATAGATTTTGCCTGAAACTCTGTATGGACAAATCAGAAGCAGAGGACTTATATCAACAGACTTTTCTAAAGGCACTAGAAGCTGAATGGACGCTTGACTGGGAACAAAATCCTAAAGCACTGTTTTTTTCATTGACTCATAATCTTTGGAAAAGTGATAGACGAAAACAGGCCCGCCGAAATATGATTGCTCCATCCAGCAATTTGGATGATGAAGCAGAAACAGTCTTACATTCCGAAGAAAGCATTGAAGAAAGCTATTTACAGAAAGAGTTGATTT
>ENA-UERX01000378-UERX01000378.1-human-gut-metagenome-genome-assembly--contig:-NODE-378-length-33619-cov-44.543319_pt1 | contig 33619 bp, 24 predicted proteins | sample MGYA00242992_ERZ507993 | MGnify/ENA primary metagenome ERZ507993 (study PRJEB26167, sample SAMN06115487) | human gut metagenome | host: Homo sapiens | place: China:Chongqing | collected 2015-04-10... | reverse complement strand
CATCTGATTTCACCACCAGGGGTAGTGGGTCTCATCAAAGTAGGGCTTTGAGTCTCAGAATGCCTGACCGTTAACAGTCTACCTCAAAATCGCTTTTCGACAGTGCCTGTGTTGAGGAGCGACAGTGCTTCATGCCTGTCGATCCCTTCAGTCTTCCTCCTCGTCCTCTTCGCGTGCCTGCGCAGCAAGCTCCGCCTTGGCGTCCTCGGCGATCTCCATCACCTTTTCACCGACGAGGTCGAACGCCTCGAGGTTGCCGTTCATCATGCGAATGATGCGGTAGGTCGAGATGAAGAAGGTTATGAGGATGAAGCCCGTCATGCCCGCATTGAGGCTCAGCCATTCGCCGGACATGTAGCCCGTGACGACCCAGATGAGCATCAGGAGCGGTCCTTTGTCACGAAGAAGGTCGGCAGGAATGCCCGAGGCCGTGGTGGCGCCCGCATCACGAAAGAGGCCTTCTACAAGGACTGCGCCAAGGTGCCGGTCATCGAACTTCATGACGTGTACTTCGATTTTGACAAGTCGACGCTCCGTCCGGAAGGCAAGGCCGCTCTGGACAAGGCCCTGACAGTCATCAAAGCCAACCATGGTGAGGATCGCGTGACAGTGGTGGGATGGACGGACAGCATGGGAACCGATGCCTACAACCTGAGGCTCTCCCTGCGCCGCGCCGAAGCCGTCAAGGCCTATCTGGCGGAGAAGGGCATTGCATTGGACAAACTGGCCTCAGAGGGTAGGGGTGAGTCGTTCAAGTACAACAACGGCACTGAGGAAGGTCGTCAACAAAACCGGCGCGTCGAGTTGCACTTCGAGCAGTAATTCGGTTTGAATGCAATGTTGAAAGAGGGGAGCTCGCTCGGAGCTCCCCTCTTTTAATGATGTACGGTCGCGTGCTCGATGCCGACTATACGACGTCCATGGGCGTTGCCGTCGAGCATGAGGCCGTCGATACGCTCATCGGTAGAGTCGGTTTCGTGCTTGGTCTGAAGTGCCCGAACAATCGCGGCAACACCTATGTTCGCGCTTCGATCCTCCATGACTGGCAGGGTGACGCCGAGTCGACGTTCACGAAGGGCGGTCAGACGAAGCACATCTCCGAAGAGCTCGGTGACACCTGGCTTGAATACGGTGTCGGCGCGAACTTCAATGCCACGAAGAACCTGCATCTCTATGCAGACCTTGAAGCCACCGAAGGGGTCAAGGTCGAGACGTCGTACAGGTTCAATTTGGGCGCACGCTGGTCGTTCTGAGGGTTATTGACCTTCGGGGCGCCTGATGAATAAAGGCAGGAGCAGTCCGAGACCTGATTTCTGCCTTGCAGTCGCCGCGCGAGACGGATTTCCCTGTCGGCGCGGCGCTTTTGTTTTCGGGGATGCTTCAGTTGTCCTGATACGCCTCCTCGCGTGTCTTTTCAGCGAGTCCGCTTTGGCATCTCCATCACCTTAACGCTCCCTTGGGAGAGGAAATGGAATTGGCTTTCTGTAAGCGAAATTCGGGTTAGCCCCGTCTTGCATGGGAGAAAGGTTGTGTGATAAAAAAATCGAATCGCAATGTCTTTCGTTTGACACCATGAAGACGAAATCCGCAGCGCGAAGCATTCGGCGACCGCCTTTGGGATGAGCCCGTCAAGTACTGCTCATGTCCGGAGAACGTTCGCCTGAACGACCAATTTGCCGCTTATTGCCGGGAGGGAGCATGACGCTACTCGAAAAATGCCAGAAATGGCACGAAGCCGGACAGTTTCCCAAAATCATCGAGGCGCTTGAAGCGCTCGGAGAAGACGGACGAACGCCGGAACTTGCAAGCGAGCTGGCTCGCGCCTACAACAACGAGGCGGATCCGAACACGAGCGAGGGTCGCCTCATGCTTCACCGGGCGATTGAGCTTCTTGAGCCGCACGAGGAGGCACTTGGCGCAACCTATCTGTGGAACTTCCGCCTGGGCTATGCCTACTACTATCTCGACCAGGAAGGGCGCGCGCTTTCACGGTTCCGACGGGCGCACGAAGCCAAACCCGAGGACGAGGATGCCAAAGAATTCATGGAGGACTGTCTCAAGCGCGTGACGTTGCCGTTCTTCCGGGTTCCCTTCAGGGAGCGCACGCAGAAGGCCTGGACGGCCTTCGAAGGCGAGGAGGCGGAGATCCGCGCCATGATGGATGCTGACAAGACGCATGAGAGAGGCGAAGAGATCGTCGATCGCATCGAGCGCATTCTCCGGCTTGCGTTTGAGGACGTTTCGTTCGAGGTCGGCTTCAATGGCGTCAAGCATGAGCTCATTCTGACGCCTGAAGGCAACCGGATGAAGCTCTTCGAGCTCGTCTACTTCCGAAGCCATGCGCCCGCATCCGTCCTGAGGCACTGGGAGATCACGCTTGGTCGTCGTGGGACGTCGGGCAATGAGCTTCATGCCGGCGGCGTCAGGATCGGCGGTGAAGACGTGCAGGCCTGGCTTGAGCCCGACGACGATGCGTTCAAGCTCTCCGTCTTCTGCGCCAGGCTTGCGGATCTGAAGGCAAAGGAGGAGGGACGTGCCTGGTGGATGCTCACGACGCTCACCGACCAGCTGCTCGGCGAAATTCCGCACATGCGCTGGATCAACGACTTCGAGCTCCTTGATGCGCCCAGGGCGGTGCCGGGTTTTCTTCTGAGCGATCTGCCGGACAAACTGCGGGAGCTCGGCAAGGACCTGGCGCTCGACGCCGAGACGCTGCTTGAGAACAGTTATGTCGGCTACACGCGCGAGCCTGATCCGGACCCCGACGCCGACTGGCGTCTTGACGTCATCGCCGGTTCCACGGCCTGCCCGCCTCTCATCAATGGCTATATGAGTGCGGACGATGAGACGATGGATGCACTTCATTCCGATGGCGTGACGGCGGGATTCATCGCCTTTTCGCTCGATGGCTTTACGGGCGAGAATCGGACGCAGAGGATCTTTGCTTTCCGTGAGGCGCTGGAGGCGAAGCTCGAAAAGGCGTGCGGACCCGATGTCGTCAGGATGGTCGGCGGCGCTACCGGCGTGCATTTCGGCTATGTCGACTTCATGGCCTGGGATCTGCAGCCCGTGTTGTTCGAAGCCCGGGCGTTTCTTGAGGCATCGGACGTGCCGGCGGCGAGCTTTCACGTCTTTCGCCGCGAAGTGGGATCCGTTCCGCTCAAGTCTCCCGACGATCGGGCGGATGCCGGCGAGGATGACGATGATGAACCGCTCGACTATCGTCCCGAGATGGCGGAAGCCTTCCATGCCCGGATTCAAAAATGGAATGACGATGACGAATACACGCGCTGCATTCGTGCGCTCGATGGCGTTCCAACGCAATATCGGGACTACCGGCATGCCTATGCTCTGGCGCGTGCGCTCGAGAACTATGCGGTTCTCGGCGACGGGCAGTACGGCTGTCCGCGTGACAAGGCTCGGGAAGCCCTGAGGCGCGCCATCGGCGTACTGGAATCGGTCCGCGAGGAAGGCCTCGACAGGGCGGAGTGGCACATGCGCATGGCCTACGGCTACCAGTACCTGACGGGAGAGGAGGAAAAGGCCATTCCTTATGCCAGAACCTGGGCTCAGCTCGATCCTGAGGATGAGGATGCGCCGTGCGTCATCCGCGAATGTGAAAAAGCGGTTGAGGCCCGTTGTAAGAACGACGGGAAGCCCGTTGACAGAAAGGGCGTCTTCCTCGGCTTCGTGCTGCTTGAGAAGGCGCATTGGGACAAGGGCAGGCTGATCGCCGATCTGAAGGCCGAATGGGACATCGACGTTCCCGAGGAGGACAAGGACGACAGGAAGGACAACGGGGATTCGCTGGTGTTCGAGGCGGGCGACATGATCGCCGCAGTGAGCCTGATGCACGGCCCGGTGCCGGGGGGAGAGGCGGAGGACAATGCCGAAAACAACTACATGTGGCCCGATGCCGTCAAAGCCGCACAAAGCCATGCCGCCCACATCATGGTAACCGTGCTGGGAAAGGAGACGGACGTACGTCTGCGCGGGCAGTTCTTCGTGAAGCTCGCTGCCGCCTGCTGTCGTCAACCGGGTGTCCTCGGCGTATACACGTCGGGCGTTGTCTTTGAGCCGTCGTTTTATGCCGACATGGCGGGCGTCATGAAGGAAGGCGAACTCCCGCTCAACAACTGGATTTGGTTCGGGCTCCATCGAAGAGAAGGCGGCGTCTGCGGGTATACCTACGGCATGGACGTCTTCGGCAAGGAGGAGCTGGAGGTGCTCGATGCGGATGCCGATCCGCTGGCGGTCAGGGAATTTCTTGTCAGTCTGGCGGGCTATGTGATCGGTTCGGACGTCACTCTCAATGATGGCGAGACGATCGGCTTTTCCCAAGGCGACAGGCATCGCATCACCCGCAGTCCGGGCGTGGCGCTTCCGGACCAACCGACGCTCAAGGTGTCCTTCGAGCAGAATGAGATTCTGCTCGACGAGGCCGCTCCTCATCTGGAGAGCATTCGTGAGAAGTGTCTCCCTGTCGACGAACTCAATGCCTTCAGTCATCTGGCGATTTATCTGCGCTGGTGCATCGAGCACGACCTCATGAGCGAGTCATTCTGCAGACGATGGCCCGATATTGTTGAGGCCGTGAGGACGAATCCGGCCGAGGCGTGCCTGCGCGAATGGCTCCGAGACAAGCTCAAGGGCGAACTGCATGCTTCAATCTTCAACGAGCGCGGCGCGGACTTTGCCTGCTACTACTACGGTGCCCTTCACGAGTACACGCCGCACTATACGATGGATGTCGACATCCATGCCGTTTCCAGAATAGGCGTGGAGAGGAACTTTTCGGATGAGATTCAGGACGAAGCGTATCTGTTCCTTCCGTTTGATGAAGACTATTATCGAGAAATGGCCCGGATCATCGAGCGGCGGTACGAGAATTGGGCCGGACAGCGCTTTGACGACTCGACGCTTGCGCCTTCCGAAACGGCCGAGGCGCTGATGGCGTATCTCGACTGCGAGTGCACCTATTTCCCGTCGATGGCGGACGATGATCCGATCATGTGCGCTTTCGAGTATGCCGGGAAAAATGCAGCGCACGAAGGATTCGTTCCCATGCTCATTGCAGTCGACGAAACACTCTGGGAATGCCTCATGCTCAATTCCGATCCGGCTCATGAGGGAGATGACGATCATGCCTTTGATCCGGATGCGGTAGCCGCCTACCGGCAATCGCAGCTCGCCGCACCCCTGCCCGACGGCAGGATGGTTCTGGAGGACGGCATGGCAGAGCGCCGCGCAGAAGCGGAGGACGATTCCAAGGATTGGGACACGGAAGTCGTCGGCCGCATGGAGGGCGGCTTCAACAACCATCGGTTCTCCGGATATTGGAACAGCGAGACGGACATGACGCATCCGGTCATCCTCGCGAGAATTCCGGTCCGGCATCCTTGGGAGGTGTTTGCCCATCTGCCGTTCGGCAACTGGAATGACTGTCCGGATACGCCGCAGCTCATGGCGGTCGCTAGGTACTGGTTCGAAAAATTCGGTGCCGTGCCAGCCGTCATGACTCATGACGAGCTCGACTTCGCGCTTCCGAAACCGATCGGCCGGGAGCTTGCCGTGCAGACTGCACTTGAGCAGTATGCGTTCTGTCCCGACATGGATCAGAATCATGAGTCCGTCGGGGCACTCGCGGATACGCTCCGGCAGTCCAAAATCTGGTATTTCTGGTGGGATTAGCTGTATATCTGCGGACAAAGGAGGGCGCGTCATGAAGGTCCGGCAATGGGCATGGCTTCTACTCGCGGGGGCGGTCGCTCCGTTTGTCTTCGACAATGGCCCCGATCCCGTCTCCGACGGGCTCTATCGAGTCGTGGATGACCACGGTCGCATCGGCTATGCCGATGCATACGGCGTCGTTCGCATCGCGCCCCGATTTGCCTTTGGTCTGCCTTTTGCGAACGGCGTTGCCAGGGTGACCTTGAGCGGTCATCCTGCGGCAGTGCCCGGGTCGGAAGGAGAATATCATCGATGGGAGGACGGCGACTGGTTCTGCATTAACAAGTCCGGCTCAATCGTCAAATGCCCGTCGTCATCGGATCATGGGAGCCGGCCGTGAAAGCCTTTGTCGAGAAACTGTTCGTCGAATGGAACGACGTCATATGCCTTCTGTTCGGAAGCCTCTGCATCCTCGGTGCGATCCGAGACTGGGATTGGCTGTGCGATCCGACGGGCAAGCCTCATGCGCCGCTTCTGACGCGCGGGCTGCTCCGTGCGGTCTTCCTCATGCTCGGAACCATTCTGGTCGTCTGCAGCGTGTGGCTTCTACTCAAAAGGCAGAATTGAGGAGGGACGATGAACTTCAACAGGGAAACCTGCATGAGGCTGGCTGCCGGCACCGTTCTTTGCGGCGGTGCCGCGTTGGGCGGCCTCCTTTGGTGGCAGCTTCAGGCGTTCGACCGGATGACGGACAGCCGCCTCGAGCGCGGCATGGGTTTGTTCGCGCTTGAGCTTGAGCGCCGGGACGGCGGTCTTCTGCAGCGCGATCTGGTGCTGCGCCTGGGATTTCGCACGGAAGACGGCCTGACCGAATCCTTTCTGGTTATGAACGGTCGCTTCAGACCGGGGCTCCGGCCTTCGGTCAGCTTCGAGCCCGTAGCGAATTCGGATCCGGATGCTGCGATACTCGTCAAGGCTGATCCTCGGATTCGGTTCGTCTTCAGTCCCTTGATGAGTCCGGAAGAGGCTGAGGTTGTCTGGCGCGGTGCGTCGGATGAAAAGGAGACGATCGGCGACGGCCGTGTCACGGCTGACATCGGCTTTGATCGCGCGCGCCGTGCATTGACGGGGCTGACTGTCTCCGGACGGCTGGGGGCCTCCGAAAGCCGATGGGAGGGTGGTCATGTCAAGAGTGCTGTGAAGACCTTCGAGTACGTCTATGCAGAGTCGCCCCTCAAGTTTGCCTTTTCCTATTCGTCCGCAGGTGATTTTGTCAAGGGCGAGCTCATGCCGCTCGGCATGGGGCCCCTGAGCTACAGCCTCACGGTGACGCCTGAGAAGGAGGCAGGTCGCCTGCGTAATGCGACCGACTTCAAGATCGACATTCGGGACGTCAACATCAACGATTCGGAGCTGCCGGTTTTCGACCTGCGGTTTGATGCCGGCCTGTACACGCCTCCGAATGTCTGGCTGCCGTGCCTCTCAGCGCATTTCGTACTTGGCTCGGATATGGCGGAGCTGCCCGGCATCTGTCCCGACGGCAGCATGACGGATATTTTCGCCGCTTCGATGCAGGGAAATGTGGAGGGGACAGTCCGTGACCTCCGGTTGGCCTGGGCCGGCGCCGAATTGACGCTCAAGGGCAGTTTCGTCAACCATGGGCTCCCCGGGGGAAAGTTTGAGACCTGGCTCTCTTTTGTCGATACCGGCAAGAGACCGGTGCCGGGTTCGGTTGATGCGCTCAACCGCGATCTGCGTCAGTACGTCGAAGCGCTGGAGAAGGAGGGCGCTGTGAAACGGGTCGGCGAGGATGCCTACGAAACGACGCTCGAATTCGGCCTCACGCCCGAAGGCATTCTCAAGACGACCGCCAACGGACGGGACATGGACGAGAGCAAGGCCGCCTTCCATTGGGGGCTGCCCTCGACTGAGCCCAACGAAATCATCATCAAGATTTCGCCCAAGGCCGAACCGTATCTGACGAAGGGCGTGGATGCCGCCGTTGTCGAGCCGATCGAGAAGCTGCTCACGGGACTTGATGCCGTGCAGCGCTGGTCGTCGACCCGGAATGAGTACGGGGCGCAGGTGCTGGTGATCACGGTCGATGACCTCGCCAGGGCGCCCGAGGTCGTGGAAGCGCTGGACGTTCGGCTTGAGCAAATCAAGGAGGTCGTGCAGGACGCTGTCGTAATGGAAATGCGCTTTGCACCCGAGGCAATGCCGGCGGAGTGGGAATGAAATGCAAAATATCAAGTGAGAGGTGAGTCATGAACGGTGTTGTCATGCTCGTCGCAGTGCTGGTGACGCTTGTTGCTCTGAAGCAGATCATCGATCGCGACTGGATGGGACTTCTTCTCACTGTGGTTGCCCTTCTTCTCGTTTTCGGGACTGGCGTTCGGCGAGGCTGACCAGAATCTGCGAGAGCAATGAGCACCTGAGGAAGCTCTTCAAAAGTACCCTGGACAATCGTTTGTGCAGTAATTTAGCCTGTGTATTAGATGAAAGTTCTCGAGGCGTAAAATTAAAGAGGGCTTTTGAAGAGCTTCCCTGAAGGAATAATTCGGAATGTTATAAAGGCCGTAAATGTAGGCGGCCATTATTTGGCATATTTTACTAACCTATTTGCTGAGACAAATAATAAGCAAACCACCCGATAGGGTGCTTACTCCTCGGCGACGAGAATGTGGTTGCTCATGGTGTCGTGTCCGTCATTGTTGGGGCCAATTCGAGCAGATGCTCGATGAGCTCGTACACCTGAGTTTGTGCCGCATGTCCATTGCGTACACGCAGTCTGGCGTTCGAGATGGCCTCTTGAACATTACTCCAGGTGAAAAGATTGTCGGGCAGATGCTTGTTGTAATTTTGAATGATGGTTTTCAGCTTTTCGTCGATTTCCTTGGAGGTTGAAATGCCGTTCGCTTTCTCGAAATGCAGGAGAACCCAGAGTTCGAACTTCGGGATGCTCTGTAGCACCTTGTAGATCGACACGGCCTGACGGATGCCCTTTCCTTCTTTCAACTCTTCAACGTGCGAAGCCGGCCAGTCATCCTGATCAATCAGCACCCAAATTTCGTTGGATCTTTTGTCACCGAACAGTTTCGCATCGCGTCGCATGGCATCCAGAATTTTGCGAGGCGAGGACTTTCCTTTGGACGGCTTGATCGACAGTCGAAATTCGGGGTGGACCGGAATGATCTCCCGACAGAAGGCGTTCAAATATTCTTTTTCTGTAATTTCGCCTTCTGTGTAAACATGCAGATGCTTTATGTACGCACGCGCTGGTACGCCGCGATTGAAGCGTTTGTTCAGTGAGACTGTCCTGGCCATGCTTGAACTCCAAAATTCAGAGGATTGTAGGAACGGCCCCCATCAGGCCGTTCAGATAGACTTTGCGAATATTTCTATCGCTTCTGATTTTTTTGAAGTCCCTGAATGAATAAAGAATGGAAGCGCCATCGGGGTTTTTATCGATTCCCCACAATTCGTCACGACGGAAAAGGTCCTGCGTCAGGATGTTGACGTCGTGCGTAGTGAAAATGAGCTGATTGCGGCTGTCGGCATGGCATACGTCCAAAAAGTATTTCAGAAGCCATTCCAGCAACTGGGTATGCAAGCTTCGATCCAATTCGTCGATGACGAAAACAGTCCCCTGCGCTTCCTTCAGCTTTGCAAAGGCGGGGATGAGATCCAAAAGTCTCTTCGTACCATCGGATTCTTCATTCAGCTGAAATCGGATGTTCTCGCCGTGAAGGTTTTTATGAATGGCAAGGAGCTTTTCGAAAACCAGTTCATCATTTTCCATTCGAACGATGATGTCATTGCTTCTATAGACGTCGTCTGGGTGGCTCATTTTTTGTTTGATATCGTTCAATAACGTTTTAGGCAACGAAGAGTCAATGTCGGCCAGTTTGACTGTTTCGAAATGATCGATGCCGGTGCCCAAAATGCGCATCAATTTGATGGTGTGTTCGCTGAGTACATCTCCAGGATCAGCCAAACGTTGAATTGAAATAAATTCACTGTTAGGGCTGATGACAGTCAATTTGGATTCGAACCAATCGTAGAGCGGGCGCAGCTTGACCATGTTCAGTTGAACGGCATTGGTCAGAAAAAGCTGATTGCTACGGGTAGCCTTAGCAATGAAATTCAGAAAATCAATCTCTTCCTGATTGAAGTAGTCGGTGTCGTAGGACATCGCCTGCCCATCAATGCGGGTAAAGACGTCGTAGGCTGTGCACGAATTCTGCATAATCAGGCGTTCCTCCAGAATTTTTTCCGGAAGCAAGCTGATTTCGTATGTGTAGATGAGTCCGTCGATCAGAACGTCAATGGCAAAACGGCTGGGTTTGGTCAGCCATTCCGTTTCCAGCCTGAAGCGTTCGAGTGCAATCTTCTGCGATTGATTTTGTGTTCCTTGGAGAACTAAATATTGAAGAAAAGCCAGTGCTTCAATGAATTTAGTTTTGCCTGATGCATTGGCGCCATAGATGGCAGAAATCGGCAGGAGCTTCAGGCGGTATTTCGCAATTGCAGGGAGACGGTCAGAATGCTGCTTCTCGGAGGCAGCCGTCATGTTTAAGGTCGCCCGTTCGCGGAAGGAACGCCAATTTTCGACAGAAAACGTCATGATCATGGTGAAGCAGTCCTGAGAAATGAAGGTTTAAAGAGGATCTTCCAACATTTTAGGAGAAAAATTCTCCTGACGTGTGTTTTTTTGCAAGGTTTAGTACAGCTCCCGGGCCTCGTCAGATCCCAGTGTGCGCGGTAGATCGTCAAGCAAATGCCGAGCAAGTCGTTGGGCCGGGCACAGCCCTCAGGTAGACGAACAAGCGCCGTATCACGTGGACGTGGCGAAACACATCCTACTGCTTCGACATCAATGTTCTCGGGGCCGAGGTGCGCTCGGGCTAGACGTGGAAGGTGGTCGTGAATGAGCCCGCATCCGACACGAATGGAATTTCGAGCACGTGCCGCCGAAGAGCCGGCAGGATCTTTTGAGGAATGTACCGAGAAAGTCGACCTCAATGCTCCCCGTAGGGTAGAACATCAACCAGGCTGTCGGACGAGGAGGCGATGGCGGCAGGCTCGGCAAGAAAATGTCAAAATGCATTGAATGCAGCTACAGAACATAGGTCCACTCGTTCGATTACACAGGCGTCTTTAAGCAGGATGGTCAACGCCGGCCTCGGTGGATTCGCGCGTTAAGGCGTTGTGGGTTTATGATACTTGCAGACGTCGAAAAGGAAAAAGCTGCTCGAGGATGGAAAATCGCTAAGGCATAATCCGCTTCAGACTTGGAATTGCCCTTAATCCTGAAACAGCACACACTATCGGGGACACAGGCAGGGCAAGTCCATAGTAATCCCTCATCAACATAGGAATCGAGTATCCTACCGGTGGTGTTTTTTTCGTTTCGTTTTCCAACGTCTCCGCTTTCATACTAATCAAAAGGCTGAAATGATGAACAAATAATAAATGACGACGAACTTCAACAGGAAAACCTGCATGCGGCTGGCTGCCGGCACCGTTCTTTGCGGCGGTGCCGCGTTCGGAGGCCTCCTTCGGTGGCAGCTTCAGGCGTTCGACCAGATGACGGACAGCCGCCTCGAGCGCGGCATGGGTTTGTTCGCGCTTGAGCTTGAGCGCCGGGACGGCGGTCTTCTGCAGCGCGATCTGGTGCTGCGCCTGGGATTTCGCACGGAAGACGGCCTGACCGAATCCTTTCTGGTTATGAACGGTCGCTTCAGACCGGGGCTCCGGCCTTCGGTCAGCTTCGAGCCCGTAGCGAATTCGGATCCGGATGCTGCGATACTCGTCAAGGCTGATCCTCGGATTCGGTTCGTCTTCAGTCCCTTGATGAGTCCGGAAGAGGCTGAGGTTGTCTGGCGCGGTGCGTCGGATGAAAAGGAGACGATCGGCGACGGCCGTGTCACGGCTGACATCGGCTTTGATCGCGCGCGCCGTGCATTGACGGGGCTGACTGTCTCCGGACGGCTGGGGGCCTCCGAAAGCCGATGGGAGGGTGGTCATGTCAAGAGTGCTGTGAAGACCTTCGAGTACGTCTATGCAGAGTCGCCCCTCAAGTTTGCCTTTTCCTATTCGTCCGCAGGTGATTTTGTCAAGGGCGAGCTCATGCCGCTCGGCATGGGGCCCCTGAGCTACAGCCTCACGGTGACGCCTGAGAAGGAGGCAGGTCGCCTGCGTAATGCGACCGACTTCAAGATCGACATTCGGGACGTCAACATCAACGATTCGGAGCTGCCGGTTTTCGACCTGCGGTTTGATGCCGGCCTGTACACGCCTCCGAATGTCTGGCTGCCGTGCCTCTCAGCGCATTTCGTACTTGGCTCGGATATGGCGGAGCTGCCCGGCATCTGTCCCGACGGCAGCATGACGGATATTTTCGCCGCTTCGATGCAGGGAAATGTGGAGGGGACAGTCCGTGACCTCCGGTTGGCCTGGGCCGGCGCCGAATTGACGCTCAAGGGCAGTTTCGTCAACCATGGGCTCCCCGGGGGAAAGTTTGAGACCTGGCTCTCTTTTGTCGATACCGGCAAGAGACCGGTGCCGGGTTCGGTTGATGCGCTCAACCGCGATCTGCGTCAGTACGTCGAAGCGCTGGAGAAGGAGGGCGCTGTGAAACGGGTCGGCGAGGATGCCTACGAAACGACGCTCGAATTCGGCCTCACGCCCGAAGGCATTCTCAAGACGACCGCCAACGGACGGGACATGGACGAGAGCAAGGCCGCCTTCCATTGGGGGCTGCCCTCGACTGAGCCCAACGAAATCATCATCAAGATTTCGCCCAAGGCCGAACCGTATCTGACGAAGGGCGTGGATGCCGCCGTTGTCGAGCCGATCGAGAAGCTGCTCACGGGACTTGATGCCGTGCAGCGCTGGTCGTCGACCCGGAATGAGTACGGGGCGCAGGTGCTGGTGATCACGGTCGATGACCTCGCCAGGGCGCCCGAGGTCGTGGAAGCGCTGGACGTTCGGCTTGAGCAAATCAAGGAGGTCGTGCAGGACGCTGTCGTAATGGAAATGCGCTTTGCACCCGAGGCAATGCCGGCGGAGTGGGAATGAAATGCAAAATATCAAGTGAGAGGTGAGTCATGAACGGTGTTGTCATGCTCGTCGCAGTGCTGGTGACGCTTGTTGCTCTGAAGCAGATCATCGATCGCGACTGGATGGGACTTCTTCTCACTGTGGTTGCCCTTCTTCTCGTTTTCGGGACTGGCGTTCGGCGAGGCTGACCAGATTCATTTATCACATGGCAGTTGAAATGCATGGGACGCAAATCCTCAACTGGTCGATCAGCTGCCTTCGTCTTCCCGGCATGCCTGTTCCTCGCGCGCCTGCGCCGCGAGATCCGCCCTGGCATCCTCGGCGATCTCCATCACCTTTTCGCTCACGAGGACAAACGCCTCGAGGTTGCCGTTCATCATGCGGATGATGCGGAAGGTCGAGACGAAGAAGGTCATGAGGATGAAGCCCGTCATGCCCGCATTGAGGCTCAGCCATTCACCGGACATGTAGCCCGTGACGACCCAGATGAGCATCAGGAGCGGTCCTTTGTCACGAAGAAGGTCGGCAGGAATGCTCGAGGCCGTGGTGGTGCCCGCATCACGAAGAAAGAAGAGGACGTTCGGGTGCAGGTCGGGTGCACGCACCACCGAGTGGTTCCAGGCGAGGACGCCGAGGAACCAGACGGGAATCCAGTCGGGCATCATGTGCGCGGACTGCATGACCGCGCCGGCGCCAAGCACGGCGGCCACCATCGCAACGGTCCTGAGGAACTTGGGACGGTACGTGCGGCAGTACTTCGTGTAGAGCGTGGCGAGCTTCAGGTACATGAACGCGCGACCGCGCTTCTGGGCGGGACGGAGCCTGGCGAAGTCTGCGTAGCGAAGCTGTCGATCTCGGGGAAAGCCGAACTGCATGAGGGCCTTTATAGAAATGATTGCCTGGTTGGTTTTGATTCTGAGATGGTCCGAAGATTCTACAGGCTCGGACGACGAGAGTCACGGCTTGCTCGTCTTATGCTTCCCGATCATGCAGACATGCGTCATGCCGTCCGCCTCCCAGAGCGCGGCAGGGAAGAGATACGAGCCGCCCACAACGGGGACCTTGACGACGTCGCGGGGAAGGTCAAGCTTGAGATCAGGCTCGAAGGACTTTTCAATTAGCGTCGTGCAGTAGAGTGCATCGGGATCGTCGGGCACAAGCCTGAAGGTTTCGCCCGTCATGCACCTTGCACGTCCTGCAGCTGCCGCCTTGAGAGCATCGCTCCAGGCGGGTCTCGCAACGCCCGCCCTGTCGCCCATGGAGAGAAACTCAGGAAGGCTGGTGCTGATGACGCTGTTTGGGTGTGCCGGATCGTCGGATGTCGTGGCGTGCACGATCATCACGGGATGCTCGGAAACAACCATGCCGACGTGAGAGAAGGGCGCCCTGTTGGGACCCTGAGCCTCGATGATGAGGCGGCTCTCCGTTCCGAAGCCCCTGCGAAAGACCAGATCGCCGGTCCTGAGACTGCCGCAGGGGGCGAGGTCGTCAAGCGTGACGCCCGTGGGGACTTCGGCGGACGGTGCCTCCTGAAGCCCTGGAAGAAGCACGGTCGCGACTTCGATGAGCTCACCCTTGACGTCCTCATGCATGAGGACGATCCCTGTGGACATGAGAACGGCGGCTGCCGTGAGGAGAGCCGCCGTGCGGGCATTCATGAGAATGGAGTCAGAGGCCGAAGGTTACGAGCCAGCCCTTCTCGGTCTTGATGAGCTGTGCGGTCTCGACCTTGCTCGAGCCGTTGCCGAAGGCCACCTTGACGCGGGCGCGACACTTGCCGGTCTCAACAGCTTCCTTGGCGACGGGTTCCATGATGGAGACGTCGCGAAGACCGCCTTGCTTCGTGGCGGAGTCCTTGGCCTGGGCGGCGCTTTCGCTGATCTTGGCTTCGGCGATCTTCACCTCGGCGTCCTTGGCGTCGGCGGGAACGTGGAAGAACTTCGTGGCTTCGGCGGCATCACCGCGGTAAAGGGCGCGCACGAAGGCGCAGGCGACGTCTTCAGGCGTCTTCGGGCTTCCGCAGCCCGTGAGGGCGAGCGTGGAGGTGCCGGCGATGAGCAGGGCGGACGCCTGGATGAAGCGGCGGCGGTTGATCATGATGGTTTTCTCCTCTATTTTAGCTTTGGTCCGGCACGTCGATTGACAAGCATGAGGACGTGCGGGCGTTTTTCCGAAGTCTACCTAAAAGCAACGCGAAATGCGGGACGGCGTGATTTCCGAACCGTATTCAAACGCAAGAGGGACGGTGACGAGGCGTTGAGGCAGAGCAAGGGGCGTCGCTGATCGAGACAGAAAAAGGCCCCGCATCCGGTGAAGGATGCGGGGCCTTGACTTCAAGTGAGCCTGTCGTCCGAGGCCCGAGGGCCCCGGAACATCAGGTCGTTAGAAGTGGTAGCGGAAGTTCGCATTGACCTGCGTGTTGGCGCGATCGTCCGGGCCGAAGCCATAGGAGGCGTTCAGACCGAAGGACATGTTGTCCTTGACCGCTTCAACGCCGAGGACGTTGTTGAAGAGGCCGCCGGAGAGGATCGTGATGTCGCCGGCCGTGCCGAAGGCTTCAACTTCCTTGTCGCCGAGCTGCGGAACGATCGTGAAGTCGTAGGACGGGACGAGCTTCCAGCCGGTGGCTTCGAACGTGCCCGCGAACTTGACGCCGATCGGGGCTTCAAGGACGTTCATGTTCTGCTCGTCGTTGAAGGCCACGGCATCGGTGTCGATGCGCGTGTAGCGAAGACCCATGTGCGGAACGACGGAGAAGGCGCCGTTCTGGTAGGCCGTGAAGTCGCCGCGAACACCGAACGTGATCGTCGTGGCGTCGGAGGCGTCGCCGAGACCTGTGAAGTCATTACTGAAGTCGATGTAGCCGAGGTCAGCCTTGACGTTGAGACCGGAGAAGTCCTTCGAGGCGTAGACGGAGAGACCGACGAAGTCGGAGCTGAGCGAGGTGGAGAGAACACCGCCTTCGCTGTCAGCGTCAGCCGTACCGACCGTAAGGGCGGCGCCGAGCGTGCCGCCGCAGGCAGCCGTGTAGTCAAAGCCGAGGACGCCGCCGTAGATGTCGGCGGAGTAGCCGAAGTCGCCGTAGAGCTTCTTGGCTTCGTTCTTGGCATAGAAGACATCGGCCCAGACGCCCATGCCGGCATGTTCGGAGAGCTGGTGGCGGACGATGGCGTCAGTGACCTGGGCGTTGGCGTCGTAGGCGACGTTCAGAACGCCGGCCGTGGCGTTGCCGCCCGTGGCCTGTTCAAGAGCCTTGTTGCCGGCAGCCGTGAGCTTGTCGGTCTCTTCGTCGAAGAAGGCGTTCGTATCAAGGGCATCAAGAATGGCCAGTTCCTTGGCGCTGATGCCGTTCGTGAAGGCGTCCTTCAGGCGGGCGTCAACCGTCTTGTCGGCAACGACACCCTTGTTGTAGGAGAGCGTCACGACGCCGGTGGCAGCATCAACGCCCTTCTCGTTGACGACAACATAGATGGAGTCGGTGCCGATCCTGCCGATGTTCGTGATCGCGCCGCCGAGGTCGATCTGACCGAGCTTGGCGATGTTCAGGATTTCAACTTCGCCATTCTTGAAGTCGACAGCCGTGGTCTTGCCGAAGACGGAGAGGTCGGCTTCAGCGGCGGGTTCGCCCGTGTAGAGGAAGCTGGCGGCGTCAATGCCGAGGATGCCCTTGGCGTTGACGTTGACGGCGGGGGCGGTGGTGGCAGCGGCGGCCTTTGCGCCGTCCTTGGTAGCTTCACCAATGTTGATCACGGCACCTTCGGCGAGCTTGAGCTGACGGTCGACGTAGGCGACGGAGAGGTCTTCGTCGGCATAGTCGGCAGCGTAGGCGAGGCCGGCGGCGCGGTTCGTCGTGAGGACGCCGAGGCCGGAGACGGTGACCTTGCCATCGAGCTCGGAAGTACCTTCCTTGACGTTGCCGGTGAGGACGAGAGCGCCGGTAACCTTGGCGCCGTCAGTGGTGTCAGTGGTCTTGACGGAGTTGGCGGTCAGGATGCCGTCGATCTTAGCCGTGGTGGCTTCAACAGCGCGAGCGGTGAAGTCGCCGGCGACCGTGAGGTTGGCGGCAACGAGCGTGTCAACATTCACGTTGCCGGAGTTGCCGGCCGTGCCGAGGACGAGGTCGCCCGTGGTGACCGTGGTGACCTTGGCGCCGAGGTTCTTGAAGACGTCGCCGCCATTGCCGGCGAGCGTGAGAGCGGCAGTGTTGCCAAGAGCGATTGCAGTCGCATTCTTGTGCGTTTCGTCCTGAGACTCGGTCACGGCCTTGAAGTCGATCGCGCCGACGGTGGTCGTGTGTTCAACCTTGAAGGCTTCCGTAAGACTGTCGGTCGCAACGCCGTCGTGATTGGCGAGGCTGAGATTGTCAACCTTGTCAGCCGTAAGCGTTTCACCAGCCTTGAGCGTGCCGTTGACGAAGACCAGCTTGATGTCATCGTTGACGGAGTTGGTCTTGCTCTGGTCGTGGGGGTTGATCATGCCCTGAGCAGCCTTGAGGTCATCGAGCGTGAACTCGAAGGCGTCGGACGTCAGGTTGAGAGTACCGTTGCCGGAAAGGAATTTTTCGTTGCCGGTGACGACATAGACAGGCTTGGCTTCGGCGTCAGCAGCGGTAGCGTCCTGCTTCTTGAAGAAGTCGGTGGCGGCAGTCTGGAACGTACCGTTGGCGAGTTCAAGCTTGCCTTCAACCGTATAGGTGCTATCAGCCTTTTCAAACGTGAGGGCGCCGGTGTTGATGAGGGTGGAGCCATTGACGGTAACCGTGCTGGCTGCGCCTTCACCAGAACCGTGGTAAAGGTGGAGGCCGCCGACGGTGACAACGGCGCCTTCTTCGACATTGAAGGCGCTGCCGTTGGCCCCAACGGTCAGTTTCGTGAAGCTGTGGTCGCCGCCCTTGAACGTGACGATACCGTTGCTGCCCGTGAGTCGACCAACCTTGAGGTTGCCCGTGAAGACCTTGCCGTCAACATACATCTGGGCGTGGTCATACGTGAAGCTCTGGCCGCGGTCGATGAGGAGCTGATCCTTGGGCAGGTTGGCATCCGTCTTGCCGTCGAGGCGGGAGTTGAGCTTCGTGATATTGAGAATGCCTTTGATCTTGGCTTCCTTGACGGTATTGTCACCCTCGGAGATGGAGAGGTTCAGGCGCGAGGTTTCGTCCACGACGACCTTGGCGAGCTTGCTGTCCTGCTTGTCGGCGAGGGTGATGGCCGAGCCCGTCATCACCTTGAGCTTGGTACCGATTTGATCGGTGCCCGTGGCGACATTTTCAGCCTTGAGCGTAAGAGTGTTGGTCACGCCTTCTTCAACTGAGATGACGGCAGCCTTGACGCCTTCGCTGACGTGGATAAGACCGTCAACCTTGGAGTTGCCCTTGAGCACGACCTTGGCGGTCGTGACCTTTTCCTGGGCGTGCTTCTTGATTTCAATAGCGGAGGCACCCTTGCCTGCGGTGATGGTGCCTTCATTCGTGAACCTGGCACCTTCCTGGTCCTGAATGAGGACACCGTGGCCGAACTTGTCTTCAGCCACTTCACCCACGCTGATGAGGCCGTTGTTGACGGCTTCAGAGTCCTTGGCGCCGCCAAGTTCCATGCCGACGCCCGAGGATTCAACGTAGATGGAGCCATTGTTGACGATCTTGGAGGCCAATCCGTCCTTACCAACGCGCATGCCGTAGGCATCCTTGGCGACGATCTTGCCTTCATTGATGGCGGTCGCGCCGTTGCCGGCCCAGATGGCGTCGTTCTGGAAGTTCACGCCATTTTCGCCGGACGTGGCGTAGATGGTGCCCTTGTTCGTGAAGGTAACACCCTCGCCGGAGACGCCGAAGCCGCTGGCCTGAGCCTTGCTGCCGACACCGGTGACCCAGAGGGTCTTGTCAAAGGTCTTGTTGTCGGTCACGGACATCCAGGACAGCGGAACCGTCTTTTCACCATCACCAGTGGGCGTGTGAACGAAGGAGTTCTGGTCCTCGATGTCCGTCCACTGGACGGTGTTGGTATCCGGCGTGAGGGTCTCGGGAGCATCCTGCCATTCGGCAGCCATCGTGGAGCCGGCGACACCGGCGAGCATCGTAACGACGGCAGCGGCCACGACCGTCTTCGTGCCCTTGCCCTGCACGGAGGACGTGACTTCGTTGACGACCATCAGGGCGCCGCGCGCCTTGTTGAAAACAACTTTGAATGTGGAGTTCATTTTGATTCCTTATTGGATGTAGGGAATGTACGCGTCTCCGGGTTAGAAAACGCGATAACGCAGTTTCTTTTTTTTCGCCTGTTCCTCGTCTACGTGAAAACCCTCATCAATTAGTAGGCTAGCGGCGGGTGATCTTTGAAATCGACTGTTATGCAGCGAAAGACGTGAAGGTTTTAGGATACGGGCAAATTAATTTAGACATGTTGTGAAATTACAACTGTTGCGTAACGCTATCGGACTGTCGAGTTTTGGTCTTACGATTGCGATTGTTTTGCGCGTTCTCTAGAAAATAAACGATATTTTTGATTCTTTTACATGGGCTTTGAGCGATGGAGTGTGCGATTCCGCTCGGGAATGGGCCTCCAGATCCCTGCGGGAGCGTGCAGGGGAGGCGGTGAAAGGTGGTGAACGCTCTGGATGGCGAACGGGTACATGGGGTGGAGGGCTTGTCGGTGTTCTCTGAATCTGGACGGAGTGTTGGTGCAGCGTGGCCGGAGGGGCTCGGGAAAGGAGGACCCGGAAGGGAAGATGAAGAAAGGCCCCGCATCCGGTGAAGGGTGCGGGGCCTCAGGCTTTCGTTCAGATTTGATCATCCGCAGGAGCCCGAAGGCTCCATGCGGCGGGATCTATCAGAACGTGTAGCGGGCGTTCAGGTTGAGCGACTGGTTCTTGCGGTCTTCCTTGCCGAAGCCGTACTTGTAGCTCAGACCGAACGAGAAGTTGCCGGTGGCAGCTTCAACGCCGAGTTCGGTGTTGTAGAGGTTGTCGATGACGTCAACGGCACCGAGGACCGTATCGACATCCTTGTCACCAAGCTGCGGAACGACCGTGAAGTCGACGGACGGCTGGAGGGTCCAGCCGGCGGCCGGTTCGAACGCACCGGAGACCTTCACGCCGAGCGGCATTTCGAAGATGTTCATTTCGCCCATTTCGAGGTCGCGGTAGTCGTCCATGTCAAGGAACGTGTAGCGCAGGCCGGCGTGCGGGGCGACCGTGAAGGCGCCTTCGTAAGCCGTCCAGTCGGCGCGCAGACCGGCTGTGAAGGCCTTGCCGTCGAGGGATTCGTCAGCAGAGGCACCGGCGACCGAGCCCTTGATGTCGTTTTCGAACATCAGGTAGGACATGTTGCCCGAAACGCGCAGGTTCGTGTCGGCAACGTTGCGGCCGGCGTAGAGCGAGATGCCGTAGAAGTCGGCGTCCGTGGAGTAACCATGGACCGTGCCTTCGCTGTCGGCATCGCCCTGACCGATCGTGAACGCAGCACCGATCTTGGCACCGCAGGAGACGGTCGTGTCAACACCGAGCGTACCACCGGTGATGTCGGCGCTGTAGCCGAAATCGCCGAAGCGTTCGGAATCCTTGTTGGAGGCGTAGAAGACGTCAGCCCAGACGCCGTCGGCCTTTTCAAGGGCGCGGTTCTCGACAACGGCGTTCACCTGAGCGGTGGCGTCGTAGGCGAGATTGAGGGCGCCGGCCGTAAGCGGAGCGACGAGGTATTCTTCAACAGCCTGAACACCCTTTTCGGTAAGAGCATTGCCGGCTTCGTTCACCAGACCGGACTTCTTCGACGTGTCGCCGATGGCGGCCAGAACGTCGGCGTTCTTCTGGTTGTGAGCGCCGTCGAGCTGGGTCTTGATCACGTTGTTGAGATCTTCTTCGTCGGTGACCTTGTCATTGAACACGGTGTTGAAGACGAGGTTGCCGTTTTCGGCCTTGGTCAGATCGCCGTCAAAGAACACGTTGTTGTCGACGAAGTTGACGCCGGGCTTCTGATCCGTGCTGCCCGTAGACGTGGCAAGGATGAAGCTCGTGTTCGTGGTCAGGCCGGAGAGCACAACGGGGGCTTTGCTGGCGAGGTAAAGCTTGGCGTCAAAGACCGTATCCTCGGCACCGAACTTCTTCGTGTCGATCACGACGACGGCTTCCTCAGCGATGGCGACGGAGCCGCCATCCTTTTCCTTCGGATTGCCGACATACAGCTTGCCGGAATCACTAACGCCGATCGTATGATCGACATAGAGACCGACGTTCTTTTCATCGTCGAAGAGGTCGCCGGCAGCGGCGGCAAAGAGGGCTTCGCCCTGCATGTTCGTCGTGACGAGACCACCAGCCTGATTGGCGGTCACTTTCTTCTGAATCTGATCGACGTACTTAGGAGCGTCGGTCGTATCTTCAGCGAGGAGGGCATGCGTGGCCGGAGCGAGCTGGCGTTCGGCGAGGACGAGCACGCCGGAATCGCCGACGTTAACGGCGGCGTCGATCACGTCGGCAACGAGCGTGCCGGCGACATCCATCTTGTTGCTTGCGCTCGTGAGCGTGGTGACGTCAAAAAGAGAGCCTTCCTTGATCGAGCTGTCAGCCGTGAAGGAAACGTTTTCAGCTTCGAAGGAACCGACGACGGTCAGCTTTTCAGCAGAAAGTTCGTCAGCATTCACGATGCCCTGCGAGGCTTCGTTCTTGCCGAGGGTGAGACCCTTGACGGTCAGGGAATCGACCTTGGCGACGCCTTCAATGACGTTGCCGCCGAGGCCGCCGACGATGAGATGGCCGTTGTCGGCCTTGATCGTCTTGGTCTTGTCGTCAACCGTCAGGGCGCCAACGCCAACGGTCTTGCCCTGAGAAATCGTGAGTGCAACAGCCCCCTTGTCACCGGAAGCCGGAGCAGCAACGGACTGAGCGAGGAGAGCCGTACCGTAGGCTTCGTCAAAGTCGACCTGCTTGTTGTCCGTGGTCTTGACCGTGAGGTTCTGGAAGGTGAGGTTGCCGGTCTTGAAGGCCTTGGCGGCATCCTTGACTTCCTCAGTCGTCATCTCAACCTTGTCGAGGATCGTAAGGAAGCCTTCATTGCTGGTCTTGATCTGGCCGCCTGCCGTGGAGAGAGTCTTGTAGTTGACGGTCTTGTCATCATTTGCGGCGAAGATCTGGGAATTCCAGGCCTGAAGGTCACCGTTCTGAACTTCGATCTTTTCGCCGGTGCCAGCCGTTTCGACCTTGAGGTCCTTGCCGAAGACGAGCGTGCCGCCGGTCATCGTCCACTTGGACTGATCCTTGAGCGTGAGCTTATCCGTCACCGTAACAGTGCCGAGGGTCTGAGCAACCTTGGCTTCCGTGGAGAGCGCCTTGACAGTGAGCGAGCCGCCTTCGACGGTGAGAACATCCTTAGACTGGCCCTTGGCGAGGGTCAGATTGTCGAAGGCGTAGTTGCCGTCAGCGACCAGGAGGGAGCTCTTGTCTTCGGAATCGCCAACCATGAGGTTCTTGAGGCCGTTGAGCGAACCGCCATCAAGTTCGAGGTGAGACTTCAGCTGAACCTGATTGTTGACGGGCTTCTGTTCGCCTTCCTTGGCAGCGGAAGCGGTCGGAACGACAGAGTTGAAGTCCGTGAAGGCGAGCGTGGCGCCTTCACCGACGTAAATGGATTCGGCCTCGAAGAAGCTGTCCTTCGTGTTGTCGAAGTTGGACGTCGTTTCGAGGTAGGAGCCGGCCGTGAGTTCAAGATTCTTGACGGACAGCTTGCCAGCATTGACGGACTTGCCGTTGTTGAGGGTGAGCTTGCCGCTGGTGTGGGTGAGGAGGCCCGCTTCGAGGTCGTTCTCATCACCTTCGAGATCAACCTTGGCAGCCGTGTTGATGCGGCCAACCGTGACGTCGCCAGTCATTTCGAACTTGGCGCCGGCTTCAACCGTGATGTGGTCCTTGACGGTAGCGGTGCCGTTGTTGGTCAGCTTGCCGGAACCGTGGGAGGTCCAGTCGAAGTTCTTTTCCTTGTTGACGTACTGCTGGGAGGTGACGGTGATGCTTTCAACCGTCAGCGTGCCGCCGTTCTCGACGACGAGATTCGTGCCGGCTTCGCCGCTTGCCGTCTTGCGGGTAACCTTCAGGGCGCCGAGTTCGGCAGTCGCGCCATCCTTGACGGTGAGCGTGGCCGTGGCGGCGGAATTCTTCTTGGCGGCTTCAACGTCGCTCTTGGACTTGTAGATGGTCCAGTTGTCGAAAGAGCCGTAGCCGCCGGCGAGCTTGAACTTGCCGGATTCGACGGTGATGTCGCCCGAGTAGGATTCCATGGAGCCCGTCACGTTGACATTACCGTTGGTCTTGATCAGGTTGCCGGGAGCGGCGCTGGCGATCGAATCGGCGATCGTCAGGGTGGCGTCGCCGGAAGCCGTGAGGTTGAGGTTGGCGCTGCCGTTGAGATAGGCAAAGTCGCCCATGTCGGGATACGGTTCCTTGCCGTTGACGTTGGCCTTGTTGCCGGCATAAACGGTGTCCTTCTTGACTTCAAGGTTGACCGTGGATTTGCCGGCGATGCGGATGGCGCCGCCCCAGGTGTCGGCCTTGTTGCCCGTGATGACGGCATCCTTGAGGTTGACCGTTGCGCCGCCATGAACCTCCATGGCGCCGCCGCCCGCTTCAGAGGTGTTGTTCGTGAACTTCACGCCTTCCTGGAAGTTGATGGTCTTGTTGCCCGCAATGTACAGGGCGCCGGCACGATAGTCGGGATTGTTGAGGCCTGCGATGACGCCGCTCTTGTAGCCGTCAAATTCGTCCTTGTCCTTGACGGCATCCTGATTTGTTACGTTGATCGTAGTCTTGTTGGCTTCAGGAGCGGTGGTCGTACCTTCTTCAGCCATGGCCGTACCGGCCACGCCGGCGATCATCGTCGCGACCGCAGCGGCTACGACCGTCTTCGTGCCTTTGCCCTGCACGGAGGACGTGACTTCGTTGACGACCATCAGGGCGCCGCGCGCCTTGTTGAAAACAACTTTGAATGTGGAGTTCATTTCGATTCGTTTCCTAGTTGGATATAGGGGGTATCGGCTTTTATCGCTCGTGCGATGAAAACGCGATAACGCAGTTTTGGATTTTTTGGCCTTTTTTCATCTAAGGGAAAACCCTTATGGGGGGGGGTGAAGTTGGTGCAGATGATTCGACACGACTGTGCCGCAATGGAATACATTAAGATTTAACTCCGCTTTCCAATCAAATTCGAGGTGTGGTGAAAGTGCAACAGCGAATTTTTGAGATCACACAGGCTTCCGCTGGATGTTTCAGGTAATCGAGCCATTCGCCTGTTTCGTGAAGGAGGAGCGTTTGGGGGATGCTAAATGCGGAGTGTTCCTGAGCGGAGTCGCGATTCCGTTCGGGAATGCATTCCGTTGTGCTTGCAGAACTGATGTTTGGAGGGGAAGGGATTGAAAAGACGTTGAGCGGATCCTGATCGCAAGGTGCTGTATGAGGGAAGCTGCAGTTGGGGAGGACTGATGGGGGAGATGAAGAAAGGCCCCGCATCCGGTGAAGAATGCTGGGCCGTGAAGAAATGAGCCGATTTCAACGCAGACGTCCCTCCAGCCTTCTCGACAAGGCAATCGCGCGCCTGCGGGACCAGAACAGCAAGAAGGAGAGGTCGCGGCGTAGAAGGTCTGGATCAGACGGTCTTGACAAGGTTCCTGTAATGAAGGACGTCAAAATGAAGGCCGGCGAGGATGGAGGGGCTGCGGCTTCTCTTTCCTGCCGAGGTGAGCGGCAGGGCCTTCACCCAGGCGATTTGTCTCGGGGACTTCCAGCGCGCAAGGCGCGGGGCAAGTCCGCCCACGATGGCACTCGTTTGGGGAGGCGCGTCGTCGGCGGGGACGAGAAGTGCGGTCACGATCTGACCCCACTTTTCATCGGGCATGCCGACGACGAGCGCCTCGCGCACACAGGGGAGGGATTCAAGGGCCGACTCGACTTCGGAGGGTACGACCTTTTCGCCGCCCGTGATGATCATGTCGGAGGTGCGCCCGAGGATGCGGATCGAACCGTCATGATTGACGAGTCCTGCGTCGCCCGTCTCGAACCAGCCGTCATGAACGGGTGCGGAGCGCCCCCAGTAGCCTGCAAAGAGCATCGGGCCCTTGAGGGAAAGGACGCCGTCGACGGTTTTGAACGAGGTGCCCTCGAGCGGTACTTCACCGACTGGGATAGGCGAGAGGCGGCTTTCGTAGGCGGAGACTGCGGAGGTGCTTCCCGTTTCGGTCATGCCGTAGGTCGTCACGACGGGAATGCCGCGGCGGGCGGCTTCAGCGCGAAGACGGTCGGGAAACGGGGCGCCGCCGATGAGGATTGCGCGCAGGTTGGGCGGAAAGCACCAGTCGGGGTTGCGCTCGAGGACGTCGGCCAGCATGGCGGGGACGAGAGAAGCGAGCGTCACGCCGTCTCGGGCGAGGGTTTCGGGAAAGCGGGCGCCTGAAAAGCCAGGGGAAAGCGCGATCGTGCTCCCTGCGGCGAGCGTTCTCATGACGATCCCGAGGCCGCCCACGCGGGCGGGCGAGAGCGACAGCTGGAAGACGTCGGACGTGGTCATGCGAAGAGCGCTGACCATTGCCAGGGCGCCTGCCGTGAGGGACTCGCGCGTGAGGATGGCGGGTTTGGGAAGCCCCGTCGTGCCGGACGTGAAGACCACGAAGGCGGTGCCTTCGGGCAGAGGTTCGGCAATGGCATCCGTGTGGGCCCTGAGGGCGTCCCGCTCGGCAGCGGTGAGCTTGGGCGAGACGAGGGCCGCGGGAATGCGCGCCTCCCAGTGGGCGAGGATGTCGACGAGGCCGTCAAGGTCGGCCTTCGGGATGAGGAAGGCGGGACGGCCGGGAGCAGGCTGCGAAAGCGAGGCTGCACGATCCGAGACGAGACGGTCGAGCTCCGACCACGTGATGCGGCGGGAGCGGTCGACAACGGCCGTGCGGTCGGGCGCAGCGAGTGCGAGGGCGGCGACGCTCATGGAGGCGCCGGCGCCCGTGGTGAGAGAGGACATGTCGGCCTCAGGGCAGGCGCTGGAACTTCGAGAAGTCGGGGCGGCGCTTTTCAAGGAAGGCGTTCTTGCCTTCGCGGCCCTCTTCGGTCATGTAGTAGAGGAGCGTGGCGTTGCCCGCGAGCTCCTGCAGGCCCGCCTGGCCGTCGCAGTCGGCGTTGAGGGCGGCCTTGAGGCAGCGAAGGGCGAGCGGGGAGTTGGCGAGCATTTCGCGGCACCACTGGACGGTTTCGGCCTCGAGCTTCTCGAGGGGGACGACCGTGTTGACGAGACCCATGTCGAGGGCTTCCCTGGCGTTGTAGAAGCGGCAGAGGAACCAGATCTCGCGGGCCTTCTTCTGGCCGACGATGCGGGCCATGTAGGAGGCGCCCCAGCCGCCGTCGAAGGAGCCGACGCGCGGACCCGTCTGACCGAACATGGCGTTTTCGGCGGCGATCGTGAGGTCGCACATCATGTGAAGGACGTGACCGCCGCCCACGCACCAGCCTGCGACCATGGCGACGACGGGCTTCGGGCAGGTGCGGATCTCGCGCTGCAGGTCGAGGACGTTGAGGCGCGGCGTGCCGTCGTCGCCCACGTAGCCGCCCGTGCCGCGGACCTTCTGGTCGCCGCCCGAGCAGAAGGCCTTTTCGCCCATGCCGGTGAGGATGATGACGCCGACGTCGGCGTCGTTGCGGGCGTCGTTGAGCGCGCGGCTCATCTCCATCACGGTCTGCGGACGGAAGGCGTTGTGAACCTGGGGACGGTTGATCGTGATCTTGGCGATGCCGTCCGAGCACTTCTCATAGACGATGTCGGTGAATTCGCCCGCCTTGTGCCATTCGGGAACGGGAGGAAGATGGGAGGTGTCGAGCATGGGCTGCATGTCGTTGATTCCTGTTCAAAAAGTCTGTATGTGGTAAGGGCTCAGCGCTGTGCGCGGGCCATGAGGGCGAGCGGGCGCCACTTGGCGGCCTCGGCCTCGATGAATTGCCTGAAGTCTGCGGGACCGCGGAACTGGGGTTCGGCGCCCATGCGCAGAAGACGGTCACGCACGGCCTTGTCGTCAAGCGCGGCATGGGCGGCCTGTGCAAAGCGTTCGGCGTCGTCGTCGGAGAGGCCCTTCGGAGCGGCGATGCCGTCCCAGGCGTAGAGCGTGACGCCGGGAAGACCGGCTTCGGCCATGGTGGGTACGTCGGGGAGAAGCGCAGAGCGCGAGGGCGTCGTGACGGCGAGGGCGCGAAGCGTGCCGGCCTTGAGGTGCGGAAGGAGGTTGGGCATCACGTCGATGAGGAAGGGTACGCGGCCTGCGAGCACTTCCTTGACGGCGGCGGCGCCGCCCGCGTGCGGAATGTGATTGAGGTCGAGTTTGGCTTCGTTCTCGAGCAGAATGCCCGCGAGGTGGCTCGTGGTCCCGGGACCTGCGGACGCAAAGGCGGTTTCGCCGGGACGGGCCTGGGCGTGCTTCACGAGGTCGGCTGCAGTGTGCACGTCGGGAAGGGCCTTGGGGCTGACGGCGAGAACAAGGCCGATCGAGGTGAGGCCTGCGACGGGCGTGAGGTCCTTGAGCGGATCGAAGCTCTGCTGATCGTAGAGGTGCGGATTGACGCACATGATGCCGTTCGTGACGTATCCGATGGTGGTGCCGTCGGGCTGGGACTTGACGACCTGGCCCGTGCCGATGTTGCCGCCCGCACCGGGACGGTTGAAGATCACCACTTTTTCACGGAGCGCCTCCGAGAAGGGAAGGGAGACCGTGCGCGCGAGGATGTCGCCGCCGCCTCCCGGCGGGAACGGGACGACCATCGTCATCTGCGTCGTCTGCGCGAAGAGGGCGCCTGGCGCCGAGCCCGCAGCGAGAAAAGCGCCTGCGAGCTGAAGAAGTCTGCGGCGTTCCATGATTTGCTCCGTAGGAATGCGTCGGTGAGTACCGTTCGGTACGAACGTACCGCATGATACAGAATGGTCATGAAATGCGCAAATGGCATCCGTTGTGCCTGCGACCGCATGGTGAAAGGCAGCGAGGGTGCGAAGGGGTGTTGCTGTATGTAGACGACGGATTTTGGGTATGGAATTTGTAACTGAAGAGTTGGCCTGTGATAGGCGCATTTCGATGCTGCAGTGGGTTCGCCAGGGTTTCGGTGAATCACGATTTCGGTGAATCACGATTTCGGTGGTTTGAGGTGAATTCCTGTAGTACATTGAGCTGGAGAACTGCTTTGTCGGGCTGCGGGAAGGGGCAGAAGAACATCAGGCCCCGAAGAGGCTCGAAAAGGCATGAACTTCAGACTGACGTGCCCGTTGGGAGCGTCGAGGAGGACTTATGAAGCGCACGCTTTTGGCAGTGGCCGTTCTGGCCGCGTTTGCATCTCAGACATCGGCAGGTCACACGATTCGATACATTGTTTTGGGTGATCAGACCTTTGCAAAAGACATCACTTACGCAGGGACGAGCAACTACGGCATCCGAGCATTGGGTTCAAGGAACGTGGGAACGTTCACCGGTCAAACCATCTCACTGGACGTTTCCGAAGAGGCCGGTTGGGCAACGGGCGCTTACGCAGGCAAGGGCGGCAAGCTCTTCATCGGTCAACGTGACAAGAGCGTCGTGACGATCAGGACCAAGGATACGGGCGTCGTCAAGGGCAGCCTGTCCATTGGGCTCTGGGTGGACGGTAAGGAGAATCTTGGCGGGGTTATGGAGGTCAAGGGCAAAAGCGTCACGATTCATGCCGAGGGTGAAGGGCAGACCAACGTACGAGCCATTCATGTGGCGACGAACACGCTGACCCCCACTCAAAGGTCTTCGCTCCTCATTGATGCCGACACCGTCAGCATTACGGCTGATGGTGAAGGAGCTAGAGCAATCGTAGCGATGAGCACGGGTGTTGTCGAAGTCAAAGGCAAGGCGACGATTGCGGCGGACAATGCCATCGTTGCGCGCGGGGACGCGAAGGTGCTGGTCAACGCGGAAGGGAAGTACTCGACCGTGATCAACGGCAACGTCAACTTCAGCTACGACGCTCCGACTTCCCAAACCCCCGTTGACGCTACGGTGGTGCTGAATCTCGTCGGCCCCGAATCAAGCTGGACGGGCAACACGGTCGTCTCCTGGAATGGCAAGCCAACATCGGTAGACGAGTATCTCTCGGTCACGGGCATGAAGCTGGGCCTGAGCAAAGGCGCGGCGTGGACACCCGTCGAAACAGCGAAAGATTCGACGACCGCCAACATCGGCCAGAAATACACGGCCCTCAACCTTCTCGAGAACAATGACGGCGTGATCAACATCACGGGCAGCGCCATCGACGTGACGGTCGAGAAGATGACCGGTACGGGCGGTACCGTCAATCTCGCTGCGGATCTGACGGCTGAGGAAGGAAGCCGGACCGGCACGATCACCATCGCTGAAGCCGACGAAAACTCGAAGATCGACGTCAAGCTCAAGGACGCGAAGATGGAGAGGAACCTCACCTCCGACGACCTGACGGCGGAAGAGGCGAAGTCGCTCATGGCGGCAGGTGTTGATGCAGCCGAGAACGTCGGCGTCACGAGCACCGTCGAGGAAGGCATGTACAACGACGGCTTCCGGATCGACGAGGAAGGTGCCACGACGAGCACGGGACCGAACTCGGTCATGCAGTCCACGCTTGAGCTCGCCGCCGCTGCGCCGCTTGCGATCAACAGGATTCTCATGAACGACGTGAGGAAGCGCCTCGGCGACATCCGCACGTCTCAGGGCACGTCGGGCGTCTGGGCACGCTATGACGGCGGCCGTCTCTCGGGCTCCGCAGGCCTTGAGAACGACTTCCACACGATCCAGACGGGCGTCGACACGGTGCCCGGCGACAGCTCGATCCGCTTCGGCGCGACGCTGAGCTACACGGGCAGCGAAGCCGACTACAGGCGCGGCAATGCCGACATGGACCTCTATGGTCTTTCGGCCTACGGCCTGTGGATGGGTGAGGCCGGCCAGTTCGTGGACGTGGTGGGTCGTCTTGCCTCCGCCAAGACCGACATGACGGTTGACGGCGACAAGAAGGGTTCGATGGACAACGTGGCGCTGAGCCTCTCGGGCGAGTTCGGCTGGCGCTTCGACGTCTCGAGCCTCTTCTACGTCGAACCCCAGGTCGAGGCCACGTACACGTTCGTCGACGCCGAGCGCCTTGAGCTCAGTGACGGCTCGAGCTACGAGTTTGACGACGCGCACAGCCTTCTCGGCCGTGCGGGCATGGCCTTCGGCATGAAGTGTCCGAACAACATGGGCAGCGTCTATGCGCGCGTTTCGGCCGTCCATGAGTTCCTGGGTGACCTGAAGGTGACGGGCGGCAACGGTGCGATCCTTGAGAAGGACGGCAAGGACACCTGGGTCGAGTACGGCCTCGGCGTCAACTTCAACCTGACGCCCGCCACGTACTTCTGGGCGGACGTCGAGCGCACTTCGGGCGGCGTCCTTGACGAGGACTGGCGCGCGACGGTGGGCGTGAGGCACGCCTTCTGATCAATCTTTGACTTCTAAAGCGCATGCCGCACAGGGGGATTTCCTCCCGTGCGGCTTTTTGGGTAAACGAAAACCCCCGGATGCCCGGGGGGCCGTGAAGCTTATAGCTATGCGTCAAACGATCGCTGTCGGTCTGAGATTGCAGAAATGCGATCTGCCAATAGCATTTGTATAACCTGTTCCAAGAAGCTTTGACGCAGGAATGTGTATAGCGGATCCGACCTGGAAGGATGCCGGCAGTAGGCGTTGATGCCGAAACGACGGATGGTGCAGCAACGGGGCGTAAGCCCGCAATTGCGCTGGGAGTGGTGTTGGGGCACGCGAGAGCCGTGGCATGTGAACGGAAGAATGGCGGCGAGGTCGAACACATTCAGGCGGTGGATGCTGCAATGAGTGGTCGCTTCAAAGTCTGCGATGTGAAGAGCGCGATTACGACGGTCGAGAGCCGGTTGAGGTAGGGCTCAAGAAAAAAAGCCCGATTGCCTTTTCGGAAATGGGGCTTTGGGTGAAAAATTAAAATAAGTCGCTGTGAGTTCCTGTTCGGGTTAGATACAGAAACAATTCGTCCCCGTCGACTTCGTAAATCAACAGCCAGTCGGGCGTAATGTGGCACTCACGGCACCCCTTGTAGTTGCCAGAAAGAGGATGATCTTTATTTTTTTCTGGCAATGGCTTACCTTCAGTCAGCTTGTTGATGATGTCAGTCAGCAAAGTAAGGTCATAGCCCCGTTTCTGTATCCTCTTCAGATCCTTCCGAAATTTGCTGGTCGGCCTGATCTTATACATCGCGGAGCAAGTCCTTCATCATCTGATCAGCGTTAGTGTAAGTCTTGCCAAGACTGGGATCTGCCTTCATCCTCCGGACTTCCTCGATTGCTTCGATTGTTTCGGGGTTCGGAGCAATACCACCAATTTCAAACGGTATTCGATATTCTCTGACAGCCTTACGCGCGAAAATCGTGAACGCCGTACTCATGCTCATACCCATGTCAGCGCAGAACGCTTCAAACTGGCGCTTCAAGTCGGTGTCCATTCGAATGTTGACATTTGTGTTTGCCATTAGCACTCCTTGGTGATGCGTCCAATAATTACGGACATAGTATTGGTTTTTACGCACATTGTCAATACATTGGACTATGGCTCTTGTCGAGGTTCTACCGCTCGCTTTCGCAGATGAAACTTGGGCGTGCTGACGACCTTGACGACTCCATCCTTTGTCAAATCCGGGTAGACCTTTGTGTTTTGCAAGATCGCGCGGATGAAGGCAGAGCCCCCGGCTTCCGTAAGCTTCAGGTGTTCCCCTGCCGTCTATCGGATCGTGACGTGGGTCGAGTACGTGGCAGGCGTCAACTTCAACCTAATGCCTACCACGTACTTCTGGGCCGACGTCGAGCGCACTTCGGGCGGCGTCCTGGATGAGGACTGGCGCGCGACGGTGGGCGTGAGGCACGCCTTCTGACCTTTCATTGACTTCTGAAGCGCAGGCCGCCCGGGAATTCTTCTCCCGTGCGGCCTATTTCTTGTGCTGCGGACGGACGCGCGTGGTGAGTGGACGAAATCTGCCTTTCGTGATGTTGGCGACCTGTGGTAAATCCGTGCTGCGGCTTGATTTTGGACAACGCTTTTCTTCGCGCCGTCACCCGCCGGAACTCAAGCGGTCTATAGTCGAAAACCCGCAATTGCCGATCAAGACGGAGGTGCGATGATCGCCTCGGCTCCCTTTCAAGAAGTGCTTTCAAGCGCACTCACGCCCATCACGCTCATATCGGGCGTGGGCATGCTCATTCTCTGCATGACAAACCGCTACAGCCACTGCATGGATCGCATTCGCGGCTTGGTGAAGATTCGCACGCAGGGCCTCAAGGCGCTTCGCGTCGAGCCCGACATCGACCGCGAGATTCGTCTTATCTATCGACGGGCGCGCTGGTTGCGCTTTTCAATGCTCGCCATCACGCTCTCGAGCGGATGCTCCGGGCTGCTTGTGGCGACGAACGTCTTCGGCACCTACTTCGGCTTCGACGCGGCTCCTTTTGCCGCCATCTGGCTTGTGCTGGCGCTTTTGCTCATCATTGCCGCTACTGTCGCCTTCGCCTTCGAGATCAGGCTTTCGCTCCATGCGCTCGGCCTTGCCGTCGAACACATGCCCAGAGGCGACGCTCTCAAAAAGCGCTTCGAGGAGGCATCGAAATGACGTCCTTCAACGAGCTTCTCGCTTCCGCGCTCGCCCCCATCACGCTCATCTCGGGCGTCGGCCTTCTGATGCTATCCATGAGCGCCCGTTACAACCACGCGACGAGCAGGATTCGGCTCTTGATGAACGAGCGGCTCGACCCGAAGCTCACCGACGACGAACGCGCGGACATCGACGTTGAAATCGACTTCATCTTCCACCGGGCGGGGCTTTTGCGCCGCGGTGAATTCTGCGTCGTTCTTTCCGCCGTCGTGTCGGGACTTCTCGTTGCGCTCTGTGTCCTCGAAGAGGCGACGGGTTTCACCGCCGACATTCTCAACAGTGCGCTGCTGCTCGCTTCGGTGGCTCTGATCGTCCTGTCCACCGTGTTCCTGAGCCTTGAGATTCGTCTCTCCTTGAGAGCCATCAAGCTGGTCGTCTCAAAGCTGCCTCCGGTTGCGGACGCCTTCGACGATGCGGTTGCAGCAAGAGCCGCTCAGGCTGTCGAGGCGCGTCATCAATCGCACGTTCTCAATGAAGCGAGGCGGCAGGCCGAACATGCGGCGTCTCATGAGGTGAGAAAGGCCGAGGGCGGGCACTCCGCCTGAGAAGTTGGCAAGGCCTTCTTTTGCAGTGCATCTTGGGTGCAAGTCAGGCTTGGATATGCGTACGGATGATCGAAAATGCCGATGCATCCGCACGCGGCGGTCATCTGCTTCTGCCTGTCGGTTATTTCGCGGCAAAGTCTCGGTCCTCAGACCCTCAATAGGCAGATGACGATTTCGACGCTAGTCTTTGAAGCACTTGCATAAAGGATCTTCGCTCTCGATGTTATGGGCCGCTAGAAGGAAAATGGCAATTGTGCTTGCCCCTAAGATTGCCTCTAGATCTTCCATGATTCGAAGGCCGAGCGCGATCTGGTACAGGATCTGCATGATGCTGTCGGTCTTGGCATTGAGCAAGTGCGGAAAAGTCCTCGTCGGACAGATGCGTTTGCCAACAATGGAGCAACTCTTTTGGAAGAGCCTACGATCGGTGAATATGCCACCCTACGTAACGTTCCGCGATTTGCCGGCGGTTAGTATCTCTGTCGCGCCTATATGCGTACGTTCGAGTAGACCGGCGCGTTGGTCCCCGGTAACAAGATTATTTGGTGACTGCTCCCCGTCCGATTTGAAAACAAATCGGGCGAGGCTTCCTGCTTCTTCAACACAGCCCGGACGATCGTTCGGGTCTTACATGTCTCCACAGGCTA
>ENA-UERX01000366-UERX01000366.1-human-gut-metagenome-genome-assembly--contig:-NODE-366-length-34272-cov-22.895599_pt1 | contig 34272 bp, 27 predicted proteins | sample MGYA00242992_ERZ507993 | MGnify/ENA primary metagenome ERZ507993 (study PRJEB26167, sample SAMN06115487) | human gut metagenome | host: Homo sapiens | place: China:Chongqing | collected 2015-04-10... | reverse complement strand
GATTAGTTGTTGGTGAACACTGCCTTGGGCTTCGGTTTCTCACGGCTCAGGAAGCAGGCCATGCCTTCCTTCTGGTCATGGGTCTCGAAGCAATCGCCGAACAGCTTCTCCTCGACCTCAACAGCCTTCTCAATGGGCAGGCTGATGCCATCGTTGATGGCCTTCTTGCAGTTGCGCACTGCAATGGGAGCGTTCTTTGCGATCTTGCCGGCCAGCTTCAGCACGTTCTCCATCAGCTCAGCCTGCGGATACACGGCGTTGACCAGACCAATGCGGTAAGCCTCGTCTGCCTTGATGTTCAGGGCAGAGTAGACCAGCTGCTTTGCCATGCCCATGCCGACCAGACGTGCCAGACGCTGGGTGCCGCCGAAGCCCGGGGTGATGCCCAGACCAACTTCGGGCTGACCGAACACGGCGTTGTCAGAGCAGATGCGGATGTCGCAGCTCATGGCCAGCTCATTGCCGCCGCCCAGTGCAAAGCCGTTGACGGCTGCAATGACGGGGATGGGGAAATGCTCGATCATCAGGAACACGTCATTGCCCAGCTTGCCGAAGGCCTCGCCCTCTGCCTTGGTCATGGTGCTCATGGAGCCGATATCAGCGCCTGCAACGAAGCTCTTGTCGCCTTCGCCGGTCAGGACGATGCAGCGGATGGTCTCCTGATCGACAGCCTCAAAGGCTGCCTTCAGGTCTGCCAGAACCTCAGGGTTCAGGGCATTCAGTGCCTTGGGACGGTCGATGGTGATGATCTCGACAGCGCCCTGCACCTCGGTTTTTACAAAAGCCATTGTGAAAACCTCCAATTCAGATTCTCAGTGTTTCAAAACAGCTCCCGCGCCCCGGCAGAGTCTCCGGTCTGAGCCGGGGCGCGGGCTGTCATTCATTTCAATTCCAAAGGGGGAGTTTACATCTCAACGATGGTAGCGCAGCCCATGCCGCCGCCGATGCACAGGGTAGCCAGACCCTTGTGAGCACCACGGTGCTTCATAGCGTACAGCAGGGTGACCAGGATACGAGCGCCGGAAGCGCCGACCGGGTGGCCCAGAGCGATGGCACCGCCGTTGACGTTCACCTTGCTCATATCGAAGTTCAGAGCCTGGCTGACAGCCACAGACTGTGCAGCAAATGCCTCGTTTGCCTCGATCAGGTCCATGTCAGCAACAGTCAGGCCGGTCTTAGCCATGACCTTCTTGGTTGCTGCGATGGGGCCCAGACCCATGACCTCGGGCTCGACACCGGCCAGAGCACCGGCGACCCAGGTTGCCAGAGGCTCAACGCCCAGCTCCTTGGCCTTCTCCTCGCTCATAATGACCAGAGCAGCAGCGCCGTCGTTGATGGCGGAAGAGTTACCTGCGGTCACGATGCCGTCCTTGGTGAAAGCGGGCTTCAGGGTTGCCAGCTTCTCGACCGGGGTCAGACGGGGGCCTTCATCGGTATCGAACACGGTGTCGCCCTTCTTGCCCTTGATGACAACAGGAACGATCTCATCCTTGAAAGCGCCGTCCTTGATGGCCTTGTCAGCCTTGACCTGGCTGTTGTAGGAGAACTCATCCAGCATCTCGCGGGTGATGGGGCTGTAGCCGTACTTCTTCTGGAAGGTCTCGTTGGTGCAGACATTCTCAGCGGTCATGCCCATGTGCTTGTTGAAGCCGGTGGCATCCCACAGAGCATCGTTGACCATGGTATCGACCAGCTCGCTCTTGCCCATGGGAGCGCCCATGCGGTAGCCGTAACGGCCCTTCATCATTGCAAAGGGAGCCATGTCCATGTTCTCCATGCCGCCTGCGACCACGATATCAGCATCGCCTGCCTCGATCATCTGAGCAGCCATGTTCACGCAGTTCAGACCGGAACCGCAGACCACGTTGACGGTGACAGCGGGGGTCTCGATGGGCAGGCCAGCCTTCAGGGAAGCCTGACGGGCAACGTTCTGGCCCAGACCAGCCTGGATCACACAGCCCATGTAAACATGATCGACCTGCTCAGGCTTGACGTTTGCGCGGTTCAGAGCCTCCTTGATGACGATGGAGCCCAGCTCAGCAGCGGGGACGTTGGCAAGGGTGCCACCGAACTTACCAATGGCGGTACGGCATGCAGATGCGATAACGATCTTTTTCATGTGAATAGCCTCCTGATTGTGTATGTTGTGATTTAAGAAAGACTGTTTTATCAAAACGCCGAAGCGTTTCTTGCATAAGGAACGGGGGTCAGACGTTCTCTCCCCTGCTGCGCAGCTCGGCCATCTTCTGCTCCACGGCAGCTTCCACATTCGGGGTGACGAACTTGGAGATGCTGCCGCCGTAGCGGGCGGCTTCCTTTACAATGGTAGAGGAAAGATAGCTCCACTTGATGCTGGTTGCAAGGAACATGGTCTCAATACCAGGCATCAGCGCATGATTGGTCTGCGCCAGCTGGATCTCGTTTTCAAAATCCGTTACCGCCCGCAGGCCCCGCACCATGACCGAAGCGTGGCGCTTCTTGGCGAACTCCACGGTCAGGCCGTCGAAGCTCTCCACCGTGACATTGGGGATTCCCTTGCAGCATTCCTGCAGCAGGGCCACCCGCTCCTCCACGGTGAACAATGGGTGCTTTGCACTGTTGATGAGCACGGCCACGATCAGGTGATCGTTGATCTTTGCCGCGCGCTTGATGATATCGAGATGACCTCGTGTGACCGGATCGAACGACCCGGGGTAAACTGCAGTTGCCATCGGTTTTGTCCTCCTTGCGCGCCTTTGAAAAGCGCATTGGTTCTGACATGATAGCACTTTCCAGTTTGCTGTGCAAGATGTTCTTTTCTTCTGCTGCGGTGTATCGTTAATTTTTAAACAATCTTACCCGCAGTGCCACGCTGCATCCTGCTACGCTATAAGTAAAGCACATCGTCAAAATTTTATCAAGTATTTTTTGTGTAAAATTTATTTTTTGTGCACCAAAGAATCTCTACAAAAAGCTAAGATTTTTAGTCATATTGCATCCAGCCCTGTTTTTTGCCAGGAAAGTATTGATTCTCCCGTTTGTTAATGATATAACTAAGTTGGAATTTACAATTCCTTTATGTTATTGTAAGAGAGGATGGTTTATAATGAATTTTACGGAATTGTATGCGCAGAAGAAAATGACAGCTGACCAGGCTGCCGCGTTGGTCAAAAGCGGCGACTGGGTGGATTACGGCTGGGCCGTGAACACCCCCGTTGCAGTGGACGCTGCCATTGCAAAGCGTCTGCCTGAGCTGGAGGATGTCAACTTCCGCGGCGGCATCCTGATGTGGGTGCCCGCCATCTTCCAGATCGAGGATCCCGCTGCCCACATGACCTGGAACAGCTGGCACATGGGCGGCATTGAGCGCAAGGCCATTGCCCAGGGCTTCTCCTTCTACTCCCCCATCCGCTACTCTGAACTGCCCCGCTACTATCGCGACAGCTCTGACCCCGTGGATTTGGCGGTGTTCCAGGTGACCCCCATGGACGAGCACGGCTATTTCAACTTTGGCCCCTGTGCTTCCCACCTGGGTGCCGTCTGCGATAAGGCCAAGAAGATCATCGTTGAGGTCAACCGGAACATGCCCAAATGCCTGGGCGGCACCGAGAACTGGGTGCACATCTCCCAGGTTGCCGGTGTTGTGGAGGGCAGCAACCCGCCCATCGGCCAGATGGCCGCTGCCGGTGCCGCCACCGAGGTCGATCTGAAGGTGGCAAACCTCATCGTCCCGCAGATCCCCGACGGTGCCTGCCTGCAGCTGGGCATCGGCGGTATGCCCAACGCCATCGGCAACCTGATCGCGCAGAGCGACCTGAAGGATCTGGGCGTGCACACCGAGATGTATGTGGATGCTTTTGTGGATATTGCAAAGGCAGGCAAGATCACCGGCCGCCACAAGAATCTGGACAAGGGCCGTCAGGTCTACGCCTTTGGTGCCGGCACCCAGAAGATGTATGATTACCTGAACGACAACCCGGAGTGCATGGCCGCTCCCGTGGAGTACACCAACGACATCCGCAGCATCTCCGCCATCGACAACTTCATCTCCATCAACAATGCGGTGGATATTGACCTGTTCGGTCAGGTGAACGCGGAGAGTGCAGGCATCAAGCACATTTCCGGTGCAGGCGGTCAGCTGGACTTTGTTCTGGGCGCATACCTTTCCAACGGCGGCAAGAGCTTCATCTGTCTGTCCTCTACCTTTATGAATAAAAAGACCGGCAAGCTGGAAAGCCGCATCCGTCCCACCCTGGAAAACGGCAGCATCGTCACCGACACCCGCGCCAACGTGCACTACCTGTGCACCGAGTACGGCTGTGTGAACCTGAAGGGACTGACCAGCTGGGAAAAGGCAGAGGCACTGATCAGTGTGGCACACCCCGATTTCCGGGACGAGCTGATCGCCGAAGCCGAAAAACTGCACATCTGGCGCAGGAGCAACAAGCGCTGACATTGCCGCAGGGAATCCTGCTGTCTGCGGCAGGAATGGAGTTTCTATGACATGATGGACAAAAAACCGCATATCAAACCCTATCTCTACGGAATGTTCGCGGGCTTTGGCGCAATCAGCCTGAGCATCCTCTTCTTTTTCCTGATCTACCGCTTTCAGGGCTTCGGCAATGCCGTTTCAACCCTGACCGGCATCCTGATGCCCTTTATCTACGGCAGTGTCATTGCCTATCTGCTCAAGCCGGTGTGCAACTGGCTTGAAGCATTTCTCCACAAGCTGTTTCCGGAAAAGATGCACCGCTTTGCCAACATGCTGGCCGTTGCTCTGACCATCCTGTTCGGTCTGCTGCTGATCTACGCGCTGATCATGATGATCGTGCCGCAGCTCATCAACAGCGTGACCGCCCTGTACTACACGGCACGGGACAACATCGGCGACTTTGTGGAGTGGATCTCCAAGCAGGAGTTCATTGCCAACAACAAAAAGCTGCTGGACTTCATCGAGAACTCTTACGACAGCCTGGATGCCAACCTGGATGCCTGGATCAAAAACACCCTGCTCCCCTCCATGCAGAACATCCTCAGCGGTGCCGCTGTAGGCGTGGTGAATGTGGTGACCTGGATCAAGAATTTCATTATCGGCCTCATCGTTTCGGTGTATCTGCTGGCCAGCCGGAAGAAATTCGGGCAGCAGGGCAAGCTCATCCTTTATAGTTTGGTCAAGCCCCGCTGGGCCGACCTCATCATGGAGGAAGTCCGTTACGCTGACCGGATGTTCGGCGGCTTCATCAACGGCAAGATCCTGGATTCCGCCATCATCGGCGTGCTGTGCTATATTGCCTGCCTGATCTTCAAGTTCCCCAGCGCCCTGCTGGTGTCGGTCATCATCGGCGTGACCAATGTCATCCCCTTCTTCGGCCCCTTCATCGGTGCCATCCCCGCCACCCTGCTCATCCTGATCCAGAACCCCATCAAGGCGCTCTGGTTCGTGCTGTTCGTTCTGGTGCTGCAGCAGGTGGACGGCAACATCATCGGACCCAAGATCCTGGGCAACACCACCGGCCTTTCCAGCTTCTGGGTGCTCTTTGCCATCCTGCTGTTTGGCGGCCTGTGGGGCTTTGTGGGCATGATCATCGGCGTGCCGCTCTTCGCGGTCATCTATGATGTCATCAAAAAGCTGGTGTTCCACGGCCTGAATCGCAACGACGAATCCGGCATGGTAAACCTCTATCACGATGCCTTCGGTGACCCCGACGACGAGTGATCCCAAACGCAATAGAATCGCAAAACCGGCTCTGTCTCCTGCATGGGAGGCGGGGCCGGTTTTTGTATTCCTACCGCATGATTTTCTCAGAGCAGCCGAGAAATGCAAAGCTCCCCCTTCCCGGCGCTGTCTCGGCGCTTGGGGAAGGGGGAGCTTCGGCTTTCAGGGCAAATAAACCAAAAAGGGAGATTTCAGGGGGAGTACCTGCAATTACTGCTGATTGGGCTTCCAGTCCTTATAGTTTTCGTAGCGGCTCTCGCGGATCTTGTGGTGAGACCAGATCTCGTCGGCGGTGGGCTGCCAGTTGGCGGCGTAAGCCTTGCACTTCTCGCACAGGTGCTCCACGCTTTCCGGGGACTGCAGGTCGGTGCTGTGAGCACCGGTCTCGTGCACCATTTTTTCCAGCAATTCGGGGTTTTCCAGCATGGGGCAGGGACGCAGATGGTTCTTGTTGAAGGGCTGGCCGTTGTGGTATGCCATGAACAGCGGGCTCTGCAGGATCTCCAGGATGCTGCTGTCGTGGATGTTGGCATTGGAGTAGTGGATGAACACGCAGGGCTCTGCGTCACCGGCCGAGTTGATGTGGAAGTAGTTGCGGCCGCCGGCAATGCAGCCGCCCACGAACTCGCCGTCGTTCTGGAAGTCCATGGGGTAGAACGGGATATCGCAGGCTTCACTGCGCAGGTAACGGATGCGCTGGATCATGTACTTGCGCTGCTCGGGAGAGGGCATCAGTTCAGGCGCTGCCTCGTTGCCCACGGGCATGTAGTGGAAGTAGAAGCCGAAGTGTGCGCCCTTATCGCAGAGGAAACGCATGAACTCATCGCTGGTAACGGCTTCGATGTTGTCGCGGGTGTAGCAGATGGAGGTGCCGAACAGGATGCCATGCTCCTTGAGCAGATCCATCGCGCGCATAACGGCAGCATAGTGGCCCTCACCACGGCGGGCATCGTTGGTCTCGGGGGTACCCTCGATGGACAGCATGAAGGCGATGTTGCCCAGACGAACCACTTCCTTGCAGAAAGGTTCATCGATCAGGGTGGAGTTGGTATAGATGGCAAACTGCACATCGTTGTGCTTCTCTGCCAGCTTGAGGATATCAGCCTTGCGCACCAGCGGCTCACCGCCGGTCAGCATGTACAGGTACACGCCCAGCTCCTTGCCCTCGGTGACGATCTTATCCATATCGTCAAAGCTCAGGTTGTTCTTGTGGCCGTACTCACCGGCCCAGCAGCCCACGCAGTGCATATTGCAGGCGGAGGTGGGGTCAAACAGGATCAGCCAGGGAATGTTGCACTGATATTTGACACGATTCTCGCGGATGGTCTTGGTGCCGCGGAAGAAGGCCTCATAGCCCAGGTTCAGGGCCGTGGTGCGGGCCACGTTGGGGTCCAGCTGGTTCAGCAAACAGTTGATGAGCTTCGACCACTTGCTGTTGGGGTCGGTCAGGGTCTGCTTGGCATGTGCGTAGGTCTCCTCGCTGAAGGAATCGCCGTAGAACTGCTTTGAAAGATCTACGATCTGTCCAACCGTCTTAGCGGGATCCTTCTCGGCATGAGAAAGCACGAGATCCACAGTCTTGCCCAGTGCAGCACGCTGCATTTTGTGCGTCAGAGAATCAAATGCGGTATTCATTTTTATTTCCTCCAGATTCAATAGAATTTTACAGGGCTCTCTTCCCTGCCTGCCGGGCTGAATTTCCGGTGCTCAGATGATCTTATACTCCAGCAGCAGACGGCCCAGGTCGGTGTCCTGTACCTTTTCTACTGCTTTGCCCAGTGCGAATTTTTTGATCCAGTTCATTTTCAGATCACTCAGGGGTTTGCCATCCCGCAGCTGAACAGCGGCGTTCAGCAGATCGCGGACATCGTAGGTGCTGCCCCAGACCTCCGGCACGGCCCGGTCGATATCGAGCAGGGTGTACACGGCTTCCATGCCGGTGCGCATGGAATACTCGGTGGTGAAGATGGTATCCCGCTTCGTCTCGGCAAACTGGCCGATGAACGCAAAGTTCACTGCGCCCTCCGGCACCACCGCCGGGCGGTCGCCTGCGGTGCGGGGCATGAAGAAGGCTGTGATATAGGGCATCATTACGGGCACGGTGTTGGCACTATGCTCCGCCAGGTCCTCGATCTGGTTTTCGGGGACCCCCAGATGATACAGCCACTCCATGCAGATCTCCTTGCCGGTGCAATCCCGCATGGGCTTTTTGATGTAGTCGCCAGGTGTGTTGCTGAACAGGCCGTAGATCCAGCCCACGAGCTGGCCCTTGGGCTGATCCCGGAACTGGGGCTGACGGTTGAACGTCCAGCTGAGCAGCCAGCCGGAATCCCGCGCCGTGACGATGCCGCCCGTGACAGTCCTGCCGCTGAACGGGTCACGCTGGCAGATGTTCTGGATGTAGGGCACGATGCGTTCGTCCAGCGTAGTGACCGTGGCGCTCATCCAGTTGGTCTGTTCCGGATCGGAGCAGAACTTTTCCGGGCGGCCAAAGGCCTCATCCTGCGCGGCAATCTTCTTCCACAGATCCCAGCCGTTGCCGGGCCGGAGGGTGGGGTTGAACACTGCAGGCTGATCCTGAGAGCCGATGGAGGTGCTTTCCACGCAGCCACCGTTGGTAATGAACACCAGATCATTCTCGGTCAGGTCCACCCGTTCCGCTTCATCGTCCACCAGCAGGCAGATGGTCCTGGCCTGCTTTTTGCCCCCGGTCAGCTCAAACTCAATGTCGGTGACTCTGGTGTTGTAGTGGAAGCGCACGCCGTGCCCCTCCAGATAGCGGATCATGGGCAGGATCATGCTCTCGTACTGGTTGTACCGGGTGAAGCGCAGTGCCCGAAGATCAGGCAGACCGCCCACATGGTGGATGTAGCGCTTCAGATAGAGCTTCATTTCCAGTGCGCTGTGCCAGTTCTCGAAGGCGAACATGGTGCGCCAATAAAGCCAGAAGTTGGAAGAGAACACCTCCGCGTCAAAGACATCGGTGATGCGCTTATCATAGAGCTGCTCATCCGGGGTAAAAAAGAGCTTGATGAGTTCCATGCAGCCCTGATCCGAAAGACCGAACTTCCCATCGGTGTGGGCGTTCTGCCCCCGGTTTTCCGTGGCGCGGCAGAGCGAGTAGTTGGGGTCTGCCTTGTTCAGCCAGTAGTACTCATCCAGCACGCTTGCGCCCTCGGTCTCAAGCGACGGGATGGAACGGAACAGATCCCACATGACTTCAAAATGGTCATCCATCTCCCGGCCGCCCCGCATCACATAACCGATGCCGGGGTACTGGCAGCCATCACAGGCACCGCCGGGGATGGCCCCCTTTTCAAAGAGATGGATGTGTTCCCCTTTCATCTGACCGTCACGGACCAGATAGCAGGCAGCTGTCAGCGCCGCCAGACCGGTGCCCACGAGATAGGCCGATTTCCGATCCACTCCCGCAGGCTTTTTCGGGCGCGCAAAGGCCTCATAGTTCCCGCTGGAATAATACATTTTATTCCCTCCGTTTGCTGTGGTTTCCAGGTTTTCACCTTTCATTTTGCGCTGACCATACTGTAACATTTTGTCAAACGGAAAGCCATAAACAGAAAAAGCACCGTGATGGAAAACCCATCACGGTGCCCGGATTGATAAAACATTGTCAGTCGTCAATATCTGCGGGGCTGCGGTCGGTGCGGAAGCGGCGGAGCGCCCGCTCAAGATCGCCGCGGAGCAGAACATTCAGCCGCTCGGTCATCCGGACGGGGTCCTCCTTCATGTCCCTGCGGATCCATTCCAGTGCCATGCCAACCAATGCGTATTTGTAAAAATCCACGACGAACTGTTTGTCGGCATCCTGCACGGTAAAACCCTGCGCACTGCGCTCCACAAAGTCCCGCAGCATGGGGTCCAGCAGTTTATATAAGTACTGCTCCACCTGCTCACGGCTCACAGAGCGGTAGACGTTCATCACCAGCACCTTGTTGTCCTGCACCTGACGCAGGATGTCCAGAAAGGCATCTGTCCAGTTCTCAAAGCTCTGTCTGCCCTCCAGCGCCTTGGCGGCATCTTCGACCATGATCCAGTCCACGAGGTCGTAGATGTCCTTGAAGTGGTAGTAGAAGGTCATGCGGTTCACGCCGCAGTCCTCGGTGATATCATTGATGGTGATCTTATTCAGCGGCTTTTGAAGCAGCAGCTTTTTCAGCGATGCCTCCAGCGCCCTTTTTGTAGTTTGCGACACGAGATCCATCCTTTCCCAGCGGCACACACTGTGCCGCCGACCGTGGTAGCCGCCCTATGGGGCCAGAGAAGTAAGAATACTTCCTTTATACTATAACGCAAATGCCCCCCGTTTTGCAAGTTCAAAATCTCTCATTTTGATATTTTTTTCACGTTCTTCCCCATTTTGCAGCCGTCCCTCCGCCCTTTTGCCGGGTTTCCGGGAGGTTCCTCTTGATTTTCTGGCTCCGGATGCTTACAATGGATGGAGTGGAACGAATGTGCGTTCCATTTATTTCTTTCTGAGTGAGAAAGGAAGGGAAAGTAAGTATGATCAAGACCATCGGATTTTTAGGCTGTGGGAACATGGGCGGTGCCATTGCGCGGGCCGTCTGCAAGGCTGCCGACCCACAGAATGTTTATCTTGCCAACCGCACTGCCGCCAAGGCAGAGGCGCTGGCCGCAGAGCTGGGCTGCAACACCACCACGAATGCCGAGGTGGCGGGCCGCTCCGACCTGATCTTTCTGGCGGTCAAGCCCCAGATGATGGAGGCTCTGCTGGCCCCGCTTAAGTTCACCCTGAACGAGCGGCCGAGCCGCTTCATCCTTTGCAGCATGGCGGCAGGGCTTTCCATCGCGCGCATCCAGGAGATGGCGGGGGAAGATTACCCTGTGATCCGCATCATGCCCAACACCCCGGCTTCGGTGGGGGCAGGCATGATCCAGTATTGCTCCGCCAATGTGACAGCGGAGGAGGAGCAGGAGTTTCTGAAGCTGATGGCACCCGCCGGGCGGCTGGACGCTGTGCCCGAGGCCTTGATCGACGCGGCAAGCAGCGTTTCCGGCTGCGGCCCGGCCTGGGTGTATCAGTTCATTGAAGCGCTGGCCGATGGCGGCGTGGCCTGCGGCCTGCCCCGGGCCAAGGCGCAGGAATACGCAGCCCAGATGGTATTGGGCAGCGCCAAGCTGGTGCTGGAAAGCGGAAAACACCCCGGTGAGCTCAAGGATGCGGTGTGCAGCCCCGGCGGCAGCACCATTCAGGGCGTGCGCGTGCTGGAAGAGCACGGCTTCCGCGGCGCGGTGACCGATGCGGTGATCGCCGCCTACGACAAGACAAAGGAAATGGGAAAGGGTTAATTTTATGCGCATCGTCGTCAAAGTGGGCACCTCCACGCTGGCACACTCCACCGGGCGGCTGAACATCCGCCACACGGAGAATCTGGTCAAGGTACTGAGCGACCTGAAGAACGCAGGGCACGAGGTCATCCTCGTCTCGTCCGGTGCCATCGGCATGGGGGTGGGCAAGCTGTCCCTGCCCTCCCGCCCCGGTGATATGGCCACCAAGCAAGCCTGCGCCGCTGTGGGCCAATGTGAGCTGATGTACACCTACGACCGCCTGTTCACCGCCTACAACCACAACGTGGCGCAGATCCTGCTCACCGGCGTGGATGTGGAACACGAGGGACGGCGGCTAAATTTCCAGAACACCCTGACCCGGCTGCTGGAGCTGGGTGCGCTGCCCATCATCAACGAAAACGACACCGTTGCCACCGACGAGATCACCTCCATCGGCGACAATGACACGCTGGCCGCCATCGTCACCTGCTGCATCCATGCGGATCTGCTGGTGCTGCTGAGCGACATCGACGGCCTGTACACCGCCAATCCACACACCCACCCGGACGCAAAGCTCATCCCGGTGGTAGAGCGCATCACCCCTGAGGTGCTGGCACTGGCAGATGGGGCAGGCTCTGCATTGGGCACCGGCGGCATGTCCACCAAGCTCCGTGCCGCCCAGATGGTAACAGCAGAGGGCGCGGACATGGTGATCGCCAACGGTTCCCACCCGGAACTGCTCTACGACATTGCAGACGGCAGACCCGCAGGCACCCGCTTTGCGGGCAGAAAGGAGGGCTGACCCATGACGACACAGGAGATCCTGGAAGCCGCCCGCGCGGCCAGAAGCGCGCTGGGCCTTTCCTCGGGCGAGGTGCGCCGCGCCGCCCTGCTGGGCATGGCAGAGGCTCTCTGCTCCCCTGCCCGCCAGCAGGCCATTCTGGAGGCCAATGCCGCCGACCTGGAAGCAGCCAGAGGGCACATCTCGGAGGTCATGCTGGACCGGCTGGCCCTGACACCGGAACGCATCAGCGCCATGGCAAAGGGCATCCGGGAAGTGGCTGACCTGCCCGACCCGGTGGGCAAAGTTCTGCGCCGGGTAGAGCGCCCCAACGGGCTGGTCATCGAAAAGACCGCCGTGCCCATGGGCGTGATCGCCATCATCTACGAGAGCCGCCCCAACGTGACCAGTGATGCCGCCGCCCTTGCCATCAAGAGCGGCAATGCCTGCATCCTGCGGTGCGGCAGGGAGGCATGGCGCAGTGCCAACGCCATTGTAACGGCTCTTCGGGAGGGTCTGCGGACAAACGGCCTGCCCGAAACAGCAGTCTGCCTGATCGAGGACACCACCCACGCCTCGGCCAACGCCCTGATGACGGCGGTGGGCTATGTGGATCTGCTCATCCCGCGCGGCGGGGCCGGGCTCATCCGCGCCTGTGTGGAAAACGCAAAAGTCCCCTGCATCCAGACCGGTACCGGCATCTGCCACATCTTCGTGGATGCTTCTGCCGAGCAGGATAAGGCGCTGGACATCATCGAAAACGCCAAGGTCAGCCGCCCCAGCGTCTGCAACGCGGAGGAGGTGTGCCTGGTGCACCGTGACATTGCGGCAGAGTTCCTGCCCAAGCTGGCCCGGCGGCTGGGCCCTGACCGCGCTGCAAAGGGACTGCACCCGGTGGAGCTGCGGCTGGACCCGCGTGCCGCCGCCATCATCCCCGGCACCCCTGCAGGCCCTGCGGATTTTGACACCGAGTTTCTGGACTACATTCTGGCCATCAAGATCGTGGATAACGTGGAGGAGGCCGTCGGCCACATCGCCGCGCACTCCACCGGCCACAGCGAAGCTATCCTGACCCGGAACGAGGCCCATGCCGCCCTCTTTACGGCGGCGGTGGACAGTGCGGCGGTCTACGTCAACTGCTCCACCCGCTTTACCGATGGCGGTGAGTTCGGACTGGGATGCGAGATGGGCATTTCCACCCAGAAGCTCCACGCCCGGGGCCCTATGGGGCTGGAAGAGCTGTGCAGCTACAAGTACATCATTCACGGCAGCGGCCAGATCCGCTGAACCGTTCAAATGCGAAAGCAATTTTCCGTTTTTCTCTTACAGGCCGCTGTGGAAGGACAGCGGCCTGTATTTTTGTTTTGCAGGGATGGACTGTTTTTGTTACGGAAACACTTTCATCCCAAAATTTTGAAAATTATTTTTCCGTTCGTATCACGATGTATTTTTCATTTCTCCATTCTGTACAAAAATAAAGTCATACTTTTAGCCGAAATTAGGGCAAAAATTCTCATTTTCCCCTTGACAACCCATATTTCGCCGCGGTAAAACTATATTGGAAGGTGTTGGAATGAGTTCAGCGGGGCGTTTTGAAATGCGCCTGGAACTGTTCTTCCCACAACAGCAATCCATTTCAAACAGCTGCCCGCATGACGACACTAGTACAAAGGAGAGGGCGAATTATGACAATTGCCATTCTTGCACATGATTCCCGCAAAGAACTTGCACTTCAGTTCTGCACCGCCTACAGTGGTATCCTGTCCCGGAACACTGTCATTGCCACCGGTACCACCGGCCGGATGTTGAACCAGGCCACCGGCTTGCCAGTTCACTGTTACCTCTCCGGAAAGCTGGGCGGCATTCAGCAGATCACCGCCCGTGTTGCCTGCGATGAAGTGGATTTGGTGCTGTTCTTCCGCGACCCACTCCGGGCCGACAGCGGCAGCTCCAACGAGCAGAACCTGCTCCGCCTGTGTGATATGCACAGCGTACCCATTGCCACCAACATTGCCACCGCCGAGGTACTGCTCCGCGGCATGGATCAGGGGGATCTGGACTACCGGGAAGGGATGCACCCGCCGGTGATCGAGCCTCTGGCCGCTCCCCGCCGCGCCGTGTGCTGAGGACTGCCTGACATTTTTTGTGTATAGAGGGAAACGTAAAACAGCGCCGCCGAAGCTTTTCAGGGCTTCAGCGGCGCTGCATTTTTATGCGGTTTTCAGTTCATTTTCCGGGGAGTGGCATCATTCCAGACCGGCCATCTGCTTGATGCTCTTCATGGCGAAGGTCAGGGTGCGGCCCATAGCCACACCGGCCATCAGGCAGGGATAGTTGTTGGCAAAGAAGCTGCCGGACATATCGCCGGTGATATACAGACCGGGCATGGGCTTGTTATCGTTGTCCAGAGCCTGACCCTTTTCGTTGATGGCAATGCCCTGCTCAGTGGTCAGCAGAGAGGCACCCAGCCAGCAGCCGTAGAAGGGAGCGGTGCGGATGGCGCTGAGGCGGTAAGCGGGCTTGCCGAAGTCCTCGTCGTTCTGCTTGTCGTAGAGCTCGTTGTAGCGCTCCACGGTGGCAAGGAAGGTGTCCTTGGCAGCGCCAGTAAAGCCCATCTTGTCAGCCAGCTCGTCCAGCGTATCGCACTTGAACAATGCACCGGCCTCGATCGCCTCGTCCATCTTACCCTGAATGTACTTCTCACCGCCGTTACGGGTCTGGGCAGAGCAGCCGATGGTGTGGAAACGCTTTGCGTCCTCCAGAATGTTGGCATCGCAGATCTGAGCGTAGACACGGCCCGGCTGGTGAGCAGCGGCGTAGACGATGTCATTGTAGGGGCTGCTCTCGTTGGCAAAGCGCTCGCCGTTGCGGTTCACCTTCAGGAAGGGCTGGGTGCCGGGGTTGTACTGACGGATGGTACCAGGGAAAGCCTTGCCGCCAAAGGCAGTGTCGCTGTCCACATAGCCGCCATCCACGCCGGGGGCCACGATGCCGCGGTCAAACAGCATGGGAGCGGCTTCCTTGTCCAGATTGGCACCGGCCCACATTGCAGCCCGGATGCCGTAGCCCTTATCGGAGGGAGAGTAAGAGCAGGCGGTGGTGACGGAGGTGCCCAGGGGATCCAGCTGCTCCATCATGTAGGGGTTGCCGGGGAAGCCGCCGCAGGCCAGCAGCACACCCTTGTTGGCGTTGTAGCGGATGAAGTGGTCATCCTCGGTGCTCTGGGCGATGATGCCGGTAATGCGGCCATCGCTGTTCTTTTCCAGCTTGGCCAGACTGGTTTTGAAGTCCACATCGTAGCCCAGCTCCTGAATGTACTGCAGCAGCAGCTCGTTCCGGGCGGCACCACTGGAGCGATCATAGGTATACTCGATCTCGGGGTACATATAATCGGTGTTGTGCTCGGCGTTTTCTGCAGGCCATTTGGCCTCGTCGCCGTAGGTGTAGATCATCTTCACGCCGTACTTGTCCTCCATGATGGAGCGGACAAATTCGATCATCTCGGCAGACTCGTTGATCCAGGTCTTGACCACGCGCTGGTCGCACTTGCCGGAGGCGTAACGGGAGACCTCGCTCAGCAGCTTGGCACGATCCATCTTGATGCCCTGTTCCTGAGCGCCAAAGCCGTCCACGGCACCCACCCAGTGACGGGTATCCTGCACATTGCCGTTCTGCTCGATGACGCGGAAGTTCAGACCGTTGGCAGCGGCATAAGCAGCAGCGAACATACCGCCGTTGCCGGCACCCACGATGAGGATGTCGGTGTCCACGGTCTCGGTGATGGCAGCCTCGTCGATGTCAGGCTCCTTGCCCAGCCAATCGGTCTCGTCACCGGTGGGCAGCTGAACGGAAGTTACAGTTGCCTCTCCCTTTGCCTGTGCAAAGCAGCTCTTGGCGGCCTTCTTCACGGCATCGGAGGTGATGGTGGAGCCGGACACGCCGTCGATCTCGTCAGAGCCGGCGTTCAGCAGCTGGTTCTTCAGCTCCTCGGCAGCAGCAGCGCCGTAGGAAGCGGTCTCGCCGGAGGTATCGACCACAACGTCGGTCACAGCACTGTCAGAGAAGGTCATGGTGACCTTGACGGTAGAGGAAATGCCCTCAGCAGTGCCGGTGTAGGTACCGGGGGTGTAGCTGCCCGCTGCACCGGAGGAAGCGGCAGTGGAGGAGCTTGCAGCGTTGCAGGCAGCCAGTGCACCGGCGGTGACACCGGACATGGCAGCGGCAGCAGCGATCTTCAGAAAGCCTTTACGCGAGATCTTGTTCATGCTTGGATGATCCTTTCTTCTCTTTTTCTGTTCTTATTCTTCGATTTTCCTCTTATCCGAAACGCACCGCCACAATACGGCGCAGACTTCGTTCGATAATAAATTAACACAAAGTCCGCCTGTTGTCTTTTAAGAATTCTTAAACATCTTTACCGTTTCTTCACTGGAAAATTCCCGTTTCCCACTTTGTTTGATAAATAACGGTCAAATCAGAGCAGAAAAAAGCACCCACGGCTTAAGTTTCCTTAAGAAGTGGGTGCTTTGAGGGTTAACGATATTTAAGACAACAAAACCATTTCAGGCTTCCTTCTCCCCTTCCGGGCGGAAAATATAGCCTTTGCCCCAGACATTTTTGAGGTAGATGGGCTTTGCAGGGTCGGGCTCGATCTTACTGCGGAGGTTATGGATGTGCACCTGCACAGTGCGGACATCCCCCAGGCTCTCCTTCCCCCAGATCTTCCGGTAAAGCTCGTTTGCGGTAAAGAAAGTGTTGGGATGCCGGATGAAGAGGGTCAGGATGCGGTACTCCATGTCGGCCAGATGGATGCTCCGGCCATCCTTTTCCACGCAATGGCTGTTGGGATCCAGCGTAAAGGCCGCACAGTGGTAGCCGCTGACGCTGGGCTCTGCGGCATCCATCTGGACACGGCGGATGTTTGCCATGATGCGGGCCAGCAGAACTTTGTGGTTGTAGGGCTTGGTCAGGAAATCATCGCCGCCCAATTCCAGCGCCCGTACCACTGTGTCTGTATCGTCCAGACAGGAAGTAAAAATGATGGGGCAGTGGTACCAGCTGCGCAGGCGCTGGCACAGTTCCATGCCGTTGGTATCCGGCAGAAGGATATCCATCAGGATCACATCGAACTTTTCCCGGGCGTGGCTCAGCGCTTCGCCGCCGGTGTCAGCGCAGACCACCTCAAAATTCTGCTGACAGTTCAAGAAATAGCTGGTAGTGTCCCGGATCACCGGATCATCTTCCACCAGAAGAATGCGGATCATGCGGTTTGCCCTCCCCTTTTCGGCGTGAATTTGCTATAATATCTTTATCTAGTATACCGTATTTCCGGGCTGTTCTCAACCGGTTCTCCAAAGTTTTGCAGGGGGTCTTTTTATGATAAAAAAGCGATTTCTGCTTCCGGCTGCTGCCGGGGCACTGGCACTGACCATTGGATTGGCAGGGATCTGGTTCAACCAGCGGCTGCCGGCGCTGGCGGATTTTGGGGTCCCCGGCATGGACCCCGAAGCCCAATTGATGGCATGGGCTGCCCTGTTCCCGGAAAAAGGAGTGGCTGCCCTGACCTTCCGCACGGTGCTGCAGTGGATGGCCATTGCGGTATTCTGCACTCTGGGAGCGGTGGTGCTGGCCCTGTACCGATACAAGCCTCAGAAGGAACTGGGGTATTTTCTGCTGTATCTGACGGTGCTGACCCTCTGGGCTCTGGTGATCATTCTGGCTCCGGTGGGAAGTTCCGGCTGGAGCGTCTTTTTCCGCCGGGGATTCTTTACCGTCACGGTTCTGGCAGGTATCCTGCTGTGCGCCGCCCTGACAGGGGCTGTGCCGGTGTCTCACGGGCAGCGGCTCCATTCCCTGCTTCTGACGCTGGGGTATCTTGTTCTGACGCTGATTCCCCTCAGCCGTGTACGGGCGGTGGGGCTGCTTTTGGGCATGGGCTACTGTTTGGGCATCCTGATGGCAATGTATGCCCGGGGCTCCGACGCTGCCCTGCTGATGCTGTTTCCCTGTGCCATCACCATTGGCTTCCGGGTATGGGTGGTCCTGCCGGGCATGCACGTGCCGTTTTTTCAGGAGAGCGTGTTTTTCTACCTGTTCCGGTGTGCCCGGATCTACGATGCGCCTTTTACTCTGGGCTGCATGGCCTACGTCTGCCGCCGGTATGCCCTGCAATTTGACCGGGCGGAGCAGCTGGCCCGGGAGCTGGATGCCCGGGTCATTCAGCGGACAAAGGCCCTGACGGAGGAGACCGAGGCCCGGAAAAGCATGATGCTGAACATTTTCCACGACCTGCGCAGTCCCCTGTTTGCGGTCAGCAGTGGACTGGACACACTGGAGGCTGCACCGGAGGCCCTGCCGGCCCTGCTGCCCGCCTTACAGCAGCGGACGGCCTTTCTCCGCCGCCTGACGGAGGATCTGTTTCTGGCTGCGAAGCTGGAGCAGAAACAGGTGATGCTCAACGAGGACCGGGTATCTCTGGGGGAGGTCATCGCTGCGGTCTGTGACAGCTGCCGGGAGGAGGCTGAGAAGAAGGGCGTGGTGCTTCAGGCACCCCCGGCTCCGGAGCTGCCGGTGTGGGGCGACCAGATCCGGCTGCAGCAGATCCTGCAGAACCTGTTGACAAATGCCATTCACTACACCCCTGCAGGAGGGAGCATCACCGTCAACAGCCGGGTGGAGGCCGGTGCTGCTCTGGTGAGCGTCCGGGACACGGGCTGCGGCATTGCGCCGGAGGATCAGACCGCCGTATTTGACCGGTATTTCCACACCACCACCTCTTCCAAGCACGACTCCACAGGTCTGGGACTGACCATTGCGCAGGAGCTTGCCCACCTGCACCATGGAGAAATCCTATTGGAAAGTGAAGTGGGCAAAGGCAGCTGCTTCACATTAAAGCTCCCTCTATTATCCGCATAACAGAGAAATCCCCCCGCCTATGACGAGGGGATTTCTTTATAGCATCTATTTGAATTCAAGCCAGCGGGTCCCACAGCTTCATGGGCAGGGGCTCCTGATCCAGCAGGGCGCGCTGGGCATCGCTCAGCAGGCTCTTGCGGACGGTGATCTGGTAGACATTGGCCTTGAACCACTTCTCGCTGCCGATGTAGTAGCCCTTCTGGCCGGAGGCATCGCCCCAGCTGTTCTCGATCTTCCAGCGGTCAGCACTACCATTCTCGTCCAGATTGACACCGCAGAACATCATGCAATGGTTCATGGTGCTTTCACGGGTGAGCAGCCGCTCGGCCTTGGTCATGCCAAAGGTCAGGCCGCCCAGCACCTCGCCGTACTGGAAGCAGTCGGGGTCCCAATAGCCGTTGGCGCGGTCGCCGTCGGGGTGGCAGTCGCAGCTGAACATGACTCCCTCCCCTGCCTGCAGCTGGCGGATGGTCAGATCCTCCAGCTCCTCCTGCGAGAGGTTGAGCCAGAACATATTCTCCTCCACCACGTCACCCATAAAGGGCTGGCAGTAGGTGCGGTTCAGCGCATGGATGGGCGAGGAGATGATGACGACGTAATCATCCAGATCATTGCCCACATATTTCTCCAGGAAGGTGTGCGGGGTCAGGTTCCGGTCACAGTGGTAGTGCTCTTCCTTGTCGGTGTACTCAAAGTCAAAGCTCCTGGGGGGCTGGCCGTAGAGGATGCACAGGGCGTTGTAGATCTCCGCCAGCATCTCCTCGCGGCGGGCGGCCGTGTCCTTTCCCTCTTTTGCCATGGCCCGCAGTTCCAGCGCATCCTCCCGCAGCTTGCGGTTCAGGATGGGCAGATACTTGGCCGTGCCGGTGGAGTGGACTGTTTCCGGCATGACCCAGGAGGGCACCACGCCGTACTTTTTGATCAGGCTGATGGCCATATCCCACTGGCCGCCGTCGGGCAGCGGGTTGCCCAGCAGGGTGTAGGTCTCACGGTCGGTCAGATCCTGATCCGCAAAGTGGAGGATGTTCTCAAGGAAGAGATTTGCCTTTTCCAGCTTATCGTAGAACGCCAGATAGGTGGGAGAGAAGGAGAAATCCTCCAGATCGCACTTGGCGATCACCCGCTGGCGCAGGACGTTCAGGGTGGAGAACATCCAGCAGCGGCCGCTCTGCTTCTGGTTGGTGATGTTATTGGTCTTGACCAGCACAGAGAAGTCCATCCGCAGCTTGGCAGCGGCGGCGGGCACAAAGGCCGCGTCCGGCAGAGCCGTGCGGGAAACCGCATTGGACATCACATTCAGCTCCGGGCGGGCAGCATAGCCCTGCTCAAAGCGTTCCAGCATCCGGGCATCAATGGGAGTAACACGATTCATTTGATTCACGCTTTCTTTCTGAAAAGATCAATCCTTGAAATAAGCATTCTGCACGGCCAGCAGGACACCGGCACGGCTTGCGGCAAAGTTCAGGCCGCCCTGCAGGTAGCAGGTGTAAGGCTCACGCAGGGGGCCGTCGCAGGAGAGCTCGATGGTGCTGCCCTGGGTAAAGCTGCCGCTTGCCATGATGACCTCATCGGTATAGCCCGGTTCCGGAGAGGGTTCCGGTGCGGCATAGCTGTCCACGGGGCTGGCGGCCTGAATGCCGCGGCAGAAGCCGATGAGGGCATCGGCGGTATCGGCATCGAAGCAGGTCACGATATCGTTGTGGTCCTCGCAGTAGCGCGGGATGGGCTTTTTGCCCACCAGCTCCAGCAGGCACTGGGCATAGATGGCGGTCTTGATGGCCTCACACACCACGCCGGGGGCATAGTAGAAGCCAAGATACATATCACGGGGCGTTTCCAGTGTGCAGCCCAGCTCCTTGCCCAGTCCGGGGGCGTTCAGGCGGTAGGCACACAGCTCCACCAGATCCTTCCGGCCCGCGATATAGCCGCCGGTGGGGGCGATGCCGCCGCCCGGGTTCTTGATGAGGCTGCCCACCACAAGGTCAGCACCGGCCTGGCAGGGCTCCTTCATCTGGGTGAACTCACCATAGCAGTTGTCCACAAAGATGATGATCCCGGGGTTGGCGGCACGGGCCGTGTCGGCGATCTTCTGAATGGTATCCAGATCAAAGGCATTGCGCTGCAGGTAGCCGCGGCTGCGCTGGATATGGCAGACCTTTGCCCCCGGGGCCTTTTGAGCGATCAGCGCGTAATCCGGGGTGAAGTCGGCCTTGAGGGGGGCTTCGTCGTACCGGATGCCGTAGTCCATCAGGGTGCCGGTGCCCTTGCCCTTGCCGTCCAGACCGATCACGCCCTCCAGCGTATCGTAGGGGCGGCCGGTAGCAGCCAGCAGGGTATCCCCTGCCCGCAGCAGGCCGAACAGGGCCACCGCCAGCGTATGGGTGCCGCTCTGGAACTGACTGCGCACAAGGGCATCCTCCGCGCCCATCACCTCGGCAAAGATCTGCTCGAGCTTGGCGCGGCCGGAATCCCACAGGCCATAGCCGGTGGTGCCCAGCATATCGGTGGAGGACATCTGGGTATCGGCAAAGGCCTTGAGCATTTTCAGCTGGTTGTAGTCCCGGATCTCCTCCATGTGGTGGAAATAGGGCCGGCAGAGTTCCATGGCTTTTTCGTCCAGCGCCAGAACTTCTGCTTTGTAATCAAAAAAGTGGTTCAACATTGACATTTTTGGTTCCTTAATCTTTTTGTAAGTTTATGCTATGATGACCCGTCGGCAGCTTTCTCCTCGGACACGAGTTCGGATTGCGGCTCCCAGCATCCGCCGCGCATTGCTTGCGTCTTGCTGGCCGCGGCTCCAACAACAGCTTCCTGCATCCGCCACTGGCGGCGGTCGCTGTCGTTGCAGGCCATTCCAGCGGACGGTCCTCAGAGAAACTCCCGACGTGTCAGACTGTGGCTTCGTACCGGGCATACTCTCCCAGTTTTTCAAAGCCGAGGCGGGTATAAAAGTGCACCCGTTCCGGGGAGCAGAGGAAAAGGGGCTGCAGGCCCTGCGCCGAGAGGGTGTTGGCCAGACGGACGATAAGCCGCCCGCCGATGCCGCGCCCCCGCAATGGCTCCGCAGTCTCACCGCAGGCCATGTAAGCCTGCTCCGTTCCAATGGCGTAAGCGCCCACGGTGCAGGCAAGCTCCCCGCCCTGTTCCAGAGCCCAGACCACAGCCCTGCCGCGGGCGCGCTTTGAGCAGAGCTCAGAGTAAAAATCATCCCGCCGCGTGGGGCGGTCCGGAAACAGCATCTGTGCAACGGGGCCCGCCGGGGGCTCCGGGTCAAAATGCAGGGAGGCCCAGAGCGTTTCCTCCACAGCGGGTTCCGACAGCTGTTTTCCGGGTGCCAGGCCAAAGACAAAATGGGACTTTGCACGGGCCCAGCCGGTGGGCGGCGGGCACTCGGCCTCGTCCAGGATGACCGCCTTACAGCCGCAAAAATGCAGGAAGCTGGCCAGTTCGTCCGGGTTGGCGTGGCCCGCCAGCCAGGCGGTGCTGCCGCCCACATCCAGCGCCAGCGTTGGCCCGGCGAAGAACCGGCCCGGCTGGCTTTTGCCGAAGAGCGCCAGCGCCTGCGGCATCGTGACCCCAAGGCAGAGCTTTCCGCGGCAGGCACTGCGGAACCGCTGCCTCTGGCGGGGCGTTCTGACCTGCGTGATCATTTCAGTGCGTTGACGATGTTCTTGAACTCGCGGCCGCGCACCTCAAAGTTGGGGTAGAGGTCGAAGGAGGCGCTGGCGGGAGACAGGATGATGATATCGCCGGGCTTTGCGGCGGCACGGGCCAGCTCCACGGCGTGCTGCATATTGTCCGCATGCTGGATGGGCAGTGCGGCCTCGTTGAAGCCGGGGTCTTCCCGCAGGGCCTTTTCAATGCGGGGGCCGGTGGCCCCCATCAGCACCAGATCCTTGACGTGGGCCACGATCTCGGGGGCCAGCGGCTCATAGGGGATGTGCTTATCATAGCCGCCCGCAATAAGGATGACCTTCTGGTCAAAGCTGCGCAGGCCCGCAATGGTGCGGGTGGGGCTGGTGCCGATGGAATCGTTGTAGTAGAGCACGCCGTCCAGCGTGCGCACCGGCTCAATGCGGTGCTCCACGCCGGTAAAGGTGCTGCCCACCTTCTGGATGGCCTCTACGGGCACCTCTCCCCAGACTGCGGCGGCAGCGGCCAGCAGATTCTCGATGTTGTGCAGACCCCGCAGCTTGATGTCCTTCTGGGCCAGGAAGGGCGTTACCACGCCGTCCTCAGCCATGCAGAGCATGTTGTCCTCTTTGCGCAGGAAGGCACCGTTGTCGGTATCGTGCAGGCGGGTAAACCAAACCTGCCTGCCCTTGCAGTCCTTCTGCATGGAGCGGCTGATCTCGTTCTCGTAGCCCAGCACGGCACGGCAGGGCGGGTTCTGGTAGAGCAGGATGTTGCGTTTTGCGTCGATGTACTCCTGCATATCCTTATGGTGATCGAGGTGGTTGGGGGTGACGTTGGTCACCACCGCGATCTTCGGGCTCTGGTGCATGCTGATGAGCTGGAAGCTGGACAGCTCCACCACAGCCACATCCTCCGGCCGGACCTCAGGCAGCATGGGCAGCAGGGCCGCACCGATGTTGCCGCCCAGATGTACTTTGCGGCCTGCGGCCTCGTAGAACTTGGAGATGAGGGTGGTGGTGGTGGTCTTGCCGTCAGAGCCGGTCACGGCCACGATCTCGCAGGGGCAGAAATCGAAGAAGAGCTCGACCTCGCTGGTGACCATGGTGCCCGCCGCCATGGCATCCTGCAGGGGCTTTTCAAAGTAGCCCACAAAGCCGGGGGTGCGCATGATGATATCCTGGCCCTTGAAGCCGTCCAGATAGTGTTCGCCCAGGCTCAGGTCAATGCCCAGTTCCCGGATGGTAGCGGCATAATCGCCAAACTCCTCCACGCTCTTTTTCTGGTCGCACAGGGTCACATGGGCCCCCAGCTCCACAAACTCCTTGATAAGGGTCTTGTGGCTGACACCGGCACCGATGAACGCCACCTTTTTGCCCCGGATGAGTTCTGCAAGCTTCTGCTGATCTTTCTGCATAAAGAAAGAACCTCCTCTATGAAAATTCAGGCTGAAATTGATTCACTGCTCCATTTTACACCTTTTCCAGCCAATTGGCAACGCCAAACCTTATTCTGTCCCCGAATGCACCGAAATCCTATCTGAATTCACAAAATGTCGATTGTCTTTTTCGACCGTTTCCGCTATACTTTAATTGTATCATCTTACAAGGAGCGCATTTTCTTGAAACATTCCCTGATCCGCTTTTCCGCAGTGGTGCTGACCATTGCGTTTGTTTTTGCCCTGACCGGCTGTGGTTCGGGCTCCAACAGCTTCACATGGTTCGTGGACAGCATCCCGGCCAACCTTGACCCGCAGGTGGCCTCGGCTTCTGCGGATGTCATCGCCTGCGAGAACCTGTACAGCGGCCTTGTCCGCAAAGATCCCAGCGGCGAATATGAGCCTGCCCTCTGCGAGCGGTGGGAGAAGTCCTCCGATGGCCTCACCTACACCTTCTATCTCAAGGACGGCCTGACTTACACCGCCGCCAAGGGCAACGCCACTGACTACGCCATCACCGCCGAGGATTTTGTGTTCGCTTTCCGGCGCTTGTTCCGGGCGGAGACCAACTCCCCCTACGCGGTGGAGTTTGCGGCCCTTGAAAACAGCGCCGCCGTGCTGGCCGGGCAGATGCCCGAGAGCGCGCTGGGAGTCACGGCCTCCGGGCCGCTGACGCTGGTGTTCCACCTGAGCAGTGCCGATGACAACTTCCTCGAGAAGCTCACCCTGCCCGGTGCCATGCCCTGCGATGAGGAATTTTTCAATTCTACCCGGGGGACCTACGGTCTGAATGCTTCGTCCACCCTTTCCAGCGGCAGCTTTTACATCTACAACTGGACAGCCAGCGGCCTGTTCCTGCGGCGTGCCCCCTCGGACAGCCTCATCGACAGCCTGCGGCTGGTGCAGAACACCAACAGCGCCGGGCAGTCCGCCGCAGAGCTGATTGCCAACGAGAAGTGCTCTGCCGCCCCGGACGACACCGCCGCGCCCACCACCCTGACTTCCCTCTCCTACTCCGATACCACATGGAGTCTGCTGTTCAACTGCAGCAGCGTGTTTGCTTCCACCGAGCTGCGGCAGGCACTGGCCTCCGCCGCGCGGGGTGCAGCCGAGGTGCCGGACGGCGGGCTCTATGCCGCCGCCAACGGTCTGGTACCGGACGGCCTGACTGTGGACGGCATGAACTACCGGGATACCGCCGGGGATGTGACTCCCGCCGCGATGGATGCCCGAGCGCTCTACCTCACGGCGCGGCAGACGCTGACCACCTCCGACTTCAACAAGGTCAGCCTGATGGTGCCCGCCGGTTCCGGCGTGACCAGCGCCGCCGAGGAGATCAATGGCGTGTGGCAAAAGGAGTTTTCCCTCTTCTTCTCCGTAGAGGAAGTGGACGAGGAGACCTTTGCGAAACGGCTGGCCGAAGGGGACTACACCATCGCCTTGGCCCCCATCAGCGCCGAGGGCGGCAGTGTGTACAACATGCTGAACCAGTTCACCGCAGCGGGCGGCGGCCTGACCGGCTATGCAGATTCCCTGTATGCCACCCAGCTGCAGGCCAGCACCCAGGCCACCGGAAGCTCCCGCTGCCGCCTGCTGGGCGATTGTGAGCGCCAGCTGCTCAGCGATGCCGTGGCGGTCCCTCTGTTTGCCCAGCAGAAGCGCCTGCTGATCGCACCCGGCATCCAGAACCTCATCTTTGACCCCTTTGGCCCGGTGCTGGATCTGACCTATACCACAAAAGAATGATGTGCCACAAAAAATACCGGAGCAGCCGCCTGCCCCGGTATTTTTCTTATCCTTTTTTGATGCCGAACAGCCTGCGCAGAACGCCGCGCAGACACTTTGGGCTTTTGATAACGACCACCTGCATCGCTCTCCCGCCTTTCGTGGTGTGATACCACAATATAAGCGGCAGGACGGCAAAGTGTGCGGCTCAAGCCTTGTTCCCGGTCAGGATCGGTGTATCCGGCACCGTTTCCACGACCACCAGCGCCCCCTTGCGGGTGGAGATGGTGATGCAGTCTGAGCCTTCGGCATACTCATTGCTGACCCCCAGCGGATAACCGGCCACCAGCACATCATCGGTGAGCTCATAGTAGGAACCGTGCTCACACACGCCCTCCGCCCTGCCCTCCATGGGGAAAGCGGAGAAATAGAAGAACTCCTCCTTCGGGTAGGCGCGGGTCTCGCCGGAGCGGACAAAGGTGACGCGGCTGCGCTCATCCTGAAGCGTTGCCCGCACCCCCCGTTCTTCCAGCCCAAGGCCGGTGGCAAGATTCGAGAGGGTATGCTCGATCCGCCTGCCGCCCAGCGCGCCCAGAAGAAGCACCTCGGTAAAGCCCTTCTCACTGGCAAGCTTGGCGGCATATTCGGTGTCGGTGTCGTCCTTGACGTGAGGCAGGACGATGATATCGTCGTTCTGCTGCACCGGACAGGGCGCGGTATCGAAATCTCCCAGGATGATATTGGGCTTGCAGCCCAGCGGCGCGCAGTTGCGGTAGCCAGCATCACAGGCGATGATGAAGTCATCGGGGCGGAGCAGACGCTTCAGCTCCGGCGAGACCGGGCAGGCCGAGAGGATCACGCAGCGCATCACATTCCCCTCCTCTGCCAGTCCTTGACATCCTTGACTTCCTCATACATGGCACAGTAGCTGTCGTACCGGGTCTGGGAGAGTTTTCCCTCGGCCAGAGCGGCACGGATGGCACAGCCCTTTTCCGTGCGGTGGGAGCAGCCCGTAAACTGACACTGCCCAAGGTAGGGCCCGAACTCCGGGAAGGCGTGCTCCAGATTCTCCTTGGGGATGAACCCGGCGCGGTTGGCTTCCAGGCTGGCAAAGCCGGGGGTATCCGCAATACGGCCTCCAAAGGCCTCAAAGATGGTCACCTCGCGGGTGGTGTGGCGGCCACGCCCCAGCTTCTGGCTGATGGCACTGGTCTCCCGCTCGGCCTGAGGCAGCAGGGTGTTCAGCAGGGTCGATTTGCCTACACCGGAGTTGCCGCAGAAGGCGCAGAGCCGCCCGCTGATCCACTGCCTGACCTCGTCCAGCCCTTCCCCGCTGTCGTAGCGGATGGCAATGAAGGGCAGAGTGGATCTTTCATAGGCGCTGCGCAGGAACTCCACCTCACCAAGGTCAGCCTTGGTGCAGACGATGACGGGCTGCACGCCCTTGTCCACGGCGATGGCCGAGAGCTTGTCCAGCACCAGTGTGCTGGGGGTGGGCTGGGTGGTGCTGGCCACAAGGAACAACACATCCAGATTGGCCACAGGCGGCCGGACAAACACGTTTTTGCGGGGTGCGATCCCGGCAATGACTGCCGCGCCGTTCTCGGTCTCCAGCGTCACCTCGTCGCCCGCCACGGGGGTGATCTTCTGTTTGCGGAAGATGCCCCGGGGCTTGCACTCGATCACACCCTCTTCGGTCTTGACGTAGTAAAATCCGCCAATTCCTTTTACGATATATCCCTTCATCCGTTCCTCCCTCAGGACAGCAGCGCGCTCCACCAGTCGCCCAGGCCGGTGCCCTCACTGCTGGAAGAATCGCCGCTGGAAGAGCTGCCCCCGATCAGGCCGCTCCACCAATCGCTGGAGGAGCTGCCCGGCTGTTCAGCCGGGGTCTCAGGCACCGGCTCGGGGCCTGCGCTCACGGTAATGCTGACACGGCTGTTCACCTTGACGGTAGATCCTGCCGCCGGGCTCTGGGCGATGATGGTACCGGCGGGCTGGTCGCTGTACTGCTCGGTGGTGCTGCCAAGGCCCAGCTTGTTCTGCACCAGCACGGAGCGGGCATCGTTCACGCTCTTGAGACCGGTCAGGGCAGGCACCTTGGCCGTGGTGTTGACCTGCGGGCGGCTGACATAGACCACCACCGTGGAACCTGCGGCCACCTGACTGCCCGCAGCAGGTTCGGTGCGGATGATGGAGCCTGCGGCCACGCTGGGTTCCACCGCCTGGGTGATCAAAACAGAGACCCCCAGATCCTTGAGCTGCTGCTCACCATCTGCCTGCACATAATTGGAGACATCCGGCACAGTGACATACTGGATGCCCAGGCTGACGGTCAGGGTCACGCTCTGGCCCTCACGGACGGTACGGCCCGCCACCGGGGACTGCCGGTAGACGTAACCGGCGGCGTAATCGTTGCTGTAGGCCTGCTCCCAGTTGATGACGATCTGGCCGGATGCCACCTGCTGGGAAGCGTTGACCTCATCCTGGGTCATGCCGCTGTAATCTGCCAGCACCACATCGGCCTTTTCCCCCATCAGGGAGCTGGAATCATTCAGGATCATCCAGCACAGGGCCGCGCAGGCCAGTGCAAAGGCCACGGTGATACCGAACAGCACCGGCAGGAACACGGTGCGCTTTTTCTTTTTTCTGCCTTTTGCCGGAGCACTGCCGCGCTCCGGACGGGATTCTTTTCTGGGCATAGGGGGTTCCACCACCTTTTCAGGAATTTCATCGGGGAGATAGGTGTAGTTGAACACGATGGCCGGGTTCTCTACATAGGCGTTAAGGGCTTCCAGCATCTCAGCGGCGCTCTTGTAGCGGTTTTCGGGCCGCTTTGCCATGGCACGCTCGGTGATCTCCACCAGCCCCACCGGCACCCAGGGAGCCAGTTCCCGCAGGTTCCTGGGCTGATCCGAGATCTGCTTGATGGCCACCTCCACCACGTCATCGGCATCGAAGGGCAGATGCCCCGAGAGCATCTCGTACATCATCACACCCACCGAATAGAGGTCGCTGGTGAAGTCGGTCTCATCGCCCTTGGCCTGCTCCGGGCTGATATAGTGGACGCTGCCCATGGCCTTGCCGCCCGAAAGCTGGTTCTCGGCCCGGGAGATGCGGGCAATGCCGAAATCCATCATCCGCAGCTGGCCGTTGTCCAGCAGCATGATGTTCTGGGGCTTGATGTCCCGGTGCACCACGCCGTTGCGGTGGGCATGGTCCAGCGCTTTCAGGATCTGAGAGATAAAGTGGACGGTCTCCCGGCTGGTCAGCTTGCCACCCCGCTCGTTCAGATACTCGCGCAGGGTCATGCCGTCCACATACTCCATGACGATATACTGCAGATGGTCGCTCACCGAGACATCATACACCTTGACGATATTGGGGTGGTTGAGCAGCGAGATGGCCTTGGACTCGTTCTTGAAACGGCGCACAAGGTCGGGGTCGTGCATGAGCTCCTGCCGCAGCACCTTGACGGCCACGACCGTGCCCTCCGGCACCGGGCCGCCCGGCCCCACAACGGCCTTGTAGACATTGGCCATGCCGCCGGTGCCGATGAGTTCCCGCACCGTGTACAGACCATCCAGCGTTTTGCCGATCAGGTTATCCATGGTGCACCTCCGTAGGTTCCACAGCCAGCAGCAGGGCGGTGATGTTGTCGGAGCCGCCGTTCTCGTTGGCGGCATCCACCAGCCGGTCGGGCAGGTCGTAGAACGGGCCCTGCGCCAGCAGCTGCTCCATCTGCTCCACCGGTACCATGTTGGTCAGGCCGTCCGAGCAGAGCAGCAGCAGATCCTTTGCCTGCAGCTGCACCGAAGTGACCTCCGGCTCCAGCCGGTAATCCACGCCCAGCGCCCTGGTGATGATGTTCTTCTGGGGATGATGCTCGGCCTCCTCCTCCGTGATGGTGCCGCAGTCCACCAGCTCCTGCACATAGGAGTGGTCGTGGGTGAGCTGGGTCAGTTTACCGCCCCGGCAGAGGTAGGCGCGGGAATCGCCCGCGTGGCAGAGGGTGGCTTCACCGCCCCGCACCAGGGCGCAGACCGCCGTGGTGCCCATACCGGCCAGCGATTCCTCGTGGGCAGCTTTGTTGAACACATAGCGGTTGGCACTGATGAGGGCCTTTTTCAAAAAAACTCCCTCCTGCCCTGCTCCGCACTGGGCGTACTGCTCCTGAAACACCTGTTCGATGACATTGCAGGCCCCCTGTGAGGCCTCGCGGCCGCCTTTGGCACCGCCCATGCCATCACACACCAGTGCCCAGACAGCACCGCCGGGCAGCTCCCCGGCACGGTAATCATCCTGATTTTCCTGCCGGACGCGGCCCACATCCGTTTTTCCTGCTAGTTTCATAGGCTTCTCCTCTTGCGATTTACGCCTTACCATTCATTTCGTCCCGGCGCAGCTGGCCGCAGGCGGCGCTGATCTCGCTGCCAAGACGGCGGCGTACCGTGGCGTTGACCCCCAGGCTCTCCAGCTTTTTCTGGAAGCGCTGGACATTGGCGGCATCGGTAGCCGAGTAGGGGCTTCCGTCCACCGGGTTGATGGGAATGAGGTTCACATGAGCACCCATGCCCCGGATGAGGTCGGCCAGCTGTCTGGCACAGGCATCGGAATCATTGACACCGCGCACCATCGAATACTCAAAGCTGACCCGGCGGCCCGTGGTCTCCTGATAGCGGCGGACGGCGGGCATCAGCACCTCCACGGGGTAGGCATCATTGACCGGCATCATGCCGCTGCGGATCTCGTTGTTGGGGGCATGCAGGGAGACCGAAAGGGTCAGCTGCAGCTTTTTCTCCGCCAGCTGGTCGATCTTGGGCACCAGACCGCAGGTGGAAAGGCTGATATTCCGCATCCCGATATTGACGCCCTCCGGCGAGGTGATGTTCTCGAGGAAGCGCATCACCTCGTCAAAATTATCCAGCGGCTCGCCAATGCCCATGAGGACGATGTGGGAGATGCGCTCCCCGATGTCCTTTTGAGCGGTATAAATTTCAGAGCAGATCTCCCCTGCTTCCAGGTTGCGCACCCGGCCCGCCTGGGTGGAGGCACAGAAGCGGCAGCCCATCCGGCAGCCCACCTGGGTGGAGACACAGACCGTATTACCATAGTGGTAGCGCATGACGACGGTCTCAATGCAGTTGCCGTCCTCCATCCGCAGCAGATATTTCACGGTGCCATCTTTGGCCTCCTGCCGACGCTCGATCTGCGGGGCCGCGATATAAAACTGCTCTTCCAGCTTGGCCAGCAGGGTCTTGGGCTGATCGGTCATGGCGGAAAACTCCGTGACCAGCTTCTGATGCACCCAGTGGAAGATCTGTTTTGCCCGGAACCCCGGCTGGCCCAGCGCTTTAAGCTCTGCGGCCAGCTCCTCCAGCGTCAGGGAGGATATACAGCGTTTTTGTTCCATTGCGTTCTCCTATTGCTTCCCGGTGCAGCACACCGGGATTTGGTCATTGTTTCTGCATCGCGCAGAGGAAAAAGCCGTCCATCCCGGTGCGGGTAGGTACGGAGAGGGCTCCATGCTCCCCCACCGTCATCCCCTGCGGGAACGGCACCTCCGGCGTGACGACCCGGAACTCCGGATGGCGGTTTAAAAATGCCGCCACCTGTTCCTCATTTTCGGCCGGGTCAATGGTACAGGTGGAGTAGACCAGCCGCCCGCCTGCTTTGAGCAGAGAGGCTGCTGTGTCCAGAATGGCCGACTGGGTGGCCAATAATTCATCGTGGCGGGCTTTGGGCAGGCTCTTATAGCGGATATCCGGCTTTTTGGCCAGGATTCCCAGCCCGCTGCAGGGTGCGTCCACCAGGATGCGGTCTGCCTGCGGCAACTTGGGGTTTGGTCTGGAGGCATCATTGCAAAGCGTCTCGACGCAGGCGGTAAATCCCATCCGTTCCACGGCCTTGGCAATGAGCTGGACGCGGTTTTCGGTCACGTCGCAGCTGATGAGCCGCCCGGTGCCCTGCATTTCCTCAGCCAGCAGCAGCGTTTTGCCGCCGGGGGCTGCACAGAGGTCCAGCACGGTATCGCCCGGCTTTGCCTCCATACAGAGGGCCGCCAGCTGGCTGGCCTGTCCCTCCACATGGTAGTATCCCTGCCGGAAGAGCGCCTGTTCCGCCGGGCTGCCCTCAAAACGGGCCAGCACACTGCCCGGGACGATTCCCGGTTCCGCGCTCTTGGCACCATTTTGCATCAGCAGCTCACACAGCTGTGCCGCGCTGACCTTGAGCGGGTTTGCCCGCAGGCTGGTCATACCGCCGTCTGCCGTATGGGTCAGGATGCCAAGTGCCTCCTCCGGGTAATGGCGGTGCAGAAACTCCGCGACCTCCCGGCTGGAGGAACCGAGAACCATGAGCTTTTCGATTTCATCCTTGAAAACGGCTTTGTCCAGGTCATAGACACAGGCCTTGCGCAGGACCGCATTGACCAGGCCCGACGCACTGGATTTTTTGAAACTCCGGGTCAGCTTGACGGCCTCATTGACAGCCGCCGAGACAGGCACCTGCATATAACGTGCCTGCGCCACTGCTGCCCGCAAGATCTCCCGCACCGGGGCGTCCAATTTGGCAAGGCCTTTGGGCAGAAACTGCTCCAAAATAGAATCGATCGTTCCGCGATGCTCCAGCACCGTGTAAAAAATGGCGCTGGCAAAGGCTTTATCGCGGCCATCCAGCTCCCGGCGCCGGAGCTCGGCATCCAGAATCAGGTTGGAAAAGCCATTCTGCTCCTGCCGGACCAGAGCCGCCACCGCCGCCGCGCGGGGATTGGCCGCCATCAGAGGCTGTCCCCCGTTTTCAGGCGGAGGCCCGCTGCAAACGAGGTGCCGTCCATGGGCTTTTTGCCCTCCGGCACCACATGCAGCAGCTGGACAGCACCCTCGCCGCAGGCAACCGTCAGAGGCTTGGTGGCCAGCACCGTGCCGGGCGCTTCTCCATTGGAGGGGGCCACACGGCACTCCATGACTTTGACTTTCTTCCCGCCTGCCGTCATAAACCAGGCACCGGGCCAGGGGTTCATGCCCCGCACCCAGTTGTGGATGTGTGCGGCAGACTCCGACAGTTTGAACTCGGCCATGGCCTTGTCCAGCATGGGGGCCAGGGTGGCGTTTTCGTGGTCCTGCTTCTGGGGCTTGAGCGTCCCTGCCGCAATGGCCGGGATGGTCTCACAGAGGACGCGGGCCCCCACAGCCGTCACACGGTCAAACAGCTCGCCGCTGGTCTCCTCGGGGTCAACGGGCATCTTCTCACAGACCAGCACATCGCCGGTGTCGAGGCCCTCATCCATCTGCATGATGGAGACACCCGTCTCAGCGTCCCCATTGAGGACTGCCCACTGCACCGGGGCGCTGCCGCGGTACTTGGGCAGCAGGGAGACATGCAGGTTGACGCAGCCGTATTTCGGGATGTTCAGCACGCTAGCGGGCAGGATGCAGCCATAGGCCACCACCACGATGAGCTCCGGGGCCAGCGCCTGAATGTTGGCGTCCTCGCCTCCGTCCCGCAGGGTGCGGGGCTGGAAGACGGGCGTGCCATGCTCCAGAGCAACCTCTTTGACCGGAGGAGCCGTGAGCACCTGCTTGCGACCCACCGGCTTATCCCGGCGGGTGTAGACGGCGCAGATATCATGCCCTGCAGCGTACAGAGCCTTGAGGCACTCGGCAGCAATGTCCGGCGTACCCATGAACAGAATACGCATAAGCAGTGACCTGACGCATTACGGGCAACAGCGCGGCCCTCTTCCGTTTCCTCATAGAAATACTTGCTGGACTGCATGATGGTGATGCCGTCCAGGTGGTCGTTCTCATGCTGGATGCAGCGGGCCAGCAGGCCCTCGGCCTCCAGCTCAAACCAGTTACCGTTGCGGTCCTGTGCACGGACTTTGACAGCCGCCGGGCGGGTCACTGCACCGTTATGGCCAGGGAACGAGAGGCATCCCTCGTAGGCAGTCTCTTCATCCTCGGAAACAGCCAGGATCTCGGGGTTGACGAAATCAATGAACTTGTACTCGTAATCCTCGGGGATCTCGTCCGGAGCATCGGTGGTGTCCCACACCACGAACAGGCGGCGGAGCATGCCAACCTGAGGGCCGGCCAGGCCCACGCCATCAGCCGCGATCATCGTCTCGCGCATATCGTCCAGCAGGGTAGCCAGACGGTCATCAAAATTGGTCACAGGGCGGCAGACCTTGTTCAGGATGGGGTCGCCCTCTTTTACAATGTTACGGATCGCCATAAATCGAAACCTCCAAAAGTTTGTATTGTGTTATCATCAAATATCGCCATCCGAGTGCAGGTCTACAACGACCGAGGCCTTAGAGGGCAGCTTTTCCTGCTCGTAGAGGCCCAGCGTTTCCCGGACAAGATCCCGGAAACGGCGGTCATTGCGGCACTTGATGGTGAGCTTATAGCGGTAGGTGTCGTTGATTTTTTCAATGTTGCCGGGGGTCGGGCCCAGCACCCGCAGAGGCAGGTCCGGCTGTCTGGCCGCCTGTTGGCCCAGTAATGCGGAAAAACGGGCTGCCGCCCGGGCCACCTCGATCTCTTTGCCACCCGCAAAGCCAATGACGCAGAGCCCGCAGAACGGCGGGTAAAGGCCCAGCCTGCGGTATGCGATTTCCTGCTCGAAGAAAGCATCGTAATCCTGCGCGGCGGCGAGGTTCAGAACCGGGTTATCCGGGTCGGTGGTCTGGATGATGGCAAAACCGGGGTCTTTGGCCCTGCCGCTCCGGCCCACCACCTGAGTGATGAGGCTGAAGACCGTTTCATAGGCCCGGAA